>Ga0307488_10000093_pt1 | contig 64230 bp, 57 predicted proteins | sample SB02metaG_FD_202248 | JGI IMG/M metagenome (GOLD analysis project Ga0307488, IMG submission 202248) | Sea-ice brine microbial communities from Beaufort Sea near Barrow, Alaska, United States - SB 0.2 | ecosystem: Environmental > Aquatic > Marine > Coastal | place: USA: Alaska | collected...
TTTTAGTTTAATAATACAATCTAAAATCAAGTAGTTTACAGATTTGATAATGTCTTTGGTGCAACTCTTCGACAACATCCAACATATTCTCATCTTCTTTAAATAAGTTAAAGAATGCTTTATCAAGATTTGAGCTAGTTATTCCATTAAATTCATTCCCGTACCCAGAAATACCTTTTGCGCCAGTGATATCTAAAAAATATTGTGCTTCTTCTTCGTCTAAATTTAGAACTTTTGCATTTGAAAAATGTATAATTTTTCCATTTAATCTTCCTTCAAAAATTTCCGCAATTTCTTGAAGACTGTAGTAATAGTTATTCAAACAAATACTATTTGCTTCACCTGTTATAACCAAGTAGATAATTTCATAGTCTTTAAAATTATGATCATCCAAGACCAATGCATTTAAGCTAGCTTCTAAACCTTCAATGGTGTCGCATGTTTTATAAATACTGGCTACCCCGTATTCCATGCTCAATTGTTCTAATTTTTTTTGTGTTTCGGTAACCTTGTTCGTTTCTATATCATGAACCGCTTCTAAACAGTAAATGAAATAATCTGCACCGATAGGTTGTTCTTGGGGTAATTGTTGTCTTTTCTTTAACAAATTTAATGATTTAGGCAAAGTATATAAAACACAAAAATAATATAACTCTTTTATTCTTTTACGCGATTTCATACAAAACACATGGAAACTATAAACAATTTTGAACGTTTAAATACGCACTTGGTATTTGATTTAATAAAAAAACTAGAATATTATTATCCATTCCAGACACCTGTCTGCCTTCAGGCAAGCATTACGCTTCCCTCCTAGTTCATGTCGTCTATGCTCGATGCGAGCAAGCAAAAAGCGTGTTTACTCGCTTCTTTAATACTAAATAAAAGCTCGTGAATCTTAAATGAATTTGGCTGTCGCCCAATCTCATTCTTCAATTTTATTAATATTGTAGAAGAAACATTTGGGGTTAATTTTTTTCAACAGAGTGTTGTACCAATACGCTAGCTGGTGCATTTACTAAATAGGTCTACCAGATTTTTTTTAAACGCTCTACCCTGCTTTTAGCAAAGTTCTCCCGTTTGAATTTACGGAGCACATTATGAAACATTTATATTGTCATAATCCGCCTAAACGTAAAATGACTTTATAAACTGTTTTTGATTCGATTTTATGGAGTAGATAAGTTGTATTCATAATCCATCCGTTGACTTAAAACGCGAATTATAAAAACACCCTTTGAGGAATCAAGTAAAATATTTCTGTGATTGCTGTAGTCTAAACTCGTACAATCTTGCCAAATCAATTTAAGCTTATTAGAAAGGTTAATAAACGCCCATCTTCTCGCATGCGCGCCTCGACTTCTTTCATGATATCATATAATGATTCATTATTAGGTATTTTAAAAATTGATACTCAATCAATTCTTTAAAATAGTGTCTTGAAACACTATTTAGCGAGTGCTAAATATCTAAAACAAAAATTCAAGGCTGCATATAATTTTGGAAACAATTAACGACTCATTCGCTATATTTTAGACTATTTGACTTTAATAAAATGTTTGGTAGAAATTTTTAGTTAACTATAATTTGAAGTAGTATCCAAGCCAAATCATCCACTCGATAATTTGCTCTTAAATAGCCTGTTTCTTTACAAAATTATATTAGGTCAAGTTTAACATCGAGATTCTATATTTAGCTTCGTATTGATTAAAAAACACAAATTTCTATACTTGGTTTTTGTTTTTGGAAAATTCTAAGAGTGTAAATTTTGTATAGTATTATAATTAAAGGTACTTTTGTTAACCAACTGGTTAAACTATATAGTTAGAATGGCAAAAACAAAAGATAAAAATACAGAAGAGCAAATATTAGATGCAGCTAAAAATGTATTTCAATCTAAAGGAATGGATGGCTCTCGTATGCAAGAAATAGCTGATAAAGCCGGCATTAATAAAGCAATGTTACATTATTACTATAGAAGTAAGCATTTACTTTTTGAAGCCGTTTTTAAAAATGCCTTTTCATTATTAGCACCACAACTTAATAAGATTTTAAATGATGATTCTTCGCTTGAAGATAAAATTAAAAACTTCACAACAGATTATACGACTTTTATGATGAAGCATCCTTATTTACCAAATTTCGTCATTCAGGAGTTAAATAGAAATGAAGATTTTATACTAAAGCTAAAAAATAACACAGGATTCCCTACCCTTGAAAAGTTTAAAGAAAAAGTTGCAAATGAAATCAAGCAAGGAAAAATAACACCCATCGATGCAGACCAATTGTTTGTTAATATTATTGCGCTCAACATTTTCCCATTTCTTGGAAAGCCATTAATAAAAGCGTTAACAAATAAAGATGATAAATCTTATAAAGTATTTGTGGAAAAACGTAAAACAGAAGTTTCCAACTTTATTATTAACGCTATTAAGAACACATAAAATGAAACAATTAATAAGCATTCTAATTATCTTGAATGTGTTACCAATTGTAGCACAACAAAGTATTACGTTAGAAGAATGTTACACTTTGGTGACAAAAAACTATCCTTTAGCAAAGCAGTCGCAACTAATGGAGGTTCAAAATAAATTAGATGCAGATGTCATCTCTATTTCCAAATTGCCACAATTTAGTCTCGATGCTCAAGCAACGTATCAATCTGATGTAATTAAAGTTTCTATCCCAAATGCGAACATAGAATCGTTAAACAAAGACCAATATCGCGCAACACTTTCTGTTAATCAATTGCTTTATAATGGAGGTTTAACAAATGCTTCATTAAAGGTTAATTCTGCGCAATTAAAAACCAGGCAGAAACAAGTTGAAGTCAGTTTGTATCAGCTCAAACAGCAAATCAATCAGCTTTATTTTTCGATCTTATTAGCTCAAGAATCTGAGTTATTATTAAACGCTAAACAAACACTATTACAGGCAAAACTTAAAGCAGTAAAAGCTGGTGTTAAGTATGGCGTAATTTTACCTTCTTCTGATAAAATATTGGAAGCCGAATTATTAAAAATACAACAACAGTTTCTAGGATTGGAAAGCAATAAAACAACGCTTATTGAAACACTCTCAAGTTTAATAAAGCAACCATTAAGTGCTTCTACCCTATTTCAAATCCCTCTTATAGAAACTCAATTACAAACAGAATTGACAAGACCTGAACTGGAATTTTTTCAACTTAAAAAAGAAGAAATTATAAATTTAGAAAGTTTGATATCTAAGCAAAATGCGCCTAAATTACGAGGTTTTGCAACAGGAGGTTATGGCAATCCAGGATTGAATATGCTCGATAATTCATTTCAAACATTTTATACCCTTGGTGTTAAATTGAATTGGAATGTTTTTGATTGGAATTCGAATAGAAAGCAACGTAAATCACTATCCATCAATAAAGATCTTGTCGATACTGAAACTGAAATTTTTACATTGAAGACCAACATTGAGCTCAACAAACAACTAAAAGAAATTGACAAAATAGAAAACTTCATTACTTCAGATTTAGACATCATAAATCTTAGGAAAGAAGTATTACAAACAGCAGAATCACAGCTAAGAAATGGTGTGATTACCTCTTCTGCATATGTTACAGAACTCACCAACTTATTCGAAGATGAAAACACCTTGGTAAAACATAAAACTGAGTTACAACTCACGAAAGCAAATTACAATGTCATTAAAGGGCAATAAAAAAATACGTATGAAAAACTATAAATATTTATTAGGATTAACCATCATAGCAACAAACCTATTTTCTTGTGATAGTGACAATGGAAAAGCAGATGGCTATGGAAATTTTGAAGCTACAGAAATAACCATTTCAGCAGAAAACAACGGGAAACTAATGCAGTTTATTGTTAATGAAGGTGATGTGCTTCAAAAAGAGCAATTCATAGGTTATATAGATACTATTCCGTTGGCTTTAAAACGTGAGCAATTAGAGGTTTCTAAAGCTGTAATTAGTTCTAAATCCAAAGGTGTTTTATCTCAAATTAATGTTTTAAATGCTAAATTAAAAATAGCAAACACCAACAAAATACGAACAGAAAACCTGATAAAAGATAACGCTGCAACACAAAAACAATTAGATGATGTTACTGGAGAAATGGATGTCATTAAAAGTCAAATAAGACGTGTAGAAATCCAGAATGCTCCTGTTGTGAATGAACTTAAAAGGGTTGACATACAGTTAAAACAAATTGATGATCAAATTCAGAAAAGTAAAATCATAAATCCATTAAACGGAACCGTTTTAACCAAATACGCAGAGCCAAATGAAATTACTGCTTTTGGAAAACCATTGTATAAAATTGCCGATTTAAACACCATGCAATTACGAGTGTATATCAGTGAAATACAATTAGCAGCGATTAAAATCGGACAAGAAGTTACGATTAAGATTGATGATGAAGACACTATGAAATCATACAAAGGAGTGATTAGTTGGATTGCTTCGGAAGCAGAATTTACACCTAAAATCATTCAAACAAAAGAAGAACGCGTTGCCTTAGTGTATGCCGTTAAAATAGAGGTAACCAATGATGGAAGTCTAAAAATAGGAATGCCCGCAGAGCTCTGGATAAACAGTTCAGATGCTATCAATAAATAAAAAAACGATGAAACATGCAATTTTCGCAATAAGCCTTTTGGCCTTAGTAAGCTGTAAAGACAGTAAAAATAGAGAAAAGGTAATAAATACTGATGCTGTTGAAGTAACTCATGAAAATCACAATGAGAAAGCATCAAACTTGTATACTAATTCTTGGATAAAAGAAATTGAAGCAAATGATGAGGGTAAATGGGAAGCCAATGCAGAAACCAATGAAGGTGTACAAAAAATGCAAAACAACATCAAAACGCAAAGGACCAATACATTAGGTGCTTATCATAAGCTAGCTGCACAGCTTAATGATGACAAAAACTATGTTATTGAAAATTGCACGATGAAAGGTGCTCCTCACGATAATTTGCACGTTTGGCTTTTGCCTTTAATGGGAAAAATTGAAGCGCTTTCTGCTTCTAAAACTGTTGAAGGAGCTTCAAAATTAAAACAAAGTATTGCGGAGAATGTGAATGTCTATTCTAATTATTTCAAATAAATGAGCATTACGGTTTCTAACATATCAAAATCCTATAAAAATGTTAAAGCCTTGAAGGACATTTCCTTTGAAGTAAAACCAGCCGAACTTTTTGGACTAATTGGTCCAGATGGCGCAGGTAAAACAACTTTGTTTCGGGTTTTAACTACACTTTTAATTGCAAATCAAGGCAATGCTGCAGTTGCAGGTTTTGATGTGGTTACAGATTATAAAAAAATTAGAAATAATGTGGGGTACATGCCAGGAAAATTTTCACTCTATCAAGATTTAACGGTAGAAGAAAACCTGAATTTTTTTGCAACGATTTTCGGAACAACCATCGAAGAAAATTACGATTTAATAAAAGAGATTTACGTGCAGATAGCACCTTTTAAAAATCGTAGAGCAGGAAAACTGTCTGGTGGCATGAAACAAAAACTCGCTTTGTGTTGTGCATTAATCCACAAACCTAAAGTACTGTTTTTAGATGAGCCAACAACAGGAGTTGACCCAGTATCAAGAAAAGAATTTTGGGAAATGCTAAAACGTTTGCAGCAAAAAGACATCACCATTTTGGTATCCACACCTTATATGGATGAAGCTGCTTTGTGTGACAGAATTGCATTGATTCAAGATGGCAAAATTTTACAGATTGATACCCCTGAAGCGATCGTGAAACACTTTCCAAAGCAAATCTATAATGTACGAGCAAGTAATATGTATCAGCTTATTAATAGTTTAAAGGACTATAAATACAACCATAGTGTCTACCCTTTTGGTGAGTTTGTGCATTATACAGACAGCAGAACAAATTTTAACCCAGAAGAATTAAAGGTGCATTTAGAATCAAAAAATTTATTAAATATTGAAATTGAAGTAACAGAAGCCACCATTGAAGATACCTTTATGGAATTAGCAAAATAATGAATAACAACGAAGTCATACAAGTAGAAGGGTTAACCAAAATGTTTGGAGATTTTGCAGCTGTAAATGCCATTACTTTTGAGGTTAAAAAAGGCGAAATATTCGGTTTTTTAGGAGCAAATGGAGCAGGAAAAACCACCGCAATGAAAATGTTAATTGGTATTTCTAAACCAACAGCTGGTATGGCAACAGTAGCAGGTTTTGATGTTTTTACGCAAGCGGAAGACATCAAGAAGAATATTGGTTATATGAGTCAGAAATTTGCTTTGTATGACGATTTAACCGTCAAGGAAAATATTACTTTTTTTGGTGGTATTTATGGTTTGTCAAGAAAACGAATCAAAGAAAAATCGAAAGCTTTAATTGAAGAATTAGGACTAGAAGAAGTGGCAAACAAATTAGTTGGTGCTTTACCATTAGGCTGGAAACAAAAACTGTCTTTTTCGGTATCACTTATACACGATCCAAAAATTGTGTTTTTAGATGAGCCAACAGGAGGTGTAGATCCAATTACTAGACGTCAGTTTTGGGAAATGATTTACAAAGCAGCCAACCAAGGCACCACCGTTTTTGTAACCACACACTATATGGACGAAGCAGAATATTGTGATCGTGTTTCCATTATGGTTGAGGGGAAAATTGAAGCTTTAGATACTCCAAAAAAATTAAAAGAACAGTTTAATGCTGCTAATATGAACGATGTGTTTTTAAAACTGGCTAGAGGATGAAAAGATTTATAGGCTTCATAAAAAAGGAATTCTACCATATTTTTAGAGATAGCCGCTCGTTGTTTATTCTCTTCGGAATGCCAATTGCCCAAATTTTACTGTTTGGTTTTGCTATTACCAATGAAATTAATAATGTGGATATTGCTATTCTGGATCATTCAAAAGATGCAACTACAGAAGAGATTATTAATAAAATAGCTGCTTCCAAATACTTTAGTATTAAAAAGATTATTGAAAAAGAATCAGATATTGAAACAATTTTTAAAAAAGGAAAAGTAAAAGCAGTTTTAAATTTTGAAAAAGATTTCAGTAAAAACCTTGTGAAAGACCACGAAGCTACTGTTCAAATTATTACAGATGCTACAGACCCAAATACCGCAAATACGATAAGTAATTATGTTCAGGCAATTCTTCAGAAGTATCAAAAAAATCTAAACAAAGAAATAAGTATTCCCTACCAAATTGTGCCAGAATCACGAATGGTGTACAATCCAGAATTAAAAAGTGTGTATATGTTTGTTCCTGGCGTAATGACTATTATTTTGATGTTGGTTTCTGCTATGATGACGTCTATTTCTATCACAAGAGAAAAAGAATTAGGAACTATGGAAATTTTATTAGTGTCGCCTTTAAAACCAATACAAGTAATTATAGGCAAAGTGTTTCCTTATATTTTCTTGTCGATTATTAATGCAGTCGTAATTGTTGTTTTAAGTATTTTTATTTTTAAAATGCCAGTTCAAGGCAGCTTGTTTTTATTAGCAATGGAGAGTATTTTATTTATCATTTCAGCTTTAGCATTAGGCATTTTAATTTCAACGATTTCAGCAACGCAACAAACTGCTATGATGATTTCTTTAATGGGATTGATGCTTCCTGTGATTTTACTTTCTGGATTTATTTTCCCCATTTCAAGCATGCCAGAACCATTGCAAATTATTAGCAATATCATTCCGGCAAAGTGGTTTATTATTATCATTAAAGGCATCATGTTAAAAGGTGTTGGCTTACAATTTATATGGAAAGAAACCTTGATATTATTAGGAATGACTGTGTTTTTTATTGCATTAAGTGTTAAGAAGTATAAAATTAGACTAGAGTAATGAAAATAATTCTATATATCATACAAAAAGAATTTAAGCAAATCTTTAGAAATAAAGGGATGCTTCCTATAATTTTTGTTTTGCCACTACTCCAACTCATTATTTTATCTAATGCTGCTACATTTGAAGTGAAGAACATCAAATTTAGTTACATCGATAATGACCATACATCAACATCTAGAGCTTTAATAGAGCAATTTACCGCAACAACCTATTTCAATGTAGTAACCAATTTTTCTTCGGAAAGCATGGCAAGTTCAGCTATGTTAAAGGGCGAAGTGGATGTTATTTTAGAAATTCCAAATTATTTTGAACGCGATTTACAAAAAGAAAAACAGCATCGCCTGGGACTAACAATTAATGCGATTGATGGCGCAGCTGCGGGTGTTGAAAATGTATATATTACGCAAATAATTCAACGTTTTAATCAACACTTAAAAATAGATTTACTACAAGTTTCAGATATACAGGTGCAACCAATTAAGATTGAAATCATTCCATTATTTTGGTATAACAAGACTTTGAATTATAAAACGTTCATGGTTCCCGGAATATTAGTTTTATTAGTGACTATGATTACTTTATTTCTATCGGGAATGAATATCGTTAGAGAAAAAGAAATTGGCACATTAGAGCAAATCAACGTGACACCTATTAAGAAAAGTCAGTTTATTATAGGGAAACTATTTCCGTTTTGGGTCATAGGAATGGGTTTGTTGACCATAGGATTAATTATTGCCAAACTTATTTTTGATGTTCCAATGTTAGGTAGTTTGCCACTCATGTATCTATACACATCCATTTATCTTTTGGTCGTTTTGGGGATAGGCTTATTCATTTCAAATTTTACAGACACACAACAACAAGCGATGTTTATAGCTTGGTTTTTTACGGTTATTTTTATTTTAATGAGTGGATTGTTTACGCCAATTGAAAGTATGCCAGAATGGGCTCAAATCATAACAGAATTTAATCCAATTAAATACTTTGTAGAAGTGATGCGTATGGTGATGTTAAAAGGTTCTGGATTTATAGATATTCTTCCACTATTGATTAAAACGTCGCTGTATGCAATGGTTATGAATGCATTGGCAGTTTGGAGTTATAAAAAGACAAATTAGAAACAGTAGCAGCAGTATTCACGTTATAGTATCATTTGTTGTTATTAAATTTTTCACATGGTACCTTCGTTAAATTTAATAAATTATTATGGGAAAATTAGTCATTTTAAGTATGTTAGTGTTTTATACAGTAATAAGCAATAGTAACACAGATTCTTATGCATTAACAATAAAAACAGAAGATTTAAAAAACTCGGAAGGCACTATGATATTTGCTTTATACAATAAAGATGGTTCTATTCCAGATCAAAAATTTAAAAAATATTTCAGAAAAAAACACACAACTATTATTCATGAAAAAGCAGAAATTACATTTAATAATTTACCAAAAGGCATTTATGCTGTTACCATTTTGCATGATGAAAACAACAATGGAAAAATTGATACAAAGTTCATGTTGCCACTACCAGATGAAGGCATAGGATTTTCTAATTATGATGATTTTGGATTAAGCAATCATCCAAATTTTAAAAATGCAAATTTTAATTTAGATAAAGATACAATCATTGCGGTAAAAGTAATTTATAAGTAAGGATGAATATTGACATTAATAATTAATTCTATACCATGGGAAAAGAGAAACAGCTGCATGAAGAAATCAAGTTAAAAAAGGAAAAAGCAGACAAATATGACATCCGAGGCGTTCAAACATTGCTCAGAACACTTTCAAGAAACCACTATAACTTGTTAAAAATGGTTGACAATAAGGCAAGAATTGTACTTACTGTTAATTCTATTATTACTTCGCTCTTATTGAGCATATTATATATTGCACCAAAAACTCAAGGTTTTAAAATTGAACTGGGAACAAGAATATTACTTATTTGTAGCATGCTATCAATGGTTTTTGCATTGTTGAGTATGCTTCCACATCGCTATTTTGGTAAAGCCTATAAAAGAAGTACTTATAAAGGAGTTCTATATGCGGAAAATTTTTCTTCATTATCCTTAGAAGAATTTAAATCTGAATTTAAACGTATTATGGAAAAAGGGCAAACAATCTACGATGAAATGATTCACGATATTTATTTTTTAGGTCAGACAATAGCTCTAAAACAAAAAATATTACTTTTATCAGTAGCCATTTTTCTAGTTGGTTTACTAACAGCGATAGTGTATTCATTGGTAAACGGCCTTATAGCGTTTGGGTAATGGTCTTTGTCGAAGACATTTATTTAGTAATTATTAGAGACTTTGGTTGTATCTCATTCCATACACATTCCATTACCTTCCTGTCTATAATTAGTATAATAAGTGTTTCATCGACATTGCAGAAGTAACTTTTCGGTATGAAACATTTCATAAAATTCAACCTTAAACTTTGCTTTTAGTCAAAGCAAAGTAACATAACGCTAACATTATAATACAAATTTATTTCATAAATTGGTTAGCTATAATTCTCTTTTATGTTAAATATCTCAGAAGTATTTGTTTTCATAAGAAAAATAAAATTACTTCCCAACCACATCAACTCGCAGGTTCATAAAATTCATCCACGGGATAATTTTTATTCTCTCGTATTTCATACATAAATGTAAAGCATTCGTGAACTCTTTATAATAACAATATAAATCTGTGAATAACTTTCAACGCTAAACTAAGCCAGTCCAGAACCTTTGTGCTGAGCTTAGTCGAAGTATGACGAAGGGCCCAAAAACATATTAATAGTTGGATAAGCACCCGAATGAATTTGCTTCATTGTTAGTTTAACTAAAAAAATATAGATATTAGGAATTTAGTAAAGAAAAAAATTAGATAGGTAATTGTACACAATTACTTCATAGAAGAAATAAGAACCTCAATTTAGTTGTATCTTTGCTATAATTCGTGCAATACCTAACCCTCTCTTTACTTCCTATGCCTTTTAAAAAACTACACCCTCTTATCAAAGAGACACTAGAACGTCAAGAAATCACCATGGCAACGGCTTTTCAGAAAGCCAGTATTCCTGTAATAAAAAGTGGTGCCAATATTTTTTGTACGGCTCCAAAAGATAGTGGAAAAACAACTACGCTTATACTTACTACCTTACAAAAATTAAAATGTGAGGAAATAGGAACTTCACCAAGAGCAATTGTTCTCGTGGGAAATAATGAACGAGCATTGGAATTATACGATGCCTTTTTAAAGTTTACCAGACCTAGTTCTTTGCGGGTTTATGTAGGTGATGAAAAAATGCATATTGATATGATCAAATCGGAAATATTTGAAGGGATCGATATTCTTATTGCCACGCCAGAAACCATTAATAAATTGTTTTTACTGGAAGGCATTAGTACGTCTCAAGTAAAAATAATTAGTATTGATGATGCCGAATTTTTAGCAAAAAACTCTTCCCATACTGCCCTTATGGCCATTACCCAAAGCATTCATAAATGCCAGTTTGTGCTCTATTCAGAAAAAATGAGTCCCATGCTAAAACGCTTTGAATCTTATTTTATGGTACATGCTAAAATAGTGTCTATATAGCAAGATCTTTTTAGATTTCATATTAGGTTACCATATTTAGAACATTCTCTAAATGCAATTTTAGGCCCTATGCTTCCCTCCCATCCATTCTAGCACTTTCAGCTTAGCACAAATGAACAGCCTGTGGGCTAACGCTGCGTGAAAAGCTAAACAGAAAATGGCCTTCTACCCTACTCCATGTAATCTACAGAAGCCCCTTACTGCCAAGACAAACTGCCTCTTTCTTTCCAATATTCTTGAGGATCTATTTTAAACGAATGGAGCTTTTTTAGTTCTTTTTCTTCGAGTTTAAAGCATTTCGCTTTTATATTTTCTTCCAATTGTTCTTTATTGGCTGCCCCACTAAGCAGTAATGTGGGGGATAAATGATCTATGACAAACCTAAGTGCCACTGCATCGGCACCTACTTGGTATTTTTTTGCCAAAGAATCTAAAACCGTATACAGTTTTTGATATTGGCTAAAATTTTTACTTTTAAAAATCCGACCGTTGGCTAAGGCCTCTTTAATAATCACTGTTTTACCCCGCTTAAGCAACTCCTTTAGAATGCCATGCGTGGAGGGTTCTAATAGATTATAGGTTACCTGATAACTGTCAAACAAATCTGTCTTTTCCACCTTAATTTTTAAGGCTGCTTCAATAATCTCCGTTTGATGTGCACCCGAGGTGGTGATGCCTATTTGCAGCCCTGTTTGTTCTTTTAATTCGAAAAGTCGTTTTAAAACGTCTTTATTCTTTAAGATACCACTATCAAAGGTCGCAGAATGTACTTGATATATTTTTAATGCAGGTTGAAGTTTTTTTGAAATTTGCCATTGCGTATTGAGTTTTTCTAAAGAATGCTCTTTCACTTCATGTGCTCCACAAAAACCTAATTCCCAATCTGCCATATAGGTGTATCCCCATTTTGTGCTTAACAAGACATCCTCGTATTGAAATTTCGCATTCCAATCTGTTAAAAACTGTTCGCCTTTTCCGTAAGAGGGAGCGGTGTCAAAATATCGAAGGCCTTTTTTATAGGCAAAATCAAGCACACTAAAAGCATTCTCTCGAAAAGCCTCCACAGAGGTGCTATGCAAATTCGTAGCTCTAATATTTATATATTCTGGTCTGCCCAAAGCGGCTAAGCCTAGGCCAATTTTTGTCTCTATCATAGGGTTTCTCGGGTTTAGGGATGCTAATTTTAAAGCGCTTTCTTGTTTTTAATCACTAAATATAATGAATTATACGTCCTTTTAGCATGCGTTAAGTAGCCTTTTATGAATAAACAGCACACACCTTTTTGCCCAATGGGATGAATTTCCTACACATCAAAATTTCGTAAGTGGCTATGCTCTTTTATAAGATACCATTTTATCAATTTCCGTTTATAGTCAAAAACCGAAAACGTTTTCGGTCCAAATTAGGCCGTTTTTTTTTGTTTTTTTTGTTTTTCAAAAAAAAACATGCGATATTTAATTAGGATTTTTAATCTAATATGCTAACTGTCATTGGATAAGAAACGAAAGTATAAAATTAGCGGGCCTAAAGAATTGGATTAAATCACTAAAAAACGTCAAATATGAAAAAAATAATGTCTATAAGCTTTGTTTTAATAAGCCTATACTTTCAGGCAATGCTATGGGGGCAAACAGGCTCTTATAATATTGAAAACCCTGAAACCACCATAGATCCTAAATCTCCAGAAGTGAGTTCCCTTGGAAAATATATAACCATGCCCCTACATTTAAATACAGGAACCGCTTCTATTGAAATCCCCATTTATGCCCTTCAATATGGTGATATCACGCTACCCATTTCGTTACGCTATGATTCTTCTGGAATTAAAGTGGGAGATATGGCCAGTGCAGTAGGTTTAAAATGGAATTTAAATTACGGCGGGGTCTTAACTAGAAATGTGCGAGGCAGACGCGATGAAGGTGACGGAGATGTGCTTATTAACCCCTTTAATAATTCAGGGTCACCCCCTATAATTAAAGGATGGTACAAAGACTATGGCCTAACCGCCTTAACTTCTTTTTTAGGAGACGATCAAACTGATGTAACAGAAACAGAAGGCTATAATACGTTTCTATCCAACGCAGCGATTAATTTTTATGATTCACAACCCGATTTGTTCGCGTTTCACGTTGCGGGTGGAGGCAGTGCGAAGTTCTTTTTTGATGAACAAAGAACTCCGGTATTATTTACCCAAAGCGACGTACAGATTGTAAATACCCTTCCTAGTTATGATCATTTAAGATGGAGCGATTGGCAATTTAAGATACCCAATGGCCATTATTATGTCTTTGGAGCCTCTTTCGATACCAAGGAATATTACGCCACAACAGATATTGCTATGAATCGTCCTTATGCCTATCCGCTTAATGATGTTCAATACTTAAGTCGCATTGTAGATCCGAAGTCTGGCAGAGAAATTACTATCGAATACGATAAGGAGTCGTATCAAGAAATCACCTTTAATTTTCCAGATGTTGCTGGTATAGCCGCAATGCCATCGCATAGCAATGCTGCAAATAATGTTAAGATAGCCTTGCGGCCTTTAGAAGAGGAATATAGACCTGCCGTATTTAGTACATCGTGTATTCCAATAGGCGCCTCCTATGCCCCATGCGAGTTAGATGCCTCTAAAATAAATAGAACTTTTTATGAAAAGCCTGTTATAAAGAGAATCATTGCGGGAGATACTGAATTGCGGTTTGCTTATAGTGCAACCAACAGGGAAGACTTATATCCAAGTATTATACAATACCATTACGATGAAAATGTGGCGATACATCATCCAAAAGCCTTAGAAACCATTTCGATCTATTATGGTGGAAAACTCATAAAATCGTTTAAACTAACTACTTCTTATTATGTAAAAGATCCTGCTGTAAACGTGCCATATTCATTACCGTTTACCAATAGTACCCAAGCAGCGTTAGATTTTATTTCTTATGCAGAAAAAAGATTGCGATTAGATGCGGTTGAGAAAGTATCAACTCAAACAGGCGTAGCCTCTAAAATTCATGAATTCACTTATAATAGTCCCTACCTAAGCTCCCGTCTTTCTTTAGCACAAGATATGTGGGGGTATTATAATGGCCATGACCAAAATAAATCGCCTTATAAGACCGTTGCAAAAAGCGAACTTAATTAATTTTACTTTTTAGAGTTCCCTTTTTTTTTAGCTAAAACATCGATTATGCTATTTCTTTTCTATTTTAAGTGAGTAAATGCCTTTTTTAGGCTTCATTTTTCCTTAATTTTTACAATTAGACGCAAATATCCCTGGACTTCGATATAAATTGTAGCATATTGCCTCCATCAAATTTTGTGTATGCATTTTTTTCATCCCTCTATATCTTGCAATTCCACCTTTAAACCATAATTTTATTCCTCCAAAAGTACGTTCTACTTTAAACCTTGTTTTTCCTATTAATTTATTGAATCTAGTTTCCCATTTTGTTAACGGTTTATATTTTACCGCCTTTTTACGGATATGATTCTTTAAATTACGCTTCTTTAAAATCGCAACATTTTTCTTTGATTGGTACCCTTTATCTGCCTTTAGAGGGATGCCTTTTGGCAATGCTACATTTACAGTTTCTAGAACTTCCTCCAAATTTGCAATCTCATTTTTGCTCGCAGTTGTGGTTAGTACTCCTAGAACAAGTCCTTCGTTATCCGTTACATGATGTTTTTTAAACCCAAAATGGTACTTTCCTCTTTTCTTTAACCAAGTACCCTCTTTATCGACACTATTTGGATATTCTTTGTGTACTTCTACTTGGTCTGCACAGCGGTCTTCGGTTACCTTAAAATTTGTTTTTCCTTTTGGTCTAAGTGGCGTATCTATTGCACTAGCGTCTATTATTAAACCTGTTTTTACAATGATATTATGTGCTTCTAGCTGTTTGTTTATGGAGGTAAATAATTTTTCGAAGGTTTGTGTATTGGTTAATGCGGTTCTAAACCTACTTAAAGTACTATGATCTGGAGCAACCTGTTCAATGGTCATCCCACAAAAATAACTAAAGGAAAGACTGTCATTTATTAGGTCTTCAACTTCATAATCGCTTAAACCATACCAGCTTTGTAAAAGACATATTTTAAAAAGTAATGTCCCATCATAAGAAGGCTTGCCAGTGGCACTTTTTCCTTTTAAATAATCATTATTTATTAGGATAGAGATCGTATCCCAATCGATAAGGGTGTTTATTTGGGTGAAAAATGTCTTTTTAATTTTTCTTGCTCGTAAATCACAAATGCTATCGGCTAAAGTTGGTTGTTTTTGTATTTTCATACACTAAATTTACAACTTAACATACTTACAATCATATATTTAACATAAATAATTACGTGTTATTTTTGTGCTTTTTATTAGGTACTTCCTTGCAACGGTCTTAATATTGTATTTAATCTATAAAGAAATTTAAGACAACTAAAATGAAGCAACTTTTATTAATAATTTTTATTATTCTGAATATAAGTAATTTAAGATGTCAGACTTTTAATGGTAAGATAATTTATGAAGCGGATTATTCTAATATTAAAATTGATGGGTTAACAAATTCTGATTTAAAAACAGCTATGGGCTCTATTGAAGAGTTTTTTATAAATACAGGAAATCATTTGACAATGTCAAATGGAACTATAATGGATTGGGTTCTTTACAAGAATGAAGGAAGTAAAGTCTATTTTAAAATGAAAGATGAGAAAAGTATTCATTTTAAAAACTCTAATATTTTCAAAAAAAAACTTTATAAAATAGAATTTTATTATGAAAATTTTAAATTTCTCGGTTATGATTGCAAGAAAATAACTATTCATTTTGATGATGATACAAAAATCACATCCTATTATTCTTCTAAACTATATGTAGATTCAAAACTTTTTGAAAAAGATAAGTATGACGGTTTTTATTTACTCACTTCAAAAACAAATTCTATATCTTTAAAAATAATATATGAATCTAAAGAGTACACAAAGACTGTTGTTGCAAAAGAGGTTTTAAAGCAAAATATTTCAATGAAAAAATTTAACTTACCAAAAGAGTTAGATGTAATAAAAGCTCCTTGGTAGTTAATGAGGTAGATTAGTTGATGAACAAATTAGAATACATAAAAAATTGTAAAACAATAAATTAATTATAGTAAAAAAGGATGAACACAAAGTTCATCTTTTTTATGCAATAGATTTAAGTTTTACAGCTTTAATCAGATTATCAATCACATAGAAAAGGTGGTTTTTATCTTCATCAGGCAAATCCTCAATATCTTCAATCAGCTTTAAAACCTCCTTGTTATAAGTAGAGAATTGTCCTTCCCCTGATGGCGCGGATATTTGGCACACAAGTGCTAGCGCGGAATTGTATGCCGTGCCGTTACGAGTAAGAAAATAAATAGTATAGAAAGCTACTTTAAGCCATTAAAGTAGTTTTTTATGCAATAGATTTAAGTTTCACAGATTTAATCAAAGCGTCTAAAGTGTAAATAATATACTCTTTATCTTCGGCATTCATTTGCTGAACATCAATTACACGTTTTAAGAGTTGGATATCTAACTCTAAAAAAAGTATGTTTTTGGAAGTATAAGCGATGAAAAATGGGCTATTGTTAATAAAAACGTATAAACTATTATCGCAAACGGTGTAACATATAATCAGAGTTGCCTCGATTTTGCATCGTATGGTAAAGTAAAAGAATAAATAAACTACTTTGAGCATTTAACCTCCTTTACTTGGGCAAGTAATACAGTGATTACTTGTGCCGAAGTATATCGAACTGTTCTATTCAGCACAAGTTTTTATGCAATAGATTTAATAAAAAATAAGTTTCTTTTTAGAAATGATACTGCCTACAAAACTCTTTAACAAGAAATACAAGCCCTAAAGTCCACCTGATCGCACGGACTTTTAGTCGATGCCGTTCGGGCTAGATTGTGAAATAGAAGTTACATGATTGTTTTTGTTTCAAGACTTACGGCCTGCAAGTCCGCGCGATCGAAGAAGTTATACATAAGAACGTTAAAGTTTTCAAGAAGAATTAGGGGGAACTATATGTGCAGCATACATTTAGGAAGAACAGAGATTTAGGATACACAATATAAAACGTAAAAGAAAGCATAAAATGCATCTAATCAAAATTTAAGTGAGTTGGCATGACGAAGTTAAATTTGATAATAAAGAAACAAACTGCATTATTATTATTATTATTATTATACCCAATTAAAAAAGCTAAAATTAAAAAATTATGAAAAAAGAAGAAGCGTTTACAACAGGAATTGATCCAAAAGAAAGCAGGAATAATGTGTCAAATACAGCGAAAAATAATTGGCAGAGAATCAGGGGCAAAACAACTAAAAATGAGGAAAATATGGTGAAAAATATTAATGAAATTACTCCTGATATGTTGCTAAATTGGATTAATAAAGAAAACACGGAACATGCAGGTAATGAAATTATACCCTATAGTAATAATTTGGTAGGGATTATCCAGAAGGTAAAAGAACAGAAGGGTTTTAATGAGGTACCTATTTATATTCATATGGAAGATAATTGGCTTGATACCCTTAAAGATGATCCAAAAATTATAGCCAAAATAAAAGATTTTAATTGCGCAGACGAAATTACATTTGATAGCGAACAATCATTGGAGAGATTTCGAGATTTGGCATCCGAAAATATAAAAATGAAATCTGGTGCGGTTATTTTGTTATCGTTAAAAGAGAGTAGAGAATTCCATGGCAATTTTAAAACTGCCACGGAGAAACCCATAAATAAAAAACGGTTAAGTGAGGCAATAGGACCAAAAGAACAAATACCTAAGACACGTCCTAGGGTATCGCGAAAAAAGAGGATCTAAGAGATGCATGCAGTAAACTAGAAGCTATGCCAATAGGTGAAGTGAAAGAACAAGAGGTGATTAAGACCGGCTTACAACGAGCAGAAAAAGGGAGCTATATAGCTAATGAAACGTTTTGATAAAAGATATTAAAAATTGTTTAGACACTTCAAGCCGAAAGGGGTTTGGAGAATCTAATTGACTATAAAAAGAAGAATGGACAGACATGGAAATTCTTAATATAGAACAACATTTAGAAGATCTTTTAAATCGTATAAGTACATATCGAAAAGCCTATTCAGCAACAGTAGCGTATAAAAATGTTCAGAAAGGATTGTGAGGATTAAAACAACTGCGCTATCTAAAGCACACAACTATAAAAGAACTAATTAAAATCAATAATTTGAGAGGACCTAAACAAGAATCGATAGCATAAATCCCCGCTACCAAACGATACCGTCGTGCGATAGCTCTGCCAGAAATACCTTGTTTATAAGTAGAATCAAAAGCATTGTCATTAAATAACTATTTAGGGGTGTTTCGTGAGAATGCTTTTCTTGTATTCATATATTCTGGTCTACCTAAACGGCAAAGATTGAGCCTGTTTTTGTCTGTTCTAATATGGGGAAGTCTATAGAACGTAGCATCCACTTGCTTCATGCCTTTTGTGAGGGTTTTTTATCCTTCCAAACTACCTATCTGCAGGAGTTTCATATTGAAGGTAAGATGCATAATTCTGCGTTTTAATTTGGAAAAACAGTTTTAATGCTGTTTGTAAAAACATTAAAATAATATTTTGCCCCGCTCCCGCTCCTGCTAGTTTGTAACTAGTGGCGTCAAAGATGATAACAACAAAAAGTGGATATGCAAACAAAAATTACAGAAAGAGTTAAGCTACATTTTTATATTTCTCTATTTGATTGTTAAATTCCCCGATGGCGCGGAGTGTGCTAGGAGTAAAGTTTAGAATCCGTTCGCGCGGACTTTTAGACCGTGTAGCATACGACCATCCCGAGGGCACTACTCAACATAATAGTGGTATTTTTAGGGTTGTCTATCAGTACAAAGATCATGTAGGCAAACCGTGTAACATATGATTAGAGTTGCCTCGATTTTGCATCGTATGGTAAAGTAAAAGAATAAATAAACTACTTTGAGCATTTAACCTAGTTTACTTGGGCAAGTAATACAGTGATTACTTGTTCCCAAGTATATCGAACTGTTCAGCACAAGTTTTTATGCAATTGATTTAATAAAAAATAAGTTTCTTTTTAGAAATGATACTGCCTACAAAACCCTTTAACAAGAAATACAAGCCTTAAAGTCCATCCGATCGCACGGACTTTTAGTCGATGCCGTTCTGGCTAGATTGTGAAATAGAAGTTACATGATTATTTTTGTTTTAAAACTTACGGCCTGAAAGTTCGCGCGATCGGAGAAGTTATACATAAGAACGTTAAAGTTTTAAGAATAATTGGGGGAAACTATCTGTGTAGCACACATTAAGGCAGAACAGACACTAATATACACAATATAAAACGTAAAAGAAAGCATAAAATGCATTTAATCAAAATTTAAGTGAGTTGTGTCTGACAAAGTTAAATCTGATAATAAAGAAACAAACTGCATTATTATTATTATTATTATTATTATACCTAATTAAAAAAGCTAAAATTAAAAAATCATGAAAGAGAAAAGCACCCCAACGCCTATACTTACAAAAAAAAGTAGGATTAATGTATCAAATACATGGACAAGTAATTTATTTAAAATCAAGGGGAAAATACCTAAATCTCTTAGACCCGATTCTAATACCTTGTTAAGGTATATCGAGAAGGTAAAAAAACAGAAGCAAAAGAAAAGCATCCCAATGGCGATACTTCCCGAAAAAAGCGAAATTAGTGTATTAGATTCATGGAAAAATAATTTTATGAGAATCAGGGGGAAAACACTCAAAAATAAAGTACAAACAAATGAGAAAGTACCAACAAATGAGAAAGTAATAGAATCTGTTGTGCATATTTTATTATCATTAAAAGATGATAAAGAATCGGAAGGAAACTCTAAAACTGCTATGGAGAAACCCATAAATAAAAAACGGCTAAGAGAGACAATACAACAAGGACCAAAAGCGAAAAAATATAAGACGCGTAAAGGAGTATGATCTAAGAGATGCATGTAGTAAACTAGGAACTATGCAATAGATGGTGTGAAAGAACAAGAAACGTTGAAGACCGATTTAAATTAAGTAGAAAAAGGGAAAACTTTACAGCGAATGAAAGCTCGATTCTGCGAACTCTTAGTCTGATTACGATTACAGATTTTAAACCCTTTGAAGCCTCTGGTTTAAAGGGTTTTTAATTCTGCTTATTTTGTGCGGTACGACCATTTTCCGACAATTATGCACTGCTTTTATTAAAAAAACCTAACAAATAACTGCTAGGTTTTTAAATATTTGTAACCGGTTACAACTGGCTACCTATTTTTTTCTTTTTTTTTATTCAAAACAGCAAATAACTGCGTGATGTTTTTCATCGATTCTACTATAAAATATTGAGATATTTACGACTAATATATCTAGTTTAAGTTCCTTGTTTAATTTGTCTGTTAATTGGTCTATTTTACTGTTACTAAGGTTTATTATCTTCATTTTGTTTTATTTTTTTTATCAAATCCAATTTGGAATGCTTGAATTTTCCATCCTTTTAATTGGGCTTGTTCAAAAATCTTCAAGTACTCACCGTATTCCATTTCCTTAGTCATTTTAAACTCAACCTCCGTAGTGAAAGAAAGTGTGTTTTCTTTTTTTTTGCCATGCTAAGATTTTATAATTCGCCTTTGTCTTTTTAACAGAGAAACATGGGGTTTAAGATCTCTATCATTATTCCATGAGTCTATTGTATCTTCAAGGACTTGCCGATCCATATTCTTAGTTAATTTTTCTATGTATTCCAATCTTTTATCCGTAATATTACGCAGTAAAGACTTCTTGTGCCTCTTCATTACTTTTGAAATAGGGATAGATCTATCCTTTCTTTCGTTTTCTTTCTTACGAATTACTTGCTCCCTTATGTCGGATTTTTTTTCCAGATACATTGGGAACCATTCTCCATAAATTAAATTAGAATCAACGCCTCTTTTTGTTGTTCCAAAGTCTTATTTTCTCGCCATTTTAAAAAAGATTATGATGTCTTAAAGACTGTCATATCCAAAACTTTCCAAAGTGTCAACTGTTAAAATTTCTATTTGGTCTTTACTTAACTTTGTACTAAAGCCAAAGGAGCTCATAAATCGATTAACTAGAACGTTGGCAACCAAGAAATGCAAGTCTTCGAAATAGTTGGTTTGATGAGGTGAAATAGTAAAAGGAAATGCCTCACAAACCGTTTTTCAGGAAAGCAGACAATGGGTATTAAAAGTGTAAATAGCGAAATTTTTATAAAATAGTATGTTGGACTTTGCTTGAATACAAAGATAAATTGAAAGATGATTATGTAAAAATTTCAACATCACTTGTTGAATAAAAACGAAAACCAATCCGCACTCTCGCACATTTATAACGAATGCCTTTAAAGACTAAGAAAAGAGATACAGCCAGCATTGTTTGCTAATATATGCTCTGCACAAGTTTTAATTTTCATCCTCCTTCCGCGTAAATTATTTTGCGTGAAGTGTCAGCAAGCAGCTTCTAAATGGGTATAATAAGGGGGTAAATAGTTAATTTACACCGATAGCTCATCATCGCCTTCTGGCAATTCTAATGCCTTTACAGACTGAACGGCATTCCCTGCGATTCCTTTAATAGAACCATACATATCAATCGTGTTGGTTACCACCTTTTCAATTTGTTTCTCTCGTTGTTTCCAAATTCTTTGCATGGATCGTTTTTCACTATCTAAATCAGATTTCATTTGGGTAAATCCTTCAACAATGGCCTCTATCTGCATTCTAAAGGTACTACTAGTAAGATATCCATAAAGTAAATCCATTTTTTCGCCTTTATTTTCTTGGGTAAGCACAGCGTTGTTTACTTGTAAAATCCCTTCTCTTAAAACGGCACAAAGACTTTTAAACTCGTCATAATTGCAAATCCAAATGCCCTCTTTTAATCCCATTCTATTCATCTCAGCGGGCATCACTTCTGTTACTAAAACACCAATAGTTGCTCCTCGTTCCCTTATATCTGCTTTAAATTTTTCAATCCAACTAGGTTGAAAATCTTTTGTTCTTTTACTTTCATAATAAATACTACCACAATTTTGTGCGGTTCTTGAGTGCACAATCTGAATACAATCGCCCCCTTTGGCGCCTTTTTTTATTTCTTCAATGGTATCTAATGGAAATTTGGAGGCTAACCACTCTTCGATAGCTAATTCTTGAACTTCTCCCTGAAGTTGCATAGATCCCTGCTCCTGCTTACGCTTCATTTCTGCGGTAAGCTTTTTTTGATCTTCTAGTTGCTTTTGCATTTCCTTAAAACGCAATTCATTCCTGTCTTCTTCAGATTTCTTAATTTTCTCTTTCTCGGTAGCAAGAATTTCATTCAATTTTTTTTGAGCTTCCGCTTCAGCAGCTTCTTTTAATTCTCCTTTTTCACGTTTTAATTTTTCGATCTCTGCTTTCGACCTATTTAATTCTTTTACTTGTTCTGATTTTTCATTTAATTCCTTTTGTAAAGCCTCAAATTGTTCCGACTGTTCTTCTTTTAATTTTTGTTTAAGTATCGCTTCTATTTCTTTTTTACCTTCCTTTAATTGAAGGCGCAAACGTTCTTGAAAAAGCTCGTTTTCTTGTTTTTTCTTTTGCTGAAAATCGATCCTTTCTTGTTTTAGTTTTTCTTGCTCACTTTCGTATTTTTTCTTTTCCTGGGCAATTTGAGCTTGATATTTTTGCTTAATTTCTTCCTCCAATTGATGCGCCAAAATATCTTGAACATCGATAGAGGTTCCACAGTTTGGACATTTTATTTGAGTTTCTTTATTCATTTTACTGTTTTTTAAATAGGTAAAGATGTTGAATAGAAATCATGGAAGCCAACGGATTCATAATCTAATTTTCAATTTTATACTCTCCATCGTTTTGCCAGTTTTATCTTTCTAGCCCATTGCACTTCTTGCTAACCCATCATGTTTTTATTAATTTACCTTATATTTTAAATACCTCAATGAGATTAAATGGTGCCTCATTTAGATGTCTATTGAGGCCTCAAGATACAATTATAGCCCATATCTAACTCTTTTTTTTCGTATTTAAATAGCGCCTATTGTCTTATCTAAGGTTCGTTTACATGTTGAATTTTAAATTAAGGGATTCATTTTGTGGGTATATACCATTAAACATTCATTAATTAAACTAACAATTTGTAAGAGGTTCATGGCAAGTAAAAGACCAATTCATAAACCTATAAAGCCGCATATACAGTAAGAACAGCTCTTTTTTTAAATAAAAGGAGCCCTTATTTTTTAATTATTTTTTTAGTGACCACTCCTTTTGTTGTATATATTTTGATGAAATAAAGACCATTGGATAACTCATCTACGTTCAACTGCTGTAAGTTGGTTTTATAAACTTTTACTTTTTTACCTAGCATCGAATATACTTCAATCTTAGTTAAAGACTCTATGACACCACGAATGGATAACCGATCGGTGAACGGATTGGGATATACCTGAATCGATTCACTCCATAACGCATCATCTGTTCCTAAAGATTTACAATCGTTACCAACGGTATAAGAAATATATTGAGTAACCCCTAACCCACCAGCAAAGGCAAATTTACAGGCATATCGAATGGTTTGCCCATTGGTAAAACCACTAATCGTTTTAGAAAATGTTTTTCCTGAAATAGCGTTCATTTGAGATTCTTGAAAAGGCGATTGTTGCCATAAATAAGCAATAACATCCGATTTATCTGCATCTAATAGCGTAAAAGTGATGGTCACATTACTTCCAATCGTTTCAAAAGTAACCTCATAGCCCGCAGAAAAAGATCCTTCTTGCGATGCTGTGGAGATTTCTGTACAAGACAATACTTCATCTACTTGAATGTTTACTACCTGTGAAGTTCCTTGAGCTCCGCGCTCATCTGTGGCTACTGCCGTAATTTGATGCGCTCCCAAAGCAGCTTCTTTCCAAACAAAGCTAAATGGTGTTGTATTGTCTTCTCCTATTTTGGTAGCTCCGTCATAAAACGCAACCAAAGAGACCGCGCCTTCAATATCGCTTGCCAAGGTGGTAATACTAATCTCTGATCCCTCTGAAAAAGAAGTTCCATTATTAGGCGACGTAATAGAAACGGAAGGATCTGTATTGCCTGTTTGCGAAACAATCACTAAAACTTCATCAAAAGCAGTCGCATTGTCTTCACTCACTGTTAATTTACACTTATACACGCCTTCTATAAGATTAGAGACTACAGGTGAGGCAATTGTAGTGTCGGTAAAAGTGATTGCGGAAGGACCAAATACTTGTTCCCAAGAATAAGTAATTACTTTACCTTCTGGATGATTGCTTAAAGAACCGTTTAAAGTGGTTGTGATACTGGGTAAAATGAGCGATATATTTTCGCCTGCATCTGCTATAGGCGAAACATAACTCAAAGGATTGACATAACTAAATGTCATTTTTCCTAAATTAAATTCGCCATTGTCTATTACCAATCTTAATACATGTTTCCCTTGAGTTAGTGCGATATTTGATACCATTTTAGACGCCCAAACACCCCAATTGTTTGTGGTTGCTAAAGAAATACTAGGACTCACAGTTTTTCCTTCTATCTCAAAATGAAAGGGTCCACCCCCACTAGAATTTCCCGAAGTATACCGCACACTTAGATCGTAAAATCCGTCAGTTTCGACATCTACCGTATATTCTAGCCATTCACCAGCCGAATTCCAACCAATAATTGCTCCTTCTTGTGCATCTAATACAGCATCTACATATTCATTAGTTCTAAAATCACCTTCATTGGGTTTAGAGGCATCTATATAGGCAATGTTTTGTCCAACACCACCTTCAAATTCGTCGTAAAAACCAGGTTCAATAGTTCCAGGAACCTCAAAGGGAGTGGCTAAATAAGGCACTTGTTCGCCCACTTGAATGGTTACAATATTGGTCACATTAAAAAGGTCATTCACAAACACTTTTGCATACATGCCATGCACGCCTAAACTAAGATTGGATGCTTCTATTTCAAAGGGTACCGAAGTATCTTCGCCAATAGGTGTATTGCCATCGAAAAACACAACCTTGGTGACTCCCACTCCATTGATTACTGCAGATAATTTTACATTTCCATTGGGAAAGGCTTGTGTAAAATTGGATGATAAAACCCCGGTAGCATCGATATCTCTATTGGTGCCTATTTGGTTTGCAGGAACAGTTAGCATAAAACCGTCAGAAAAGGTAACAGTAAGGGGGGCATCTGAATAATTATGTGCTACATAAGTCATGTTTCCATTGTCTGAAAAAGCGGTAGCAATAGGATAGTTGGCAGTAATAGACGCATTTACCGTTCCCATGGCATTCATGGCATGCAACCAGTGGTATGTTTGTGCGTCTGAAATACCAAATTTTAAAGAGCGTTCTGGGTAAGAATCGTATAAATCGATGGCGGCTTGCGCATCGGTAAATGACAAATACTTCCAATAGGTATCATGCCACAAATTAGGGTTTTCTTGATTGCTTAAAATCCCTGTATTACCGGAAATTTCATCCCAAAGCGATTCGGCATAGGGTTGATTGTGCCCTAAATACAAAGAACCGGCATGTATCGGGTACATTTCGATACCATAAGAGGCCGCAATATCGGCGGTCCAAAAGGTACCATTATCATATGAATTTCCCCAAACTCTAGAAACCAAACTGTAGGGTTGATTGGATTGAAAGTTACGCTGATACATATCGAACCAATATTCTTCAACGGCCGTCTGCTCTGTGGTGTAAATATAGATCCCTAAGTCTCTAACGGCATCATTTTCTGTAATGGTACCCCAATGAATTAGTGATGAGGCAAATTGCATGCTTTCTGAGGTTGATTCTTGATCATTTCCTTGTGGAAAAGTAGCAAATCCATTTGCCCAACTATGGCCTGCATACGGACTGAAATTTCTTAAAAAAGGAAACTCGGTATCATTTCTATCAGAAGAAGCGGCATCTCTAATTAACAAATTAATCATCTCTCCCCATTGATTTACCCAACCTGGTTCAAACTGCTCCATAAAGGCAGCAGCATGAATAAAATAACCCCAATGAAAATGATGATCATTAATATTGTTGTCTTGACCATGTCCTGCTGGGTAGCCCAACATGGCAGACCATGTACTGTTGTAATAAAACAAAAATGCCACTTCACCCGATTGATAACTTAACCAATCTTCTAATCGTTCTTTAATAGTGGCAACCATTTTATCTCTTCCTTCTAGATCTCCGGTTTGGTCTGCAATTCTTGCTGTTTGAATTAATCGATTCATCACCTGACCTTCATTATAAGAATCTGTCCAGGAGGCTAATCCATCATTTTTAACTTGCGCGATCTTACTTTCTAATGCTGCTGGACTAAAACCTTCACTATAATTAGCTAAATAAGGCAAAGTGGGTAAAATACCCTTAAAGGTATTTTCAATAGCAAAACTATTACCATCTAATGTTTTTAATTCTCCTCTTGCCACCTCATAGCTATATTGGTTTGGCGTTGGAGAACCTGGAGCTAAATTAGCCCATTGATGAGGTAATAAGCCCAATAAAATATTGGTTTCTGTTCCTTCTTTTACCGTTGCAGTCGCTATAAAAGTGGTGGTTACCTTAGCGTTATTTTCATTGTAAGTCCATGAGGTTGAGGTATTACTAGGGAAGACATATGCATATTTTTTATATTCTTCAGCAACTGAGGTAATAGCGCTTGTACCTTGTGGGAGCATGGCCATAGACCAATAGTTTTTTCCATTTAATAAAGATGTAAAGACGCTTCCCGATTGCGACCAGGTACTTCCTGCGGGTGCATAAAACACAAAATCGGCACCACTAGCAGCATTTTCCACGATAAGTAGTTCGTTGGAAACGGTACTGGTTCCAATATTTACTTTTATCTGAACAAGATCGTTGGTTTGCTTCTCAAAATAAAGAAAAGGCATTCCAATTCCGGCAGTTGCTTCAAAAGCATGCGCACCATCATCCCAATTCATGCTCACGGTCCAATCTGAATAGTCTGAAACCGTCGTTTTTGTGGTATTTAAACCTACTAAACCAACTTCTATGGGTGCCGAATCGCCAATAACACCCCATGGAATATAGGTGACAATTAATCCTTGATTGGTGGTTTTTAAGGTCATGGGGTAATTGAATAAATTATCTGCATGATTTTCTTTGACCAATTTGGACCACCAATCATTCGTTGGAACTGGTTTACCTATAGCATTTCCACTTAATTGTGGAGCGCCAGAAGGAAAGCCATTTCTTCCTGCAGAATCACTTCCTGGAAATGTAGTGGTATACCCCCCGCTTCCAACGGAAACTTGAGCGTTAGACAAAAAAGGGCTACATAAAAAAAGGAATATGAATATAATCTTTAACGTAAAAACGGCATTTCTTCGCATATCGGTGGGATTATTTTTTTTCTAAATTTAGACGAATCAAAAAGGAATTTAATATTTAGAACCTATATACTATCTATACCTAACCGAGTATTTACTGCCCCTGAATTCTAAAAACAAGACATAAGCCATACAACGAACTAAAGAGTCTGTTTTCGGTGTATGTTACGTTCAATTTGATGTAGTCTTTTTTATACGCTCACTGGCGCACGAGGTAGGATTACGTAGTAACAAATAAAGTATTAAAACAAGAGTTTTTTGAAATATGAGCAGAATGTCACACTACGCCTAACTCGTAGTACTCTTAAAAACTAGATAAACCCATTTGATAATTGGAAAGAAGATGCACAAAATAGATCAAGGCTGTTACTCGAACTCTGCCATTTCTTGATCGTAAAACTCGCCAGATTGCTCAATTAAAGCGCTAATTTCGTGTGCTAAATCATCTTCGTCTTCTGCAGAAACATCTTCTAAAAACTCAATTTCATCATCTTTTAAATTGATAATAAAACGAGGGAATTCTGTGTGTAATACAAAAATATCATCTGGATTTTTGCTACTGTCTGCCAATAAAAATTTAGGTAACTCCATGTTTTGTTTTAATTAATTTTTTAGTAAGTATGGTAAAACGAATATACAACATAATTGCCGATGCTGTTAAGGAAATGAGTAAACCAATCCAGATGCCCATGGTTTTTAAATCGGTTTTTTGACTTAAATAATAACAAATAGGAAAACCGATAATCCAATAGGCAATAAAGGTAATAAACATAGGGATTTTAACATCTTGTAGTCCTCGTAAAGCCCCTAGAACCACTACTTGAAAACCGTCTGATAATTGAAAAAGTGCGGTAATCACAATTAATACCGAAGCCATTTCTATGACTTCTGCATTATCTATATAAAAAGTAGGTAAAATGTCTTTCGCAGCGAAAAAACCTAGCATAAAAAATAAATCGATCACAATCATTAATAAAAAAGTAGAAAGTGCGATGCGTCTTAATTCTTTATAGTTTTTTAAGCCTTTTTGGTTTCCCACTCTTATGGTGGCGGCAACACCAAGGCCTACGGCAATCATAAAAGTCATGGACGATAAATTCAAGGCAATTTGATTTGCCGCTTGAGAGTAGGTTCCTAGAGCCCCTGCTAAAATAACTCCAGAAGCAAAAATACTTACTTCAAAAAACATTTGTAACGCCGTTGGATATCCTAAATAGAATACTTTTTTAAGAATACTTTTTTTAATTTCAGAAAATGAAAATTTTTCTAAGTAGGGTTTAAAAACAGCTTTTGATTTCATTATATAGATCAGAAACAAGACCATCGCGACTCTTGAAAACAAAGTTCCATACCCTGCTCCTACTAATTCTAACCTTGGAAAACCAAACTTTCCATAAATTAACACATAGTTAAAAAACACATTAATAATATTCGCTACTATTGTTGCCTGCATAGCGTATTTTGTAAGAGACAATCCATCTGAAAATTGCTTTAATCCTTGAAAAATAAGCAAGGGAACCATCGAAAAAGCCACAATTTTAAAATAAGGAATTGCCAAGGCCACTACTTCTTCTGGTTGATCCATTTTATATAAAATAGGTTCAATAAATAGCAGCGCCAAAAATAATAAAATGCCTATAACAACAGAAAGCAATAATCCATGATGAAAATAGGTCCGTCCTTTTTTAATATTTTTTTCTCCATCAGCTTCAGCAATCAAAGGTGTAATGGCAAAGGTAAATCCTACCCCCAAGGAAAGGGCAATAAACACAATACTATTTGCCAAAGAAACAGCCGCTAATGGAGCAGCACCTAATTGTCCCACCATTAAATTATCGGCCAAACCAACCAATACATGACCTAATTGACCTAACATTACCGGATAGGCAATAAGTAAGTTCTTTTTAAACTCTGAGGTGTACAATGAAAAATGCAATGTAAGTTTGGTTTTAAGACTGCGAATATATTTATAATTATCAGATTAATAATTAATAAAAATGAAACATATTTATTTGTCTTAAAAACCTTATTTTTGAGGTCTAAAATTAATAAAAATGGCAATAATAACATTAAAAGGAAATACCATAGAAACCATTGGTAATTTACCAAAAGTTGGTTCTAAAGCACCTAATTTTAAGCTAACTTCTGTGGATTTAGCCTCTAAAAGTTTTAAAGATTTTGAGGGGAAAAAATTAATATTAAATATTTTTCCAAGTATAGATACAGGAACCTGTGCATCTTCTGTGAGGGCATTTAATAAGGAAGCAGCCTCTTTAAAAAATACCGTTGTATTGTGTATCTCTAAGGATTTACCTTTTGCGCAAGCGCGTTTTTGCGGTGCAGAAGGCATTGAAAATGTGGTGATGCTATCTGATTTTGCCACGGGAGATTTTGGAAAAGACTATCAGTTAGAAATAACCAGTGGTCCATTGGCACATTTACACGCTAGAGCAATTGTTGTTCTCAATGAAAATGGCGTAGTAACTTATACAGAACAAGTTTCAGAGATTGTTAACGAACCTAATTATGAAGCTGCTTTAAAAGCAATATAACCCATGAAAAACCCTAATGATGGCTTTTTAAAAGGAAGGTTACGCAGTTTTAAGTTTGCCATTAGAGGTATGTGGCTTTTAATATCAACGGAAGACAGCATAAAAGCACAACTTTTTTTTGCAGTAATTGCCTCTATTTTGGGTGCATTCTTTACTATTTCTAGTATAGAATGGATGTTTCAATTTTTGGTTATTGGGTTGGTTTTAGTTGCCGAATCTCTAAATACCGCAATAGAAAAAGTGGCAGATTTTGTACACCCAGATTATCATAAAAAAATAGGTTTCATAAAAGATATTGCAGCAGGAGCGGCTAGTTTTGCTGCAATTACTGCACTAATCATTGCAGGAATCATTTATGTTCCTAAAATTATTGAATTGTTTTTATAACAGTTTATAGTACTTTATTCCAATGGCGAAAAGAACAAGAATTACTAAAAAAACATCGACTCCAAAAAAGGAAAAACAAGCAATATTTGCATTTTTAAAAGTGCGCCATACTCAAACGATTCTTGGTTCTTTTTTGATGCTTTTTGCTATTTTTCTATTTATTTCATTTATATCGTTCTTTTTTAATTGGCAAGAAGACCAAAGCACTCTTACAGAGTTTTCCAATAAAGCCGTAAAAAGCAGTAATCTCCTGGGTAAAATTGGTGCAAAACTTAGTCACTTTTTTATGTATAACGGTTTTGGAATTGCGGCCTTTTTTATTCCCTATTTATTGTTTGTAACCGGCTTATTTTCATGGTTTAAAAAAAAGCTATCGAAAACGGTAATTATGTGGAATTGGAATTTATTTTTAATGCTCCTAATTTCTGTAGCATTTGGATTTGTAAATAACCAATATGCCATTCTTTCAGGTGTTATTGGTTTTGAAATCAACGAATACGTAAGCACTTTCTTAGGTAAAACAGGCCTAGCAATTGTACTGTTTTTCTTATTTTTGGCCTATTTTGTTATTAAATTTAAAATTACTCCAGAACAAATCATTCAATTATTTAAAAGTGTAAAGAACATAAAAACACAAGGCGAGACTCATTTTGAAGACACTTTAGCAGAACAAGATGGTTTTGATACACTAAAAGAAGAAATAAAGTCACAAAAAACAGATTTCGAGTTATCGGTAGAAAACCTAAAGCCTACCATTCAAAATCATTCTAAAGTTGATGCTAAAAGTAAGAAGACGAATTTAAAATCTGATGAGGATAGTGATGACGCTGAAGTATCTATTGCGATTGAGCAGATTGAGGAAGAAGAGCACGAAACAGAAAACTTATCCAACAAATTAGTTAAAGATTTTGGCGAATTTGATCCCACTTTAGAGTTAGCGAATTTTAAATTCCCCACATTTAATCTACTAAAACAGTACAATGAAAGTATTTCTATTGATCAAAACGAACTAGAGGCAAATAAAAATCAGATTGTAGACACGCTAAAGAATTATAAAATTGGAATTTCTGAAATAAAAGCAACCGTGGGCCCCACAATTACCTTGTATGAAATTGTGCCAGAAGCGGGAATTCGAATTTCAAAAATAAAGAACTTAGAAGACGATATTGCACTTTCTTTAGCCGCACTAGGCATTAGAATCATTGCTCCTATTCCAGGAAAAGGAACGATTGGAATCGAAGTGCCAAATAAAAAGTCGACCATCGTCTCCATGCATTCTGTTATTTCTTCCAAGAAATTTCAAGAATCTACCATGGAACTGCCCATTGCCTTGGGTAAAACCATTTCAAACGAAACGTTTGTGGTAGATTTAGCTAAAATGCCCCACTTGTTAATGGCGGGAGCTACCGGACAGGGCAAGTCTGTAGGGTTAAATGCCGTTTTAACATCGCTGTTATACAAGAAGCATCCTGCCGAAGTAAAGTTTGTTTTGGTAGATCCTAAGAAAGTAGAACTAACCCTATTTAATAAAATAGAACGTCATTACTTAGCTAAACTGCCAGATAGTGGAGAAGCAATTATTACAGATACCACCAAGGTAGTGCATACCTTAAATTCACTTTGTATTGAAATGGATAATCGCTACGATTTGCTAAAAGCAGCCATGGTACGGAATATTAAAGAATACAATACAAAATTTAAAGCACGAAAATTAAACCCCAATGAAGGCCATCAATTTTTGCCTTATATCGTTTTAATCATAGATGAATTTGCCGATCTAATTATGACCGCGGGAAAAGAAGTAGAAACTCCGATAGCCCGTTTGGCACAATTGGCCAGAGCCATTGGGATTCACTTAATTGTGGCAACTCAAAGACCTTCTGTAAATGTAATTACAGGAATTATTAAAGCAAATTTTCCTGCGAGAATTGCCTTTAGAGTTACCTCAAAAATAGATTCAAGAACCATTTTAGACGCCTCGGGAGCCGATCAATTAATTGGTCGAGGAGATTTATTGTATACCGCTGGTAATGAAATAAAAAGAATTCAATGTGCTTTTATAGATACCCCAGAAGTTGAAAAAATAACAGATTTTATTGGTTCACAAAGAGCCTATGCAGAAGCCTATCAACTGCCAGAATACCTAGATGAAGAGGGTGGCACAACTCTTGATAATGATATTGCAGAAAGAGATAAATTATTTAAAGACGCCGCAGAAATTATTGTGATTGCACAGCAAGGATCGGCTTCTTTATTACAACGAAAATTAAAATTAGGATACAACAGGGCTGGTAGATTAATAGATCAGTTAGAAGCCGCAGGAATTGTAGGTCAATTTGAAGGAAGTAAGGCAAGACAAGTTTTAGTAATCGATTTGCTTGCTTTGAATCAATTATTAGAAAACGAAAAAAATATTTAGAAATGAAAAAAAATAAAACATCATTAGTATTCTTATTTATAACCATGAGTCTTTTTTCTCAAAATGCAGAAAAAGCAAGAGATTTATTGGATAATGTGTCTGCAAAAATGGGGGCGTATTATAATATGGATATAGGTTTTAGCTCTTCTTTGGTAAATGAAGACGCTGGAATTTATGAGAATGATGAAGCGCCCTTGAGAGGAACTATTATAATAAGAAACGAAAAATATTTGTTAGATTATTTGGGGAATAAATTTATTTTCGATGGCAATAAACTCTACGTAATTAATGAGGAAATAAAAGAAGTTAATATTTCTAATGGTGCTATGGAAGAAGAAAGTGGATTTATTTATCCCTCTAAATTATTAACCTTTTACAAAGAAGGTTATCGCTTTGCTTGGGGACAATTAGAAAATGACAAAGGTAGAAAAATTCAATATATAGATTTAACTCCAATAGATAGTAATTCAGAGATTGTTAAGGTGAATTTGGGAATTGATGCAAAAACGAACCATATTTACTCCTTGATTCAAATTGGTAAAAATGGTACTAAAACAACTTTAATTATTAATAGTTTTAAAAGCAACCAAACTATCTCAGAAAAACTATTTACTTTTGACAGAGATAAATACTTGAAACAAAAATATACAATTGATTAGTGTTTTTAGTAAAAATTAATCAATGAAAGTATTAGACAAATACGTACTAAAATCGTTTTTATCCCCTTTTTTTGCAACCTTTTTGATTGTGCTTTTTGTCTTGGTCATGCAAGCGCTTTGGCAAACATTTGAAAACATTGCAGGAAAAGGAATTAGTATTCCTTTTATTTTAAAATTTCTTTATTACACCACCTTAATAATGACACCACAGGCTTTGCCCATTGGCGTCTTATTATCATCCATCATGGCCTTAGGAAATCTGGGTGAAAACTATGAATTTGCAGCGGCAAAATCGGCTGGCATTTCCCTACAAAGATTTGTAAGACCCTTGGTATTCTTAGCCATTGGCTTAAGTGCTATTAACTTTCTTTTTCTTAATAATATATATCCCTATGCTGTTTTAAAACAGCGAAATTTATATATGAATATCAAGAAGAAAAAACCTGCATTGGCTTTAGTTGCTGGAAGTTTTAATGCCGATATTCCGAATTATCAAATAAAGTTTGAGGAAAAATATGGCGAAGAAAAAAACTTACTTAAAAATGTGTTAATCTATGATTTAAGCAGTCAAAAAGGAAATCTAAAAATTATTACAGCAGAACGAGGAAAAATAGTTTCCGAAGAAGGAAGTAAGTACATGACATTAATTTTATATGATGGTCATTACAATGAAGAGCATGTAAAATCTAGTAGAAGAGAAGTAAGGAAAATGCCCGCCTCAAGTGCCGATTTTGAAGAGTATACGTTTAATATTGATATTTCTTCGCTGTCTTCTGATGATTTAAACGAAGAAAGTTTTACTACCCACTACAATATGTTAACAGTTCAGCAACTAGGGGATACCATTCCTAAATTAAAATCATACTATGATGAAAATATTATTGGTTCTACCTCAAAATACTTATATACTAGCATTCAAGCAAATGACCTTTTTAAATACCAAGATTCATTAAGACCTAAAAAAGTAGACAGCATTGTATTAAATAATTTTGATTTAGCAAGTAAAATAGCCATTCTAAATTCTTCCATCACTAAAGCCTCTAGAATTATTAATAATTTTCAGCAAAAAGAACGCACCTACAAAATAACTAGAAAATCTATAAACCTTTATGAGACAGAGTTTTATAATAGGTTTGCCTTTTCTATATCTTGTTTAATTCTCTTTTTTGTTGGCGCTCCTTTAGGATCTATTATAAGAAAAGGAGGTTTTGGACTGCCAATGATTTTTGCAATCTGTGTTTATGTGATTTATTTTTTCGGTAATACCTTAGGAAGAAATTTAGCAGAAGAAAGTTCTGTAACCTCATTCATGGGTGCTTGGATTTCCGCCATCATAATGACGCCTATTGCCGTCTTACTAACCAGGAGAGCAACAAACGATAAAGGTATTTTTAATATGGATACTTTTTTACACCCCTTAACAAAATTTTTAAAAAAGATTAAAAAGATTAGTTCCAAAAAAAAGAAAGATGACACCTAAAGAATCCTTGAAAACAAAAACGCAATTAAACAACATTGCAGAAGCAATTTCTGATATTAGAAACGGAAAAATAATCATAGTTGTTGATGATGAAAATCGTGAAAATGAAGGTGATTTTTTAGCCGCCGCAGAAAAGATTACCCCAGCAATGATTAATTTTATGGCCACCCACGGGCGTGGATTAATTTGTGCTCCCCTAACCGAAAATCGCTGTAAAGAATTGCAATTAGAAATGATGGTAAACAACAATACCGATCCGCTAGAAACAGCATTTACGGTTTCGGTAGATTTACGAGGGAAAGGGGTGACCACAGGGATTTCTGCAGCAGATAGATCGCTAACCATTAGCGCCTTAATTAACAAAGAAACCAAACCTTTTGATTTGGCTAGACCAGGACATATTTTTCCATTAAAAGCCAAAGAAGGCGGCGTTTTAAGAAGAACGGGGCACACAGAAGCCGCCATAGATTTTGCCCGCTTGGCTGGATTTCAACCAGCAGGTGTTATTGTTGAAATCATGAACGAGGATGGAACGATGGCACGCTTGCCAGAACTTTTAAAAGTTGCTGAAAAATTTGATATAAAAATAGTTTCTATCGAAGATTTGGTAGCTTATCGAATGGAACATGATTCTTTAATCGATAAAAAAGAAGATTTCACCATCCAAACACGTTTTGGAGACTATCGTTTAAGAGCTTATGAACAGACGACCAACCAACAAATTCATATTGCTTTAACCAAAGGAGATTGGGTCACAGACGAACCGATTTTAACGCGGGTAAATTCAACCTTAGTGAACAGCGATATTTTGGGAACACTAACCAATAATTCGGATAAAAAATTAGATCGAATGTTTCAAGTAATGAACGAAAATGGCAAAGGAGCTATTTTGTTTATCAATCAACAAAATCAATCTCAAAACTTATTAAAACGTTTAAATTTATTAAAAGAAAATCAAGCAAAAGGCGAATTAAAAGCAACAGCCATAAGAATGGACCATAAAGATTTTGGCATTGGTGCTCAGATTTTACACGATTTAAATATCAGTAAGATACGATTAGTCTCAAATTCAGAGCAAACAAAACGCGTAGGAATGATTGGTTATGGATTGGAAATTGTTGAATATGTAGAATATTAAAAAACCACTGCTCCCCCACTTTCTAATTCGAAAGGTTTTTGATGTTGCATAAATAGTCTAGCAGGTGCTGTTCCTCTTAGTATAATGGTGTCATTAGAAACTTCTAGCCAGCTTCCCTCTCTCAAACCCACAACAGGGGTTTGATTAAAAGCATGAAATTCTTTAATCCTAGTTTCTCGAGTTTCTCCCATGTGTTTAGATCCTTTAATGGGATCTAAATAATGTGCATTTATATTAAATGGAATACATCCTAGTGTTTGAAAACTGGGGGGGTATACAATAGGCATATCGTTCGTATTCATCATTGTAGGGCCACAAATATTACTGCCGGCACTTGTTCCTAAATAAGGAATTCCATTATTTACTACTTTCTGTATATCAAGTAAAAGATCATGAATATATAATTGATTAACCAATTCAAACGTATTTCCTCCACCAGTAAAAATGGCTTGGGCCTCTTTAATGGCACTTTTAGGATTTTTAAATTCGTGAATTCCTTTTAAATCAATATTAATTTTAGCAAATCCCTTTCGAGCAATTGCAGTATAGGCGTCGTAAGAAATCCCTCCAGGCCTGGCATAAGGAATAAACAAGATGCAAGTTATTCCTTTAAAAAGATCCCTTAAGACTGGCAATAAGTATTCTAAATAATCACTGCCATGTACGGTTGATGTGCTCGCTATAATTAATTTCTTCATAGTTCAAAAATAATTCGTTTTTGTAGTTAAAAACAAGTATTTTCGTAAAAAATAAAATATGAGACTTAAAATACTAGTTTTGCTTACGTTCGTTATGATTGGATTTGCTTGTGAATCGAATGAAGATTCTATAGACAATTCTAATCAAACTATTACCAGTGCTGATTTATTGGGCACATGGAATTTAACAAAACAAACAATGGAAGAAGGTAGTTCAACCGTGACTTCGGATGGAGAAACATATATAGCTTCTTTTTCGAGTTTGGCAAAAAACATTAATTATACTTTTACTTTTGCTGAAAACCCAAATAAAATAAACTTTCAAGGAACCTATACTCTTGTAACGAGTACTTCCATTATGGGACAAAATATGGTTGAAGAAAAAGAAATTGATACAAGTATAGATCTTATTGAACCCTTAGGCTGGTCTTTAATAAATAATTCTTTAACGATTGTGGAAAACGTTGAATTACCCGAAGGAATGATCATCGAAGAATTCACTTCTAATTCTATAAAACTAAAAGGACAAATTGAAGAGACGTATATAGAAGATGATGAATTAGTTGCTTTAAAAGCAACAATGTATATAGAATTAGAAAGATAATTTTTTAATTTTTAAAATAGAAACACCACCATATTGTGGTGTTTTTTTATTTTACACCTGTTTACAATTTTCCTCGTAAAATCTGAAAAAGGGCTACGCTATTCTTGATTGTAAAAGCACCCATTCACAGTCGTTTTTTATTACAGGTACTCCCCATTTAAGTTGGTTGTTACTACCTCACTCATATAATTAAAAAAGGGACGCATTGCTTTATAGCTTTGATCTACTTCTTCCATAAAACTTTCAGAAAGAACTTCTTTGTCTGTAAAATTCCGAACCAAGATAAATGCTTTTTTTCTAATTAAATCAATGGCAGGATGTTCTTTGTTAAATCCCCGAGGAGCCGATTTTAATTCGGCACCTTCAAATCTTCCGCCAAAATACTTAAGAACGTTTTTATCTTTTAGAATGTCTCGTATTTCAGTATCATCCATTTCGATTTCTTTTCGTATTCGAAGTAAATCTTCTTTATTGGGTTCCCAAAATCCGCCTGCTAAAAAAGATTCACCAGGCCTAATTCTCAAATAATAGCCACCGCGCAATTGCTTTCCATTTCTAGAAAAAGAACCAGCAAAATGTGCTTTATACGGTGTTTTATCTTTAGAGAAACGCACATCTCTATAGATTCTAAACAATTTAAAACGATCAATTTCATCGTGTTTTTCAAGATTTTCTTGAATTCCAGTATAAAATTCTTTGGCTTTGTTTTGTGCTTTTAAAAAGGTGGGCTTTGTTGCTGTAAACCATTCGCGGTTGTTGTTGTTGTGTAATTCTTTTAAATAGTCTAGGCTTGCTATTGAAAACTGCATGATTGTTCGTTTTTAAAAGTTCAATTTACAAAAAGAATTGGAAATAGATTTGTAAATTTGGTGAAATGAAGATGCCAACAAAACAAATTCAACAGCATTTTGATGGTTTTCTACAAACGCCATGTTTGTGGAAAAGCACTGTTATTTATGGTTTAAATCAATTTGAAATTGACGTGAAATCGGTTGGCATTGACTTGGAAATAGACACAAAACTGCGCCTAGGGAAATATGTAGAGCGTTTTGTGTCTTATCAACTAGCACAAGAAAAAAACATTGAGATACTTGCAGAAAACATTCAAATTCAACGGGATAAAATTACTCTTGGAGAATTAGATTGTCTCCTTTTAAAAAACAAACAACCTATTCATTTAGAGGTTATTTACAAGTTTTATTTATATGATTCCTCCATTGGAACTTCAGAAATTGATCATTTTATAGGCCCTAATCGAAAAGATTCTTTAGTAGAAAAACTAACTAAACTCAGAGACAAACAACTACCACTCCTCTACGATAAAGAATGTAAAACGTATTTAAAAAGTCTTGGATTAAATGCATTAGACATAAGACAACAAGTGTATTTTAAAGCACAATTATTTCTGCCTTTCTCCAATCAAAATATTCAATTCAAAGAAATCAATCAACATTGTGTAATTGGCTTTTATCTGTATCATAAGGAAATAACTCAATTAAAGGATCGTAAATTTTACATTCCCACAAAAAAAGATTGGTTAGTAATTCCTCATACGCATGTAAAATGGCTCACGTTTAATGAGTTTCAAATACAATCTGATGCATACGTAGAAAGAAAATTCTCTCCCATGGTTTGGGTAAAATCGAATACAGGAACCCTTCACAAAATATTTTTAGTTTGGTGGTAGTTTAACTCGCCCCACCTATAAATCACTATTTTTCTCTTGCTTTTAAAACACCTACAACATCATTTAATTTAAACCCTTTCGCTTGAAGCAGCATCAAATAGTGGAATAGTAAATCAGCACTTTCCTCCAAGAAAAGTTCGTCATTAGTATCTTTTGCTTCAATAATAACTTCTACTGCTTCCTCTCCAACTTTTTGAGCAATTTTATTAATTCCTTTTTCAAACAAAGAAGCCACATAACTTTCTTGAACATCAGCCTTTGAAATGCGGTCTTCAATAGTACTTTCTAATTTTGAAATAAAACCATAAGAATCATCATTTGGTGTACCCCAACAAGTATCTGAACCTTTATGACAGGTGGGGCCTGCTGGATTTACGCGAATCAACAGCGTATCTTGATCACAGTCTAATTGTATATCCACTAGGTGCAATAAGTTTCCACTTTCTTCCCCTTTGGTCCATAAACGCTTTTTAGTTCTTGAAAAAAAAGTGACCAATTTAGTTTCGTTTGTTTTTAAAAATGCTTCTTGGTTCATATACCCCAACATTAATACATTTCTTGTGGATGCATCTTGAACGATTACGGGTACTAATCCGTCATTATTTTTAGTAAAATCGATAGTCATATGGTTGTTTTTTTGGTAATGGTTTGCTTTATTTCTATAGAATAATGAAACAAAGCTACCCTACGTTTACACACGCACGGCAATATTATTTCTTTTTAATGCTTGTTTTAATGCCTGTATTTCGATTTCTTTAAAGTGAAAAACACTAGCGGCTAGTGCTGCATCTGCTTTTCCAATGGTAAAGGTATCTACAAAATGTTGCACAGTTCCTGCCCCACCAGAGGCAATAATTGGAATATTTAACTCCGCAGACAATCTTGCCAAAGCTTCATTGGCAAAGCCCGCTTTTGTACCGTCATTATTCATGGATGTAAATAAAATTTCACCAGCACCGCGTTTTTCTACTTCTTTTGCCCACTCAAATAAGGTAAGTGTTGTAGGAATGGTTCCGCCGGCTAGATGCACCAACCAATTCCCATCAATTTGTTTTGCGTCAATCGCAACGACTACACATTGACTTCCAAATTTACTAGATAATTCGTTAATCAAATCGGGTCTTTTTATGGCTGATGAATTGATAGAAATTTTATCGGCGCCACATTTTAATAAGGCATCTACATCTGCTACAGATGAAATTCCACCTCCTACGGTAAAGGGAATATTCACTTGTTCTGCCACTTTTAAAACCATTTCCAGCATTGTTTTTCTTCCTTCTAAGGTTGCTGAAATATCTAAAAACACCAATTCATCGGCACCTAATTCGGCGTATTTTTTTGCCAACTCTACCGGATTTCCTGCATCCCTCAAATTCACGAAATTGACCCCTTTTACAGTTCTTCCGTCTTTGATATCTAAACAGGGAATGATTCTTTTTGTTAACATTCTTTTCTTATTCCCGTATAAGCGGGAAGTTTTTTTCTAATCATTATAGAAGAGAACGAGCAAGCTGATGCTAGCAATTAGCAGCCCCTTTTCTTTGTAATGACTATTTATTAATAATATAATTTTCTAACTCTTTTAACCGAATTTTATTTTCATAAATAGCTTTGCCAATAATAACTCCTTCACAATTCATTTGAGCCAATTGGGGAATTTCATCAAATTTAGAGATTCCACCAGAAGCAATGAGTTTAATATCTGGCGTGTTTTCTACTATTTTTTTATACAAATTGAACGAAGGTCCTTGCATCATGCCATCTTTTGAAATGTCGGTACAAATCACATAGTCTACACCTTTTTCTCGATACCCTTGTATAAACGGAATCAATTCTAAAGAGCTTTCTTCTTGCCATCCATTTGTAGCAATTTTACCGCCGAACTCATCGGGATAAAAGTCGGCGCCTAAAATAATTTTTTTTGCTCCATACTTGGTGATCCAACGTTCAAAAATGATTGGATTTTTAACGGCAATACTTCCGCCAGTAATTTGATTTGCACCAGAGTTAAAAGCAATCTCTAAATCTTGATCTGATTTTAATCCCCCACCAAAATCAATTTTTAAGCTCGTGTGCAGCGCAATCTGTTCTAATACCTTATAATTGATAATCTGACTGGCTTTGGCCCCATCTAAATCTACTAAGTGCAAATATGTAATTCCGCTTGCCTCAAATTCTTTGGCAACCTCTAAAGGGTTTTCATTGTAAATTTTCTTGGTACTGTAATCGCCTTTTGTTAAGCGAACACATTTTCCGTCAATAATATCGATTGCTGGGATAATTCTCATCGTCAAATATTTTAGTTATAAAGTTGCTCTTTAAAGTATCGCATAGGAGCGATCTTTTTTACTACTATGGTTCCTCACTAACCTTTGTTATTATTCTATTATTCGCTGAAGCTGCTGAAACGTCTTATTTAGAATTCTATGCTCCTTTTAAGCTTAGAAAATTTTTTAAAATTTTTTCCCCTTCTAGGCCACTTTTTTCTGGATGAAATTGTACTCCATAAAAATTATCTTTTTGTAAAGCAGAAGCATACGTTTTTTCATATTCTGAAGTTGCAATGCTTTTATCGCTATTTTCGGCATAAAAACTATGCACTAAATACATAAACTCGTGCTCTTTAATTCCTGTAAACAAATCGGACTTTAAATTTGAAATGGTATTCCATCCCATTTGAGGCACCTTTACTTGCTTAGAAAACCGTTTTACAGCCACATCAAAAATACCTAAGCCTTTGGTATTTCCTTCCTCAGAAGAATTGCACATTAATTGCATGCCTAAACAAATTCCTAAAACAGGTTGTGTTAGCGTAGGAATAATAAGATCTAACCCGCTTTCTATTAGCATCTTCATGGCCGAACTTGCTTCACCAACCCCTGGAAAAATTACTTTATCTGCGGCCTTTATTTGTGCTATATTATTAGATAAAACGGCATCAAAGCCCAATCTTTTAAAAGCAAACTGAATGCTTTTTATATTTCCTGCACCGTAATCGATAATAATGATTTTCATGTCTATCTTATTGTTTTTTATCCTGTAGTGGCAGGCTGGAGGTTACAATTCTAAAGATGCTCAACTGTCTATAGAATCCATCTCTTTCACTAACCGTAAAAGAACTCTTTTAAAATTGGTTTATAAGACGCCTTTTGTTGATGGCAATATCATCTTTTCGATATCCCGTTTAACCGCCATTTTTATTGCTTTTGCAAATGCTTTAAAAATAGCTTCAATTTTGTGATGCTCATTAGAACCTTCTGCTTTGATATTCAAATTACATTTTGCTCCATCTGTAAATGATTTAAAAAAGTGAAAGAACATTTCTGTTGGCATTTTGCCCACCATTTCTCGCTTAAAATCGGCCTCCCAAACCAACCAGTTTCTTCCACCAAAATCTATGGCTACTTGCGATAAGCAATCGTCCATTGGCAAACAAAAACCGTAACGTTCAATACCTAATTTATTGCCCAAGGTAGAAGCAAAAACTTCACCTAAAGCAATGGCGGTATCTTCGATGGTATGATGCTCATCAACGTCCAAATCGCCCTCCACTTTAATTGTTAAGTCCAATTGTCCATGACGCGCAATCTGGTCTAACATATGATCAAAAAAAGCAATTCCTGTTTGAATCGTGCTTTTTCCAGTTCCGTCTAAATTTAATTCGATATTAATTTTTGTTTCATTGGTATTTCTTATAATACTTCCGGTTCTATCCGCTGTTTTTAGAAAGCGATAAATATGGTTCCAATCGTTGCTTTCCAGAGCAATAAATGAGTCTAATTCGGTTCTTTTTACCGTAATTTCATCGGTTCCTAAATGGGTTTCATCATTAATAAAAATTCCTTTTGCCCCGAGGTTCTTTGCTAATTCAATATCTGTTAATCGATCTCCAATGACAAATGAATTTTCCAAATCATAATCTTCAGAAAAATATTGAGTTAATAAGCCTGTATTTGGTTTTCTGGTTGCCGCATTGTCTTTGGCAAAGGTTCTATCTATAAATTGTTCTTTAAAGAGAATCCCTTCGGCCTCGAAGGCTTTTAAAATAAAACGATGAACTGGCCAGAAGCTACTTTCCGGATACACCTCGGTTCCTAAACCATCTTGATTGGTAATCATGACAATTTCAAAATCCAATTCTTTTGCAATCCTACTTAAGCCTTGAAAAACTTTTGGATAGAATTCTAATTTTTCAAAAGAATCTGTTTGCTCATCTGCAGGCTCTTTGATAAGCGTTCCATCTCTGTCTATAAATAATACTTTTTGTTTCATGTGTCTTTCTTATTATTTTTTTCCTTCCGCAGCAGGCTGACGGTTATGCTTCCATTTAATTTCGCTTAGAGTCTCTAAATTTCTTTGCATTCATGCTGCGCTTAATTTAGAGTTTCCTTATTTTTAATGCGCACCTTTCATTTATATGAACGCTCAATTCCCTTCTTTCTGTTTCTTTTCTCATTGTTCGTTGCCAACCCCAGTATGAGATTTAGAAATAAATTGAAGACTTTGAATTAATTTTTCATTTTCTATTACGGTTCCAATAGTAAAACGCAAACAATTTTCACATAAGGGCTGTGTTGTTCTATTCCTAACCACAATGCCATTTTCTATTAATTGTTGATAGCGCTTATCGGCATCATCTACTTTTACCAATACAAAATTACAATCGGTTGGGTAAATTTTAGCGACAAAATCGATGTTTTCTAAGGCGTTCACAACTAATTTTCGCTCCTTGATAATCAATAAAATTTCCTTGTGCACTTGGTCTATTTTCAACAGGCGCTCCATCGCTTTTTGCTGAGTTAATTCGTTCACATTATAGGGCGGCTTTAGGGTGTTTAAAATAGTAATGATTTCTGAAGACGCATAGCAAACACCTAATCTAATACCTGCCAAACCATAAGCTTTTGATAGGGTTTGGGTAATGATTAAATTAGGGTAATATTTTATCTTTTTTAACCAACTTTCTCGTTCAGAAAAATCGATATAAGCTTCGTCAATAACTACCAAACCATCAAATTTGCTTAACAATTCTTCAACCGATGTGGCCAAAAAACTATTTCCTGACGGATTATTAGGTGAACACAAAAAAATAATTTTAGTATTGCTGTTAACACTGGCTAAAATCTGGTTTACTTTTGGCTGAAAATCTTTGGTTAATACTACTTTTCTATTTTCTATTGCATTAATGCTAGCCAAAACGCCATACATTCCGTAGGTAGGTGGTAAGGTAATGATATTGTCTATTTTAGGTTCACAAAAGGCCCTCATAATTAAGTCTAAGACTTCATCGCTTCCATTTCCCAATAAAATATTTTCGGCAGAAACTTTTTTTATTTGCGACAATAATTTCTTTACCGTAGTTTGCTGCGGATCTGGGTACCGATTTACCCCATTTTCAAATGGATTTTCATTTGCATCTAGAAAAATCATTTGATCACTAGAAATGTCTTTGTATTCATCTCTTGCCGAGGAATACGGTTTTAGTGCTTTGATGTTATCTCTAACTAAACTTTTAAGATTGAAATTTGATTTCATGATGAATGCCTGATCTAAAATTATATATTTCCTTATTTTCTAGAAATAAGGTCATTTAAGCGAATAGTAACGGCGTTTTTATGAGCTTGTAACCCTTCTGCTGCTGCCATAATCTCTATAGATTTTCCAATATTTATTAGGCCTTCCTTCGATATTTTCTGAAAGGTCATACTTTTGGTAAAACTGTCTAGATTTACGCCAGAATAGGCTTTCGTAAATCCGTTTGTAGGTAAGGTATGATTGGTTCCAGAAGCATAATCTCCAGCACTCTCTGGCGTGAAATTTCCAATAAAAACAGAACCTGCATTTTCTATTTGATCTACGTAAAAATTAGTATTTCGAGTGCAAACAATAAAATGTTCTGGACCATATTCATTTATCATTTCCAAAGCAATCGTCTCTGAGTCTACAAAAATTAATTTCGAGTTTTCCATTGCTTTTTGAGCAATTTCTTTTCTTGGTAGCACGATGAGTTGTTTTTCGATTTCTTTTTCAACGTCCTTAATGAGTTCTTTAGAAGTAGAAACTAAAATAACTTGACTATCTGTTCCATGTTCTGCTTGACTCAAGAGATCTGAAGCAATATAACTCGCCTTCGCAGTCTCATCGGCCACCACTAACAATTCGCTTGGTCCGGCGGGCATATCGATAGCTACGCCGTATTTAGTTGCTAATTGTTTAGCAACCGTTACAAATTGATTTCCAGGACCAAATATTTTATATACTTGTGGAATCATTTCTGTGCCTAAAGTAAGTCCGGCAATGGCCTGAATGCCACCTACCTTAATCACTTTTGTTACGCCACAGAGCTTTGCCGTATACAAAATTGCAGGGTGTATGTCTCCTTTACTATTTGGTGGAGAACACAATACAATTTCTTTACAGCCGGCAATTTGCGCGGGAACTGCCAACATTAAAACAGTTGAAAACAAGGGGGCTGTTCCGCCAGGAATATACAACCCCACTTTTTGAATGGGTCTTTTTTCTTGCCAACACTCCACACCATTTGTCGTTTCTAAAAACACCTTTGCTGTTTTTTGAGCCCTATGAAAAGCCATGATATTGCTTTTAGCTAGTTCTATCGCTTGCTTTAAATCATTGGAAATAAGCGACGTTGCATGCTCAATTTCAGCCGATGAAACAATCGTGTTTTCTAAAGAAATTCCATCAAATAATTCGGTGTATTTTTTTATTGCCGCATCGCCATTTCTTTGTACATCTGTAAAAATTTGATCCACTGTTCTTTCTATCTCATCAACGGTTTGAGTGGGCCTTTTTAAAATCTCTTGCCAAGTTGATTTAATTGGATTATATATAATTTTCATTTTATTTTTATATTTTGTGACATCGAGTAAATTTATAACTCAAGAACTGAATTGTTTAGACACTTAAACTTTTCAATAAATTAATACTTATAACACCATATTTTCTATAGGACAAACTAAAATTCCTTGTGCTCCTTTCTCTTTTAATTCGTCGATAATATCCCAAAATTTATCTTTATCAATTACCGAATGAATGGAACTCCACCCCTTTTGTGCTAAAGGTAAAACCGTTGGACTTTTCATGCCTGGTAAAATGCTAATAATTTCATCAATATTTTCATCTGGCGCATTTAGCAAAACGTATTTAGACGTTCTTCCTTTTAAAACAGACTGAATGCGAAATTGAATTTTTTTCAAAATAATATTGTTTTCAATAGATATCTTAGGTGAGACAGCTAATACTGATTCTGATTTAAACAACACTTCAATTTCTTTTAATCCGTTTTTAAACAAAGTGCTTCCACTAGAAACAATATCACAAATACCATCTGCTAAACCAATACTGGGGGCAATTTCTACCGAACCGGTAATCATGTGTAATTTTGCATCGATATTGTATTCCTTCATGTATTTTTTTACAGTTTCTGGGTAGGAAGTGGCAATCCTTTTTCCGTCTAAATCTTTTAAAGAATTGGCCTTTGACTCTTTGGGAACAGCAATAGAAACCTTGCATTTAGAAAAGCCTAAACGTTCTATAAATTGGAGATCATTTCCTTTTTCGATCAACACATTTTCACCAATAATCGCTGCGTCTACCACCCCATCTCTTAAGTACTGCGGAATGTCTCCATTTCTTAAATAAAAAACTTCAACAGGGAAATTTCTTGCCGACGCTTTTAATTGATCAATTCCATTGTCTATAGAAATGCCAATGTCTTTTAAAAGTTGCATTGAATCTTCATTTAATCTACCTGACTTTTGTACTGCAATTCTAAGTTTACTCATGTTTTTTTTATTTTCTTTTTATTTGAGCAAATGCTGATTTTTCAAAATAAAAAAACCCGCTTGATTTGCTCAAACGGGTTTGTAAATATGTTGATTTTATTCAATACATTATCAATTCGCCTGAAAGCAAGTATGAAAATGATGATGATGTTTTTGAATAAAAGTCATTTTTTTATCTTTGTTAGGTACAAATATCGGAATTTTATTTCTAGTTCTCCAAATGAAAATACCAAAATTGTTACTTGAAAACAATATTTATCAGATTCTTATAATTTGTTTAATTTTTATGGAGAAAACAGATTTATAAGGGGTTATTTTTAAAAAATATCTTTGTAAAGGGCAGCATTAAACTAATAAAAAAGGTGTTGGTTTGCAGGAAAACTCCTTTAATAAGAATTAAATGTTTGTTTAGACTTCTTCTAATGCGCTTATATGTATATATTCGAGCAACTTTAAAACAACAAAAAATGAAAATTAAAATTTCAATTTTATTTATAGCGCATTTATTTCTATTCAACCTTCAGACTTCTGCTCAGGAAAGTACCACTACTTTATTAGAGAATGCAAAGGTAAAAGCAAAAAAAGAAGGAAAAGCGGTCTTTATTAAATTTGAAGCTTCTTGGTGTGGTTGGTGTCATAAAATGACCAAAGACATGAGCGCGCCAAACACCAAAAAATTCTTTGAAGACAACTATATAATGGTACCTATTGTAGTTTTAGAATCTAAAGGCAAGGAACATTTAGAAAATCCTGGTTCTACAGACTTATTAAAGAAATACAACGGAGAAAAAGCTGGTTTGCCCTTTTGGCTCATTTTAGACAATAATTTAGAGGTCATTACAGATTCTTATGATTCTAAAGGTCAGAATTTAGGAAGTCCTGCAAGCCCGGAAGAGTTAAAAGAGTTTATTGAAAAGCTTAAGAAATCTTCGAGTAAAGTAACCGAGCAAGAAGTGGTAGACATTACCAAACAATTTATATTAAAACAGTAACATTTCTTGTTTGTAAATAAAAAAGCTCAAGTTTTCACTTGAGCTTTTTTATTTATTTAGTTGCTTACGAATAAGAGGAAATCTTCTTATTTTACTGAATTAAGTTCAGCACGCGGTCTCTAATTATGCTTTATAAACAATTTTACGCATACGTAAGTTTTCTGGAGTTACTTCTAAATACTCGTCTCCTTTAATATATTCCATATATTCTTCTAAAGAAAAATCTACTTTTGGCGCAATTTTCATCGCTTCATCTGTACCCGATTTACGCATGTTTGTTAACTGCTTTCCTTTGATTAGGTTTACTCCCATATCATCGGATTTACTATTCTCTCCAACCACTTGTCCTACATAAATTTCTTGATTAATATCGATAAAGAAACGTCCTCTATCTTGTAATCTATCAATTGCATAGGCAGTTGCTTTCCCAGATGCAGAAGATATAATTGCTCCTTTTATTTCTTCCGTAAAGTCCCCTTTATACGCACCATATTCAGAAAATCTATGGTTAATAATTGCTGCACCTGCTGTTGCTGTTAAAATTTTATTACGTAAACCAATCAATCCTCTTGATGGAATTGTAAATTCTAAATGTTGTAAATCTCCTTTTGGTTCCATCACTAATAAATCTCCTTTACGTAAAGAAACTAAATTAATGGCTTTCGATGCTACATCTTCTGGAACATCTATAGAAAGTGTTTCATACGGTTCTGATTTTACCCCATCGATATGTTTTATAATTACCTGTGGTCTTCCCACTTGCAATTCATATCCTTCTCTACGCATGGTTTCAATTAATACAGATAAGTGTAAAACACCACGTCCAAAAACGTTGAATTTATCTTCAGAATCTGTAACTTCTACCCGTAAAGCCAAGTTTTTTTCTAATTCTTTAAACAAACGATCACGCAAGTGACGAGAGGTTACATATTTTCCTTCTTTTCCAAAGAAAGGAGAATTGTTAATGGTAAACAACATACTCATCGTAGGTTGATCTACTTCAATTCTAGGTAATGCTTCTGGGTTTTCCATATCTGCGATGGTGTCTCCAATTTCGAAACCTTCAATTCCTGTAATTGCACAGATATCTCCAGAACGAACTTTATCTACAGAAACTTTTCCCATTCCTTCAAAAACGTGTAATTCTTTAATTCTAACTTTCTTTCTAGCACCATCTGCTTTACACAACATATAATCTTTTGAGATTTCTAAATCACCTCTAAAAACACGTCCAATAGCAATTCTTCCTGTAAAGGCAGAAAAGTCTAAAGATGTAATTTGCATTTGAGGAGGACCGTCTCTATATGGAGCTTCTGGAATAGATTCAATAACAGCATCTAAAAGATCTAAGATATCTTCTTTTGGCTTTTTCCAGTCTGTACTCATCCAACCGTTTTTTGCAGAACCATAAATCGTTGCAAAATCTAATTGATCTTCTGTTGCTTCTAATGCAAACATTAAGTCAAAAACTTTTTCGTGTACGATATCTGGGGTACAGTTTTCTTTATCTACTTTATTTACCACCACGATTGGTGTTAAACCTAATTCTAATGCTTTTCCTAAAACGAAACGCGTTTGCGGCATAGGTCCTTCAAAAGCATCGACTAATAGCAAAACGCCATCGGCCATTTTTAAAACACGCTCTACTTCTCCACCAAAATCGGCGTGACCAGGGGTGTCAATTACATTGATTTTTACACCTTTATAATTTACCGAAACGTTTTTTGAAAGAATAGTAATCCCTCTTTCACGCTCTAAATCATTGTTATCCAATAACAAATCGGTGCGTTCCTTTCGCTCATCCAAGATTTTTGCTTGGTCAATAATTTTATCAACCAACGTGGTTTTCCCGTGATCAACGTGTGCTATAATAGCAATATTTCTGATAGCTTGCATAGGTGCTTGTTTTGCCTCTGTTAAATTCGTGCAAAAGTAGTGTTTTCATCTGACAGAAAGCACAATAAGTTATTAATTTATTTCTTCGTCTATCTCTTTAAACGCACTTGGCAGAATATCTGGTATTAATTTAATTAAAAGAGGTAATAACAGAGTACCTCCAGGCAACATAAAAACAACAAAGGCAGGAATAGATTTACAAATATCTATAAGTTGAATTTTAATTTTTACTTTTTCTTCTGGTGTTAGCTTTGTCTTCGTGGCTTTTTTAATTAAATAAACGGCTTCCTTACTTTGGCGTAACTCTATGGCGAGTGCTTTCTTATTCCTTTGTAGTAATAACCGAACAGTTTCTACTGTTTTCATTGTAAACTTCTACGTTTGCGCTCGGTATTTAGTAAATTCAACTCTCTACTTGTTTGCCCTGCAACAGAAGTGTTTTCTGCCGCTCTTCTTATTAGGTAGGGCATCACATCTCTAACTGGGCCAAATGGCAAGTATTTAGCTACATTATATCCTTCACCCGCCAAATTAAAACTTATATGATCGCTCATGCCATATAACTGACCAAACCACAAGCGTTGATTGCTGGGATCTATATTATGTTTTTTTGATAAATTCATTAATAATAAAGAACTGTCTTCATTGTGGGTTCCTGCAAAAACGGCCATATCTTTATGCTCCATCATATAAACAAGTGCCATATCATAATTATCATCCGTCTCTTTTTTGTTGCTACAGATTGGCGAATTATAGCCTTTTTCTTCCGCTCTATTGCGCTCTTTTTCCATATAAGCTCCGCGCACCACTTTCATTCCAAGAAAATAACCTTTTTCCTGAGATCTTAAGTGCACCGCTTTTAAATAAGCCATTCTATCGTGGCGATACATTTGCAATGTATTAAAAACAATCGCTTTTTCTTTGTTGTAGGTTTCCATCATATCTTCAATTAAAAAGTCTGCTGCATCTTGCATCCAACTCTCTTCCGAATCTATTAATACAGGTATATCCTTTTCTAAGGCCACCTTACAAACCGTATGAAAACGTGCTATAACTCTTAACCATTCTAAGTTTTCCTTTGCCGTTAGCTCCTTTTTTTCTGATATTTTTTGATACAACGAAAATCTTCCAAAGCCAGAAGGTTTAAACACGGCAAAAGGAATCGATTTTCGCTCTTCACAGAAGTTTAAAACACGTAAAACTTTATCAACAGTTTTATCAAATTCTTCCTCATTATTTTTTCCTTCTACAGAATAATCTAAAACGGAATGTACTCTTTTTGTATACATTTCATCAATCACAGGCAAACAATCGTCTTCTGAAATTCCGCCACAAAAATGATTAAAAACCGTCGCCCTAACAATGCCTTCTACGGGTAGATGTAATTTGAATGCAACATTAGTTATAAACGTACCGATTCTTACCAATAATTGGTTTTGAATCATTTTAAATAAAAAATAAGCACGTTCTAGCTGGGCGTAGGATTTTAGGGCAAATGCAACTTCTGTATTGTCGAATAATTTCATTTGTTAATATTAAAATATGTAGCTGCAAATATAGCTTATAATTCAAATATTTCTATGTAATTTGCATACACAAATTTTTTATATGAAACCGATTCAAGCAACTACCTATTCTGTTCATTTTGAAAATATTGGATATCAAGAGCTCAATAGGATTATAGCCAAAAACAACTATTCTTCTCTTTTTATATTGGTGGATCAAAATACGATGGAACATTGTTATCCAAAATTCATTCCAAATTTAGTGTGTAACGTTCCAATTGAAGTCATTGAAATCGAAGCGGGAGAAATTCATAAAAACATAGAAACCTGCAGTGGTGTATGGCATGCCATGACCGATTTAAACGCAGACAGAAAAAGCTTACTGATTACTTTAGGGGGCGGGGTAATTACAGACTTAGGAGGCTTTGTTGCTGCCACCTATAAACGCGGAATTGATTTTATAAATATTCCTACCACCTTGCTAAGCATGGTAGATGCCTCTGTGGGTGGAAAAACGGGCGTTGATTTGGGCGTTTTAAAAAATCAAGTAGGTTTGTTTGCAAATCCCGCAATGGTTTTGGTAGATACCCATTATCTAGAAACCGTTTCTACAAGAGAAATAAAATCGGGAATGGCAGAAATTATTAAATACGGTCTTACCTATGATGTGGCCTTATTTGATCGAATAAAAGAGAATAATAAGCTAAAAATAGAGGATTTAATTCACCGATCTATTGAGATAAAAAATGAGGTTGTGCTTAAAGACCCGAAAGAAAACAACCTTCGTAAAATACTTAATTTTGGACATACCATTGGCCATGCTGTTGAGTCTTTTCATCTCGAATCATCCAACAAAGAAACGCTAACCCATGGCGAAGCAATTGCTATTGGAATGATTTGTGAAGCGTTTATCTCATTTAAATTACTAAACTTCCCTGTAGAAAAATTAACTCAAATAAAAGAAACGATCCTCTCTCTTTATGATAGAACTGCGCTTTTAAAAGAAGATTTTTCTGAAATTATGCTGCTGCTAAAGCACGATAAAAAAAATGTTAGCGGACAGGTAAATTTTGTATTACTTCGCGATTTTGAAGATTTTCAATTAGATTGTAAAGTAACCAATGAATTAATTATAGAAAGCTTTACGTTTTATAATTCTTAAACTTCTACAGCGCACGATTTATAAATATTTTCATAAAGGGGTAACACATTCTCTAACGAAAATTGTTTGGTATGGTTTTTCGCGTTTTGCTTAAATTGATTTAAAATTTCATCGCTTTTTAGCAAATAAATGGCATTTTTAGCCATGTCTTCTACATCCCCTAACGCACTTAAAAATCCTGTTTTATTATGAATATTTACTTCGGGCAAACCACCGGTATTGGTAGATATTACAGCCGTTTCTGCAGCCATCGCTTCTAAGGCTGCCAAACCAAAGCTTTCTGTAGATGAGGGCAATAGAAAAATATCCGAATAGCATAAAATTTTTGTAACTTCATTGCTGTTTCCAAGAAAAATCACTTTGTCTGAAATTCCTAAATCCTTGACTAATTGCTCTGTAGTAATACGGTCTGGACCATCTCCAACCATGAGTAATTTTGAAGGAACTTCTTTTTGAACCAAATTGAAAATCTTGACAACATCTTCGGTTCTTTTTACGGGCCTAAAATTACTTACATGAGTTAAAATTCTCTCTTCAGGATTTGCAACTGCTATGCGTTTACATGGATTCTGGTTTTCCTTTTCATATTTTTCTATATCAATGAAATTATAGACCACCTGAATCTCTTTTGTAATTTTAAATAGGCGTAATGTATCTTTTTTTAAGCTGTTGGAAACGGCGGTAACCACATCGGAATTATTAATACTAAACTCAACTGCCGACTTATAGTTTGGGTGGCTTCCTACCAAGGTTATGTCTGTTCCATGAAGCGTTGTTACTACTTTGATCTCAATGCCCTTTTCCTGTAACATTTTTTTAGCCATATAAGCGGCATATGCATGGGGAATAGCATAATGAACATGCAAAACTTCTAATCCATACTGCTTCACCACCTCTACCATTTTACTAGACAAAGCCAGCTCATAGGGTTGATATTGAAACAGCGGATATTCTTCTAGTAACACTTCATGAAAATGTAATTGATGAGAAATAAAGTCTAATCGAACCGGTTGGTTATAGGTAATAAAATGAACTTCATGCCCTTTGTCTGCTAAAGCCATTCCTAATTCTGTAGCCACAACACCACTTCCCCCAAAAGTTGGATAACATACAATTCCTATTTTCATTTTATATTGAACCGTTTAATTATTAAATATTGCTTTGTATACTAATCGTAAATATAGTTGTATTCTTACACTTTAGCCCAAAATAAAACAACTTACTTCGAGAGCCTCAGTCACCGAAATATTGTTGATTGCATTACCAACTAACAAAAACGAGTCATAAAAATTTACGCAAAATTTCTATGACTCGTTTTGAATATGTTTTGGATTAATAATCTCCTAAGGTTGCTGGATTTTGCGTTAGTGCGCTTTCCAATTGTTCATTGCTAGGCGCTTTCCCATGCCAAGCATGTGTGTTCATCATAAAATCAACACCATTTCCCATTTCTGTGTACAACAAAATACAAACAGGTTTTCCTTTTCCTGTTTTCGCTTTTGCTGCTGCTAATCCTTTTAAAATAGCTTCTACGTCATTTCCTTTATGCACCTCTAATACATCCCAGCCAAAAGCTTCAAATTTCGCTTTGATACTTCCCATAGGTAAAACGTCATCGGTAGCACCATCAATTTGTTTTCCATTAAGGTCGATCGTAGAAATAATATTATCTACTTTTTTTCCGGCAGCATACATGATTGCTTCCCAGTTCTGACCTTCTTGTAATTCTCCATCTCCGTGCAACGTATAGATAATTTTATCATCGCCATTTAACTTTTTGGCTTGTGCAGCTCCTAAAGCAACCGACAATCCTTGCCCCAAAGAACCAGAAGCAATTCGAATTCCTGGCAAACCTTCGTGTGTTGTTGGATGCCCTTGCAAACGAGAGTCTAACAATCTAAATGTTGCTAATTCCGATACTGGGAAAAAACCACTATGTGCCAAAACACTGTAATAAACAGGAGAAATATGGCCGTTTGATAGAAAAAACAAATCTTCATTTTTTCCGTCCATTGTAAAATCGGTCGTATAGTCCATTACTTCTTGATATAAACAAGTAAAAAATTCGGCACAACCCAAAGAGCCTCCAGGGTGGCCAGAATTTACTGCATGAACCATTCTTACTATATCTCTTCGTACTTGTTGTGTGAAATCTTGTAATTGTTGCGTTGTTGGCATTTTTATAAGGTTGTTTTATTTAAACAAAAGTAATTTTTTTATCCATGAATTCGCTCTTGCTTTTTAAGTTTTTTGTTTTTTCTTTTTTGCCGCAGGAAATAATACATTATTTAAAATTAATCGATATCCTGGAGAGGTTGGATGCAAATCCAATTCGGTTTTCGGATCACCTACTCTATGTGTATAATCTTCTGGGTCATGGCCACCATAAAAGGTAAACATTCCCTTCCCTTTGGTTCCATGAATATAACGTGCTTCTCTATTGGTTTTATTTTCTCCAATGACCAATATATTTGATTTAACCGTATTTCGATCGAAGGAGGTTGTTTGCCCCATAAAACCTTTTACTAATTGGGTATGATTTTGAGATAACATGGTGGGAACTGGATCCCACTTGGCAGAAAACTCTAAAAGTGAAAAATAATCGGATGTTTTTGGAATCATTCTTATGGAGGTCATGTCGATCGATGAAAACTCATAAACAATGGGATTTCGTGTTAAGCTATAATTTTTAAACGCAAGCGATTTGGTATCATCAATTTTAGATTCATAGTTAGGATCTGAAGGATCTCCGTCAAACATCGATTCTGCAATATCAACGCCTTCTGCTGCTAAGGCAATATCAAAACTATCGGTTGCAGAACACATGGCAAACATAAACCCACCGCCAATAACATAATCTCTAATTTTTTTGGCCACTGCTAATTTTAAATGAGAAACTTTTGCATAGCCTAAATCGGTTGCTTGTATTTCTGCCTCTTTTTTAGCTTCAATATACCAGGGCTCTGCTCGATACGCTCCATAAAAACGACCATATTGCCCCGTAAAATCCTCGTGATGCAAATGCAACCATTCGTACAAAACTAATTTATCATTTAACACCTCTGGGTCATAAATAACATCAAACGGAATCTCGGCATAGGTTAATACCATGGTAACAGCATCATCCCAAGGCATTTTATTTTTGGGCGAATACACCGCAATTTTTGGTGGTTTCTCTAGAGTAACGGCATCCATATTTACAGACGGAGCTGCAATCTCTTGCAATATAAGCTGCGATTTTGCATCGGAAATGATTTGGTAAGAAACGCCTCGAATCTTACATTCATTTTCTACGGCTTTGTTATTTTCTATAAGAAAAGCACCCCCATCATAATTCAATAACCACTTTGCTTTTAACCCCGCTTCTAAAGAAAAATAGACAATGCCATATGCTTTTAAATGATTTTTCTGATTGTCATAACTCATAGGCACATAGATAAAGGATGCCCAAAGGGAGTTTGAAATAAAAACGAGCGATAGTATTAAAATGGCTTTTTTCAAATTTAGTTATTTTTTAAACTCATTTAGAATTCGTATGGAATTATTCATGGTATCTGCTCATTAAAAAGTCTTTCAAACCAATGATCCCAATTGATTTATTACTCTTTCCCTACAAAAACATTTTTTATTATTTTTTAAAACGGCACATTATCGGGTCCTAAATCAAAGGCATCTTTGGGTTCTATCCGTTGATCTGGAAAAACATCGTCTTTAAAATCGGTATTCATACTCGATTGAAATTCACTACTAAACCCTTCTTCTAAATCAGAAAATTTTGCTAAATGACCCGTAAATTTTAGTCGTATATTATCTAAACCACCATTTCTGTGTTTGGCCACGATAAATTCTCCTTGTCCTTCACAGGGCGTATGATCGTCATCGTCCCATTCTGTCATTCCATAGTATTCTGGTCTAAAGATAAAGGAGACAATATCTGCATCTTGTTCAATGGCTCCGGATTCCCGTAAATCAGATAATAAAGGTCTTTTAGATCCACCCCTTGTTTCCACAGCCCGCGATAATTGCGATAAGGCAATCACAGGAACTGCTAATTCTTTTGCCAAGGCTTTTAAGTTTCTAGAAATCGCCGAAATTTCTTGTTCACGGTTCCCCCCACCTTTAGATGAACTTCCCGCAGTCATTAATTGTAAATAATCAATGACAATAATTTTTACGCCGTGTTGCGACACCAATCTTCGCGCTTTTGCGCGTAAATCGAAAATGGAAAGAGACGGCGTATCATCTATAAATATAGGGGCATCGGAAAGTTTTTTTACTTTTACGTTTAATTGCTCCCATTCATGAGGTTCTAAATTTCCTTTTCTTAATTTTTCTGAAGTTAAGCCAGTTTCCGAAGAAATCATCCGTGTAATTAGCTGTACAGAAGACATCTCCAAAGAAAAAACAGCCACGGCATGATTAAAATCTATGGCCATATTTTTTGCCATCGAAATCACGAAGGCTGTTTTCCCCATACCAGGACGTGCGGCAATAATAATTAAATCGGAAGGTTGCCAACCAGAAGTTAGCGCATCTAATTTGGTAAAACCCGTTTCCAAACCACTCATGCCTTCTTGGTTGCCAATTTCTTGAATTTTCTTTAGCGCTTGTTTTACTAAATCGCCAGCTCCTTCAGAACTTTTCTTTAAATTCCCTTGAGTTACTTCAAAAAACTTTGCTTCTGCATCGTCTAATAAATCAAAAACATCGGTGGTTTCGTCATAAGCATTTTCTATAATCTGGCTAGAAATAGAGATCAGTTTTCGTTGAATATATTTTTGTAATATAATTCTAGCGTGAAACTCAATATGGGCAGAAGAGGCTACCTTTTGTGTTAAACGAATTAAATGGAAATCGCCCCCTACCAAGTCTAATTTTGCATTCTTTTTCAGCAAATTAGAAACCGTAAGTAAATCAATAGGTTGAGAATTTTGGAACAATTCAAAAATGGCGGCATAAATTTCTTGATGCTTTATTTCATAAAAGGCCTCTGGATGCAATATATCAATCACATCGTCAATTCCTTTCTTATCAATCATCATTGCCCCTAAGACAGCTTCCTCTAAATCTACTGCTTGTGGCGGAATTTTACCTTTTTCTAAGCTAATAATTTTAGCTTTGTCCATTTTTTTCCCTGCAAGTGGGTTTGTGTTTTCCATGATTACAAAAATACTTTTTTAGGTTGATTAGGGAATCTTTATACTCACTTTTATTTGTACACAATTATTGTGTGTTAAAATGTTATTATCCTGTTGATAACTAATTACCTTCCCAATTCTTTTCTTATTTTTACCCTTATGAAATTAAAAAAATTAAAGGTACTTCTTGCCATTTTCTTACCTGTTCAAATACTTTTGCTTCAGTTGGCGGAAAGAAACCCTCATTTTATAGAGAAGTATTATTCTAACGGTCTATATCCTTTTATTAGTAGTTCGCTAAGATTTCTCTTTGGATGGATTCCGTTTTCTTTGGGAGATCTCTTATTGGCTCTCCTCCTCTTTTTATTGCTTAGGTTTTTATTTGGTTTGATTAAAAATAAATTTAAAAATTTTATTCCAAAGATCGTTCAATTTACTGCGGTATTATCCCTTCTCTATTTCTGTTTTTATTTTTTCTGGGGATTAAATTACTACCGAGAACCTTTAACAACCAACTTGCAGTTAAAATCTACAAAATACACCACAGCACAATTGGTCTCCTTATCAAAAAAAATAATTAAAAAAACCAATGAGCTACAAATGCTTATTACAAATTCAGATACTTTACAAGTAACTGTTCCATACAATCAGCAAGTAATTTATGAAAAAGCCCCCCAAGGTTTTAAAAATATTTCCAAGAAATATTCGCAGTTTAATTACGGTAACTCCGCGGTTAAAAGTTCGTTAATGAGCTTATTGCAAAGCTATAACGGCACGGCGGGATATATGAATCCACTTACTGGAGAAGCACAGGTGAATGATAAAATTCCACTCACAGGGTATGCATCCACCACTTGTCATGAAATGGCGCATCAACTAGGTTGGGCAGCAGAAAACGAAGCAAATTTTGTGGGTTTTTTGGCCTCGATTGCCAATGATGACCTTTATTTTCAGTATTCTGGATACAGCATGGCCACCCGTTATTTAATTTTAGAAATTTACAAACGGGACAAAGAGCAATTTAAAGAAGTTTATGCCTCTATACATACAGGAATTATTAAAGACTTTAAGGCAAGAACTAATTTTTGGAAATCGTATAAAAATCCGTTTGAACCCCTTATTAAAAAAGGATATAATGCCTATTTAAAAGTTAATAATCAAGACAAAGGAATCGAATCTTACCATTATGTAGTAGATTTGTTAATTGGTTATTTTGAAGAAAACCAACTCCTTTAAATCTTTATACATCTGTGCTTTTTTATCCTGCCAAGTAGGCTCTGAGAGTTATGCTTTCACCCTCGGCCAGCGTTACACCGAGCAGTTCTGTTCAGAGACAAGGGCTAGCGTGGCCATATTACCTCTGTATAATCATCGTTTTGGATGCATAAAAAGGCTGTTAGAAGTTTCACAAAGTTTTGTTAAAATAGTAATTTTTTAACTTTTCCAACATGCTTCTAATTAGATTTAGCACCTTAACGATCTAAATTCATTCAAATACATGAGAAAACTACTTTTATTATTCTCTTTCTTGTCATTTACTGTTTTGCAAGCACAAGATTATTTTCCAATAAATACGGGAGTAAAAACAGCAAAAAACACTACGGTTGCCTTTACCAATGCAACGATTTACTTAACAGCCAACGACGTTATTAAAAAAGGAACGTTATTAGTTAAAGACGGAAAGGTTCTTCGCGTGGGTAAACGAGTTTCTATTCCAACTGGAACAGAAACCATTGACTTGGAAGGAAAAACAATCTATCCTTCGTTTATTGATTTATACACCGATTTTGGCATCGGAAAAATAAAAAGACCAAAGAATACAAGTAGAACCCCTCAATACGATGCCGAAAGAACTGGCTATTATTGGAACGATCATATTAGACCAGAAACAGAAGCCACTGCTTCTTTTAAGTTCGATAGTAAAAAAGCAAAAGAGTATTTAAGCGCTGGTTTTGGTGTGGTAAATACCCATGTTCAAGACGGCATTATCCGTGGAAACGGCATGTTGGTGGCACTAAACCCTACTTCTACCGATGCTTATCGAATTATAGATCGCAAGGCTGCACAATACCTATCATTTAACAAAAGCGTAAAATCGAGACAAGCGTATCCTACTTCAAAAATGGGTGCGATGGCATTATTACGTCAAACCTATATGGATGCAGCATGGTATGCCGGTGGAAATGCAAAAAACAAAGATTTGTCTTTGGAAGCTTTAAATAAAAACAAAGGACTCACACAAATTTTTGACACTGAAAACTTTTTAGACGCTTTAAGAGCAGACAAAGTAGGAGATGAATTCGGAATTCAATACACCATTGTAGGTAGTGGAGATGAATATGAAAGAATTAACGATATTAAAAGTGCAAACGCTAACTTTATTATTCCTATAAACTTTCAAAAAGCCTATGACGTAAGCGATCCAATAATGTCTCAAAATATTTCTTTAGGCGAAATGAGAACATGGAATCAGGCTCCTTCAAACTTACGTGTTTTAGAAGAAAATGAGGTCCGTTTTGCCTTAACCACCAAGAGTTTAAAAAAGATGGAAGACTTCCATAAAAACTTACAAAAAGCAATAAAATACGGATTTAGCAAAGAAAAAGCGTTGCAAGCATTAACCACTATTCCGGCTCAAATTATTGGAAACAGTGAAATTGGTAATTTAAATGTAGGGAGTTACGCCAACTTTATTATTACTTCTGGAGATGTTTTTGACAGTAAGACAACCCTTTACGAAAACTGGGTACTAGGAGATAAAAATGTGGTGAATGACATGAGCATTAAAGATATTACGGGAACGTATAGTCTTAATGTGAATGGCAAAAATTATGATTTGGTCATCACAGGAAAAGGGGCAAAACAAAAAGGGTCTCTAAAATTGGGGGATGAAAAAATCACCTCGAAATTTTCTTTTACAAATAATGAAATTCAAATCACTCTAAAGGAAGAAACCGGCTTTACCAGGCTACTTGGACGTATTGTTAACGCATCAAACGTCATGCAGGGAACAGCTTATGACGAGGCGGGTAACGAATCATATTGGTCTGCCGCGCAACAAGTAAAAAAAGAAGAAAAGAAAGAGGACGACAAAAAATCTGATAAAGAAGATGACCTCGTAGTATTTCCTATTAGTTATCCCAACTTGGGTTTTGGAAATTTTTCACAACCAACACAAGAGGATTTGTTAGTTAAAAATGTTACTGTTTGGACTAGTGAAAGTGAGGGGATTTTAGAAAACACCGATGTATTGCTAAAAGATGGAAAGATTTCAAAAATTGGAAAAAATTTATCGGCAAGAAACGCTTCGGTTATTGATGGTACAGGAAAGCATTTAACTGCCGGAATTATCGATGAGCATTCTCATATTGCAACCTCAGCCGTAAATGAATCCGGACAAAATTCAACCGCAGAAGTAACCATTGAAGACGTGGTAGATCCCACAGATATTAATATCTACAGAAACTTGGCAGGAGGTGTTACTTCTATTCAGATTTTGCATGGTTCTGCAAATCCAATTGGAGGACGCTCTGCTATTATCAAACTAAAATGGGGAGAAAATGCAGCGAGTATGTTGTATGAAAACGCACCTAAATTTATCAAATTTGCCTTGGGTGAAAATGTAAAACAATCAAATTGGGGCGCAACCAGTACTATTCGTTTCCCACAAACTAGAATGGGTACAGAACAAGTATTTACCGATTATTTTACAAGAGGAAAAGAATACGACGCTTTAAAAAAGAGCGGAAAACCCTATCGAAAAGATATTGAATTAGAAACGCTTGCAGAAATCTTAAACAAAGAGCGCTTTATTTCTTGTCACTCGTATGTGCAAAGTGAAATTAACATGTTAATGGAGGTTGCAGAGAAATTCGATTTTAATATTAACACCTTTACCCATATTTTAGAAGGCTATAAATTGGCCGATAAAATGAAAGAACACGGTGTAGGTGGTTCTACTTTTTCTGATTGGTGGGCTTATAAATACGAAGTAAATGATGCAATTCCTTATAATGCAGCCATTATGGCTAAGCAAGGAATTACCGTTGCCATTAATTCTGATGACAGAGAAATGAGTAGACGATTAAATCAAGAAGCGGCTAAAACCATGAAATATGGTGGGATGAGTGAATTGGAAGCTTGGAAAATGGTGACCATTAACCCAGCAAAACTATTGCATTTAGACCAGCAAGTGGGAAGTATTAAAGTAGGTAAAGATGCCGATGTTGTTTTATGGAGCGACCATCCCTTATCGATTTACGCAAAAGCTGAAAAAACCATTATTAATGGAAAAATATACTTTGATATTGAATCGGATCTAGAAAAACGTAGCGCTATCAAATCAGAAAGAAGCAAACTGATTAAAATGATGCTAAACGAAAAGCTAAAGGGTGAAAAAACAGTAGCTCCAAAGAAAAATATTGATAAAAACTTTCACTGTGATACAGAATAAAACAACTAGCAAAAAGATGATAAAAATACTATATAGTTTGATGTTTATCTTCACCGTAAGTAACATCGCAGCGCAACAAACACCAGCACCGAAACAATCGAGTCCGTTTTCTATTGAAGGGGCTACAGCCCATTTGGGAAATGGAGAAATCATAGCGAATTCATTAGTAATGATTTCTGATGGAAAAATTGCTTGGATTGGAAGTGCCGATTCCGAAATAGCAAGACAAGGAACCGTTTTAAACGCAACAGGAAAACATGTATATCCTGGATTTATTGCGGCAAACTCTTCTTTAGGCTTGGTAGAAATTGATGCCGTTAGAGCCACAGACGACGAAGATGAAGTAGGTGCTATGCTGCCACATATTAGAAGCTTAATCGCTTATAACGCCGAGAGTAAAGTTGTAGAGTCAATGCGCCCCAATGGTGTATTAATGGCACAGGTAACTCCACGTGGAGGAGTCATTTCTGGCACCTCTTCTATTATGCAGTTAGATGCATGGAACTGGGAAGATGCAGCCATTAAACAAGATGATGCCATTCACCTTAATTGGCCCGGAAGCTTAAAACGAGGTCGTTCGTGGTTAGGTGAAGATCCTGGGTTAAAAGCAGATCCTAAATATTTGGAAAATACCGAAGCTATTAAGGAGTACTTTAATAATGCGAAAAGGTATTTAGCGGTCGCTCAAGAGAAAACAAACTTGCCTTTTAAAGCAACAAAGGGATTGTTTGATGGATCTCAAAAACTATTTATTCATGCCAATGGACAAAGAGAGATTACAGATGCTGTGACTCTTTGTACATCATTAGGCATTAAGCAAATTGTGCTGGTTCATGGAACGGATGCTGAAAAAGTGGCCGATTTATTAGTAAAACACAGTATTCCTGTCATTGTAGACAGACCACACAGAGTGCCTAGTAGCGATGATGATGCCTATGATTTATCTTTTAGAACTGCAAAAATTTTAATAGACAAAGGAATTCTAGTAAGTATAGGTATGGAAGGTCAAATGGAGAGAATGAATACTAGAAATATTCCATTTTATGCTGGTACTTTTGCCGCTTACGGACTTGGAAAAGAGGAAGCCTTAAAATTAATCACTTCCAACACGGCAAAGATTTTAGGAATCGATGACAAGGTAGGAACACTTGCCGTTGGAAAAGATGCTACCTTATTTATTTCTGAAGGAGATGCCTTAGACATGCGTGGAAATATTTTAACCGATGCGTTTATTCAAGGAAGACAAATTAGTTTAGAAACACATCAAACCACATTGTGGAAACGTTATACTAATAAATACAAATCGGAATAACGAATTCCTGTTCTTGTAGAGAACCTTAAAGTAAAAAAACGCACACCTATTCTCTTAAATTGCTGGAAACCCCATCAATTGGCTCCTATAATTTAGGACAGAGAAAATGTGTGCGTTTTTCTTTATATGGTTCTGTTAACACGTAAACGTTGCTGTTGTTGGTGGTTTTATTGTAGATACCTAAACGAGAGGCGCCGTAAATGGGGAGCTCTTTTAAAGAAGTAGCAAACTCTGTATAAATAGGCGGAGCACTTGGATTTGTGTTTAAAGATCCCCAATTTGCTTCATAAACAGCTAATGTACTGCCAGAAGCATCTCTCACATAATAGGTAGATTTTATTTCTAGACCGTCTGTGTTATCACTTATTTTTTTTGAGCGAAAGCCTTTGTCATTATACAAAAATTGTACTTTTAATAGATCGTTGTATCTTACCTTGGTGACCCAAACCAATGCGCATCCCGCCGGGGATAGTGTCATCCAAAAACAACTTGAAT
>Ga0307488_10000094_pt1 | contig 63366 bp, 51 predicted proteins | sample SB02metaG_FD_202248 | JGI IMG/M metagenome (GOLD analysis project Ga0307488, IMG submission 202248) | Sea-ice brine microbial communities from Beaufort Sea near Barrow, Alaska, United States - SB 0.2 | ecosystem: Environmental > Aquatic > Marine > Coastal | place: USA: Alaska | collected...
CTTGATTGTTCGGGCGGTACTCGTCGATGGTGGTGGTTGCACCACAGCCGGCGAGCAGCATTGCTGCACAGAGGGCTAATAATTTATTCACTATGGCTGCTCCTCTTGCTGTTCTTCTAATAACTGTTCTTCTAATAACTGTGCTGTGACTAACCAGTTGTAAACACTGGGTATGCGATAGAAGTCGAGCAGCAGTTTGGCGCCGGCATCGCGCAGTGCGATCACGGCGGCTTCCTCTATAGCATTGGTTTTGGAGAGCATAAAGGAGTCTGGTGTTTTGCCGTAGGCGGGCATAAACCAGCTGTCGATTGGGTCGCCGCTGGCGGTCTGAATATCGAGACTGTATTTTATCCACACTTCATAGACATTGAGATAGGTGTCTGATGGCGTGGAAACCTGCACTTCTTGCACCGATGGCGTAATCACCAGTGCGTTGTCAAAGGTCACATCTGTTGCTGCAGAGACAAACTCTATATCCCGGAACAGTCCTTTAAAGGCGTTGCTGAGCAGCTCGGTTTGGGCGCTGCCAATGTCGATGTTGGTTTTGCTATTAGGCGTTGCAATGTAGGCTTTAAACTCATCACTGAAGACAATTGCGGCTTTAACCGCTTTCGGCTTTGACACTACAGTGGGAAATGACGAGTTGATCTGTACCTGCGCTGTAGAGCTGCAGCCGCTTATGAAAAGCACTGTTAATAGTATTGAGACAATTGTTATTTTAGTTTTTGGCATATATGTATCCCTTTAGTTAAGGCTATTCAAGCCAATAAAGGTTCCCCCGTTGTTATAACTTAGTTCGCGCATCAGCGCTGCAAATCTGATTGCCGACGCGCTGGGTGCGCCGCCCCGAGCAAAGTGCACGGGAAAGCCAATGGCGTGAATTCGGACTAATCGGTCGGCCCCGAGATGAGCGCGGTTAAGCTTGTCTACAGCCCTGACCACATTCCTAATGGTGCGGCCTTGAAAATCGTCCCCTAATGTGTAAATGCTGATTTTGCGCCCGGTTTTATAAAAGGTTTGAATCGCGGTGGTAATCCCCTCCACCGGGCTGGAATTACTGAACGGCGCCCAGGTGCCGAGGGTGGTGATAATTTCCTCGCGGGTCTGTGGGCTGTCGGAAATCCAGCGCTCGCGATAAGAGGCGAACATATATTGGCCCATATCATTGAGCACCTGAATGCCTTTGACGTCGGGGTAGATATCGAGAATATTGATCATCTCTTTTTTGACTCTCTCCCAGGCGGCCACCTGCATGCTGCCGGAGGTGTCGATAACAAAAATAATATAGTCGCTGTCGACGGGAATGCCGCCGATCAAATTGTTTTGCTGTTTAAACTCCGGGCCGACCAATCGCTCCATCTCTTCGGTGAGAATCTGCATCACTAGCTGCAGCTGTTCGGTTTCTCGGGCCTGTGATAGGGAGATGGTAAGGGCCTGTTTGTCGACGCTGGCGAGTTTGGCTTTTAGTCGGGCAACCCGTTCAGTCAGTTCTGAGAGCTGCTGTTTGCGGGATTTTAGCTCGTCGTTGAGCACCACCGATTCGCCGCGCACATCGAATAGCTGCTGTTGAAATTGTTTGACTGTGCCGCGCAGGGCTTTTTCTGCTTCCTCAAGGGCACCGGGATCGCCGACCTTGGCGATCACCAGCAACAGCACAATAGCGCCAAATCCACAGCTGATCACGTCGAGAAACGAGATGTTGGCTTCCTGAAATTCTCGGCGCTGGCGTTTCATGGCCAATCCCTAGAAGGTGCGATAAAGGCGCCCTGGGTGGTCACACCAAGTTGCCAGAATAGAGCCGCTGCCTCGGGATCCCCCTCCATGGGAAAGAGAATGGTATTCACCGGCATACCGCCTGGCAGGCTGGCCAGTGCCTTGGCAAAGTGACTGCGCCGCTGCTGGCCGCTGACCATATATTTTTTCGGTGCGCCGGCGCCCTGAGTGGGCAGACCATCGGTGAGAATAAACATATTGTCGGGCTGGTCTTCGAAATCATTGATCGAGTTGATGGCATTGATCAGGCTGGTGCCATTACCTGGAGAGTATTGTCGAATACCGTCGACCACCTGTTCTAATACTAACGAGTCTGCCGCATCTAACCATTCGCCCTCAGAGCCGGCGAGGGCGGGCTGCGCCTGGGTATTAAACATGTAAACTTGAAAGCGACTGCTCGGTGGCAGCTGCGCCAACAACCATTCCACGGTGCGCAGGGTCCACTGCCATTTGGGCGACTGTAGTTTGTCCTCGTCACTCATATTTCGGCGTCGCACTACATTAACTACGGTATCCGCGAGCATGCTGGCGGAGCCGTCCACGAGAATAATCACGCGCTCGCCACCGAGTCTTAAGCCGGTCAGATATTGGCGATTGCCATCACCGAGGAATTCACGGACCTTGTCGCCAAAGTCCAGTTCTTCCATCTCTGCGGTTTGCTCTTCGAGCTGTTCCACTTGACGGCGTAGTTTGGCGAGATCGTCCTTGGGGTCGGATTGGATACTTCTTTCGATCTCTTCGAGGTCGGTGAGCACTCTGTCTGATGCGCCTTGCGCTTTAACCAGCTCTAGCTGCAGTTGCTCGAGACTATTGAGCAGTTCTGCTTTCGAGTCCTTGGCTTGGCGGATATCTTCCTGTAGCAGTTCTGCTTCAGAGGCGAGGCGTGGATCTGGGGTGACAATTTCAGTGGCATTGTGGCGCAAAATAAGAAATAGCAGAGTTACTGCACCAAAGCCGCAGGCCATGATGTCCAGAAACGAGAGGCTGAAAGCTATATTGCGGCGTTTTTTAGCCATTGCAGACCTCAATGAGCTCAAATTGGTAGGCGTTGATAAACAACTCCATACCGCAGAGGGCTATGTGGGGTAATTCGACCTGGGCTTTGGGGCTTTTGTGCAGGACTTTAACCTTTTCACCGTCGATGATCAGCACGGCTGTTGCACTGTCGTCGTGGCGTTCTAACACCTGCACCCGATCGCCCTCGATAGTAATGCTCAGGGGCTCCGTTATAGGCCAGGCCTGTCCGGCGTAGAGTAGGTGTGTCGCGGTGCCCGGGGGCTTCAGTTCGAGCGGCGGTTTCACTGTCTTATCGACCAGCTGTTGAATGGAGGTGATGCGGTGCAAATTGTCACCCTCGGCAAGCAAACCGTCGGCAAACTTAAAGCAGCTATCGACGCCCTGATGGGCCTTTAACTGTCTTGAGGCGTGAAACTCATCGGTGAGTATGGAGATCATCCGGGCATTTTTCGAGAAACTGACATCGTTGTCGGAAAATTGTCGCAACATAGATGAGAGTTTATTGAGCCGGCTTGAGAGCAGTTCTAGCACTTCTGATTTATACAGCATTACCGGCAGGTCGCCCCGAGGTGAGGGTATTACCATGCCGTACTCTGCCTGTGATTCAAAGCGGATTACCCAGTCCGGTAGCAGGTCGTAGATCGCTTGCTCCCCCTGAGGTGCATCCATCGGGTCAAAGCGAAAATTCTTCACCAATTTGTCGCGAATATGTTTGGCCAGCAGAGAGTAGATATCCATGGCGCCGAGTTCGGGCAGCACTCTCTGTGCGGTAATTTGCACGCGGTCTTCGCTGAAGGTGATTTGACTGGCGACGGATTGGAAAAGGTGCAGATCTATATGCAGTGTGGTTTTTTCTTGTTCTTTCGGGCCGTGCACATGACCAGCCATATACATGCAGTCGGCGAGGCTGCTATCGACAACCCCGATCACCTTGACTGGAATTGCGCTGAGTAGTCCCAATAGCAGGGACAGCTGCTCGTCATCGAAGCAGGCGGCGACACTGATAATTAACTGCTCTGGTGAACCGGCACTGCTGAGCAGTGTTTTAAGCTGGGCAAAGGCAATATCTGCATGGTGACGGGCCCAGGGAAAATCGCCGGCCAATTCGGTCTGGTTGAGATTGCGCCAGTACTGACGATAGACATTTTGCGGCTGCAGCCAGGCCTGTTTGCGTGCTTCTATGCCGGTGACTATGCCGTCGCCGGTGTGCAGGGCAAAGCCGGGTTCGGAAAATACCTCTCCCTGTTGATTTTTAATCAGCAGAGCTTGATCATTTAATTCGAGAACAGCGAGGCTCATGATTTATTTGGCCTTAAGAAAGCGCAGTAGGTTGTTTTCACAGTAGGCATGAGAGTCTAGTACCAAGCGCTCCTGAATCAGCTGCAACTGATGCATAAAAAACATCACCACCATGCTGATCAGCAGGGCGATAAACGTCGAATTAAAGGCCACGCCAAGACTGCTGGTAACCCCGGCAATATTGCCCTGCATGGCCTCGTGGGCCTGACCCAGCGCGGCGCCGATACCGCGCACCGTGCCGATAAAGCCAATCGATGGAATCGCCCAGGTGATATAGCGCACCATGGAGAGTTCCGAATCCAGACGATCGTTTTCATTGCTGCAGGCCACGGTTACTGCATCGGTGGCGGATTGCACGCTGTCGGTCACCTGGAAGCGGGTCAGGGCAGTTTGCAGTGCCCGGGGCAGCAGCAGTGAACGTTGATTTTCGGGCAGTGATTGCAGGGGACGGGCAAGTTGACTGGCATCCTCGGGCAGCACCCTTGAGCCTTCACTGATACTAATCAGCGGGCTGGAGAACATCTTTTGCTCGCGCATGGCATTGCGGGTTTTGTAGCCCATAATGGATAGCGCCCAGAGCATCAAAATAAAACAGGCTTCCTGTTCAAAGTCTTTGATAACAATAAAAAACGATCGTGGAACCTCGTAATCTTCACCCGCCGCGGCCATCTCCGCATGATGGCGAATGGTGCTCTCGGCATTTGGCCGCACCACGGTGACAAAAATCGCATGTACCACAATAATCGCCAGTAGCAGGGCGATTAACTGGAAAAACATTTCATTGGTGTGACTTTTCATTACAGACTCCTTTTATGGCAGCCTTCTTAGGACTGCTTAATTATTCGTTGAGCTTAAATGTCAGATGGAAGCGGTACCGGGAAATCTTCAGAGATCTCCTCGCTGGGTTTAAAATCTCCAGCGGGCTTTTCTTCCTTTGGTATTGACGGCTCTTTATTTGTTGATGGCTGGGCATCTTCTTGGTTAGCGCCCGAGCTTTCTTTAATATCATCTTGCGACCACAGCGCAGGTGACACCAGCATAGTCGCCAACAACCCTGTCGCGCATAAAATCCTTATAGCCTTAGTCATAGATTCGCTCTTGTTTGATCTATCATCATTTTTGTCCACTCGGCCAAATCCCTACCTGAGGTGTTTGCGATAAGCTAATTCGAGGGATTAGCGGGCCGCTAACCTCGAGCCAGTCCTACGCTTTTTTAGTTAAAGAGCCCCGCCCGGTTTATCCACATAGCGCGCTATTCTAAAGCCTAAATCAATCCGCCCATCAGTGCCAGAATCGCGGTAGCTAAGGCGCAGTTCGGTGCGCGAGGCAAGCGCCCAACTGGCACCGCGAATGACATGTTTATTGCCCTGCTCGGGGCCCCGTGGATCCACTTCAGGCTCACTGCGATTGGGGCGTATATCAAAGTAATCATTGACCCACTCGGCGACATTGCCACTCATATCCTGCAGGCCCTTGCTGTTCGCTGCGAAACTGCCCACCACAGCAGAGACCGGATATAAATCATTGTAGTTGGGCAGGGTAAAACTGAGAAAACCGCGGGCACTCTGATCGGCATAGTTGCCACTGAGTTGTATGGGCGGGTAGAGCTCATTGGCCCAGGGGAAAACATGGCTGGTTGATGTCTGGTCTATTCTTGCGGCCCAGGCCCACTCCGTTTCGGTGGGCAGTCGGTAGCCGTGGGCATCCCAGTTAGCCCCTGTAATACGGGTATTGTCGACAATATAAAAAACTGGCAGTCCCTCTTTGCGGCTCAACCAGTTGCAGAACAATGCGGCCTCTTCCCAGCTGACGTTGGCCACCGGCTGATCGCTCATATCCAGGGTTTGGCCCTTAACTGCGGTGGAGCTGTGCTGATCTTTCCAGCGCTTAAACTGTGCGTTGGTAGTCTCGTTGATGGCCATATAAAAAGGCCGCTCGAGACGCACGGCGCGCTCAGCTTCATTGGCGCGCCTGCCGGGCTGACGCCGCGGTGCCCCGAGCATAAACTGTTCATTGGGCTGGAAGAGTTTTAGTGCGCCACCGACTGATGTCTTGATTGCTGCTGGTCGCGATGCCCAATAGGCCTGTTGCAGGGTTAGCAGGCTAATAGTCAGTGCTTGCTGATGCCCGGGTCTGGGTGTGACGGTCATGGACTTGGTTTCGTAGCCGCTTTTTTCAACACTAATACTGTGGGGCTTGGCGTTTAGGGATAGGGTCTGGCTGCCACTGCCGCGACGTTTGCCGTCAACCAAAATCGCCGCATCATCCGGTGTGATATTGAGTCGCACTGTGCCTATATTGGGCGTCAGATTAAGGCTCACTTGAGTCTGTTGTTCAGGTTTAACACTGACCGATTGCTTGGCCTTGAGATAACCCTCGAGAAATAATTCAATACGGTGTTTAGCAAAGGGCGTGACCGCCACATCCAATGGCGTGGTGCCTTTAAACTGCTTGTCGATGGTAATGCTGGCCCCTTGGGGTGAGCTGTTAATGGCGACAGTGCCGTCGGCGACAATCATCTCGATTAATGGATGCTCGACTTTGCTGCCGGCTTTCACTGTTACCCGTTGCTCCAAAGTTTTATAGCCGGGCGCTTTGAGGCTTAGCTGACTGCCGGTTTCCAGCACTTCTGCGCTCAATGGCGTCTGGCCAATTAGACGCTCGTCGATAAATAATTCAGCGCCTTCGGGAACTGTGCTGAACTCGACCTGCCCCCAGGCTGGCTGCAGGGAAATATCAATGGCCTGGGTTTTGCCCAGTCCTTCTATCTCCACTTCTTGTTGCAGGGTGAAATAACGGTATTTGGCAAACTCCAGCTTGTGGGCGCCGCGGCTAATTTCGCTGATGGTACCGGGCACGCTGCCGGCATCCTGATCGTCGATCAATAGCTGTATGTCGTCAAGGGTTGAGCGCACCAGCAAGTTGCCCGGCAGTGGTTGCAGGGAAACGTCGATTTCTTGGGTGGCTTCGCCGCTGACTGCAATGGTTTTACGCAGAGGATAATAGCCGGGAGCTTTGGCGGTTAGCGGGTGTTCGCCTTTAAGCAGTAGATAGTTGTCGCCAATATGAAATGCTAGACCGCCTAGATCGACTTCTGCGTTGGCTGGTTCGAGACGCAGAATAATCGCCCGAGCAGCAAACAAAAAAACCAATATGGCAATTGCCACAACTGTGAACAACGTGGTGAATAACATCGCGGGCGAGGGGCCGCGGCGACCTGTGACTGGCTTTTTTTCCAGTGGTGTAAAGTCCGTGGCGGATAGCGGTGTAGTGCTTTTTGTCTTGACCATAATTTTTCTAATTTTGTTTGTGGCTACGACTCTTTATAAAGTTCTTTTTATTGACTCTATGGGTTTCTATTCACTCATGGTGCCCGATTCGTTTCTAAACAGATAGCAATGCTACTGGGGTTTGCTGGGTTGCTGACTGTTTGGACTGTTTTTAAGGTCAATGGTTACATTGCCTGTGACAGGTTATGGTGGCGTTAGCGATCGGGTTCCGTTGTTGCGGTGCTTTGCGAATGCAGGTCTCATTAAATAGCCTCATTGCAGCTAATACTAATCGGTTGGTCAAAGCCCTGATCAGTAACCGTGAATTCAACTCTGACATCACGAAACCCCATCCTTGTGCCGGCAACAATATAGCGGCCGGGTTTTAGCGACACAGCAGTTTTATCGAAAGCGCCCAGTTTGGCGACCCTAAACAGGGTCACATCGGTATTGCTATCTGAGGTCAGTACAACTTGAATGGGCGTCTGAGAGGCCTTAAGTACCTTCTGCAGCTCAGCTATCTGCTGCTTTAATACTGGCCCTTTATTGCGGATACCTGTGGCGTCCAGAAGCACTTTTTGGCCGCGGCGAAATTGGCTGATTGCGGAGAGCGCCAGTGGGTCACTGAGGGCTTTTTTAATCCGCTTATCGAGATCGGCACGGACCTCGACAGGGATCTGTTTAATGCGGATATCGGTAAGTGTTCCATCAGTTGCCAGCAGCTCTTTATAAACCTCTGCTGCCTGCTGCCATTTTTCCTGTGCTTCGAGTTCCGTTGCCTGGGCTATACGACTGCGCACCCAGAGCTGCGAGCGGCGCGTCTCAACCTGGGCTAAGGCCTGGGCAACCGCCGAATGTGCCTGGTAGACAGTGCCAGCCTGTTTGAAGGCCTGGGTGGCGCGCTGAAAACTATTTTCGTCTAGGGCGCGGAAGCCGTCACTCATATAACCGCGGAAGCGCTGCTCGGTGATCTTCTGCTGGCTTGACGCGAGGGCGGCAGCGGCTATTTTATGTTCTGGGTCGGCAGTGACCGCCTCAGTGAAAGCCTGCTGGGCTTGCTCTAATCGATCCAGTGCGATTAATTGATTGCCCCGCTCCATGGCATCGATAAGCGTTGGCAGACTCTGGGCTCGCTGACTTAGGTGCATCACCTTGGGATTTTCGGGTGCAATGGCTGTGGCTAACTTTGTGGCGCCTAGGGCCGTACTGAGAACCGAGTTTTCGATCGCCTCAGAGGCTTGGGTAATTGACTGTTCAAGCAGCGACTCGGCCTGGCTTTCCAGTTCGGTGAGACCGTCCAGTGCACTCTGATAACTGCTGACCGCATCGCCATAGTCGCCAAAGCCATAGTCTTTATCACCGCGCTCAACCGCTTTTTGTGCCTGTTTAAATTCAAACTCTCCCCACTGCTCGACGCCCCGTGTATTGAGCAGGCGGTCGCGACGTTGAATAATCTCCGCCAGCAAAGTCTGAGCATCTTGGCGGTACTTGGTTTTTTGCGCTGCAGTTGAGGGGCTGACCACAGTGGGTGACGACGCTCTTAATAATGCGGCAGCCGCACGCTGAGATTGCTCGGAGCCACTGATCCAGGGCTCGGAAACTAGGTTGGGCAGTACAAATATTACCCCAGAGGCCAACAGCAATAGCAGGGCTACGGCGAGTTTTTGCATGCCTTTTTGTTTGCTGTCAGTGGCGGTTGGCTTATCCATAGATCAGGGCGTCGCACGTTCTTGTTGATAGATTTTTCCGAGCAGCTCCTGCCACTGTTGGTACTGGGCCTGGACAGTGCCAGTGAGGGTCACGGTGCGATCTTCCAGTTCAATCACCTGGGGCGCGATCTCTGCTTCCAGAGACGAGCCCATCTCGGCCACCGATTCATTGTACTCGGAGGCTTTTTGTTTTTTATCGAGACCGGCCTTGAGCACAAAGCCACCCACCGCGGCGGTGGCGGTACCGGCATCATCGGCAATGCCTGTGCGCGCTTGGGAGCGTCCATAAATACCCGCCAGAATGGCGCCAATACCACTGATAATCTGTTTGTTTCCCTGTCGGTTTAGCTGCCGTGCGCGGACTACCGAATCGTAGGAGGCGCGGCGAAAATCCTGATAGGCGAGGTGCATCTGTTGGGAAAAACCGTCGTAGTAATCCTGCATGCGGTCTATGTAGAGGTAATCCCGTTCGCGTATTTTGCGCACTCGCATCAGGATGCTGTCGTTTTCGGCAGGCAGTCTGGCGATGGTTAAAATGCCTTTGCGGTTTTCATCGATGTAGTTGTCGAAGGCCTCGGGGGAAAACTGTTTGGCAAAGCGCAGTTCAGAAATGGTGCGCAGCTCCTCGGCACGCTGATCGCTAATCGTCTTTTCGCGATAGTTGAGCAGGTCATTGGCGATGCGAATAAACAGATTCTGGAAGGGGTCGCCGAGGCTCTTTAAGCGCCGATCATAGGCGTATTTTCCAGTGGTCTGTTTGTAGCGCTGGCTAAACCATTTGGTGCCACTGCTGTCTCTGGCGGTGATTTCCAAATCCAGGGTTTCACCATCGGATTGATAGATTGTGCCGCTGATATAAAGATCCATAATCACGTCGTCGCTGGGGGTGACGCGAATGGCGCCCCAGGCTCCGCTTTTTTCCAGTACCTTGCCGAGCTGATTGGAAAAATAGATCGCCTCGGCGTAACGCACCTCAGGAAATACAGTGTCGTCTTCATCGGTAAGATAAAGGCCATCATTTAAGGTTGGGATACCCACATCTAATAATGTCGCCACCGGATAGGCGCGAGAGGGGGTGTCGAGAGTCAACTGAGTCGAAGAGGTGACTTTGTCGACAGCGGCGCTGGCATAGCTGCAGCCGACTATTAAAAGCAGTGCTAGGGCCATTAGCTGGCGTGTTTTTGAAACTATAAGGCGGTTACTCATGATTTATCACTTTGGCTAGCTCTGATTTTTTATACGTCGGTATTCATCCCAGAGTTTCTCTCTGAGTACTGGATCTTGCTCTTTGCTCGCGGCATCACGAATTTGGCGCAGCACGATATCATCCCCCTGACCGTCATCAATATCGTCCGGAATGGGCATAGTCTCGACCTCCCCAGAACCTGCAGAGCTGGTGGATTGATTGGTCGAGGCTAAAGTGCCTTCTCCGCCATCGCCCTCGGCTCCTGGTGAGCCGCCCTCGGCGGCGCGCTCTTCGATGGAGGCGCTGCGATCAGAGCCGCCTTCACCGGCCTCTTCAAATAGCGGTTCATCACTGTCGACACCGCCGCTAGAGCCGCTGGGGCTAAGGATATCTATGTCGCTTGAACCACCGCCACCTTGGCCCATAACGGTATCGTCAAACTCGTCCAATGACGCGTCTAGGGCTTCATCTAAACTCTCGGTGCTTTCTCCGCCGCCGTCGGTGCTAGAAGAGCCGTCAGCGCCGGAAGAGCCGTCAGCGCCGGAAGAGCCGTCGGTGCCAGAAGAGCCATCAGAAGATTCACCGGATGGTCCTCCAGGTGAGCCTCCAGATGGCGAGGGGCTGCCACCAGGCGATGGCATGCCGCCGCCAGGGCTTGGAGAACTTGGCGGTAGGCCAGATGACCCACCGCCAGAGGATGATGGCATTGGTGACCCCGAACTGGTGGGTGATGGCATCTGACAAGCGCTCAATGCTAAAGCCAAAATGGCTGTAGCAGATAAGTGTAGGAATAAACTCGGTGCTTTTGGCGCGCTGCCTTGGCGAGACGTTTTAGTCGGGTATTTACGCATGATCACTCTCTCGTCTCGGTGGTTTCAATCGCATAAGGGAAGCTGATAGCACTGCTTATTGGTGCTCCCTCCACTAATTTGGGCCTGTAACGCTGGGCGCGTAACTCTTTCAATATAGTGCGTCGGATGTTTTTGTCGAGATCTTCCGGTGGATTGATAATTTCTATATTCCTTGGTGTACCAATTGCGGAGATGATCATGGAGATTTCCATCCCTGGCTGTTCCAGCGTTTCTTCTGTAGGGGGCTCTTTTTTACGAGATTGGTCTTCAGGAGATTCGTCTTTCTCAGACTCTTTTCTACGTGACTCTTGCGCTTTTTCGAGGGGGTTGATTTTGCTGCTGAGGGCGGTAAATTCAATCAGTTTGGCTTCACCAAACAATGATGCTTGAAGTTGCTCGGGTTGTTCGCCTGTGCCGAGAAAATCATAGGCCAATTTATAGGCTTGATTTGCTGATGAGCGCTGACCAAACACTAGGTACCAGTCGCCCAGTTCAGCGATTGCACTGGCTTGGTCTTGAGCTGGAGTATCGGGCTGTACCTCTAAGGCCTCCACGACTTTTTGCAGTGCCAGCTTGCCGCGGCGATAGTGCATATGTGAAGTGCTATTGGCACTGCTGGCGGTGGATGAGGCATTAAAGGTGAAGCCGGACTCGGAAGGCTCGCCATGTTGTTTAATATGGTTGGCAATAAAGTAATGCAGATGGCTAAGTTTGCGATACATCTGCGGCGTTGCAGGGTCGCTGAGGTCGTTAGTCTGACTGAGAATACTTTGCATGCGCGTGCCCAGCTTCTCTGAGATAACCAGATTTTGGTAGCCACCATTGGTAGATCGGTCGCTGTAGGTGTCTAGGTACCAATCGAGCAGTTCATCGAGAACCGGCAGCATGCGCGGGTCTTGGGCACCGTAGGCCTCGGTGTTGATCAGGTAGAGGTTTTCCAGGGCTTTTTGCGATTCACCCCAGTTACCGAGAAAGCTTTCAGCCTCGGCAATCGACATTAAATAGGGTGTCTGGGAGAGACTGTTGAGGCCGAAGTTAACGCGCTCAATTTGCATGCCGCGCTGGAACGCTTGACGGGCACGGGTATATTCCTGATTGGATAAGTGGGATTTACCCAAGCCTAAGTAGAGATCGGACAGTTCTAGGGAATAGGCGCTGAGCTCGGCCTCGGCGCTATCGATGGCATCTAAATAGTCCCTGACCGGGTCGCTTTCTTTAAGCGCGGGAATATCGGCTTGAGCACTGGCAAGGCAAGCCCATACAGAACTTATAAACACCATTGCAGCCAAACTCAATTGACAGGTTGCGGTTGCTTTGGCAGTGTCTTTCATATCGGGCTCCCCCCGTTGACATAGCAGTTTAGAGTCGACATATTGCCGCCGGTTCCCTAACTTTTATCAAGGTCTGCAGATTACCTGGGTTTGGTGCTTTTATAAGCCATTGGATACAAGCTATTAGATACAAGCCATCTGCCGATGATATCCACTATGAGTTACGCTGTTATTGGCACCATTATTGTTCTGTTATGCTTCTGCGCCTAATTACAGTCTATACACTGATGCAGAAAATTTCATGGCATGGCTCGAGTTTCTTTATTTACGTATAGAATGATTAAAAAGGCTGAAAATGAGTAAAGCACTAGAGGGATTGAGAGTTATTGAGTTGGGCCAGTTGCTGGCCGGACCGTTTGCCGGTTGTATGCTAGGTTACTTCGGTGCAGAGGTGATAAAAGTCGAACCGCCTGGCGGCGATCCGATTCGTAATTGGCGCGAAGTCAAAGACGGCACTTCACTCTGGTGGCGCAGCCTGGCACGTAATAAAAAATGTATTTCTCTAGATCTGAAAACCCCCGAGGGTCGCGATCTGGTTAAGCAGTTATTAAAAACTGCCGACATAGTGGTAGAAAACTTTCGTCCTGGCGTACTCGAAGGCTGGGGATTGGATCCCGAGTCGATGCGCGCCGACAACCCGGACCTAATTTACGCACGTATTTCAGGCTATGGCCAAACTGGGCCCTATTCAGAGAAGCCGGGCTTTGCCTCGGCCTGTGAAGCGATCAGTGGTTTCCGTTATGTCAACGGCTATCCCGGCGAAGCCCCGGTGCGACCGAACCTAAGCCTTGGCGATACTATCTCTGGATTGCATGCGGTACTGGGTATTTTGATGGCACTGCGCTCCCGAGATCGCGGCGACGGCGGTCAGGTAGTAGACGTTGCCCTCTATGAATCCATGTTCAACCTACTCGAAGCCGTGGTCCCCGAATACGATGGTGCTGGTGTTGTGCGCGAGCCTTCTGGCACCACGGTGACCGGTATTGTGCCGACCAACACCTATAAATGTGCCGATGAAAAATTTGTCGTTATCGGCGGCAATGGCGACTCGATCTATGCGCGCTTAATGGCTGCAGTGGGGCATGCCGAAATGGGCACCGACGAGAAGTATTCAACTAACTCTAAACGGGTTATTCATGAGGCGGAAATTGATCTAGTACTCAAAACCTGGTGTGCCAGTTTGCCCCTTGCCGAAGTAATGGCTGTGCTCGAGAAACATCGGGTGCCCTGTGGTCCGGTCTACAGTGTCGCGGATATGATGGAAGACCGTCATTTTCAGGCGCGGGGATTATTTGAGCAGGTTGAGATCAATGGTGAGCCCTTAAAAATTCCCGCGATGATGCCTAAGTTGGGCAACACGCCCGGTGGAACTGAGTGGCCCGGCCCTGAAATTGCCAGTCACACCGATGAAATACTGGAAGGGCTTGGCTTAGATAGCGCCCAGATCAAGCATTTAAAAACCTCCGGTATCGTCACCGACAGTCAATGAGAGAAGTTAACCGCCCTGCGTGGCTGTAACACCAAAGCTTATTAATAAAGGAAAACACAATGCCTATTAGTTCATTTCACCCACCCCGTCGAATACTTATGGGACCCGGCCCCTCCGATGTCAGTGAACGTGTATTAGCCGCCATGGCGAGACCTACAGTTGGCCACTTGGATCCGAGTTTTATCGGCATGATGGATGAAGTCAAAACGCTGCTGCAGTATGTTTTTCAAACCAAAAACGAGCTCACCTTTGCGGTTTCGGCACCGGGCTCCGCGGGTATGGAGTGCTGCTTTGCCAACCTGGTGGAACCGGGTGACAAGGTCATTGTCTGTCAGAACGGCGTCTTTGGTGGGCGTATGAAAGAGAATGTGGAACGCTGTGGTGGCATCGCGGTAATGGTTCAAGATGATTGGGGCCAAGCTGTGAATGCACAAAAACTTGAAGACGCCTTAGTGCAACATCCGGATGCTGTGCTGGTAGCCTTTGTTCATGCTGAGACCTCTACTGGCGCCCAATCGGATGCTAAAACCCTGGTCGAGCTGGCCCATCAACACGGCTGCCTTGCGATTGTCGATGCGGTAACGTCCCTTGCAGGAACCGCTTTAAAAGTCGACGAGTGGCAGATTGATGCGATCTATTCCGGATCTCAGAAATGTCTCTCCGCATCACCCGGCCTGTCGCCGGTTAGCTTTAGTCCCCGGGCCGCGGAAAAGATCAGCAAGCGCCAGACCAAGGTGCAGAGCTGGTTCCTCGATCTCAATTTAGTCATGGGTTACTGGGGTGGGGAGGGCAAACGCGCCTATCACCACACTGCGCCGGTTAACTGTCTCTATGGCCTGCACGAATCTCTGGTTATGGTTCAGGACGAAGGGCTGGAAAATGCCTGGCAGCGTCACCAGACTAATCATTTGGCACTGCGCCAGGGTTTAGAACAGATGGGCATAACTTTTTTGGTCCCAGAGGCAGATCGCCTGCCGCAACTGAATACGGTGTTTATTCCCGAGGGCGTTGATGACGCTGCGGTGCGCACCCAGCTATTGAATGACTACAATCTTGAAATTGGCGCCGGCTTGGGCGCACTTGCAGGAAAAGTCTGGCGCATTGGCCTGATGGGTCATGCCAGCAAGCAGGCCAATATTGATTACTGCCTATCATCCTTGAAGGCGGTTATTTAGCCTAGCTCTGCTGCCGGCACTGATCCGTCTGCTGGGTTACTCCGCAGCCGGCATCAAATCCATTAATGCCAATACTGTTGCCTGCACGCCGCGGGTAACAGCTGGCTGTGGGTCTATTCTAAACAGCGGGCTGTGATGCGAAGCAATCGCCGGGCCACCCGCTGCAGCGGCTTTGTAATCGGCAGCACTGGTGCCACCGACGGTAAAGTAGACACTGGGAATCGGCGGTTCCGTGGTGAAGTAGGGAAAGTCCTCCGCGCCCATGCCTTTGGATGAAATTGAAACAACCTGTCGCTCGCCCAATCCTGCCTGCCATACCGCCTTTAGACGGCGCACCAGCGGTGCATTGTTAATGGTTGGTGGGGTCGAGGATTTTGTGTAGATCACCTCAGGTAATTTGTCTTCCGGAAGACCGGCGGCGCGACCGAGATTTTCGGCGATGCGTTTAATCCCCTTGAGCAGTGTCTCGCGAGTTTCGAGGTTGGTGTTGCGCACCGTTAGCTGCAGCACTGCGCGATCGGAAATAATATTGTGTTTGGTACCGCCGTGAAAGGACCCAACCGTCACTACCCCCGGTTCCCTGGGGGGTAGTTCTCTCGATACCAATGTCTGCAGCGCAACCACAATCTGGCTGCCAAGCAGAATCGGATCTTTGCCCGCATGGGGCGATGCGCCGTGAGCGCCAACACCGTGAATAATAATGTCGAGGCTGTCGGAACCGGCAAAGGGTGAACCCTCTTGCACATTGATCATACCGGCAGGCAGGCCAGCCCCCACATGAAAGGCTAGAGCATAGTCCGGTTGGCCAAAGCGCTCCCATAGATTGTCATCCATCATCGCCTTGGCACCGCGAATAAGTTCCTCTGCCGGTTGGCCAATCAGCATCAACGTGCCGGACCACTGCTTTTTGCGCGCAGACATCTGACGCGCGGTGCCGATTAAACTGGTGATATGGACGTCGTGACCGCAGGCGTGCATGACCGGTACTTGGTTGCCAGTCATAGGGTCTATCTGTGTTGCTGTGGAGGCGTAATCCAATCCTGACTTTTCTTTTACTGGCAGGCCATCCATATCGGCGCGCATCATCACCAGCGGACCCTCGCCATTTTGTAAGATGGCCACTATGCCAGTGCCGCCAACCTTTTCGGTGACCTTAAAACCGCTCTTGCGCAGTTCACCGGCGAGCTTTTTCGCCGTTTTGGTCTCCATAAAACTGAGTTCGGGATTGCGATGAAAATGGGTAAATAGCGCTCCGAGGCGGTCGTTGTAATCTTGCGTGACGGAACGGGCAAGTTCATCACTGAGGGCATTAGCTTGGGAGCTGGTTGCGGTAAGGCCCAGAACTAAACAAAGTGCAGCGGAAAAAAAGGCCAATTGCGGTATGTATAGGTTTTTCATAGCGGTTCCCGTTGAAGATAAATAAATTCTGAAATGACCCTGCCGACCTGCTGCAGGCTATCGGCGCTGCAGCGCTCAATAGTATCACCACTGGTATGCCAGGACGGGGGAAATGGCCAGTGGATCAGGTTGACGACTTTGAGGCCGGCGCGCAAAAAAGGTAAGTGGTCGTCTTCTATATAAGCACCTTGGCGAGAGTTAAAGACCTCGGCTCCCTGGGATCGGGCAATACGCCAGATTTGATCTTGCAGCTCCGCAGCTCCTTCTCGGGAGAAGCGCTCCTGAGGAATCACCAGATCGCGGTCGCAGACCATATCCACTACCAGGCCGGCAGTGGGGCGATAGAAGCGATTTTGTCGGACAAATTCAGTGGCACCAATGGAAAATGGCAGATTATCTATATTGCCCATATCCTCGAGATCGAAAAATACTAGATCAACGGTTACCGGGGCGCGCTTATTGCTCAGTAGCCTCGCTATCTCAAGTAAAACGGCAACACCGGAGGCTCCATCATTGGCACCAATAACTGGTTGTGAGCGATTGGCTGCGACCTTGTCGCGCTCTGCAGTAGGGCGCGTATCCCAGTGCGCGGCGAGCATAATTCGCGGATGATTTTTTGCCCCTGAGTCGCTGGCATAAAAGCTCGCCCAGAGATTATTGCCAGCCAATCCGTGGGCCTGAAACGGCTGCACCACAACCTGGTCGGCCTCAGGCTGCAATAGCTGCTGAATATAGTTAATTGTTTTTTGTTTGCCGGCATAGTCTGTTGTGCGCGGGCCAAAGCTGACCTGTTGAGCAATATGCTCCATGGCCAGCGGGCCATTAAATTGATCGCCGGGCTGTTTGCCTGGTTGCCCATGTGCCAGAGCCGACAGAACAACAAAGGCCAACGCCATGCTGAGTTCGGTTGCTAATCTGTAAGCGCTTGGCAACATAGTTTATCTATACAATTCGGTTGCTGGATTTATCAAAATAGCTTAGACACTGTTTTGCGCTGCGGCATCTGGCTCGTTGATCAACGGCAACTTAATCTTATAAAAGGCATAAATTATCGCAATAAGCGGACAGCAGAGATTAAAGAACGCGTAGGGCGCATAGTAAAAGGTGCTCACCCCAAGTGTCGCCGACATAAAGGCACCACAGGTATTCCATGGCACCAGCACCGAGGTCAGGGTGCCAGAGTCTTCCAGGGTTCGCGATAGATTGATCGCGCGCAGATTACGGCGTTTGTAGGCGTCGGAAAACATCTGTCCGGGAATAACGATCGACAGGTACTGATCGGCGGCGAGTATATTGGTGCCTATACAGGTCATGACAGTCGTGGTGATCAGTCCGCCGGCAGATTTTACTTTGCTCAGGGCGGCTTCCACTATCCGTTCCAACAGACCTGTGCGAGCCATTGCACCACCAAAGGCCATGGCATTGATAATCAGCCCGATGGTCAGCAGCATGCTCTGCATGCCGCCCTTAGAGAGCAGCGCATCCATCGACTCGTTGCCACTAACTGAGCTAAAACCCAAAAACATCGCCGAGAACAGGCCTTTAAAAATTGCCGCCGAGCTGCTGAGACTAGGGTCATTCGCTAGGGTAATTACTGCATTCCACTGGAATAACACGGCGAATATACAGCCGGCCACCACGCCACAAATTAGTGTCGACAGGGCCGGCTTGCGCATAATCGCCATTACCAACAACAGCACCAGCGGGCCGAGCATCAATGGATTAACCAAGAAAGCGTTTTGCATTGCCGCCTGTAGAATCTCAATGTCGTCCACTTTGACATTGATGTCGCTGCCCATGCCGAGAATAAAGAACAGCCCTAGGGTGATAAAAAAACTGGGCACAGTGGTCCACAGCATATGTTGAATATGGTCAAACAGATCGCTGTTGGTAACCGCCGCGGCGAGGTTAGTGGTGTCTGAGAGGGGCGATAGTTTATCGCCGAAATAGGCCCCAGAAATAATCGCGCCGGCACTGATTGGCAGCGACAGATCCAATGCTGCGGCTATACCCATAAAGCCGATACCCAAGGTACCGGCCACCGTCCAAGAACTGCCAACACTAAAACCGATTAAGGCGCAGACCAGACAGCAGGTTACATAAAAGTAGTCCGGCGACATAATCTCGACACCGTAATAGATCATGCTCGGCACGGTGCCGGCGAGAATCCAGCTGCCGATCAGGGCGCCGACCATAAACAGAATTAGAATCGACGGCAGAGACACCGTAATAGTGTCGATCATGCCCTGCTCGACCTGCTTCCAGGTTAAGCCGTTCTTAATGCCGATGACTGCTGCAACTGCGGCCGCCAAAAATAGCGCCACCTGATTGGGACCTGAGGAATCAAGACCGAAAACGTACACGGTGCCAGCGAGCATCGCAATGAGCAGAGTGACGGGAATAAGGGCGTCGCTAAGACTAGGTTTTACCACTGGTCTGTTCATAAATATCTCAGTTATTATTTTTTTTAGGGCTCGAGAATCGGGTTACAGAGATGGATCATAACTTACCAGCACTGCCGTTATCTATCTACCTTTCTCGACAGCACTATATGACTTAATGTTTTTTCTACCCCATCGAGGGTGGCGATGCTGTCGATGCTCTGATCGAGCTGCTCGGTGGTTGTAGCCGTTATTTTGGCAAGTAAATCATACTGGCCACTAATGGTGCAGAGCATGTCCAGTTGCGGGTCTTTTTGCAGCTGACGGACCACATCCGTGGTCTTGCGTGCGACCACTGAAATCATAATATAGGCACTCACCTGCTGCTGCTCGGAATGAGGGTTGAGCTTGATGGTGTAACTCTGAATAGTCCCGTTGCGCTCGAGCCGCTCCATGTGCTGCTGCACCGTCGTGCGACTGACACCGAGTTCCTTGGCCAGATCAGATACCGAGCGGCGACTGTTTTCACGCAGCAGGTTTATTAGCTGTTGATCGTCTTTCATAGCAAAGTGCCGTTTTTAACATCAAAGTGATCGTTAATACTATACAAACTGAACAGTATAGCAATACAAATTGATATCTCAGGCGCTTAACATAGCTAGAGAACAGCCATTAAAGGCCCGTTCTCCAGGAGTTCCATGCATCAGTTTGCAGCCAACCCAATAACCATCTCATTTAATGACCGCAAGCGCCTGTTGATCGATGAGGATATTCGTCAGCAAGTTGGCTTCGGCAGCGCCGCAGTGGCAGACTATTTGGGTCCCATGCTAATACTGTCCGAGCAGCGCCTGCGCGATAATGCCCGCCGCTTTATGCAAGCAATGCCCCGAGTACGACCCCATTATGCGGTTAAGGCGAATCCGGATCCGGCTATTCTTGAGGTCTTTCGCCAAGAGGGTACCTGGTTCGAGATTGCCTCCTCAGCGGAGTTGGATGCCCTGCTTGAGCTGGGTGTGCCCGCTCATCAGGTGTTTTACTCCAATCCGATTAAATCGCCAGCGGCCATTCGTTATGCCACGGCTAAAGGCGTGCGCTGGTACTCGGCGGACTGCACCGAAGAGTTGGAAAAAATTGCTGCTATTGCTCCCCAGGCAAAAGTCTATATCCGCATAGAAGTGAGTAACGAGGGCTCGAGCTGGCCACTGGCGGGCAAGTTTGGCGCCAGCCCCAAGGGCGTCGAGGCGATGATTGCCAGGGCCTTAGAATTGCAACTCAACCTCTGCGGCGTGACGTTCCATGTTGGCTCACAGTGCACTAATATCAATAACTGGGTGGAGGGTATTCGATCGGCTAAAGGCATTTTTGAACAATTGATTGCCACTGGGTTTACCCCGCAGTTGTTAAATCTCGGCGGCGGTTACCCGGTGCAACTGACTCCTGAAGATCCTTCAATTGAAGAGATAGCGGCTGTAATTAATCACCAGCTTGAGTCTCTGCCCAATAGCATTCAGGTGATGGCCGAGCCAGGTCGTTATCTGGTGGGCTCTGCTGGCTGTCTGATTTCTCAGGTGATGGGCATAGCCACACGGGATGACTGTCGCTGGTTATATTTGGATCTCGGCTACTACGGTGGTTTGATGGAATTGGAGCAGGGTTTTGCCATGACTCTGGTCAGCCAGCGCACCGGTGCCGCTGAGCTCTGGTCGATGGCAGGGCCAACTTGCGATTCAATTGATGTGCTTGGCAAACATTATCTTCCGGCTACTATGCAACCGGAAGATCTCGTCTTTATTCCCAATATGGGCGCTTACAGCTCATCTTGTGCCTGTGACTTCAATGGCTTTGTCGGTCCTCAACTGATGATGGTCGAGTAACCGAACCAGCGCATCAGCAGTACGCTAGACGACGCCCTAAACAGAAAATCGTTCGGCAGTCTGATCCAATGCCTTGGTCGCACGCTCAACCAGTGTATCGATCTCGGCATGAGTGCAGATCAGTGGTGGCGAAATAATCATTGAGTCACCCACAGCACGCATCACCAGACCGTTTTCCATGGCCAGATCACGACAGATGCCGCCGGATACCTGATCCGGCGCCAACCGCTCACGGGTCTTTTTGTTGCGTACCAGCTCCATTGAGCCAAACATCCCCAACCCTCGAGTATGCCCAACAATCGGATGCTCACCCAGCTCGGCCCAGCGCTTTTGCAGATAGGGCGCAGCATAGTCGCGAACCCTCTCAAAAATATTTTCACTGTGCATAATATCCAGAGTTGCCATGGCCGCGGCACAGGCAATGGGATGCCCAGAATAGGTAAAGCCATGAGCAAACTCGCCGCCCTTAGCGGTGATCACACTGGCAACTTTATCGCTGACCAACACGCCACCTAGAGGCTGAAAGCCATTGGTTACGGCTTTGGCAAAGGTAATTAAATCGGGCTCGGTGCCCAGGGTTTGGCTGCCAAAGAGTTGCCCAGTGCGACCAAAACCACAGATCACCTCATCGCTAATAAACAGAATATCCCGGGCTTTAAGGATACGGCTGACCTCAGGCCAGTAGTTGTCTGGGGGCACAATGACGCCGCCAGCACCCTGAATCGGCTCGGCAATAAACGCGGCAATATTGTCTTCGCCGATCTCGTCAATCTTTTTTTCTAGGGCACGCGCTGCTTGTAGACCAAACTCTTCAGGGCTGAGATCGCCGCCGTTCACAAACCAGTTGGGATCCACAATGTGTTCAACGTAGGGCAGGGTTTCGAACTGCTGGTGTACAAAGCCGAAGCCACCAAGGCTAGCAGAGGCGATGGTGCTGCCGTGATATGCATTTTGCCGTGAGATAATAATCCGCTTATTGGGTTTGTCCTGGAGGTCCCAGTAGCGCCGCACCAGACGAATATTGGTGTCATTGGCCTCGGAGCCGGAGTTGGTAAAAAACACATGAGTAAAAGGCTCGGGCGCCATATCCACTAGGCGTTCAGCGAGTTCAACCGCTGGGGCATTGCTGCATTGAAAGAAATTATTATAGTAGGGCAGCTGTTCAAATTGACGGCTGACCGCCTCGGCAATCGCCGGTTGGCTGTAACCCAGACTGCAGCACCAGAGGCCGGACATGCCGTCGAGTATCTGATTGTTGTCGGTATCATAGATATAGATATGCTCTGCGCGGTTAATGATTCGCCCAGGCTTTTTTGCGTATTCATTAAAGTCGGTAAACGGATGCAGATGTCGCTGTGCATCGAGCTCTTGCCATTGCTGGGTGGTTCGGTTTTTAGTCATGATAATCGCGGTTGCCATGTTGGTGGAATTCAATCTGTCAGGGTACTTTTAAGCCGCTGACAATAAGCCCTTATAGGATCATAGAAAATCTATTGGGTCATGTACCCAAAGGGGTGGATTATCGCCATTCAGAGCAGCAATGGTAGTCAAACAGATAACGGCAAGGTCATGGCTGGTCAGTTGGGCGTCCCTAGGAACTTGAAAAACAAACAGCAACGAGGGTTAAAACATCTGGTTAGGGAAGAATTCAGCCTATACACTTAGGCTAAGTTGTCAGTACCGAGCAGATGGGTATCTCACCAAGCCATTTTTAACCACCAATTTCAAAACAAACAAGGCGAAGAAATCGCCGATTATGTTTCCTAGGAGAGTTGCTATGACGCACCACATAATTCGAAAAACCTTGATTTCAGTGGCAATCGCCGCGGCCACCTTGAGTGCCGGGCAGCTGTCTGCAGCACAGATCGAAGAGATCATTGTTACCACGCAAAAACGTGCGCAATCGCTGCAGGATGTACCTATTTCGGTCTCGGCATTTAGCGGCAGCTTTATGGATAAGGCGCAGATCTCTGACGCCAAACAGGTCGCACTGTTAACGCCAGGCGTATCTGGCGACACCGATGACTCTTTTCTCGATTCAATGAATGTTCGCGGTATCAGCACCAATGATTTTGGTGTTGGCGCCGAGCCATCCATTGGTCTTTACCAAGATGGTATCTACCTAGGTCGCACCGGTGGTGCAGTGTCGAGTTTCTTTGATATTGAAATGGTCGAAGTGGTAAAAGGTCCGCAGGGCACATTGTTTGGCCGTAATGCCTCCTCAGGTGCAATCTCCATTACCACTGCAAAACCCACCGGTGAGTCCGGTGGATCCATCGATATTGGTTTCGGCCAAGATGGTTATGGGGAAGTCACGGCGGTTGTAAACACGCCGATCAATGATCAGTTTAGCGGCCGCTTGGCGGTCTATCACCAGCAGCAGGATGGCTGGGTGACCAATATCAACGATGGCCAGCAGACAGGCGGTGTCGAAAACACTGCCGCCCGTTATACCCTGGCATTTGAGAATGAGGATATTACTAGTACCCTGATGCTGGAGTATGAAGACCGTCAGGGACCACCGACTATTTATCAGGCCTTTGATCCTGACGAAACCGGTCTACCGTTTTATAGCACTAACGCTGCAGAGGATGAATTTAGCTCCGATGTTAGCTCTGCCGACTTAATTGATGAAGGTGAAGTTTGGGGTGCCACTCTGAATGTTGAAGTGGATCTGGGAAATAATTACACCCTGAGTTCGACCACCGGTTTACGCGGTCACAACTACTATTACTTGGAAGATTTTGATGGCGGCAGTAGTTTTATTTCCAACTACAACCAGATCCAAGAGCAGGACTATTTCAGCCAAGAGTTTCGCATCAACAAAGAGACTGACAGCGTAAGCTGGTTTGTCGGCGCCTCTTGGTACAAAGAAGAACTCAAGGTGCGCTTCAATCAAACTCTCGATGAAGATACCTTCTGTGCGGCCTATGGCACCTATTACGAATATGACGATATCACCAATTGCGCAACCCTCTACGAATACTACGAGTACGATCCCATTGTTGGTATTGGCACGCGCAACGACTCGGTTGATGTGGACGCGGAATATGATGGTTGGGGTCTCTATGGCGATGCCACCTTCCATGCCAGCGAAGACTTAGACTTTATTGTCGGCGCGCGTTATACCGAAGACAACCGTGATTTCGCGCAAAACTTTGGCGGCGAAGAGCGCAATGCCACCTGGTACACCTTCCCGTTCTATACCTCAGATTTTGTTCAGGGCAATGATCAGTGGACCAACACCTCGGTTCGCGCTGCAGTGAATTACCAGCTCAGCGATGAGGTCTCCACCTACGCAACCTATTCAACCGGCTATAAAGCCGGTGGTTTTAATACTATGGAGCTGTCCTTTGCCGACGACATCACCGTCGATGATTTGGATGGCGAAGATGCCCTAGATTTTGATCCCTCCCTGGCAAGTTTTGATAAAGAGGAAGTGACCAACCTAGAGCTCGGTTTAAAGGGCCTGTTTTTAGACGGTCAGATGCAGCTCAATGCCGCTCTCTACAGCTACCAGTTTGACGGCATGCAATCAGGTTATTATGTCGACGGCCGTTATACAGTAGCCAATGTGGGTGACGCCGAAGGCTCTGGGTTAGAGTTGGATATGCGCTATCTGCCTACCGACAACTTAGATATTTATCTGGGTTTAGCCTGGGCTGACTCTGAGTTAACCAAGCCCAACCCGAGTCTCTCTGATGACTTCTGTGAAGACGATTGCACCGGCGCAATGTTGCCGGGCACGGTTGATTTTAGTGCCGCGATGGTTGCGACCTACAGCCGGCCCATTGAAGGCGGCGATCTCAATGTCACTTGGGAAACCTTCCATCAGGGCGCCAGCCCAGGATTTGGCGATTTCTCCTTAGAGCCGATCATGTTGGATGAGTTTACGGTGAGTAATCTACGGGTCGGTTATGACAGCGCCGATAACTGGAGCATGACGGTTTGGGTAAACAATGTATTTGATACCTTTTACTACAAAGGTGTTGCCCCGGCCGATGGCATTATTGCCCCACACTACTTTGGGTTCTCGGAGCCACGCCGTGTAGGTTTGGATATAGGCTATAAATTCTAGAGCTTGTGAAATTTAGTGCTTATAAGCTCTAACCACTGGCTTTTTATAGTCATCTATTAGCATCTAAAAACAGCCGACATTCTCGGCTGTTTTTTTGTAGACTGTAAAAAATAATAACCCACCCCAGAGTTCAGTTTATGGATCCGCAGCAACAGTTCTTTAAGGCGTTAGCAGCATTGCGCGAAGGTGATCTAGAGGGTTGCGAGTCTATTTGTCAGCGTCTGTTGGCGGTCAACCCGAAAGAGGTCAACACGCTGAGGCTCCAAGCCCAGGTGTGGCATAAGCGCGGTGAACTAGCGCGTGCGGAGGCTGGGTTTAAAACCGCTCTGGGTATCGCCGATGATTTTGCCCATGCCTGGGCCGATCTAGGCAAAGTGCAATCGGCTCTTGAGAGCTATCCATCCGCGGAACAGTCATTGCGTCGAGCACTACAGCTTAATGGGTCCCTAAAAGTCGCCAATAAACTGCTTGCCGAAGTCCTTGAAAAGCAGGGTAAGACGGCCCAGTCAGCGGCGGTGGAGCGAGTTAATCAGCAGCATCAAATACTCAAGAATAAAGTGGTTGAAGCCTACAGACTTTCCAGTGAGGCTGATGGCATCGGTAACGACAGAGCTGAGGCGCTATGCCGAGAGGTCTTACAAGCGGATCCAGAACATGTGGGGGCCAAAGAATTTTTAATTAATCGCGCCCTGGAAACTGGACGCGCGCGCTGGGCCGAAGAACTGGCGCGCTCTCTGGTGCGAAAAATGCCGGAGCAGTCAAAATGGTGGTTAAAACTTAGCTCTTCACTGGCGCGACAGGATCAGCTGGTTGAGGCTCAGGAAGCTGTGCAGCAGGTATTGGCTATTGAGCCGGATCTGGAAGAGGCGCAAATGTTGCTGGGCAGTATTTTCGCCCGCGACAATCGCTTTGCCGATGCCTTGGGCCAATACGATGCGGTGTTGCAAATCAAACCAGACAATATTGCTGCCCTGGCGCAAAAGGGCAGCGCCCTAAAAACCCTTGGCAGGCAGAATGAATCAATCCAATGCCTGCGTCGCTGCATGGAACTAGACGGTAATTTTGGCGAGGCGGCCTGGTCATTATCGAATCTTAAAACCTACCGTTTTAGCGATGTAGAAGTGGCGACTATAAAAGAGGTGCTGGCTAGGGAAAAGCTCAAAGATAAAGATGCCGTGCACTTTAATTATGCACTGGGCAAAGCCTACGAACATCGTCAGCAGTGGGATAAGGCTTTTAACGCCTATCAGGCCGCAAACCGAGTGAAACAGAAGTCAGCGGCCTGGAGTGCCGATGACTTTTCGGCTCAGGTGGACCAGATTATTGCGACCTTCACTCCCCAGTTGCTGCAGCAACATCGCAATAGTGGAGTGGACGACAGCTCAGCCATATTTGTGCTCGGTCTGCCGCGCTCTGGCTCGACTCTTCAGGAACAAATTTTAGCCTCGCATTCTCAGGTGGAGGGTACTCGCGAGTTGCCCTATATTCCGTGGCTGGCCCAGCGTTTAAATCGCAAACCCAATCCAATGTGCAGAGACAATTACCCTCTGGGTGCAGCGCAGTTGGACGCCGACCAGTGGCAGTTATTGGGCGAGCAATTTTTAGCGCAGGCCAAACGCCATCGTCAAACTGACGCGCCGTTTTTTATCGACAAGCTGCCGAATAATTTTCTCTATGTGGGTTTGATTTTATTGGCCATGCCGAATGCCAAGATTATCAACACTGTGCGCAATCCCATCGACAACTGCTTTGGCTGCTTTAAACAGCTCTGGGCGGAGGGTCAGAACTTCACCTACGACCTGGTGGATCTGGGCCGCTACTATCGCGACTACCACCGTTTGATGGCTCACTGGCAGGTGCTGTTCGGCGAGCAAATTTACTCGGTGAACTATGAATCAGTGGTGGCGGACCTCGAGACCAATGTCGAAGCGCTGTTGAGTTATTGCGGACTGCCCATGGAAGAGCAATGTCTGCGTTTTCACGAGACTGAGCGAGCGGTAAACACCGCTAGCTCCGAGCAGGTCAGGCAGCCAATTTATACTTCAGCGGTAGCCTATTGGAAACACTTCGAGAATCATTTGCAGCCGCTTAAAGATGCACTGGGCGATCTTGCTGAGGCTTGATGGAGGGTATTGCTAGGAAGGGCTTTAAGTGTAATGCTTTCTATCTATAAAGCGTTCTATCGACAAAGCTCTCTATGGACAAAGCACTCCCTCTACAAAGCGTGCTATTAAAAAGCACTCTATTAAAAAGCACTCAATAAAAACAGCGGCCCCTTAAAAAAGTGCTGGCAGATAAACTACAGAGCTAAATATGAAACCCATCGAATTGCTAGAGCAGTTTCTGCAGACCCATCCCGAGGTCGAAATTTTCGAGGTCATACTCCATGATCTCAATGGCATACACCGTGGTAAATGGTTGCCCCGTGAGCAGATCCACAAGCTATTTGAAGGGGGTTACAAAATGCCCCAGAGTACTTGTTCCCTGGATATCTGGGGCCGCGATCTCGAACAGCTGGTGGCGGCAACCGGTGATACCGATGGCATCTGTATACCGCATCCAGAAACTCTGGCGCTGGTACCCTGGGCCGATAGACCCACGGCGCAGATTATTGTCTCCATGCTCAGCCCTGATGGCCAGTCGAACTATCCCGCCGACCCCCGCGTGGTGTTAGAGCAGGTTGTAGCGCGCTATACAGCATTGGGTTTAACCCCAGTGGTGGCCAGTGAAATGGAGTTTCATCTGTTGGAAATCGACCGCGATCAGTTTGGCCGGCCCCAGCATACTCAACGCGCCCTCGATGGTTCCCCGGCACTGGGTGGTGCGACCTATGGTATAGATGCAATGCGTGAGATAGCGCCATTGATGGATGCCATCAGCAGCGCCGCTAGCCAACAGAATTTGCCCGTCGACACCTTGATCAGTGAATTTGGTGCCTCCCAGTGCGAGATTAATTTACATCATCAGAACTCGGCGCTGGGTGCCTGTGACCAAGCCAGTATGTTGCGCCGAGCGATTCGCGCTGTGGCTCAGCAGCAAGGTAAGCAGGCCAGCTTTATGGCCAAGCCCTTTGCCGAAGATGTCGGCAATGGCATGCATGTGCACTTTAGTTTGCTCGATACTAGCGGGAGTAATGTTTTTGATAATGGCACGCCAGAGGGTAGTGAACTGCTGCAATATGCGGTCGCAGGCTGCCTAAAAAATATGGCCGACAGCGTTGCTATCTTTGCCCCCAATATCAATTCTTACCGACGCCTTGTGCCCGGCTGTTATGCCCCGACAGCGCCGACCTGGGGCTATGAAAACCGCACCACGGCGCTGCGTATTCCTGCTGCTGAAGGTCATGCCATGCGTATTGAGCATCGCGTTGCCGGTGCTGATGCCAATGTTTATTTAACTGTGGCGGCAATGCTCGCCGCTGCCCTCTATGGCATTGAGAATAAACTGTTGCCGCCGGCGGTTACCACAGGTGATGCCGCAGAACTCGAACTGCCAGCGGAGCAACAGCTGCCCTGTTATTGGGGTGATGCGCTGCACCGGTTTGAGCAGTCTGAGTTTATCAGTCGCTATTTGGGCGAAGAGTTTAAGACGGTCTATGCCCAGAGCAAGCATAAAGAAAAAGCCGAGTTCGATAGCCGCGTGACGCTGCTCGAGTACGATGCTTATCTCTAGGCCCATTTTACCAGCAGGTTTAGATCTTACGTTTTAACAGCAGGCTGTCGATCTGGTTTTCCGAGAGTTTGGTGCGCGCATAGGCCATGCTCGAAGTATCATCAAAAGGTCCAACCAGCACGCGGTGCCATTTTTCCCCATTACCTAGATCTATCCGCTCGACGCTGGCATTTAAATTGAGCAGCAGTAATTTCACCCGTCGGCTCTCGGCATCGCTAGAAATTTTGAAAGAGCCGGCCTGCAATAGGTAGGTAAAGTTCTCTTCCGGCTGCTGATCATCGCTATCGTTTGAGGCATTGTTGGGAACAATAATTTCGGTTTTTTTCAGTAGCGTGTAAAAGTCGAACTGTAACTCAGAGGCTTCGGCTTTGACCGTTTCGGTGACATTCTGAACCTTGGCGGTGGCCGTAGGCGCTCTTTCGATTAGGTTGGGGAGCAGACTGGTCAAGATAACGCCAAAAACCGTGCCCAAAATAAATGCGGGCAGCCCAGAGGTGCGTTTAGCGGGCTGCTGTTTGCCTCGTCCCGAGTTTCTTTTGGCATGGTTTTGCGACATTTTTAAAGCTCCTGATTCGAGACGAGATTGTAGGGGATTGAGATGCTTTTAAGCAAACTGCTAGAGCGACAAAATACCTTTTTATCAGCTTATCGACCGGCCATTCTAAGGATTGGGGTTAAAGCTCCTGAGGATCCACATCCACGCCCCAACGCACATGCCGCGCCATGGGCAATTTCTCTAAATCAAATACGAGCTGCGAGAGCAGAAAATTTAAATCACTGCGCCGCGCCCCATTAATCTGCAACACATAGCGGTGGCGCGAGTTGCGTCGCTCCATTAATGCTGGCAGTGGACCCAGGTAGTTGACCTTGTCGGAGGATGGGAAAATGGCTTCCGCGCACTGCCGCGCCGACTGCAAAAACGCTTCGGCATTGTGGGCATGGGCGGCGTCGGCACGAATCAGCACCAGCTGTTTAAACGGTGGCAACTGTGCCTGCTTGCGCTGTTTTCGCAGCAACTTGGAGTAGTCGCTATAACTCTGCTGGGTCAAGACCTCGAGCAGCGGATGGTCCGGCTGATGGGTTTGCAAAATCACCTTGCCCGCCATCTTGCCGCGGCCACTGCGGCCGGCAACCTGAGTCAACAACTGCCCGAGTCGCTCGTGACTGCGAAAGTCTGGGCTAAACAGTCCGCTGTCAGCATCCAGTACCGCGACCAACGTAATGTTGGCAAAATGATGTCCCTTGGCGAGCATCTGGGTGCCTACAAGAATACAGGGCGCGCCGCTGTCGACAGTGTCATACATGGCTTGCATAGCATTTTTCTTGCGCGTGGTATCGCGATCGACACGCAGCACCGGCGTGTCGGGAAAACATTCTTGCAGCCAGGCTTCGCTGCGCTCGGTGCCGTCACCTGCCGCAACCATGCGATCACCGCGACAGCTGGGGCACCAGTGCAGCAGTCCGCGTTTATAGTTGCAGTGATGGCAGAGCAAACGCTGATGGCGGCGGTGCACAGTCAGGCGCGCGTCACAGTTGGGGCACTCAGCACAGAAGCCACAGTAGTGACAGAGCATGGCCGGAGCAAAGCCGCGACGGTTGAGGAATACCAACACCTGCTGTTTATTGTGAATCGCCTCGCGAATAGCATTTAAGGTGGAAGCGGCAACGCCGCCCTCGACCTGCTCGGATTTCAAATCCACCATGGACCAAGTGGGGGGCTTGGCGTCACCGGCTCGGGTATTTAAGATTAGATGCTGATAGCGCTTTTTTTCACAGTTATAGAGTGTTTCCAAAGAGGGTGTGGCAGAGCCGAGAATGATCGGGATATTCTCCTGCTTGGCGCGAATAACCGCCAGATCCCGCGCTGAATAGCGAAAGCCATCCTGCTGTTTATAGGACTGATCATGCTCTTCATCGATAATAATAATTCCCGGATTTTTCATCGGTGTAAACACCGCTGATCGAGTGCCGAGAAGAATCGCCGCGTCGCCAGTTGCTGCCTGAGTCCAGGAGTCGAGACGATCCTGATCGGTGAGTCCCGAATGCATCATGGCAACCTCGACATTAAAGCGATCGCGAAAACGTTTTTGGGTCTGGGGCGTGAGACTGATTTCGGGGATCATCACCAGCGCCTGACGACCATAGCGGATCACTTTTTCAATACATTGCAGATAGATTTCAGTTTTGCCGCTGCCGGTGACGCCGTCGATTAGCCAGGTATTAAAGCCGTGACAGTCGATCTCATCCATGGCTTGCTGTTGCGATGGGTTCAGTTTTAGCGGCTGTTCAAGCAGCAAGTTATCCAGATCCACTGCTTGGGGTCCGATGCTAATCAGTTCAGCAATGCCTTTCTCTTCGATTCGCTGCAGGGTTGGGCGAGTATAAAATTTCAGTATCTGGCCCTGTAGGGTCCGTGGTTTTTTTAACAGCTCATCGAGCAGGGCGCGCTGTTTGTGCAGCCTGCCACCGCGGAGCATTTCATGGCCTCGCTCTCTACCCAGTTCGGTAACCTGCCAAAACTTAGTGACCCGCGGCAGGGGCAGGGTCTGGCCGAGACGCAATCTAACCGGCAGGGCGTTAAATAGGGCGTCACCGATCGGGTGGTGATAATAGTTGGCAGCCCAGATAAAAAGCTTAAAAAGTGATTCTGGCAACAGCGGTTGCGCGTCGATAATGGCAAGAACCGGCTTGAGTTTTTCAATGGCAAAGTCGGTTTTATGGGTCTGTTCGATAACCAGACCAATGACCTCACGTTTGCCGAAAGGCACGCTCACCCGACAGCCGCGCTGGGGTGGTGCCGCGGCGAATTCATCGGTTACCAGATAGTCAAAGGTTCGCCGCAGGGGCGACAGAACCGCAACGCGGACAATTAAAGGCTTAGCGTTGGTTGAGGGCTTTGAATGGGACATAATAAAAGTTGAGAATTCCTTTTGTAACCGAGTTCATTTCTGCTAGAATCCGCGCTCTTTAGAAATGGCCTGCCGTGCCATACAAGAGTTGGGTCGTTTTACCAGCTGATTGATAGGGTGGCGGCAAGCGACTTGGAGTATATGATGAAAACAGAGATTCACCCAACCTATAACGAATTAAAAGCGACCTGTAGCTGCGGTAACGTAATTACTGTCGGATCAACACGTGCGGCTAGTCTTTACCTTGACGTCTGCTCTGCATGCCACCCGTTTTATACCGGCAAGCAAAAAGTAGCAGATACTGGTGGACGAATCGATCGCTTTAACAAGCGTTTTGGTGCTGCCAAGAAGTAAGCCGATACTGGTTAGCTTCAATGAATATCAAAATGCGCCGTTGGTTATGCCTGCGGCGCATTTTTTTGTCCCGATATTTTGTCGCCGCGAAAGGCAAAGAGTACAATCTAAAGGGTACAATGCGTTCTCGTAACTAACGGCAACTAACGGCAACTATCAATAGTTGAAAAAGGAGATCCCCGTGCATGCACTCTGGACATTGATTAAATTTTTATTACTGTTGGCCATTGCCGCCGTCGGCGCGCTGTTTGCCCTGGAAAATAGCCAACAGGTAGATATCGACTTTGTTCTTTTTCAAAGCACAGCCCTGAGTCTGGGCCTCTGGCTGATGATCTTTCTGGTTGCTGGCTGTGTACTGGGATTACTGGCTAGCTCAGTTCTTATTACCTATTATCGGCGCAAATTAGCCCGCGCCGCGAAACGAGATTAATCCGCTTATGAGTTCCTCTTCACCCGTTATAGTCGCCCTGGATTTTGATAACCAACATGCAGCCCTGAGTCTGGCAGAGCAGCTTGATCCCGCTCAGTGCCGTTTAAAAGTCGGCAAAGAATTATTTACCGCGGCGGGTCCAACCTTGGTTAAGGCGTTGGTGGAGCGCAACTTCGATGTGTTTCTCGATCTCAAATTCCACGATATTCCCAATACCGCCGCCAAGGCCGTCAGTGCCGCTGCGGATCTGGGTGTGTGGATGGCCAATGTGCATGCCTCAGGTGGCAGTCGCATGATGACTGCAGCCAGAGAGGCCCTTGAGCAGCAGGGCAGTCCCATGCTGTTGATCGGCGTTACAGTGCTGACCAGTATGGATGAATCTGATTTACTGGAGATTGGTATTCAACGCAGCCCCAGTGAGCAGGTGTTGCATTTGGCCCAGTTGGCCGAGAAGTGCGGATTGCACGGTGTGGTCTGTTCGGCCCAAGAGGCCAGTAGTTTGAAGTCTGAACTGGGCACCGAGTTTAAGCTGGTAACCCCAGGTATTCGTCTGGCGGATAGCGTCGCTGATGATCAGCGACGCATTGTGACTCCGCAAAGAGCGATGGAACTGGGCAGTGATTATTTGGTAATCGGTCGTCCGATCACGCAATCGGCCAATCCTCTAGAGACCCTTGTGGCGATTAATCAATCACTCACTCACTCACTCACTCTAGGCGTCAATAGATAGTCTGCCTTAGCTTGCAACCCAAAGCCTCTATGGATTGCTTAATTATTTCTTTGTTACAGCAAAAAATATCTAGATTTGAACTGATTATCTGGTGCAGAATTGCGCCAGATTTGCGGTTGCTCTGATGATCTTAAATACGCAAATCAAAAGCTGATAGTAAACCCATTTTTTTGCATGAGGATGACATGTTGGAGCAACTCAAGTCGCGGCCATGGCAGGCCTCAGATTCAAAAGACCTTTACGGTATTGAGCGTTGGGGTAATGACTATTTCGGTCTCTCGGAAGAGGGTAATGTCACCGTAAAAACCCTCAATACAGAAGTCGCGCTGCTGGATATTGTCAAAGGCATGGTCGATCGCGATCTACAGATGCCAGTGCTGCTGCGGGTCGAAAATATCCTTGATGCCCAGATTATGCGGCTCAACGAGGCTTTTGCAGCGGCCATTACGCAGGCCTCCTACCAACAACGCTATCGCGGCGTCTACCCGATCAAAGTCAATCAGCAGGCCCAGGTCGTCGAGGAGATTGCCGCCTTCGGTGGGCGCTATGGCCACGGTCTCGAGGTGGGCAGCAAACCAGAGATGATTGTTGCACTGTCGACCCTGACTCAGCCCGGCAGTCTAATAATCTGTAATGGTTACAAAGACCAAGAATTTATTGATCTCGGTCTGCAGGCGATCAAACTAGGTTTTGACTGCTTCTTTGTGATTGAGACGCCGTCGGAATTGCCGATAATTATCGAGCGCAGCCGCGCTATGGATGTGCGGCCGAATATTGGTATTCGCATCAAAATGGTTTCCCAGGTCAGTGGCCACTGGAATTCGACCAGTGGTGATCGCAGTATCTTTGGCCTCACCGCGAGCCAGTTGGTGGCAGTGGTCGACAGCTTGCGGCAAGCGCAAATGCTCGACTGTTTAAAATTAATGCACTGTCATCTGGGCTCGCAAATACCCAGCCTTATGGATATCCAAGCTGGGGTGATCGAAGCCTGTCGCTACTATATAGATCTGGCGCGGGAGGGCGCGGCACTCAGTCATATTGATTTTGGCGGCGGGCTGGCGGTGGACTACACCGGGGCTAATAGCAGTGATGATCAGAGTCGCAACTACAGTCTCGAAGACTACTGCCAGACCCTGGTGAATACGGTTAAGGCGACTCTCGATGTAGAGCAGATTGCCCACCCAGTGATAGTCACCGAATCCGGTCGCGCCGTGGTCGCCTATTCCTCAGTGTTGCTGTTTAATATTCTCGACAGCACTAAATTTGAATCTACTGAACAGACCCCTGCACAGCCGCTCGAGCATCAACTGTTAATTCAGTTGCGCGAGGTTGCCGAGGGCCTCGACGAGCAGACAGTTGAGCAGAGTTATAAGGATATTCACCGTTACCGCCAGCAAATTCGCGATGGCTTTAATCAGGGTCTGATCGATCTGCGCTGTCGCGCCAGGGCGGAAAATATCTTTCTTGATGCGCTGCAGAGTATCGCCGCGATACTCGATGCCATGATTGAGGTGCCAGCGTTAATGGCCGATCTCAAACTCTCTCTGGCGGATATCTATTACGGTAACTTCAGCCTTTTTCAATCGCTGCCGGATATCTGGGCAATCGATCAGTTGTTTCCGATTATGCCGATTCACCGTCTCGATGAAGAGCCTACTAGACAGGCGATTCTGGCTGATATTACCTGTGATTGCGATGGCAAAATTGACCAGTTTATTGGCCTCTCTGAGCCGTCGAAAACACTGCCGTTACATCCGTTAAAAGTGGGCGAAGAATATTATCTCGGGGTGTTTTTGGTCGGTGCCTATCAGGAAACTCTGGGTGATTTACACAATCTGTTTGGTGATACCAATGTTGTCAGTGTCAGACTCAACCGTGATGGCAGTTTTGATTTTGTTAAAGAGATCCATGGCGACACCATTGCCGACGTGCTCAGTTACGTGGAGTACCAGCCCCGCCAAGTGGAATTAAATTATCGCAATACCGCTGAGCGCGCAGTGCAGGAAGGGCGCATTACGGTGGCCGAGCGCCAGCAGATGATCAAGGCATTTAAAGCCAGCATGCAGGGCTACACATATTACGAACGGGAACATTAGGGAGCAGGAAATGGCAAAAGTTTTGATTATTGGTGCGGGTGGAGTGGGTCAGGTGGTGGTGCATAAATGTGCTCAGTTGCCCGAGGTGTTTAGCGAGATTGTGCTGGCCAGCCGGACACTGCACAAGTGCGAAAAAATTGCCCAGCAGGTGGCCGATAAGTACGCGCGCAACATTGAAACCGCCCAGGTCGATGCGGACAAGGTGCCGGAGTTGGTGGCCCTGATAAACCGGGTGAAACCGGAAATGGTCATCAATGTGGCGCTGCCGTATCAGGATCTGACGATTATGGATGCCTGTCTTGAGGCCGGTGTTAACTATCTGGATACCGCCAACTACGAACCCCTAGACACGGCTAAATTTGAATATAGTTGGCAGTGGGCTTATCAGCAGCGCTTTGCCGATGCCGGCTTGATGGCATTGCTCGGCTGTGGTTTTGATCCAGGTGCGACGAATATGTTTACCGCCTATCTGGCGAAACATTATTTCGACGAGATCCACTATTTGGACATTATCGATGTCAACGGCGGCGATCATGGCTACCCCTTTGCCACCAACTTTAATCCTGAGATCAATATCCGTGAAGTCACGGCGGAGTGTCGCCACTGGGAAAATGGTGAATTTATCACCACCCCTGCGATGTCCACTCAGCAACGCTTTACCTGTCCCGAAGGGGTTGGCAGTTTTGATATCTATCGCATGTATCACGAAGAGTTGGAATCACTGACTAAGCACTTTCCAACGATCAAAAAAGCGCAGTTCTGGATGAGCTTTGGCGACAGCTATCTCAAGCATCTTGAGGTGCTGGGCAATGTCGGCATGACCGGGATTAAAGCGGTTGAGTTTCAGGGGCAGCAGATTGTACCGATTCAATTTTTGAAGGCACTGCTGCCAGATCCTTCGACATTGGGCCCGCGCACCCACGGCAAGACCTGCATTGGCTGCGTGGTGCGTGGTATCAAGGAGGGTCGCGAGAAAACCGTCTACCTTTACAATATTAAAGATCATCAGGACTGCTATCAGGAAGTGCAGTCTCAGGCGATCTCCTACACCACTGCAGTGCCAGCCATGATTAGCGCAAAGCTGATGCTCGAAGGCCTGTGGATGCAGTCTGGGGTGTGGAATATAGAACAGATGGATCCGGACCCGTTTATGGCGGCAATGAATCAATATGGACTGTCTTGGACGGTGATTGAAGAACCGGGATTTGATCTACTGTAATTGTGACGCTTTAATTGTGATGCTTTAATTGTGGCGCTTTAATAAAAAGCCTTTTCCTAAGACGACTATTGTGAGATTGACGGCGGTTTGATAACTATGACTAAACCCTCTGTAATAAAAAGTAACAGCTTCCACAACTTTGACCCCTCGCGAGTTCCGTCGCCCTGTTATGTGGTCGATGAAGTGGCGGTTGAGAATAACCTGCGCATCTTACAGCGCGTGCAACAGGAGTCGGGGGCCAAAGTGCTACTGGCCTTAAAAGCCTTTTCCATGTTCAGTCTGGCACCCTTAATTGATCGCTATCTCAGCGGCATCTGTGCCAGTGGGCTGTTTGAAGCACGCCTCGGCTACGGCGAATACGGCGGTCAGGTGCACACGTTTTGCGTAGCCTATAAAGAGGAAGAGCTGTCCGAGATACTGTCTATTTCGGATCACCTAGTCTTTAACTCCTACAGCCAGTGGCAACAGTTTCAACCGTTGATTCAGGAGGCCAAACAACAGCGTCCGGAACTACAGTTTGGTCTGCGGATCAATCCGCAACACTCGGAAGGTACAACGCCACTCTATGATCCCTGCGCACCCTTTTCACGCTTGGGCATTACCCGCAATGAACTCTCTGGCCACAGCCTCAACGGCATCAGTGGACTGCATTTTCATACCCTCTGCGAGCAGGACTTTGCGCCCCTCGATCGCACCCTAGCGGTGATTGAGGAGCAGTTTGGCGATCTGCTGCACAAGATGCAGTGGGTGAATTTTGGCGGTGGTCACCATATTACTCGCGAGGGTTATCCTGTGGATGCGCTGATCAAGCGTATTGTCGATTTCCAAAACACGTATTCAGTGCAGGTTTATCTGGAGCCCGGTGAAGCGGTGGCACTGCACAGCGGCGTGCTGGTCAGCGAGGTGCTGGACCTCACCTACAACGGAATGGATCTGGCGATAGTCGACACCTCGGCGACCTGCCATATGCCCGACACCTTGGAAATGCCCTATCGCGCCGAGATATTTGGCGCGGCGGAAAAGGCCAAAAAGGCGCACACTTATCGCATTGGCGGGCAGACCTGCCTGGCGGGTGATGTAATGGGGGATTACAGTTTCGACAAGCCGCTGCAAATAGGCCAGCGGCTGATGTTTGATGACATGGCCCATTACACCATGGTTAAAACCAACACCTTTAATGGTATAGGTCTGCCAGCCATCGCCATTTGGAACTCGGACACCGACCACATCAGACTGGTCAAAGAATTTGGGTATGATGACTTTAAAAATCGTCTCTCCTAATCGTCTTATTAGCCGCTTCAAAAACAGTTTCACAGGATGGTAGAGCATGTCAGAATTTGATCAATTAGTGGCTCCGGGTTACCCGGTCTTTCTCGGTTCAGAATTTAAGCAGCCACAACCGGATAAAGCGTTTTTTCATGTGTTGCCGATTCCTCTAGAGGAGTCTGTCTCCTATGGTGCCGGCACTGCCGACGGCCCAGCAGCCATTCTCAAGGCCAGCTGGCAGCTGGAAACCTGGGACGGCAAAAGTGAGCCCAGCCTGCGCGGTATTTACACTCATCCACCAGTGGATGTCAGTGGCACTGCAGAGCAAGCGGTGCAGCGCATCGCTGAAGCCACGACTGCGTTGATCAAGGCGGGTGGCTTCCCGGTTGCATTGGGCGGTGAGCACACCGTGACCTACGGCATTATTAAAGGTCTGATTGATGCTGGGCTGGATAATTTTGGCGTGGTGCAGATCGATGCTCATGCCGATCTCCGGGATGCCTACGAGGGCAATCCCTACAGCCATGCCTCGGTTATGAAGCGCATAGTTGATCTGGATATTCCCGTTTTTCAATTGGGCGTGCGGGCACTCTGTCGAGAGGAGATGGACAGCCGTAAACTCCACGGCGTGGGGCATTTGGATGCAGACATTTTAGTCCCGAAAAATATCTACTCCATTGACCTGCCGGATGACTTTCCAGATTATGTGTTTTTTACTCTGGATATAGACGGCATGGATCCGACTATTTTTCCCTCCACCGGCACACCGGTTCCCGGTGGCTTGGGCTGGTATCAGACCCTGGCGCTATTTGAGTCTGTGGTCAAACAGCGCACTTTGATCGGCATGGATATCATGGAGTTTGCCCCTATTGAAGGCTTCCACGGTTATGAGTTTTCCGCCGCGCTGCTCGCCTACAAAATGATGGGCATCGTCGAGCGCGAAGCGTTCAGATAAAGCGTTTAGACCGCGCCCTGCCAGATCAGCGATCTAATTATTAAACTCATCCGCCCAAACGGGATTGGCTGATGAACTGGCATTGGGTGCATAAACTCTCACGTAATCGACCTCCATCTCGCCTTGGTTAAAGCTATTGGCGATGCTGGCTTCGATGGCAAAATTCAGCAGCAGGTACTGATCGGTATCGAAGGGCCAGGTTGATGCATTTTTGTCGTTGGGGGCATAGGTGTAATGTGGATTGCCATCGACACTAAAGATCATCCTATCGGCATTCCAGTCCAACGAGTAGACGTGGAACTCAGTTGAAGCCGTGGCTATATACTGACCGTCGACATTGACCGTGTTACCGGCGCTGGAAGGTGTATGCAGGGCGCTGGACACGTAATTTTGCTCTCTGCTACCCCAGTGCTCCATGATGTCGATTTCCCCAGACGCTGGCCAGCCAACAGTGCCAAAGCCTTGCGTCTGAAAATAGCCGCCGTTCTCGGTGATGTTTTTGCCTAACATCCAGATCGCTGGCCAGGTGCCAAACCCCTGGGGCAGCTTGGCTTTTACGTCGATCCGGCCATAGGTAAAGGCATACTTCGAATTGAGTCGCGCTGAGGTGAACTGTTTAGTGCGACCTTGATCGGTAAAACTCTCTCTTATGGCGACAATTTTCAATGTGCCATCGCTGACATAAGCGTTTTCGATACGGTTGGTGTAGTGCTGTATTTCGCCGTTGTACCAGCCATTGCCATCCGGCAGGCGGGTTTGATGAAACCATTTTTCTGAGTCGACAGCCTGTGGGCCAACCACCGTGCCAGCAACCACAGTTACGGTTCGCTCTGCGGTTGCGGAATTACCCGAGTTGTCAGTCGCGGTGTAAGTAATAATGTAAACACCCGCGGTATCAGGAACTGTTCCTGAGGCCGCCGCTGTAACGCTGCCATCTACGGCATCATTGGCCCTTGCGCCAGAATCTACATAGCTAGTGCCCTGTTCAATAGTCAGACTGAGAGAACCTATAACCGTGATCACTGGTGCAGTGTTGTCGGTTGGGGTAGTAATGGGCTCTGGGGTGGCCTGAATGGAACCGCCACCGCCGCCACCGCAGGCTATTAGTCCGCCAAATATGATTATTATGGCCGCACTAGACAGTCGCAGCGCATTGCGACGCAACCCGTTTGTTTTTATTGTCATGAGAATCTCTTATTATTTGTTTTATAACCGCTCTTTAAAGCATTTTGTATCAAAGTACCCGCCCAATGCGAGCAATCTGCGACAGGGGGGCTTATAGGTGAGCTAATTGGGTACTTATGCCTACCCATTTTGCGCCAAATTGGATTTAACCTGTCGCTGCCACCGCCGCAACTGTTTTGCTACAATGCGCCGCGTTTCCAGTGGAGTTATCGAAGGTCTTCGCCCTATGTCTGATCAATATGTTTCCTGCGCATTGTATAAATTTGTCACGCTGCCAAATTATGTCGCACTGCGTGCGCCGCTGCTCAAAGCCATGACCGATAATCAGGTTTTTGGCACGCTGCTGCTCGCCAACGAGGGAATCAATGGAACCGTATCCGGTGTCCGTGAGTCGGTCGACGCGCTGCTGGATTGGTTGCAGCAGCAGCCAGGCTTGGAAAATATCGACTGCAAAGAGTCATACCACAGCGAGATTCCTTTTTACCGCACCAAGGTAAAACTGAAGAAAGAAATCGTCACCATGGGTGTCGAGGGCATAGACCCGAAAAGGTCTGCTGGCACCTATGTGAAACCCGCCGATTGGAATGCGCTGATTGCCGATCCGGACGTGCTGGTGGTGGATACCCGCAATGACTATGAAGTGGAAATCGGCACCTTTGCCAATGCGGTTAATCCCAATACTAAAACCTTTCGCGAATTTCCTGCCTGGGCTAAGCAGAATTTAGATCCCAGCAAGCATAAAAAAATTGCCATGTTTTGCACCGGTGGCATCCGCTGCGAAAAATCCACTGCCTACATGAAAGAGCAGGGCTTCGATGAGGTCTATCATCTCCAGGGCGGTATTCTCAAGTATCTGGAAGAGGTCCCCAAGGAGCAGACACTCTGGGACGGCGAGTGCTTTGTATTTGATAATCGCGTGGCTGTGGATCACGACCTCAAACGCGGCTCCTACGATCAGTGCCATGCCTGTCGCATGCCGATTACCGAACAAGAGATGTGTCATATTAATTATCAGGAGGGCCTCTCCTGTCACCACTGTTTTGGCAGCGTCGATGAAGAACAGCAACAGCGTTTTGCGGAGCGTCAAAAGCAGGTCAAGCTGGCCAAGGCGCGAGGTGAAGAACATATAGGCAATGCCGCCCTGGAAGCGACCGAGCGTCGCAGAGCCAAAAAGCAAGCCGAAAAGAAAGCCTCGAGAGACCGTGAGTCCTGAGCCCGCCAGTCCGAACCGGTTAGCGTGGTGGACTGAGCCAGCGCAGTTTAAAGTTGGCCTCGGGGGACTGCCCCAGTTTATCCACTAGCCAGGGCAGTAATTCACTCATCTGCTGTTCCAGCGTCCAGGGTGGATTGACCACGATCATCCCCGACCCTGTCATTCCAAAACGGTTGTTTGCCGGCAACACATTGAGCTCAATCTGCAGCGTTCCCGGCAGCCCGGCACTGGATAGCTTGCGCTGTAAAAAATCCACGTCGTCGCTGTGAACCAGCGGATACCAGATCGCAAAGGTGCCGGTTGCCCAGCGCTTTATGCCATCCACAACCGCCTTCACCACATCCGCGTATTCGTGATCGAGTTCATAGGGCGGGTCGATTAAAACCATGCCCCGTCGCTCTAGGGGTGGCAGTGCCCCTTTTAACAGGGCGAAGCCATCTACCCTGTGCACCTGAGTGCGTCGATCCTTGGCAAACTGCTCTTGCAGCAAGACAAAATCAGCAGGGTGCAGTTCACTGAGTAGCAGACGGTCCTGGGGACGGCAGAGTTGTTTGGCCAATAGTGGGCTGCCAGGATACTGAACCAGTTCGCCATCGGCATTAAGGGCTCTTAGAACATCCAAATAGGCTTGCATAGCCGTGGGGACATCGCCCTCCCATAGGCGCTTGATGCCCTCCAGATATTCACCGGTTTTATCCATTTCTTTGGAATGCAGGTCGTAGCAACCGGCACCGGCATGGGTGTCGATATAGACGAAGGCCTTATCTTTGACTTTGAGGGACTGCAAAATCAGCGACTGCACCGAGTGTTTTAAAACATCAGCATGGTTACCGGCATGGAAGCTGTGACGATAGGAGAGCATAGGGATTCAATGTTCTGGCTTGGGAGGCGCAGTGTAAATCACCTGTGCTAAAAAGATACCTAGCAAGCTGAAAAGCAAAAGGCGCGCAGCCGAATATTAGCTGCACGCCTAGTGTGGCTGTGGTTCGCTCGGTAGACTATGCCGTTACTGGGCCAGTTGTTGAGTGAGTTCTTGAGAGCTGAGTTTAAACGACGCAATCTGAGCCCCTTGAATCTCCATCTGCTGACGCATTGCGATTAATTCAGATTTAAACATTTCATTTTGCTCAAGCAGTAAAGTCAAAGCCGCTTGTTGATCCCTATCAGTGGACTGTTGTTCGAGACTTTCAATATGCCCGCGCTGCAATTCGGCTAACAGCAGTGGCGTCAGCAGTTGGTAATAGACCGATAGCGGCTTACCCTTGTCGTCATACTGCACCAGCTCTGGAAAGATCTTGGCCACCTCTTCAGCAATCAGACCGTACTGCATCGGGTAAGCACCCAGCTCATCGGGCTGTTTATAGCGAAACGTCACAGGTCGCAGTTTTAAGATTTTCGCACTAGTCGCATCCAGAGCTTGGATATCGGTCTTAAAGCGCTGGGACGACGGCAGGGTTCCCAGTTGGCCGCTAGAGTTGATATAGACAGCAGCACCGCCAGTAGCGGTTACCCCAGAGATCCCGGCAATATAGGCACCCAGGTGCTTGCCCTGGGTCCCCATGCGAATAATATAGGATTCGGTGCTGGCACCTGCCGATGCCACATAGATATTGTGGCTGCCCGAGGTCAGGCCATAGCCCGCCTGATAGCCGATCGAAGCATTGTAATCCCCGGCAACCAGATTCATTGACGCCTGATGTCCGATGGCGACATTGCCGCTACCGGTGGTGGTGTTCAACGCGTAATAGCCACCGGCGACATTGTCACTGCCAGCGGTATTGTTATACAGCGTCGACTCACCCCAGGCCGTGTTGTGGTTGCCCGTTAGATTGCCAAACAGAGAATCTTCACCTATGCCGGTATTGTGGGCGCCAAGGGTATTGCTGGTGAGCACTGATTCGCCAATTGCGGTGTTCTGCCAACCGGTAGTATTGGCGGAAAGAGTTTGATAACCAAACGCGGTATTGGAAGTGCCGCCCTTGTCATAGGTAGCCGTCGGCCCGGTATTGCTGGTCAGCGCGCGATAACCCACGGCTGTATTGTAGTAACCCGTGACATTGCCATACATAGCTTCAACACCGGTCGCGGTATTAAAATACCCCGTGGTATTGGAGAACAGGGCCTGTACCCCGCTAGCCGTATTGTCGTGGCCTGTGGTGTTTGTGTAGAGAGTCTGAGTCCCTATAGCGGTATTGTCACTAGAGGTCTTACTGTTGCCCAGTGCTAAAAAACCCACAGCCGTATTGTTGTTGCCGGTGGTATTGTTGAGCAGCGCCTCGGGGCCCATTCCCGTATTCCGCGAGCCGGTTGTGTTGTACTGCATGGCCAAATTACCATGGGCGGCATTCCAACTGCCGGTAGTGGTGTGCTGCATCGCCTTAAATCCGGTGGCGGTGTTCGCCTGGCCAGTGGTTTTATCCAGCAGAGTTTCACAGCCGGTGCCCGTGTTATAGGGCGCCCCAGAGTCGGTGGTTATGCAGGTTGCCTGAGCGGTTATGGGGAAAAATAGAACTAGGCTTATTGCTAGGAGCAATTTTTGTATAGCCTGTAAACCGTTGTAAGTGGGTAAGATAAAGAGTTGATGACAAGACTTAGGTAGATAGGCAGAGAGTTTCAAGATAAATTCCTTTTTAATTATTTTTGTTTGTCTACAGACTAATACGCGGCCTAGTTGAGGTTCTTCAGTTGGCAGGCCATAACTAGCTGTTCTGATGATGGTAATTTTGCAGCGACTGTAGTTAACTAAAACAAAAATTAACCGGTAAAAAATTATCCCCCTAAATAGCTTAAAGCTGACCAAATATATTTCGAGACCTCGATCATGAATCTGAAAAAATTACACCCAGATTTCGCCGAAGCATTTTTAGCCTCGCCTGCCTATGCTGATAAAATTTGGCAAGATCTTCCTGGCACCAGAGCTTTTTATGAGCGTATGCGAGAGCAGACAGTCGACGATTTACCGCCTGTAGAAAGCGTGATTACATCAGACCATCTTGTACCCAGTCTGGCGGGAGAGCCGGATGTGCCAGTGAGATTTTATGCCCCAAAAAACACCTGCACCAACCTACCGGCACTGTTGTGGATTCATGGTGGCGGCTATGTGTTGGGCAGCATGCTTGAGGATGATTACATAGTTAAGCAAATGGTTGAAGCGGTTGGCTGTGCTGTGGTTTCCGTGGACTATCGACTGGCTCCTGAACATCCTTTTCCGGCACCACTGGAAGATTGTTACACCGCGCTTAGCTGGCTATACAATCAGGGCCAGACATTGGCCATTGATACCACCCGCATTGCCATTGGCGGTCTTAGTGCTGGGGGTGGTTTGGCGGCAGGTCTGGCACTTTTGACTCGCGATCGCGGTGAGTTTGCGCCAGTCTTTCAGATGTTGCTGTGCCCCATGCTTGACGACAGTAGCAGTTCGTCCTCAAGCCAAAATATCAGCGATGAGCGCACCTGGAACCGGCACTGCAACCTCAACGGTTGGGCGGCTTATTTGGGGGAGCAGGGCACTGATTCAATTTATGCGGCAGCGGCGCGAGCAACCGATCTCAGGGGACTGCCGCCGGCTTATATTCCGGTGGGTTCGCTAGATTTATTTGTCGATGAAAACACGCTCTATGCCCAGCGCTTAGAAGCCGCCGGAGTAGCGGTGGAACACCTTGTTTATCCCGGTGGTGTGCATGCCTTTGAATACGTTTACCCTGCGGCTGAAGTGTCTAGCCATGCCCGTGAAAATCATTATGCTGCCCTAAAGCACGCGTTAAGCATCGTGGATTGACATTGTTCTTAAAATATTAATCGCGACGTATATGCAGCAGTACCCCTAGGTAATTTAAAATAATTATAAAAAATCAGGATCAAACCATGCCAGGAATTATCAATGACTTAACCGTCGCCGGAACACTTTTTTTCCGCGCTAGCGCGAGAAAGCTGCTATCAAAAAATGATCCCGAACCGGATCTAGATAAATATGCGTCAGCTATGCAGGGTCTGTTAGATCAGGCTCCGGATGGCCTGATCAAAGACTTTGAATGGTTAGACCTTCCCGGCAATCGTCCGCCATGGGTCGCCTCCGGAATGGATCTGCAAACAGGCGATGAAATTAGCTGTTTTATGGCTGGGCGAGTGTTTGCCAGCAAGCCCTTGGATATATGGCTGAGTCTTGCGCTGCAGGTCTGGTACAAAGTCGGCGATGGCGAGATATTCAGGGGAACACACAGCAGTCATTCGTTTACCGCCAAAGACAATGGACCGCTGCAGTTTGGTAACTACTTTCCCAACGACTGGCAGAACTTGCAGGGCGAGCGCCAACAGGACGACAAGATTTATCAAACCTCTAGTGGCATGTCGCGTATTTTAATTATTCGCTGGCATAAACCGGCAGTTGAGTGTCTGCGAGAAATGGCTAGCCTTGGTGATTTAGAAGGCAGGTTAAAGTCTGAAATTGATCGCATTGAACTGGGTAATACCACCCCCACTGGTTGGTCTTATCTATGGAATATTGGTCAGAGTAATATTTTCCGCAAACAACCGTCGGAGAATGCCGATGACTGTATTCACTGCCAAACTCAGGGTGATACCGGAATTCTGCAAAAAGATGTGGATATGGTTTTAGATCAGCAAACTGAAATAAGTTGGAAGTGGTGTGTCGATCAACTGCCTTCAACCTTGCGTGAAGATACAGTGCCCAGCCATGACTACCTGAGTATCGCCATTGAATTTGATAATGGCAGAGATATTACTTACTACTGGAGTAGCACATTGCCGGTCGGCACAGGGTACGACTGCCCGCTGCCGAACTGGAAGGGCAAAGAATATCATGTGGTTATTCGCAGTGGCCGAGAAGGGCTCGGCGAATGGAAGGATGAGAGACGAAACCTTTTTGATGACTATAAGCACTACATGGGCGAGCCACCGGCGCGTATTGTGCGGGTTTGGCTAATTGCTAATAGTGCATTTCAACGTCACAAAGGCGATTGTAAGTATGCGGATATTGTCCTGCATAACGGGGGTGCATTGAGGGTGCTTTAGCCTTAGATGATAGCGCAAGATTGAGGCTTGGTCGGTTTTCATGTATGCCGAAGAACTGCCCCAGAGGCCGATTAAAATTTAATCTCTGGGTTGTCTTTGGACTGCTTGCTGCTATTTTTAGCCAATGCTACCCCATCAAACTCAATCCCATTCCAGCCAAACTTCATGAAGGCTCGAATATTGCCATGGTTGGCAGCATCTGGCTGCGCAAGTACTTCTTCGCGGTAGAATGCTCCAAAGCAGGCTAAAGTATCATTCTCAGATAGCCCCTCAAGCTGCGCAAAGGAAAAAATCTTACAAGATCCCTCATTGGTGCCTGCTTTATTAGACACCTCAGGGCCATTGCGAAAGCTCGTAGGAGTGTATTCGTAGTGCTGCTCGATGAGGCCCATCACCTGTTTAAATTCAATGGTGTTTGGGGCGCTCGCCAGTTGTTTTAAAAATTGTTCAAGGGTCATTTTTTACTCTTGCTTGATTTTGGGTCGAATTAGCGGAGCATAGTAACACTAGCTGCAGTTTGCATCGTAAGCTATGGGACTAGTTGTTACTGTTAGCTATCAAGCAACACTTTCTGATACTGATCATGCCCCTGAAGGGGCTTAGCTGCCATCGTGGATAGTGGCCTCCGCATGCTTATTTTATAATCCACTATCCAGATCGACTAAAAAATTTGAAACAAGAGTTTTGATCATATCTCTAATATCCTCAGATTGTTGTTTTCTCTCAATGTCAGTTCCGGTCAAGGTTGAAAAATCTGGCACAGACCAATGAGTCAATGGATGACTGTCGGAGAAAATATTACTGATGCTTTCGAGAAGTAATGAACAATTTTCATAGGTTACTTGGTCACACATGGCGACAACAAAATCAAACCGTTCCTTATCAAAACTACGTTCAAAAACTGTTTTCAAAGGAGTGTCAGGAAAGTTAAACCCATCCTCTTGCATTACTTTTTGACATAGTCCCCCAATAGCCCCGCTCTCAAAACCACTCGCATAAAACGCAATATCGGTGCTGACCAGTTCATTAGCAATGATTTCAGCAATCCTCGCCCGCCCACCACGAAAGGTACAAACAAATAAAACTTTTACTTTAGACATCCGCTAAAACATACCTGAAGACCAGAGATTGTCTAAAGTATCTTGCCAGCATGAATTATTCAAGTATGAATTTTCCGGTGCGCGAGTGGTGTCTGCAGAAAAAAGGCTATCGATCAGTGTTAGTCATTACGGAAACATCTGGATTAGATACGGGTAATGTATTAGACGTCCATTGTGTGATCTCTAAAAAAGGGCTAAAAACCCTATTATAGGAGTGTATATATTTATCACCATTACCTTTTAGAAAATCTTGCTTAGCGGACAGTGTAGAAGGCTCTGAGTGGGCTCGAGGGCGAGCTGTGGTTTTTTCTAGTCAAAGGCTTGCGAGCTATACGGCCTCTTGTGATGGTTTGCTGGGACCTTGTTATATGGGGTTAACTGCGCTGTAAACTAATTCTAATAGATACCGTTGGGGATACTCAGACTCTGGTATATAAGTATATTTACTTTGGGGTATGCGTAACGTCTAAAGCCCAATATGGCAGTGAATTCTTATTTAAATCATTAAAACTGCAGCCAGATGTGAACTTCTCAGTAGATAGCTGTCCTAATTGATGTGCATGATTCTCCCCCAAGAATAAACGCATTGATTACTCTCTCCTGAAGCCCTGTTAACGCAGGGCTTTTTTTGTGCCTTTAAAGTATCTGCGCAGGGACAGTAACAATGACCCGGCTGCGGCATCCGTCAGTCTAAGCACGGTCCGTGTAGTAAGGGTCGTAATATTTGATGTTAGCGCCTAAGCTTCTTGAGATTGCCCTCTGCCTAGCAATACCCATCAGACTAGGCTACTAACCTGGGCCCGGTCGCTCGTAGGGTTTTAGCTCGTAATTCGACTGCAGGAATGCAACCAGATGGATGAGTTGGTTCACTGTCATCACATCGTTATAGTCCCGCATCAGTGATTCGCCATCAGCAGTACTGACCGGCCTTCCAGAGTAGCGACCTTTCAGTCGATGCGACGGATTGACGATCGAGGTAACAAGTTGGCCATAGGTTTGGATTGAGACTACCTTGCCACCCAACTTAACTGAGATACTATTCTCGGTCTGGACTGTAGTCAGTTGTTCAACATTCCCTACAGAGTGGCATGCGTTGCACTCAAGTTCGACAAATACGGCCTGACCGCGATCTATATCACCATCCGGTAGCACGAAACCACGCCCAGACTTAGGCCCCCAATCACAGCCAGAAAGCATTATCAAAAAAACTACAATAGATACGAATACTGGTTTCATAACTCCATCTCCTATTAATTTAGGTCGGGTCTTCATTTTGGTCACCTTTTAGCCAGAGCAGTGCATTAGCATCACCGCTTGGCATCTCTTGGAAGGACTGTGTGTTTTCAATAGCCAAGCCTTGTACGCGTCTGCCATTCTATGGCCATCCCTAGCAAAAGGTCCTGGGCTGATTTGAGTGTTTCCTCACAGAACTCTCTTTACAGAATAGACTAGAAATAACCTTGCTGATGTTGGGTTTGGTTTCTGATGTACTTACGCAGGTACAGTAACAATGACAAAACTTCAGCAGCTCCCCGCGACGCCGATTAAAAGTGCGTAATTGAGATAGATAGCTATATGGATTTAGCCGGCGATGCAGTTAGTAGTGCAACCCTTACCAGAGAGGTTTCTTATGTGATGGTGTGTCTGAGACTGGCCAATATCAAGCACAGGTATGCAGGCAGTTAGTTCTGCCACGGATAAAGCCAGCAGCACCAAAAGCGCCGTCACCCGCTAGAATCTAAGGGTCAGATAGCCTTAGTCACAGCAATCTTAGAACCTGAAAGTAAAATTAATCCAATATACGGTTGAGCCACGCTGCTGTCTTTGCAAGGTGGAATGATGGCCCGCGAGATTGGTAGGCTGCGACCTGAAGATATTGTCTTAGACGCGACCACCCGGCAACTTCTACACATTGCCTAGCTCATAGCGTCAAAATCAACCGACAGTCGGCTGGTGTTCCGGCGCTGACCTTATCATCCATTGCTGGTTGGGCGGATGAGCATCTTAAACTAAGTGATCATTTAGCTATCTACAGTGCTAAAGGTATATCGCCGGATCCGGCCATGCGGAGGCTTCACCAAGATTCCCTGCGGATAAAGGAATATCTCCTTGGTATAAAGTTTGATGCAGCAAGCAATGTAGTCAGTGTTAATAGTCGTTCGTAAGCTAGATTACTCAAAAAAAACTGCGTTAACAGGGCTTAGTTTGGTATGGGTCCATCTTTGTGGCCCTGTAAATATTTGTAAGTAATAGCTGGGATAGCAGCTTTGCATTTTCTAGTCTTTATTCTGGCGGTGTCATTTCTTGTAACGCACCCACTTCTAACATTGGTGCTGCATCTAAGTTTTCTGCGTCCATCATGTAGGCAATACGCTGCATAGTGGATACCAGCTGGGTTTGCTCCCATTCCTGAAGTTTTTCGAAGCGAACAATAAAGTGCGCTTGTAGTGGCCGAGGCGCAGCTATGACAGCGGCCTTCCCTTGCTCAGTCAGGTGTAACCCAACTTTTCGTTTATCGGTTACTGAACGCTCCCGGATGACATAGGCACGCGCCTCAAGTCGATCTAAAATGCTGGTCACTGTCGCAGAGCTAAGATTAATACTTTGGGCTATATCTTTGACCATACAGCCGTCATGTTGATCAATTTCCTTTAGGACAATAAGCTGAGGGCTGGTAAGCCCACTTTCTTTAGATAGCTTCTTTGAATACAGGTCGATGGCTCGGGTAACCTTTCTCAACGAAACCAATAACTCTTCATATTTTTGCATAACACTTCCCTATAGACATCTTTGAAAGCCAGCTGATAAGTCTACTTTCATCGCCAGGTAAATTTCGCCTAATGTATGAGTAATTACCCTAGAGTTCAATTTTATATTAAGACTTATTTGCTTAGTAAGCCTCCAAAAAGTATTCAACACTAACTAATTACTAACGATTAAGTGCCTATTATACATACATAATGTAGATTTTTAGACAGTTAATGGTTAGTATGCGAACCATTATTTTGTAGGCTGCTATTCAGCTCAACATTTGCATAGGTTAAATATCCCGTTTTTAGTGTAATCAGAGCTCTTCCATTCAATAGCCAGCAGCACAGTTGGTAGCGGAGCTCAGAGGCAGTAAACCAACTCCCTCGAGAGATCAAACCATAGCACTTGAGTTTGTTGTAGCAGAATAAACAAGCAATACAGGCACTCATGCCTTTATTTAAATAAAAGCGTTCAAGGACGCAGGCTAGATAATTAATTACATGAATAAATTAGATTGGAAACGTATCGTTATCAAAGTAGGCAGCGCCTTGATTGCACCTCATGGAAAAGGTTGCAGCAGTTTGTACTTATCCAGTATTGCGAAATTTATTGTGAGCTGCCGCAATCAAGGTATTCAAGTGGTATTAGTTTCCTCTGGCTCTGTTGCGGCAGGCGCATATATCTTCCCAGATGAGTTACAACAAACAATTGCAATTAAAAAAGCCATGGCTGCTGCAGGTCAAACTGAGATGATAGCCACTTGGAATAAATTATTTGATTTCCCAACAGCACAAATGTTACTGACACGTTGTGACTTACGTGACCGAGAGCGTTACGTCAGTGTCAGGAATACAATTTTTACGCTGTTGGAACACAGTGTGCTGCCAATTGTTAATGAGAACGACACAATAATAACTGACAAGCTAAAAGTGGGAGATAACGATAACTTGTCTGCCATAGTAGCTGCCGCCGCGGATGCTGATGCGCTGATTATTTGCTCTGACATTGATGGTTTGTATAATAAAAATCCCCACAAATATGATGATGCGGTTCTTTTACCAAAAGTGACTGAAATTAATGCTGAAATCTATGCAATGGCAGAGGGTGCCACTAGTGCGGTAGGGACAGGTGGAATGTTAACCAAAGTACAGGCCGCTGAAAAAGCGACCTTACATGGAATAGACACCTATATCGTCAATGGTTTCAAAGAGTCGTCATTTGATATGTTGTTAGAAGGTAAAAACTCAGGCACTCACTTTTCCTCAGACCCATCTCCCATGAAAGAACATTTACACTGGATGACACATACTTCGACAGCTCGAGGGGAAATGATTGTAGAAGATGATTTTACAGCCAAACTAGACGCCAATAGCGAACAGCTTACCAGCGACGACTTGGTTGAGGTTAAAGGTGATTTTTTAGCAGGCGATACAATATTGATTCGCAAGCATGACGGTACTAAATTGGCGAAAGCCAGATCAAACTACAGCAGCTGTTTATTAAACTTCATTACTAATCAAGAAGATGAGAGCTTTGCTAGCGATTTTCAAGAACAAACAGGTCCTATTATTTCAGACGAAAATGTCGCTTTATTGGAGACCCTATGAGCATTATAAAAGCGTTAACATTAGGCGCGGTTAAAGCATCCAAAACATTAGCTATTCTAGAAGAGTCAATTAAAAACCAAGTGTTGATTGCTATGGCGACTGCATTGCGTGAGAAAACGCAATGCATCCTTACCGCGAACGAACAAGATTTGACTCAGGCAAGACAAAATACTCTGAGCGGCTCGATGATCGACAGACTCACCTTAAATGCTGAAAGAATTGAATCAATGGCATCTGGAATTGAGGTGATTGCTAGTTTGGCCGATCCAGTCGGTGCTGAAAGAGTGGTAAGCGAACGCCCTAATGGTTTGCAAATTCGTAAGATGCGCGTACCTCTTGGTGTTGTCTGCATGATTTTTGAAGCACGGCCTAATGTGACTGCAGATGCAGGAGCTCTTTGTTTTAAATCAGGCAATGCGGTTATTTTGCGTGGTGGCAAAGAGGCGTTAAACTCTAGTTTAGCTATCGCACAAGTTTTGCAAGATGTGTTAGTGCAATTTGGTTTGCCCAAAGAGCTAATTACTGTGATTCCTGATCCTAGCCGTGAGTTGATGTTTGAATTGATACAGCAGCGCGACAGTATCGATGTGATTATTCCAAGAGGTGGTGAAGGATTGATTAACTTCGTGACTGATAACAGTAAAGTACCTGTTATTCAGCATTTCAAAGGTGTATGCCATCTTTACATAGATAAAGAAGCTGATCTAAACGTTGCAATGGATTTGTTAGTAAACGGTAAAACTCACAGAACTGGCGTGTGTAATGCGACTGAATGCCTACTGGTAGACCAATCAATTGCCTTAGAATTTTTACCTCAGGTTGCTCAAAAACTGAGTGAAAAACAGGTAAAAGTAAACGCCTGCGCCGATTCCAGTCAATATTTTAACGATGCCACAGTGTTAGCGGTGGCCGATTTTGGTCAAGAATACCTAGACCTAGAGATAGCTGTGCGAATTGTTGATGGTGCTGATGAGGCAATGGCGCACATTGATAGGTTTGGTAGTCATCATACCGAGGTTATCTGTACCAAAAACGAACTAACTGCTAGACGTTTTCAACGCTCTGTCGATGCGTCTGTGGTGATGGTAAACGCATCCTCACGTTTTGCTGATGGTAGTGAACTTGGATTAGGTGCCGAAATTGGCATCGCAACAACCAAGCTCCATGCATACGGCCCAATGGGCTTAGAATCACTAACAACGGAGAAATACTTGGTTATGGGCGATGGACAAATCCGTGTTTAATTAACAAATATACAAGGTGGTCTACGCTAGATACTGTAAATTATCGTGGTTGCTAGCTTATCGAAATTTGATTTCTCGCCAAACGCTCTACACTTCCCGGATCTCCTGTCCCGACCTAGCGGGACGCAAGGCTAAACAATTCCCACGCATAGGAAAGGGTCTGCTCAGTGACTTGAGTACCACCTAACAGTCTCGCCAGCTCTTCAATACGCTGCTGTTGGTCTCTCTTGATAAGAATGCATACTCTGATGACCCTACTGAAGTAATAGAGATGACAACTATCAATAAGTTATTTAAAGGTCATTCTTGGGCATGTAATGCGCCTGAGCGTCTTGTGTAAGAGTGATGGCTTAAGTGGAAAGAAGGCTGTTCACGCCTTTCCAGAACCTGCCTGATAGAAAGGTGCGTGTCAGTACAAACACCTTGATTGATGAGCAGCCTATTTGTGACGTTGATTTTAATACTAACCATCTTAGGTTTAATTTTGCATTTTTTGAAAGTGGGCTTATTCTGTATATGGGCGGGAACTGAGACTATTAAAGAGGCAGTTAGGCTCTCCCGCTCCTAAAAAGATTTTAGCGTGACTACATTTGTGACTACAAATTGCTAGATAAGAACTAAAAAGCCCCTGCAGTCTTATGATTGCAGGGGCTTCAGAGTATGCTTGGTACCAGTGGCCGGATTGATTGTAACAACCTATGGGTTGTTACAACTTGCTGCGCAAGCGCCACGCTGCGCTCCGCGTCCAAATTGCATGCGCAATTAGTCGAACCGGGGGTGCCGATCTCGCCGACCACTGATACCAAACAAAAAACCCCACCTCTTTGCAGAGACGGGGTTTTGATGTTTGGTACCAGTGGCCGGACTCGAACCGGCACGCTTTTAAGGGCGCGGGATTTTGAATCCCGTGTGTCTACCAATTCCACCACACTGGCATTCCGATAATTTAAAGAGATCGCACTCTGGGGTCTAGCAGCCAGCGCTTCGCACTGGTCGTGTGGTCACTCTCGGACGTCCTGTCCTTCGTGACACTCGAACATCCTGTTCAGCGTCTACCAATTCCACCACACTGGCATTCCGATAATTTAAAGAGATCGCTCTCTTTCCCCCTGCCGCGATATCCAGCAGAAGGGCGGCGATTATAGCAGTGATCAACAGGCGGTCAACTGCGGATATGGGGCTTATGCGATTAAATGTTCTAGGTTGAAAGAGTTTGGCCTTTGGCGCTGTTTTCTATACCCTTGCCGACTTGTGCAATTCAATCAATCACAACAGGCTTTTGATCCTATATTTATGCGCCGCGATCTCTTTCAATTTGACCTTCCCGATGAGCTGATAGCCCGCCAGCCCGCTGAACAGCGGCAGGGTAGCCGGTTGTTATATCTCGACTCTGCGTCTGAGGATCTGCGCCATCAACAGTTTACTGATCTGCTATCGCATATTGAGCCCGGTGATCTGATGGTGTTTAACAATACCAAGGTGATTGCAGCGCGGCTGTTTGGTCAGAAAGAGAGCGGCGGCAAGATTGAGGTGTTGGTGGAGCGGGTGTTGAGTACCGATTCCGTTCTGGCACATATTCGTGCCAGCAAATCACCGAAGCCTGGCAATCAGCTGCTCTTTGATGGGGCCTATAGCGCGGAGATGTTGGGACGCAGCGGTGACCTGTTTGAATTGCGATTTAGCGCGCCGGTGTTGGATGTGCTCGATGAAATTGGTCATATGCCCTTACCACCTTATATAGATCGTGCCGACACTGAGGAAGATCAGAGTCGCTATCAGACGGTTTATGCTGACCAGCTGGGTGCGGTGGCGGCGCCGACGGCGGGGTTGCACTTCGATGATCAGATACTGGCGGATATAAAAGCCAAGGGGGCGAAGATTGCCTTTGTCACTCTCCATGTGGGGGCGGGGACTTTCCAGCCGGTGCGTGTGGATAATATTCACGATCACCCTATGCACACCGAGTGGCTGCAGGTCAGCGAAGAGGTCTGCCAGCAGGTGCGCGATACCAAAACCTCTGGTGGCCAAGTAATTGCTGTGGGCACCACCAGTGTGCGCTGTCTTGAAACGGCGGCGAGCTCTGGTTCGATTATGCCCTTTGAGGGTGACACCAATATTTTTATCTTCCCCGGTTACCGCTTCAAAGTGGTCGATGCCCTGTTAACCAATTTTCATCTGTCGGAGTCGACGCTGCTTATGCTGGTCAGCGCCTTTGCCGGTTATAAGCCTATAATGCATGCGTATTTAGAGGCGGTGGCTGAGCGCTACCGCTTTTTTAGTTATGGCGATGCAATGTTTTTGCGTCACAACCCCGAAGCCTCTGAGACTATTCCTGAATGAGTTCTACACCTAATTCCCAAGCTGGTCCCCAATCCAAGCGCGAGTGTTTTATGAATTTTTCTGTGTCGGCAACTGACGGCAAGGCGCGACGTGGTGAAATGACCTTTCCTCGCGGCAAGGTGCAAACCCCTGCCTTTATGCCGGTGGGTACCTACGGCACGGTTAAAGGTATGTTGCCCAAGGATATAGTTGAGATCGGTGCCGAGATGATTCTCGGCAATACCTTTCATCTGATGTTACGTCCGGGTACCGAGGTGATTAAAGCCCACGGTGATCTGCACGATTTTACTCAGTGGCAGGGTCCGATCCTGACTGACTCAGGTGGTTTTCAGGTGTTTAGTCTTGGCGACATGCGCAAGATCACTGAAGCCGGTGTGAACTTTAAATCGCCGATTGACGGTAGTCCGGTGTTTATAGACCCGGAGACCTCGATGCAGGTGCAGGCGGATCTCGGCAGTGATGTAGTGATGATCTTTGATGAGTGCACGCCCCATCCGGCGACGGTCAAACAGGCCAGTGACTCTATGCAGCTGTCCCTGCGCTGGGCGGAGCGCAGTAAAACTGCACACGGCGATAGCCCCTCGGCGCTGTTTGGTATTGTTCAGGGTGGCATGTATGAGTCCCTGCGCGACGAATCACTCAAAGGTTTGGTGGATATAGGATTTGATGGCTATGCCATCGGTGGTTTGTCGGTGGGCGAACCCAAGGAAGATATGATGCGCATTCTCGATCACCTGGCACATCAGATGCCGGCGGATCGTCCCCGCTACCTGATGGGTGTGGGCAAGCCCGAAGATCTGGTTGAAGGGGTGCGTCGCGGTATTGATATGTTTGACTGTGTGATGCCGACGCGCAATGCGCGCAATGGCCATCTATTTACCAGTACCGGTGTGATCAAAATTCGCAATGCCCGCCACCGTCATGATGTGGGGCCTCTGGATAGCGAATGTGACTGCTATACCTGCACTAATTTCAGTCGCGGCTATCTGCATCATCTTGAGCGCTGTGGCGAAATGCTCAGCGCCCAGCTCAATACCATTCACAATTTACGTTTTTATCAAACTTTGATGGCAGGCCTACGAAATGCCATTGCCGAGACTCGACTGGAAGCTTTTGCCGATGAATTTTATCTGCAGCAGGGCAAGTTAAAGCCTACGCTTTAGGACGAGAAACTGTCTGGGGTTTAAATCGTCAATTGTGCCCCCAAATAAGATGCTAATGCCGCTATAATGCGCCGCTGAATTTATTGGAATGTCTGCCCATGCCTAACAAGTTTCCCCTGTGGAAAAATATAACAATACTCTTGGTTATCACCTTTGGTTTTGTTTTTGCTGCGCCAAACCTCTATCCGCCAGATCCTGCGATCCAGCTGTCGGGGCAGAGTGGGGCTATGCAGATCGATGCCGCGGTATTGCAAAAAGTTGAGCAGTCTTTAGATGAAGCCGGTATTGCCCACTTTGCCGGTGAGTCCGATGGCGAGGCGCTACTGGTAAGGTTGAAGGACATAAAGCGGCAGTTGCGGGCCAAAGAAGTGATTCAGGCGACCATGGGTGGCGACTATATTGTTGCGCTGAACCTGGCACCTACCACTCCAGACTGGTTGCGTGATCTCGGCGGTGTGCCAATGAAGCTGGGTCTTGATCTTAGCGGCGGTGTGCACTTTTTACTTGAGGTCGACCTGCCCTCAGCACTGGCTACTCGCCTTGAGAGTGATCTCGAAGATGTTAAAACCGCACTGCGCGACGAGCGCATTCGCTACCGCAGCTTTGAACTGATCAGTAATCAAATTGTTGGCCAGTTTCGCGATGCGGAAGAGGTGGATCGCGCCAAGACCTTAATCCGAACTAACCTCCGTGACCTACAGCCACAGTCTCAGCCGGGTCAAAACCCACTGACACTGGTGCTCAAACTGAGCGATATCGCCAGTCGTGAGATTGAAGATAATGCGATTAAACAAAACCTCACCTCGCTGCGCAATCGCGTCAACGAGCTGGGTGTCTCTGAGCCGATGGTGTCCCGTCAGGGCAAAAACCGCATTGTGGTAGAACTGCCTGGTGTTCAGGATACTGCTGAAGCCAAGCGTATTATCGGCAAGACCGCGAATTTGGAATTCCGTCTCGAGGCCAGTGGTCGTATTGGCGAAGTGTTTGATTTCCGCAATCCAAAAGGCCAGGGCCCAGATGCTCGTCTCGAGAGTAAGGCAGTGATTACCGGTGAGAACGTCACCGATGCCCGCGCCAGCTTCGATGAAAATGGCCGTCCGCAGGTCAATATTACTCTTGATGCCAAGGGTGGCTGGCAGATGGGTTATGCCACCAGGGACAATATTGGTCGCCGTCTCGGGGTGCTGTTTATTGAGTTCAAAACTCGATTGGAAAAATCTATCGATGAAAACGGCGAGTTGGTTCTGACCCCTGTGCCCTTCGTTGAAGAAAATATTATCAGCTTGGCCACGGTTCAAGCCCAGCTTGGCAAGCAGTTTAGAATTACCGGTCTCGAGCAGCGTGAATCTTCAGAGCTGGCGCTGTTACTCCGCGCCGGTGCTCTGGCTGCACCTATGTACATTGTTGAAGAACGTACTATTGGCCCCTCACTGGGTGCCGATAATATTAAGTTGGGCGTCAAGTCGGTTGCGGTCGGTATGGCCTTAGTACTGCTGTTTATGTTGGTGGTCTATCGCGGCTTTGGTGTGGTTGCCAATATCGCACTGGCGATGAATCTGGTGCTGTTGGTGGCCTTTATGTCACTGCTGGGGGCGACCCTAACGCTGCCGGGTATTGCCGGTATCGTTTTGACCGTGGGTATGGCGGTGGATGCCAATGTATTGATTTTCTCGCGGATTCGCGAGGAACTGGCTGATGGAGGGTCGATTCAGGGCTCGATCAGCGCCGGTTATGACCGCGCCTTTGTATCGATTCTGGATGCCAATATCACCACTTTAATTGTTGCGCTGATTCTGTTTTTAATTGGTTCGGGTCCGGTTCAAGGCTTTGCCGTGACGTTGTCTATCGGTATTTTGACCTCGATGTTTACCTCTATTGTGATGACCCGCGGGCTGGTAAATCTGGTTGTCGGTGGCCGCAAAATTAAAACCCTGTGGATTTAGGAAGAAGATTATGGCTAATTTAAAAGTGTATAACTTCATGGGGCTGCGCAAAATTGCGGCGATCTTTTCTGCGGCACTGTTAATTGCCTCGGTGGCTTCATTGTCGACCAAGGGCTTGGTGCTGGGCTTGGACTTTTCTGGTGGCACGCAGATTGAAGTGGGCTATGAGCAGCCAGCCGATGTTGCGGCGATTCGCCAGCAGCTGGAAACTGCCGGTTTTGAAAGTCCAGTGGTTATTCAGTACGGCTCTGAGACCGATGTGTTGATTCGCTTGCAGGGCAAGCCGGAGCAGGGCCTGTCTGAAAAGGTATACGAGGTTTTAGAGGATGGTAGCGAAGCCGTTGAGTTGCGTCGTGTCGATTTTGTCGGTCCACAGGTGGGTGAGGAGCTGCGTGAAGATGGCGGCCTAGGGATGCTCACCGCTCTGGCGGTTGTGATGCTCTATGTAGCGATCCGTTTTCAGCTTAAATTCTCGATTGGTGCGGTATTAGCACTGGCTCATGATGTGGTAATCACCCTCGGATTCTTCTCTATTGTTGGGCTCGAATTTGATCTCACTGTGTTGGCCGCAATATTAGCGGTGGTGGGGTATTCGTTGAATGACACCATTGTTGTATCGGATCGGATCCGTGAAAATTTCCGCAAGATTCGCAAGGCGACACCGGTTGAAGTGATTAATGAGTCCTTGTCCCAGACTCTGTGGCGTACCATCAATACCTCGGTGACCACCATGTTGGTGCTGCTGGCGCTGTACTTTATTGGCGGTGAGTTGATCCATAACTTTGCCGTGGCGCTGATGGTCGGTGTTGGTATAGGTACCTACTCTTCAATCTATGTTGCCGCTACGGTTATGCTGGTCCTCAAGGTCGATCGCGAAGATCTGCTTGAGCCTGTCGAAGGCGAACTGGTCGACGACCTGCCTTAATTTTGTTCAATCCCATCTACTAATCCGCGGCTCTGCTGCCTGTGCTATCTTAATATGATTGCCAACAGCTGTGCCGACAACGGATAGTGGGAGACCGTTTGATGAGACAACATGAAAAAATAGACTATCTTGAATTCTCGGCGCGGGAGCTTGCCGCGAGCAAAGCATTTTTTAGCGACCATTTTGGCGTGACTCAGGGCAAAGTTGAGGGGGCTGGCGGATTGGTGGTCAAACCTATTTTGACTTTCCCTGAAGGTCGCCACTTTGACTTCAGGGAGCTCTCTGGCAATGAATTTACTGTCTGGCCTGACCAGGCGCTCAGCAATCCAATATGATGCGGTCTGAGATGTTAACACACAGCTTTTTCTCTAAGAAATCTAGATCAATGGGTCTTTCCAGGCCGCTCTTCAGTTTATTAACTGTCTGCCTGCTATCCAGTTGCGCGCTGCTTCCTCAATTTACGGCGCAGACAGAATGTCCGGTGGCAGCTGAAATTATTCCACAGCCAATTGAGCCTCAGAGCTGCCCCGAACCTCAGGTGATTGAACGTATAGTCACCAAAATCATTGCCGCTGAACCGCCGCCAGCGGCCACCACCGCCGGGAAATTACATCTACCGATTGTCGGTGCCGTGGAGTGGGCAAAGATCCAGCCAGCGGGACTCTGGATTGAGTCGCGTATTGATACCGGCGCCGACACTACCTCTATTCATGCTGAAAATATTCAGCTAGTGGAAAACGATGGCAAGCGCTATGTACGTTTTGTGCTGATCGATGCCGTGACCGGCAATGCCCATCAGCAGGAATTGAGATTGCGTCGCCGGGTTTTGATTAAGCAGAGCAGCGGTGTTGATGAGCGGCGCTATGTGGTGAGAATGTGGGTAATGCTTGGGCAGATCCGCTCAAAGATTGACGTCAATCTCTCGGACCGCACTGACTTCGAATATCCGCTCTTAATCGGGCGTAACTTCTTGATGGATAATATGATTGTCGATGTCAGTCGCCATCACACATTAATCGTGCGCCCGGATATCAGCGGTGATTAAATCGCGGATTCAGATTGGCCTAATTAGTGGCGTATTAATTGCCCTGGGCGTCGGGCTGACCTTATATAAGGCGGTGAGTCTCAATTTACCTCTGTTGCCTGGTGACTATCGCGAAGTCTGGACGGTGGAGTCAAAAACCAGCTTTACCCCGACGGGTGGCCCGGTCAATGTTGGGTTGCGTCTGCCGGCTTCGCTGGCTGGTTGGACGATTTTGGATGAGCACTTTGTCTCCTCGGGGTTTGGTTTTTCGATTATTGAAGAGCCGGCAACGGTTAGTACTGCACGTTGGACTCGCCAATCTATTGATCATCCCACGACCCTCTATTACAAAATGCAGGTCTATCGCGCCCGGGCTGATCGACAGTTGCCTGCCTTAGAGATTGAGGCGCCGGTCAAGCCACTACTAGAGGCGGACCAACAGGCGGCAATGGATAGATTGGTGCAGCGCATTCGTCAACAATCATCGAATCACGAGAGCTTTACCCTTTTGTTGCTGCAGGAGTTACTCCGTGAATCCCAGGATCAGGATATTGAGTTTTTACTCAGTTCCTATGACGACAATTCTGTGGCATTGATTTTAGATAGTCTGGCCAGCGCAGGCATTGCCGCTCACGAGCTGCGCGGTATTGAACTGGAAGATGGGCGTCGTCGCCAGACCCTCAGTTCATTGATTGAGGTGCACAGTGGTGCGCAATGGATTGTTGCCAATCCGAAAACAGCGAGGCTCGGCCTGCCGGATAATTTCTTTATTTGGCAGCGCGGCGATGGCCCAATTCTGAACCTCAGTGGCGGCCGCAACTCCAGTCTTGAGTTTGCCCTGGTGAGCAACAGTCTGCCGGCCAAAGCCGTGCTCGGTATGGAGCAGCGCGCCGCGCAATTTGCTCTGCTGGATTTCTCAATTTATACCCTGCCGGTTGAACAGCAGGGTATCTTTAAAGGGTTACTGCTGATTCCGGTGGCCGCGCTGGTGGTGGTTGTGATGCGAATCTTGGTGGGAGTGAGAACCTCTGGCACCTTTATGCCAATTCTGATTGCCCTGGCCTTTATTCAAACCACCCTATTACTTGGGTTGATCATCTTTCTCGCTTTAATCGGTAGTGGTCTGTGGATTCGCTCTTATCTTAGTCGTCTCAATTTACTCTTGGTGGCGAGGGTGGCGACGGTGATTATTGTGGTTATTTTACTCATGGCGGCACTGGCTGTGACCAGTTATAAACTCGGCCTAGATCAAATACTGACAGTGACTTTTTTCCCGACAGTGATCGTCGCCTGGACCATTGAGCGAATGTCGATTCTCTGGGAAGAAGAGGGCGGTCACGAAGTGCTGATTCAAGGTAGTGGCAGTTTGTTAGTGGCGGTACTGGCTTATCTGGCCATGTCCAATAAGGTGGTTGAGCATCTGACTTTTAATTTTCCGGAGTTGAGTTTGAGCCTACTGGGAGTCATTTTACTGCTCGGAAAATATACCGGCTATCGCCTATCCGAACTCTATCGATTCCGCGATATGGCGAGCAAGTAATAGGATGAGTCTACTGGTTTCGCCGTTTAAGTTACGCGAGTTGGGTATTCTCGGTATGAACAACCGCAATATCGGCTTTATCGGTCGTTACAATCAGCGCAAAAACTATAGCCTTGCGGATAACAAATTAAAAACCAAAAGTGCCGCTATTGCTCGCGGCATTCCAGTCCCAGAGCTAATTGGTACGGTGGATTATCAGTTTCAGGTCAGGAACCTCAGCGACACGCTCCAAGACCGCGACGCTTTCGTTATCAAGCCCTGCCAGGGCAGTGGTGGCAAAGGTATTTTGGTGATCGTTGGGCGCGATGGCGATCTGTTTATCAAGTCCAGTGGCGCGCTGATCGATGATCGCGAAGTGCAGCGCCACACTTCCAATATTCTCGCAGGATTGCATAGCCTCGGCGGCCGCAACGACAGCGCCATGATCGAAGCACTGATCGATTTTGACCCGATCCTCAAAGACTACAGTTATGAAGGTGTGCCGGATATTCGTGTGATTGTGTTTCGCGGCGTACCGGTGATGGCAATGATACGCTGTGCCACCCACAGTTCGGATGGCAAGGCTAACCTGCACCAAGGAGCTGTAGGGGTTGGAATTGATATGGGCACGGGTCAGAGTATCTGCGCGGTGCAGCACAACCGTATCGTCACCCAGCATCCAGACACCCATATCAGCTTCGATAAGTTAACCATTCCTTATTGGCAGCCACTATTGGAATTGGCATCCGGCTGTGCCGGCATGGCGGGGCTCGATTACCTAGGTGTGGATATCGTTCTCGACCGGCTGCGCGGACCCATGTTGTTGGAACTCAATGCGCGCCCGGGACTGGCGATTCAAGTCGCCAATCAGGCGGGGCTGAAACACCGCTTGCAGTTGGCAGCAGAGATTGCCGATGACACGAACAATGTCGATGAAAAAATCGCTCTGGCACGGCGTTATTTTACGGCTCAGGCTCAGTCGATAGTGTAATAACCCGCTAGGCTGCGAGGGCCCGCTCTAGGGAACTAATCAGTTGGTGCGCGAAAAACGGCTGCTCAATATAATCAACTGCCCCAAGGCTCATTGCCTCAACCGCTTCGGCTGTGGAACCTGGGCGCACAGTAATAAAAATAGTCGGCGGCACGCCATGTTTGGCCGCGAGTAAATGTTTAAACAGTGATACACCGAGCATATCGTCGAGTTCGGTTTCAATGATCAGGCAGTGGGTGCGTTGCAGCTGATGGCTTTTTTCCAAGCTGTGACCGCTGGAGTAGAAGCTGAACTGAATATTTAACGTCGATAGTAGACCGACTATCTTCTGATGAACTGCGCCATCACTGGCGACGATCGCAACGACTATCTCAGAACTGCTTTTCGCGGATTCATTGCTTGCAGCGTTTGGACTGCTTGCCTTAGGGGCAAGATCATAAAGAGGGCCAACCATGTTTTTACCTGCTCTTAGATCAGTGTGACAAGACAAAATGTTGGCATGAGATGGGTCCCAGTAATATAAGGACTTGTACTTATTTTTTTGACGGCAAGCAAGAAACTCATTCTGCAAGGCCATCTAAACCCCTACTTTTTGTAGGATACGTATTTACCGCAACAAATTACGCAAAGCCCCTTATTGTCTGGTTGTATCCCTTTGTTATGCTCTGTCTCCCAGTTATGAATCACTCGACTGCCTATTTTTGCGGCTCAAGGCTGTATCTGCGGCTCAAGGCTGTATCTCGGCTCAAGGCTGTATCTGGGACTCAGAGTAGCCGTCTCCACTATTAACTAGGAGTTCATATGGAACATCGCATGGCAAGTCGCAGGTCATTAATAGCCAGTATCGAAAAGTGTTTGGTGGAAATTTA
>Ga0307488_10000095_pt1 | contig 63360 bp, 97 predicted proteins | sample SB02metaG_FD_202248 | JGI IMG/M metagenome (GOLD analysis project Ga0307488, IMG submission 202248) | Sea-ice brine microbial communities from Beaufort Sea near Barrow, Alaska, United States - SB 0.2 | ecosystem: Environmental > Aquatic > Marine > Coastal | place: USA: Alaska | collected...
GGATTACTCGTCTATTGCAACACTGGGCAAAGGGCCAGATTTGCAGCAGAGAAATTAGAAGGTCTTGGGTTCAAGGATGTGTATTACATCGCTGGACTTTACACGAGCTTACTTTAGTTTTTAAATATTAGAATAAGCAACATATCTCTCCTTTTTAAGGACCTCAATTGGAAGTGCCTCAACCACCTTAACATCTGCCACCGCCACAGGATTCTCTTGTGCTTCTATAATAGCATTGGTTAACACGTCAGCTGAGCTGAGGGAAACTTCCTCTCCCATTGGAACCTGATCTTCCTCTGCTTCTGCAATAGCAGCGGTTACCACGTCAGCTGAGCTGAGGGAAAATTCCTCTTCCATTGTTTCAGGGGTGGGACCGGGGGTGGGACCAGGGGTGGGACCGGGGGTGGGACCGGGGGTGGACATATTTTTCTTAACAAAGATGTAATTAAAATTTGTCGCTACGACGAGAACGATTATAAACATCAAAGCCATCACAAGTCTATATTCGATACCTTTCATTATATAGTAGTACAAGAATTTTTTAATCGATTTAGTCTGTCGATTTCACGATTCATAAAAATCGTGAGTTGAGTAACATTACCTTCAAGTGTAACACGTCCGTGTTGCTTCAAGGATGTGACATTTTCAATTCGTGTCATGTCGACCCATGACATTTTTGACACTGGTGTCTTACTATGATGTATAGTCAAGACAGATGCATCCCTTTTCACATCTTTTGGGAGTTGGTCACCGTCGTAACACACTACAACGTGAGCGCCTGTGTATCCACTCGCGTGCATCCACCAAGACTTTGGGTCACTCGAGTTTGTAAGCGCATCATTCTCTTTCGCAGATTGTCCAACTCGTATGATGACACCATCTTGTGAGGTATATTCGAGCATTATTTTTTCCTCGCTACAAATACTATGCACGTAGTTCTTAAGCCCAGTCCAGCTGTGAGCCATAAGTATCGTGTGATTCTCCCCAGTAAAAGAACTATAGACTTTGGTCAAACCGGGGTTCAATATTTCCCCGACCATCGTAATCCCCGTCTTATGCGCGCACAACTTCTTAGGAAAGGGGCCATCATTCCTAAGGAGCTGCGAATAGAGAGAGATCAGTATGAGATACAAATGGGAATGTTGAAAATTAAAGAAAGTACAGAAGAAGATTGGGAAGATTTCTTCCGGGCCGAATACTGGGAGAGATGGATATTACATACTTACCCTAATGTGGATAAGGCTAAATTGTATATGACTATGAGTCAAGGTATACTTTTTATGCCTACACCAGAAGATTTATGGTTTTCTAATTGCCGGTAGACCCAAAGCCATCAGAGCCACGTTCAGTGTCCTCGACAATACTAATTTCTTCAATTGGGGGAGTCTCACAACGCTCTAGAATGAGCTGCGCAATACGATCACCCTTCTTGATTTCAAAGTCCTTCAATCCATGATTAAATAGAATGACTTTAATTTCACCGGTATAATCTGGATCAATCACACCCGCACCAATATTGATACAGTGCTTTGCGGCTAACCCCGAGCGGGGAGCTACACGACCGTATACCCCTGGTGGAAGAACCACTGTAATACCAGTTCCTACCATTGCTCTTCCACACTGGTTAGGAACCATGGCATCCTCGGAGCTATATAAATCATATCCCACAGAACGATCAGAGCCACGAGTAGGCACAATAGCATCGAAACAAAGCTTCTTGACCCCGAGGGACATCTACTTGTATCATGGCTCAAATCCTTAAGCCGATGGTTGACAAAATCGAGGCGAAATACCTTTTCTAATCCGTTCTTTATATACGAATGTAAGTATATATGTTGCCATACACCTCAACATTCTATTATGATATGAGATTATTCTTCGAAAAGGTGAGTGCACATACCCCACAACTGAAAATATTTATGAAATACTGACACCCAAGGATATGTAATTTGGCGTACACACTTTCACGTGCATACAAGTATGACAAATACAATGTCATACATGACTCATAACCCACACGGATCATTAAATTTGATGCATGATACATCTTATTTATTTTGGGGTATATGAAACTCGTTCTAGGTGTAAGTCTTCGAATAGTGAGTAAAGATGTATCAATCTCAACTAGACCTACACGACTAATAATAAAAGCTTCATCGGGGTGCATGAGAGGTCGGATAAGAGCTAAGAGGCACACTAAATGATGAAGTATTATCAACTTTCTAAATGTATGTACAATTCTCGGCTGGAGTAATATCCATACGAGATCATAAGACATGTATGTCGTAAGGGCGTGCGTCAAAAACAATGGATATATAGTGTATCCAAATACCGTCTCAGCAATACATAATACAGAAAAAGGTGCGAGAAATGTTAATGATGCCACATCATGAATAAGAATGGAACGGTCCTTATTCATACTGTGATTAGATTATATTCTTTTTTCTGTTAATCTTATGAGATAATAAATGGTAAATCGTTTTTTTTTCTCATCTCCTTTTCTTGTCGTCGACGAGACATTGAAATTTCTCTTATAGGTCTTACCATTAATGCATTTGTTGCAATATATTTAACACCCTTTTCAAGAGTTTTACCACGATGAAAGTAAGTCCAGGTTGAGGGAAAAAATATGATTTTCCCTGCTTTTGGTTGTACAGTTTTCCCACAACTAAATTCGGTAGTTCCACCAGAATCTTTTTCAACATTATTCAAGTAAATTATATAAGTAAACATTTTCCAATTAGGGGGGGCTGATTCATCATGATGCCAATGATAGAACTGACCAGGTTCAGTTCTTTGAATTTGTGGAGGATGTATATAAGTCTTCATTAGAGCTTCAGTTATATCTTTCTTCACTCTGTCGTCAACATCCATTTTTAATATGAAGTTCTCGTATTTTTTCATAGCTTTTCGTATCATATCATTAAAATATTTTTCTTCCTCTACCCATTCAGGTTCATCGTGTATTCTCATATCCGTACTCTTTTTAATAGGATTATCAAATCTGATAGAAGTCGTTCCCTTAAATTTTAAATCACTCTTTTCAAACTTATCTATAACACGATTACAAAAATCAACTGGGAATACGTCATCACATTCGTATATGAGTTCCATATGTTATTATATGTATATATTCCTTAATTATGTAAATTTTTAAACATGGGTCTCATATTTAAAAATGCACTCAAAGGGTTTCGAACCCCTGACCTCAAGCTTACTAAGCTTGCGCTCTACCACTGAGCTATGAATGCGTGTCACCTCCCACGCTGATTAGTATACACATCAAATCTTTAAGCATTTGGGTTTTGCTTCAAATGCTATCTTTTCCTCGAGTTCTTTACGCTGTTTCATCTTCTTGATATCAGCACCTTGACAATCATGCTTGGCCAACTGAATACAACTCGGACAAAAACTTCCTTCACAATATTTACAATCGATTGGAACCCCACACTTCTTCCTACAACGTTGGCAGGGCATACTTTACTATTACAATTTATTTTTAAGTTTCTCAATATGTAATCTTCGCACAACACTCGGGTTTCTGTAAAATAAAGCTTCACCGGATAGTTCTTCGGGTGCAATCCATGTAAATTCAAACTCACTGGGTAAGTTGAGTAATTGTTTCATTGCCGATTTCCCAGGGTCTCGAATATCCTTGTAATATTTAATACCTCTCTTGTGCGCCTCACGCTTCTTCTTGTTACAAGATTGACATAGGGGTTGAAAATCTGTTATTTTGAGATCGGATAAGGCAATTGTATAATCATCATTCACATGATCACATTCAATTCTCCGATCTTCGTCACAAATGACACATCTCGCTCCAGGTTGACAAATTACAGAACGTATCTCTTCAGGAATGGTTCGTGAAATCGTCTGAAAACGTCCCCAGACATATAAACCCAAAACGTGCCCATGCTTTGGGCGTGGTAAAATGGATTTATCAGATTTGCGAGTGTTGTACTTTTCCTCATCCTCACTGGTCGTATTCCGATGAATGGGATCGCGGTTGGTCGTATACACAACCGTTATTCTAAATAATTTTTCAAAATGTGATCGCCAAGCACCACCATTATTCGTCACATCGAACATTTTCATCTCAATGAGACGGTTCGTGTGAATAAATGGTTGGGTGAAGACTTTAGTCTCGATTAAAATTTTACTTACATTCATATTCCTCATTTGGTCTCTAAATTCATTTCACTTAAGTTCTTAAAGTACTTTTCATCAAGTTCTGAGCCAATAAATTTTCGACCACTTTCCTTACAAGCAACTGCGGTTGTTCCACCACCCAAAAATGTATCGACAACGACATCACCTTCATTGGAGTGCTTCTTAATGAGTTCTACAAACAATTTGATACTCTTTTGAGTAGGATGAAACCTCTTTTTACCCCCTTGGATTGGAAATTCATATATACCCTTGTCATACTCACTATTGAATGTGGGTTTTCCCTTTTTCACTCCCAGAAGTGCAATCTCCCTAGAATTTGTGAGATAGTTCACTCGTGAGTTGATGGGTTGTGGATTTGTCTTAATCCATTCGATGAAACGTAACTGTTTAAACTTATACTTTCCCATGAGCTCTTTGAGATGTGACAACTTCCAAAGATCAAAGAAAATGATACATGTTCCACCATCCCTCAACTTTGTGTAATACAATTTCACAAATTCCTCAAGTGTTTCCATTGTAAACTTTTCGTCCCACTCCCCGTAATTTGTTTTAACACTATATTTCGTTCCATATATAGTTCCATATTTCAAGAAATTTTCCTTCGCATTCGCTGTTGTTTTAGCAGCTTCATTCTCTTTGACGTAAAGATTCCATTCTTCCTCAGTCTTTGTTAAGTTCTTACCAGATTCGATTGCGTCATGAAGAGTATTCATACCCGTCTCATGAGATATGATATACGGTGGATCCGTCAATATCAGATCGATTGACCCATCATCTAGACTTTTTAAAAGATCTCGTCCATCACAATGGCGAATATCCATATCTCTGTATAAGACTTCTACTGTTTAAGTTGGATAAAGCCTTTTTTGTATATACCAACAATGACTACGATCGCCTTTGCTAAACCAATTCACACCGAGTACACTCGCCTCAAAAAGACCTTAAAGCGGTCTACGGCTGGTTATGGCTCAGTTCTTAGTGCATCCTATTTCATCACCCAGGGTGCTGACCAAGGTGTTTCTGCAACTTTAGGAGCTATGACATCTTACGCATATATTACACTTCTCTCCGACAGGGTGGATAAGTTTGAAGATACAGCAATTCAGAAGGAGTTCTTGGCACCTTTGGGTGCCGCTGCTTTTGAAGTGTCGTGGAATCACGCACCTTTTGCATTTGATTTTGATTATGGGGCAACTTTTATAGGGTTTCTTGCCTACAAATTCGCACTCTCTACAGTTCTATATGAAACTGTTAGGGAGATGATGATTAGGGACAGTGAAACCTTCTACGACACCGAAGAAAAGGTCTACAACGACCTATCTAATTGGAATCTTACTGTAGACGAACCAAACGAGCGGTGTGATGATTGATATTTTAATATAAAGCTTTATAAAGTTGATAGTTTATGAGTTCATCTAATAAGATAACTGTATTTGATTACTTTAATGATACTTCACAGTGGAAAAATGAATATTTTCATCCAGAGTTTAATACATTTTTAGATACCGACACTTTAAGACATGAAAAATTGTTTGAAGGTACTTTTCAATTTCCTTTATTTTCTAACCAATTTTGTGAAGAATTGATAGATGTATGTAAGGGTGTAAATATTTGGTCTACGGGTAAAAATCAGGATAAAAGAGTAGAAGGGGGGTACGAAAATTTTCCTACCGTTGATGTCCATCTTAATCATATTGCATTGGAAGATATTTGGAATGATATTGTAACAAGGTATATTTCATTGGTTGCATCTAAATTATTTCCTGGTCAAAAAACTAAAGGTACAAATATTAATTTTGTAGTAAAATACAGTATGGGTAATCAGGAATTTTTAAAACCTCATCACGATTTCAGTGAATACACATTAAATATTGCTCTTAATCAACACGATAAAGATTTTACTGGTGGGGGCTGTCGTTTTATTGCACAAAATTATAGTCTTACAAATACACCCGTCGGATTTTGTAATATACATCCTGGAAGACGACTTACACACTATCATGAGGGTATTCCAATAACTTCGGGTACTAGATTTATTTTAGTGTCATTTGTCGAATAATTCAACGCAGACGAGCCAATTCACGAGCCACACGAACAACGCGACGGGGGGAATGCTGATTGAGAACCATGCGTTGAAGCTTATTGCGGTTCTCATATGAGAGACCCTTCATCGCACCAATACGTTTATTGGCTTCCTCCTTGGAAATAGGCATAGCCTTCTTTGAAGGTTTGGGCATGGGCATCACAGCCACAACAACCTTGCGTGTAGGGGTTACGACCCGTTTGGTAACCATAGTTTTCAAGAAGTTGGTGGCAACCTTCCTGTCGAACACCTTCTTCTCGGCACGCTTCTTAGCCGCCACCTGCTTCTTGGCAGCCTCGGGGTACAACTTTGCTAGGGGAACATTGTTCAAGTTATTCTTTATCTGGTTCATACCATCGTTGCTAGCCTTGGCCTTGGCCTTGATGGAACCACATAACTGCTTGACAGTTTTCTTTCCAGCGTTGGGAACACCGTAATTTTTCGCAACCTTCACCACATCTTCCTTCTTGTGGAGACGGCACTTACGCTTACCGAGCTTGAGATCACCCGCCTTGTCCACAGATACGAGTACTGGAGTCATTTTTTTAATATACACGGAGAAAAAAAAGTTTAAAGGAGAGTTAGTACTTCTTTATATATGAACTGGTGTTTCAGTAAGAGAGCTTTGTCAAGTGTCGACGATTCTATCCCAGTTTTCAGTCTAGATAATTATAAAGGGTATGCTAAAATAACGAGTGTGTATGACGGTGACACATTTAATGCAGTTATCATGAAGCATGGTCGTCCCCTTAAATTTAGATTTCGCACACTTGGGTACGATTCGGCCGAGATGAAACCCAGTCTCGCCATGCAAGAACGAAATGAGCATATTTACTTAGCTAAACTTGCGCGAGACATGTTTAAACAAGAATGTGGTTTCGATGATCGTGTGGTCCCCCAATTATGGAACCCATTCATGTGTAGAAATAAAGTAAATGGTTGGGTGTGGATACAATGTTACAAAAATGATAAATACGGTCGTCCCCTTGTAAGTGTATATCGTAATAGGGGGGATAAACTATCCGTTAATCAGAAAATGATAGCATCGGGGATTGTAAACGTTTATAATGGTAAAACAAAAGCAGTGTTCAGGTAAAAAAATGTAATATCTTATTAATAAATGATTCGTGTAGGTCTATTGGTGTATGTATATTTACTCTCTCAACTCAGACATAGACCAAAAAAGGAGGTCAAAAGATTGACAACATGGATTTAGTTAACTTTCCCAGTCTGAAGGAATTGGTCGATTTTATTGGCGATAGACTTACCAACACCCACGACTTTGTTGGGACCTTTCGAGAGTTCCTCACCACTCGTCACTTCAAATGGGAGTTTCTTGATCTCATATGCCGCACGAACATAAGCATTGTGTTTGAACTTGGCATCATAAGAGTCATCAGCGAGGCAGTAGAGCATTTCAGCAATCTCTTCATTGGTTGAGGTGGGCTTTTTGAGGTATTCATCAATCTTCTTAGCAATAGACTTTCCAACACCAGGAACCTTGTTGGGACCTTGGGAAATTGCCTTACCACTCGTGATCTTGTAAGGAAGTTCATAAACCGAATTGGCTGCACGGCGGTAAGCCTTACACTTGAACTTATCATCAGTCTTATCCGCGAGATTGTGAAGCATATCACATAGGTCAGCATTGAAAGACGCAAAGAACTCTTCACCGTCAGACTCTTCGTCGTCAGACTCTTCGTCGTCAGAAAAATTGATTACGTCTTCCGATACAAAGAAGGCTTCTTCGGTGGACGCAATAGACTCAGACTCGTCACCATTTGATGCGATAGACTCAGACTCAGAGCATTCAGACTCTTCATAGTCTGAGTCTTGTTCTTCAAGGTATTCGTTAACCTTGGCAGCAATACCCTTACCAATACCCGAAATGTCGAGCAAGCTCTCGCCAGATTTGACCTCATAGGAGAGGTTGGTAATAGTATCTGCAGCCTTTTGGTAAGTCATTGTCTTATAGATGTCAGAAGTCATCTCACCAAGTTCGAGAAGACGATCAATGAGACCCTGGTTCACAGACTTATGTAAAACGCGAGCAGTCGTTTCGGTGTAGGACCTATTCTTGTACTTGAGATCATTAAGCTCGTTGAGGGCATTGACCTTCTCTTCGTTGGCCTCCTTAAAAAGCTTCTTGAGATGCTCAATCTTGGTTCGAGACTCATCAGCTTCATTGAGAGTGGTGGAGACCCTTTGAATTTCAGATTCAAGGAGATCCTTCTTGAGATCAAAGTTCTCCTTCTCGAGCTTGAGGATGTAGTCGGTGATGGATCGGGAGTTCATGTTGGAAGACATTGTTTGTTTTGTTTAATGGAAAGTTGGAGGTCGCACCCACACTTAGGTGTTTAAAGATGAAAATCTTTGATTATAAAAATGGCTTCTCTTGCTTCATCTATTCACGTTCAAAAGACGCCCACCAAATTTCTTCAAAAAAGAATGAGGTCTAATAGACGCATCGCGCGACCCGTTCGTGTACAAGCTGCACTTCCCAACCCCGACATCGTAAACTACGCACAACTCCAACTCGTTACGTGGGTTTTACCGATGACAATTGCAGGTCGTTTGCTCAAGGTGAACTACCCCGATATCGTAATTGGTCTCACTGTCATGACTGTGGCAAAATTGGGTCTCGCAGCCAATGGTATCATTAATTATTAAAATATTATGTAATTATAGATGAAAATTATAACAATATTATTGACATTCATCGGTCTATACATATTGGCATTTTCTATATTACCTAAACAGGATAAGTTATTTTTTATATACTCTATCAAAAATTTCGAATATCTTCTATGGCTTTCTAAGTTAAATTTCCAACTGTTTGTACCAGGTATTCATCTTAAATATCAACTTGGTTCTTTAGGATTTATCATATTATACCCCTTCGTCGCATTGTTCGATCGTAAATGGAAAGAACATTACGGATTTACAGGTGAATTGTATGAATTTCCATTCATATTAGAACGCGATCGTATTAATAATTACAAAGTAAGTAAAAATGTACAAAGTAAATATTATTGGTACGAAACATTTACAAAATATGGTATATCGACACCAAAAGTGTATTATTATAATGACAAACGTATCAATGAAGTTGATGTTCAAAAATCAATTTTTATTAAGAAACCTGAATACGGAGGTGAAGGAGCGGGTATAGAAAAAGTTTCATTGGAGGAATATGAAAACACTCATTATAAATATAAAGTAATTCTTCAAGAATATTTAGAAGACTGTCATTCTAAGGCAGCCCGTGGTGTACGTGTTTTTACATATTGTGAAAATAAAAAAGCTAGAAATTACTACATTTGGTTTGATACACAAACGACCAACGACTTTAGAACTCAAGCTCATCACAAAACAGTTCGAGTATTTTGTGACTTGGAAAATTGTAAGGAATTATCTAGAAAAGAAAATCAATACATACGTAATTTAACAACAAAACTTCGCAAACTTCATGAAGAAGAATTCGATATTATTCCTATCATGTCTTGGGATATGATATTAACGTGTGATGACGCGTATGTATTCGAAGGGAATATGTGTCCCACGAAAACAAGAAGTAAAGATGAGGAATTACTTGAAATGTTTAAAAAGGATTTACATAAACAGATTGAACATATGTAAAATAATCTATGTCTCTACTAAGATGCTAACAAGACTTATAACTATCCGACCAAGTGTACGTGTACACGCTAAGAAAGATGATTTCATAGCCCCTGCAGATGCACCAGGTGAGGGGAAGAGGCGGTTTCCAACTTCGGACGAGTTGGGACCATGTGAAGACCCACCTAAAAAGAAACCCATGGAAAAGGAGGTGAACCCCATTAAGAAGTTTCTCATGGATGTTTTCAAAATCAAGGAGATCGATTATGAAAAATTCAATAAGGAAAATATGTGGGCGATTCGACCAGATGAAGATAAAGAATAAGATACCTATATACTAAATGCCCCTCGCACTCACTTTCATCATTCCTCAACCTATGCGTAGTGTCAGAACCCATGTATTCACTGACCCCGCACAGTATGATGTAGAAATCAATACAGCCCGTGGATTTAAGTTTCCCACAGCAGCTAAAACTAAAAGCAAGTCTAAACAAATGAATCACACCATTCGTGTTGAGAATGGTGTCACTTATGACCCGGACCAATTTGATGTCGAAGAAAATGTTGAGAGGCACCTAATGTGGAAAGATGGTAAATCTAATTGGTAATCACCTCAAGTTTGAAATTTTTACCGAATCCACTTATACGAATCTTCCCCTCATCCACAAGACGCTTAATCTTGCGACCAACCTCTAGGTTGTCGTCGTACGCCTGGTTGTGTTCTGGAGCAGCTGGTAAACCTGGTATGAACATGTTAAATGCCACCATTTTCTGAGCCATCGAGAGTTCTTTATCTTGGAGTATACCTAAAAGGTTTTTGGGAAGCTTGGAAAGATCCATTTTAGACAGACTTGAAAGATCCATTTTAAATTGTCATAGCTTGTGTTCTTTAACCACCTAGGTGAAGTCGATTCCCCGAATATTTTCAAGTAATAAAAATGTCTTTCACTTTCGATGATCAACCCGTGTACAAGATTGGTGACGCTTTCACCATGAGGAACATCCTAAACATCGTCGATAAGATGAATGCTGCCATGCCCCACCACGAGTTCGAACCCGAACCTATTTATGAAGGTGGTATTCGCGTAAAACAAGATGGAGGGGGATTCAAAACATTTCGTCTCAATTTTAACAACTGGCCATATTTTGGTCGCCACGGTGTGAAAACGGAGGATCTCGACACAAAACTAGTTGCCTACGACTTTACTGGTAAGGGAAAAATGTATACCAATTTCAGAACTTTGTATGGGGCACCCGAATGGACGAAAGATGAAGTTAAATGTGTCGATAGAATTGTCCATGAAGAGGGGATGAAGAGAGTTAGGGCTTAGAATTAGTTATTAATACATACGCCGGAACAGAACCCTTTGGTGGTTTCTTACAGAAAATCTTACAATCACAACAATCCCTTACAGACACGAGTTGCTTTTTAGTCGCGTAACATCGTGTCGGTAACATAATATCTTTGGAGAGGTAACGTGCTATCTGGTCAATGAGTATCATCATACTTATTGACTATATATTAGTTTAAGGATTTTAGATATAGTATAAATATGGCATTTACACCGTTGTCTATAGCCGCCCAATTCGGTAATATACAAGAGGTAATGGCGTTGATCGAGGCGGGTGCTGACATCAACGCGGGTAATCATCTTGGATGGACCCCACTCTCCATGGCAGCTGGAAATGGTCATGATGAGGTAGTGAAGGCTCTGCTCGCGGTGAATGTGGATATTGATAAGGTTGATGATATCGGTTGGACACCGTTATTAAAAGCTACTGAACACGGTCACGAGACAACGGTGCGGATACTGATCGATGCAGGTACCAATGTCAATCACGTGTCGCATAGTGGTATGACACCATTATTTAACGCAAAGTTGAAGGGTTGGGATACGATACTACAGATGCTACTCGAAGCGAGTGCGGTAAAATCCCAGACTGAACAGTAGAATTAAAATTATAAATTAATACTAATGCCCATTGTAGCCATTATTCCGATTGCGTTTTTGGCGTTCACGTCTTCGTATTGGATTTGCGTATGTGCGAACGCACGTGATGACGTTGATCTGAGAAAATGTACTCTCGTCCCGGGATAAAGAGTAGCTACTATTAAACAGTAATGTCTACTCGAGAACATTTGGTAAATTTTATTCAAGATACTTTGTCTTTATGTAATCATGATTCTTTTCGTGGGGGTGTTCAATATGAAAAAGGTGAAAACCTCATAACACCCAGAGATGAAGTTCATTGGATTATTCGTGATGAAATTGTTCGGATGGATACAAAGAATGAAACCCCAATAACAGAATGGAGATTTAAGACACGTTCATATGACAGTAAAAATGTGGGAAAAGGGGATACATTAACAGCTTTTGTATATGACCTTGAAAAAAACCCCGAAATGAAACGTCATATGGAAATTGATAATGTTGATCGATTTCTCTGCGGATTAAATAATAGATATTATGTTCGAGTATAAATCATCGTAAATCCTGATCAGCCGTGTAGTACGTCTTCCCCTTAGTGGCGAAGCTGTGCACCCTAGCATACCCCCACGCTTGTGGAGAAGCACCCGGACGATGCCCGGTTCTCCACGCAGCGAGTCCCCTATTGTAGATGGTCTTCACAGTCTTTAGAGGAATCTTAGTAGCCTTAGCAATTTCGGGTAGGGACCTAACCTCTGGTCCGTACATCTTCCTAAATTTCTGGGTGTAGGAGGAGGTTTTAGTCTTTTGTCCTTCGTCTGTTTTGAATCCCCTGTAGTCCTTCTTGAGCATCTTTTTATACCGTGTCTCAACCCCCGTGAGAGTATCGATTCCCCTGAAATATTTGAGGGGTGCATAGATCTTACCCTGAGTTTTACGCAGTTGCCCAACCTTCTTGGTAATTTCAGCATCGGTGAGAGGCATCTTACCTTTTACTGAGAAATTCTAAATGTACCTTCAAATGATTCGGTACCAATAATTTCATCCTCTCGATAATGTGTAAGATTTAAACCATTTCCTAGCAAACATTGGCGTCACATCTCCACCAAAAAGAGTACAAGTGTCTCCAGACTTTGTCTGAATACCCCCACAGGACGTATTATCGATACATAATTGTTTACATTTTGCTAGATCTCCTTTGCCACCACCGCCACCATTACCTAAAGAAGTTCCCATAAACTTCATACCAGGAAACTCTTCCCATTCAGCTTTACCAGAGGTATTAGCTGGCCCATTCCAGTTGACTGAACAAGAACCGGAGCCACAATCTTGGTATAAAGCTTTTGGACTGGGGCACGCCTTTCCACCATCTTTTGGCCACTTCGTGGTTGTCCAGGTATTGGTTTTCCTACCTCCTGCGCATTTTGTAGAACATTCGCCATATCCCGACCAACTTCCTTCACAGTCTACCGGGTTCGAACCGATAACTTTTTTTTCGGTTTTCCATGTTGTGGTACTAAGACCACCGCCCTTGTGTTCCGCGATCGACCCGTCTTCGTTTTGTTCTATTGTTCCGGCGGGTTTAAATAGGCTGCGGTCACCGCCCTCCTCCTCCTCCTCCTCTGCTCCACCATCACCCATGGTGTCCATCTCACCCTCTCCTATGGTGCCCTCCTCTTCCTCTTCCTCTTCCTCTTCCTCTTCGTCAGCATCCTGATCATCTGTTTTTTGTTGACTCATCACAACAAATATAACGATCCCAATAATGAGTATACATACCATCATCACCAAGGGGATGACCACTTGTGGGTTCATCTTATACCCTTTAGTATGATTATTTTATTTGTGCAGACACCGCCTTCCCCGTTCCCACTTATGGTGCAGACACACTTACTGACGGCAAGGGGGCTTTGCGCTTCTTTGCTGGTAAATCAATCACAACCTTTGGTTTTGGTTTTCCAGTCATTTTGTAAAGCACCATCGTTATTAAAAGATATTGTCCAACTGGCATCATGAAATTACTGAGCCCACCACCTTTTGACGCTGTTGTTTCTTCAAGGTTAGGAGTAACCACTTTCCATTCCTGACCCACTTTCCTCATAAGCTTGTTATCTTTCGACAGCTTATTTCTTTTTAAAAACGTTTCCTTTTCTTCCAGCATTTCATCAATGAGTGGAAGTTTACCAGCATACAAATCATCAACAAATTGTTGAATAAAATTATTTCCATCTTTGTCAGTGATAGCGACAACGCGACCATCAACAACTTTTTCACTATACAGACAATCAAAGCCTCCCCCGGGACATTCCTTATTCTTATCCCAGAACTCGGCACTGTTTAATCTAGTTGAATCCCGATCATACACATATACAGGATACTCTGAGAAGGACATTGGAACTTGCTCTGCTGAGGGCATACTTATGTAAGTCTCCTTACCACCAATTACAATAGTTTCTTCCTCCTGCGATGTGGTTTCTTCCTCCTCAGATGTGGATACATTTTTCGGTCTCATCATAAAAAAAACTGCGACCATTCCGAATACAATCAATAACAAAACCAAAACTGTGATAACAGCGGCGTTCATTATTACCTTTTACTGAGATATTTTATTGCCACTTTTATATCGGGAAATAGGCGGTTCCCCAATTTCACACGTCCTGAGTTAGGATTGTAGTACCCACTGTACCCCTCGAATGTGCAAGTGTGGAATTGACCCATATAAAAAATACAACATTATTTTAATAAGTCAGGATGGGTCTCTCAATTATCATGGGGAACATGTTTTCAGGTAAGACGTCTGAACTTATTCGAAGGTTGAAGCGACTCAAAGTTCTGGGGAAGCGGATTGTTGTTGTGAATTCTGCAAAAGACATACGATCCCCCGATGATGTCCTCAAGACCCATGATAACGTGAAGTTTGATTGTCATAAAGTATTTAACTTGTACGAACTCTTAGGGAAGTGTGATTTTGAGGATTCTGATGTTGTCGCGATCGATGAAGCACAGTTTTATCCGGACCTTAAAAGGTTTATCACGACTTGTCTAGATATGGGGAAGGATGTCATCATCGCAGGTCTCGATGGTGATGCGTTTCAAAGGAAATGGGGAGAACTTCTCGAGTGTATCCCAATTGCCAGTGAAGTTACAAAGTTGTCAGCATTATGTATGTATTGTCGACAAGAGACCCCTGGTCCATTCACAAAACGTATAGTGAAAAATACAGAACTCGAACTCATCGGTGGGAGTGATATGTATGTTGCTGTATGTCAGAAACATCTATGAACATCCAAAATCAAAACAACTCGCCTACCGTCATCTGTCTTCGCGAGTTCATGATATCGTGCGTGATCAAAGAGGATATCTTCACCCTCTCTGTGTACGTGGGGTCCTTTCTCAGTATAGAGTGTACAATCACCACCACCCTCTATAGTAAGATGATATCGAAGTAAAAGGTTTGTCTCTGCACGATGAGGTGCAATTTTCATTGGCCCATCAACAACGGCGAATAGTGCAGTCTCTTTGTTTATACAAGGAATCTGGTCGATGAGACTTTTTAAAAGTGGAAAACTTTCCGCTTTGTAGAAATAATAGTTATCGTTCTTCTCAAACCATGGATCAAGATCATGAAAGTATTTTTTCTCATGTTTCTTGGAAACTTTCCGAAACTCTTTTTGAATCTTTCGAAAATGAAACTTTATGAGCCATAGACCTGGATGGTCTCTCACTGAATAGGTCGAAGCCCAATTGAGTATATCGATGATCGTGTTTCGCATACCAACTAGAGGTCTTCGCGGATTCTGAAAATACAGGCGGTCGATTGGTGCCTTCAGATAATCATGAAGAACCAACCCTACAGGAACCAATATCAGTGGCCACATTATTTTCTCCGTAGATAATAAAAATGCCCGGATACGGTGAACCAATGGAAACTTATGCCCCCGCCCCTGTCAAAGAAGTTGAAACTGTCGAGAAGCGCTTCGTGATGCCTAAGATGCCCGCTGTCACCATTGTCCAGATCATGCTCGTCGCGACCATCGCTGCGTACGCGTGGACTGCTCGTAAGATGAACGGTGTTGTCATCTCCAGCCTAGCGCTCACCGTGGGCCTCCTCCACGTGTACGATCACATGTACCGTGTGAAGCGTGGCCCTGAGCAACTCTTCTTCCTCCCCAAGAAGGAAGCCTACGGTTGCATGGCGTGCAAGTAAATTATGTTAGTAAAATATAAGTATGCGCGTCAGTATTATTAAAAGTCCTGATCGTAAAAAAAAAATCAGGGCTGTCTTAGAAGACGGCAGGACTGTTGACTTTGGTGCCAGCGGATATTCCGATTACACCAAACACAAGAATCCTTCACGTATGCGTTCCTACGTACTCAGACATGGTGGTCGAGTACCCAAGAGGACAATAGCAGAGAGAGATCCAGAACGGATCCACAAAATGATGCTCAATGTGACATCGAGTGATAAAGAAGATTGGAAGTTGAGTGGTATCGGTAGGGCTGGTTTCTGGTCCCGCTGGTACCTCTGGGGTCATCCATCGTTTGAGGGTGCTAAAAAGATCATCACCAAGAAGTTTGGGGTTACTTTTCACAGAACCCCCTAGCGGCGAATGCCATTAGAGTCCTTGGAACTCCAGCTGAATCAAATGCGTTTTGTCCTACAACCGCGGGGTTTTTCATACCACCGATGGTTAGTATATCACCAGGTTGGTTATAAGGAGGAGTAGTACTAATAGCTTCAAATTTGTCAGCAGTAGCACAGAATGCCTTAACATCATTGGGGTTGGATTCGCTAATCTTGTCCATTTCTGACTCGATTTCAATCGTTGTTTTTAGAGCATCGGTTCTTTTCTTAACAACATCATTTAAAAAGGGCGAGTGATTCTCGAAATCATTGATTCCCGACACCTTCAAGAAGTGTGGCTCTGTTCTAGGAATCAGACCAGAGAAAAAGGCGGCGGCTGAAGAGGATGATGAACAGCAAGAGAGTGCACATACAACAAGAAGGATTTGTGCCATCTTATATATATATCACTTATTTAATTTTGCGAGTTCGAGAGCACGTTTCACAAACGCCTTATCCCGTTTAATCTTAGGATCCGCGGCGATAAGACGTAATATCGTAGCAGTAGGGATCTTGGGAGTGTTTCCCTTTGGTTTGGGCATCTTCTTCAACTTTTTCTTCGCTTCCTGAAGTTGTTTCACGTCTGGCATTTAATATTGGCGCAGACCTAATTTCTTAGCTTTATTTTTCAAGTCCCTATACTGCATTTATTAATAGATGAGAAAATCATAAAACGTCTTGATGTCTTCATCGTTAATCAGCTTTGCAAATTCCATATCACTTTTCGCGAAGAGAAGTGGATTGGGTGATGCCATTGTAAATGCTCGATCGATTGTTATACCGATGGTGTCGAAGTAAATGAGTATAGGTGATAGAGTTTCAGAATTTAGCATATCCAACGCCATCCGAAACTTTCCAACTGAAAACTCATTCTGGGTGAATATTTGTTTTTTTATAAACTTTTCAATATCATCTCGGGGTTCTAGAGCGATTTTATTTCCACACTTCAAATATTCCATCAAGTCTTTGACACCATGCGCCACCTTTTTTACAAATACGCGTTTTTCAGGTGTCATACTTACAGTGTATAAAGATAAATTATGAAATTAGGGTAAGATGAGTGATGTACATGAACTTAAAATACTTATTCATAAAGTTCTACTACCGAGGATTAGACAGCTTGAGGAGGAGGTTTCATCATTGAGAAAACATACTTGGCCATATGTCCAAAGTAATCGTGAGAAACATCAACTTGACGACATCGAGGTGAAGAAGGACTTTTTCAAACATCTCGATGAAGATACGATTAAGGAACTTTTACTTGAAAAGGCAAAACTGACGAGGACACCAGGATTCCACAGGCGGGAATATGATCTGGTCAATAATTTTTGTTGACGTATTGTAAATGGGAGCTTTGTTTTCTTTGATCCCAGGTCTCGATATGCCCAAAATCCCATTCATTTCTGATCTCTTCAAGGGAAATGATAAACCTATGGATTTACAATGGCTTGCCTCTTATATCTGTAGCATATTCTGTTCCATGCTTGTGGTGTATGGAATTACAAAGATGCCATTCAAAACACCACCGATGCTCATGGCTGCATGTGTATGCTCGTGTTGTTGCAGTTCGTCAACTTCACGCGTTTTATCTGATATTAAAAAACGCTTCTAAAAAAAGTCGTCTGTCCTGTACATATTCACTGCGAATGAACCAGTCTTACCAGTCACTGAGACTGATTCATTTCCATATATTTCTTGGCATCCAATGTCTTCCATGCAGTCGCGGTTATTATGACTCACTGGAATGGGGTAAAGATTCTCACCACCCGTGGTTGTGTAATAATTGTAACGATCGCGGCGACCACGGACTTCCTTCCCATAAAGGGGGAGAGTCTCATCACCATTCGTGATAAGACCCATCTGTTGCATGCGACCAGGTTTGTATTTCTTGATAGGTGGACCTCTAAACTCTGGTTCGCGACGAATTTCCTGAGAACGCATGGGTCTTTGGGGTACCATCATGGTGGGAACTTTGACTGGAACCTTAACAACACGGGGATTTTGGATGAGATACACGATGACTATAATCGAAACGAATAGGATCATCGACAAAAGTTGAGTCTTTGTCTTGTTCTTCATTTACTATAGTTAAGGAAAATCTTTCACCTAGAGACATGAAGGTGTTGGCTATAGACATTGGGTTTCATAATATGGGTCTAGTTTTAGCAGAGTCTTTATCTGGACCAAAAATTACGGTGGAGTTCCTAAAGAAGGTAAGTTTGGAAGATTATAAATATATAAAGTCAAATGATTTTGTAGACACTATTCCTTTATTTGTAGAAGATCACCAAAGTATTTTCGATTCAGCTGACAAAATACTTATAGAACGACAACCACCTGGTGGCTTTCAAAATATTGAGATTCTTTTGCATTACATGTTCAAAGAGAAGGTTATATTAGTTTCACCTGTGAGCATGCATGTACATTTTGGGATGCGACATCTAGACTATGACCAAAGAAAAGAGAGAACAGTATCCATAGCAGAAAAGTATATAGAAGGTGAAATTCCCTATGAGAGAAAACACGACATAGCGGATGCGTTATGTATGATTGTGTATGACAATTTCAAGTCTTGTGTTCATTTTTTTGACAAGTTCAAATTTATAGGTGATTCACCAATAAATTATATATAGGTACTTTCTTTAGCAATTTTCATGTGCTCGATTTCCCTAGTAAGTGTAATGTCTATGACTATTTTATCATAGTTTCATACTTTTAAGTGTTTGGTTGATATCCCTTGTAAATTCTTTAAAATGTCCAAGTCGGTACTGCACAAATGCCCAGAGTGCGAAAAAGAGGGTCTTGGTCAACTTGTTCACTTCATTGTCTTCCATCTTATAGATCGGACCGACCAGGCGTCCCATGAATGTCTCCTCTTTATGTTTCCCTGTCACGAACATCTCCGCTTGGGTGAGTGCGCAAGTGTCATCATTCACGGACCAATGATAAAATAGAAATGGAATCAGCATTGAATAAAATTCGAGGTTCTTCTGGTTGTTTGTGAACGGGACAATCAGTATAGCCAAGAGAAAGATGACGTGTATAAAAAATATTATGTTCATCTATTATAAGATGTCAGAAGAAATTAATATGGGAGATATGTGGAATGAGTATCACGAGAACGTACTGCGTCAGTGGGGTGAGGCGTGTGCGTGCTACAGATATATGCACCATCGATCATTTATGATGTATAAAAAATTGAGTCTGCGTTTTAATTTACCAGTCATCGTCTTATCAACCATCACTGGTACTGCAAACTTTGCGCAGAGTACTTTACCCTTGAGTATACAACCCGCAGCACCATCCATCATTGGTGGTTTGAATCTTATCGCGGGTTTGATCGCGACAATCATGCAGTTCCTTAAGGTGAATGAGTTGATGGAGAACCATCGAACATCTGCATTGAGTCATGGAAGTCTTTCGAGAAATATTAGACTTCAATTAGCCCTCCCCCGCGAAGAACGTAAAAAGGAGGGTTTGAAATTTGTTGAAGAATGTAAAGCTGAATACGATCGTTTACTTGAACAATGTCCTGCTGTTCCTAAAAAGATTCTGAAGAATTTCGAAAAAGAGTATCCAATGGACGGTATTTTCACAAAACCAGAAGTTTTAACTGTTCGTCCTATACCGCATCTGAAATTACCGAAAACTGTGGAACCTATTCGGGCCCTAACCAAAGACACTATTTTTGAAAAGGTTGGTACATTTTTATCTAAAGACCCAGAGGAGTATGAGGAAATGGAGGAAGAGGAAGAGGAAGAGCAAGAGGAAGAAGAGATAGACGTCGAGCAAGGTACACCAAAAGAATAAACATTACCATATTGGTAAGAATACCTGAAACAATGTATGGTAAAATTTTCCTTTTTAAAGGTTCTACGATACGTTTATGAAGTGCGTTATTTTCAAGCACCAAATCTATGGCCTGATTAGTAAAGTCATCAATGGATTCCTTCATTAGAATAGTTGAGCAAAAAAAAGATCCGGTTGTTTCCACAATACATACAAAAACAATTGATCTAATTCGTAGATACATTCGTGAACGTAAAAATGTTTTCATATGTGGTTCATTGGGGGTGGGAAAATCGTTTGTACTCAAAGCTGTCCTTGAAGGTTTGAATAATGTTGAACTTTTGTCTGAACATCTAAAGAGTAAATCACTTTTCCTCCCATTCATAAAACCCTCCACGAAACATGTGTTTATCGAAGACTATGATACCACTTTTAAACCCATAATAGATAAAGTTGCGGATGGTGATCGACTTTCTCGTGGATCCCTCTTGGTGACCACAACGAATATGTGTATGTATCCAAATTTTGAAACCGTATTTATCCCTAAACATACACCAACGGTTTTGAAAACCTTGACAGATAAAACGGGACCCGAAGTTGAAAATGCTGCTGTGCGAGCAGAAGGAAATATACGAAACTTTTTTACATACATGGAGGGGTATGATGAAATGGATGACTTTGAAAGTCCAAAAGAATTCATAACCGGAGTTCTTTCAGACCCTGGTCCAATAGAAATTTACGATGGAATATCTGAACATGGTCATATATGGGATATATTTCAAGAAAACTACCTTGACTCGGTGGGTATTGACATCATAAGAGCATCACGATCCTTTTCTGATGCTGACATGTATGACACACATATGTATTCTCAAGGTGAGTGGAATCTGATGCCATATTTCGTGTTACACGCTCTAACGATACCAAAGACTGCACTCGGTCAGCCACTCGTGAGAGATAAAATTAGACCTGGAAGTTGTTGGACAAAGTTTGGAAACTACAAGATGCGCAAACAGAAGTATGAGGAAATTAAGAAGAAATCGAGGATGGGGTTGGGTACGGAAGAGTTGTGCCTATTAAAGAAATATGCAGAAAAAGGAGACTTGGCGCCACTGCTGGAGTATAAAATTACCCCACAAGATTTTGATGTCATCAATCACCTCGCTGTTGGAAATGGCTTAAAATCGAGAGACGTCACAAGAGTAAAGAAAGCATTGAACAATGCCTACGGAAGATGAAAAAGAAATTGAAGTTAATGAATGTGTTAAAGTTATCGGAAATGAAATTCTTTTCTACGCCGACGTTGATCGCGAAAACGCTCTTGAATTCGTTGAAAAATTTAAGAAGCTGGAGATTGAACTTCTTAAAAAGAAAGCTGAACTCTTTGGGTACGAACCCCTAATTAGGGTTCATATCATGAGTGAAGGTGGTTGTATCTTTGCTGGTATGACGATGATGAACACTCTCGAATCGTCTCGTGTAAAGATTGTTACAATCGCCCAAGGTTCTTGTTGTAGTGCAGCTACATTCATGCTTCTTGGGGGTTCTGAGAGACGAATGGGGAAGAATGCATACGTTCTCATTCATCAAATTTCTACTGAGATGTGGGGTAATTTCCAGGAACTTAAACATGAGCTGAAATCAACGGACAAGTTTATGAGAATGTTGAAGAAGATGTATCTTGAAAAGACAAAGATTCCGGATAAAATGCTCAAGAAGCTCATGAAGAAAGATATTTACCTCTCACCAAAAGACTGTCTCAAGTATGGAATCGTTCACGCTCTTGAGTAATTCCAATTGAGCGTTTATACATCACCAATACACATATAAATATCAAAATAACACAAAAAGTATTCAAATTCATTTGTACTGTAGTACTTACTGGAGGCCTAAGTCGTTCCATTCTGCCATAGTTTATAACGGGTAATTCTGACATCTATTTAAAGATGAGAATTTAATTATCCGCATATTGCACAATGGAACGCCTTATCAGACAAGATAAACACGGCAACGACCGCTACATTGACATTAAAGTCGAGGATTTGGGAGATGGAACTGCAGACATCGTGAAGATATCTGGTGTTTTGGGAAATGAAAAGTTTTCTGAGTCGCGAACCAATGTCAAGACTGGCTATGAAAAGGCTCTTGCTCGGGCACAAACTATGTGGAACAATGAAAGAACCAGATGTACTCAAATTCTTCCTATGTTGGCAAACAAATGGGAAGATCGTCACAAGTACATCACTGAACCATTCTATGTCCAACCCAAAATTGATGGAGTTCGTTTACTTGTGTCTAATAAAGGATGTTTTTCTCGAACTGGCAAGCCTGTCAAGGGTGTCGAACACCTAGCTAGGGGTCTCAAAGATGGAGAATACCTTGATGGGGAATGTTATGCCCCCAACAAAACGTTCGAGGAAATTACGAGTATGTTTAAGATGAACCCAAAAGATCTCGAGTTTCATGTGTTTGATTACTTCGATTTGGGGAGACCGAGTCTGACATTCGAGGAACGGAAAGGTGAAATTACAGTTGATACATTCCTCGTGAAAAAGAAGAGTGATATGCAAGGGTACCATGATATGTTTGTTCAACAGGGGTATGAGGGTGTCATGATCCGAGATGCTAAGAGTGTGTATGAGATCGGGAAGCGAAGCAACTATCTTCTGAAGTACAAAGTATTTCAAACGGATGAGTTCACAATTGTAGATTTTAAAGAAGGTACAGGTCGTGAGAAAGGTACAGCGATCTGGATATGTAAAGTAGGGAGTCATACATTTTCTGTGAGACCAGAGGGAACACTCGAAGTGCGTCGAAAATTTCTCCAAGACCGGGGAAATTATATAGGAAAACAACTTACAGTTCGATACCAAAACCTAACGGCTCTTGGTATTCCACGTTTTCCCGTTGGTGTGGTAGTTAGAGATTATGAATAATATATAGTTATACAAATGAACAGGATTGCGATCGACATCGATGAAGTTCTTGTTCCCTTTCTCAAACCCATGTCTAAGTATCACAATAAAACGATCAACAAATCAAAATATAGCTACGTCTATCGGGACATTTTTGATATCTCAGAAGAAGAATCTCAAAAGATGGTACAAGAATTTTACAAATCTCCCAATTTTCGTGCTCTAGAACCGATACGAGGTGCTCAAAGAGCGATGTACAAAATTAAGAGGTGTAGTGAAAAAATGTATATCGTTACTGGGCGTCAAGATATATCTCGGAAAGAAACAGAAGCTTGGATAGATACATATTTTCCAAACATTTTTGACGATATAATACTCACAAATAGTTATACACCAAACGAAATACATAAGGCTGATATTTGTCGTGCCCTCAACATTGGTCTCATTATCGATGATAATAAGGCCATATGTGATACATGTATTGAAAATGGAGTGAGCGCTATAAATTTCATCGGTGGTGACGATGAGATTTATCCGTGGTGTGAAGAGAATGAAATCAGTATAAAAGGGTGGGAGACACTAAAAGTATAATGTTCGCCCTCCTCTACAAACCCATCTCAAGTTCAAGAAGGTGTCTATGAACTTGAGATACTTGAAGCACCTCCTGTAAACGTTAGTGATTAACCCTTAATATAATTATATGCCGTCGCACCAGTCAGTAGGGTACCAGCACCTTTTACCCTTTTAGTGACTAAGTATAAAAGATATGAACACACCACTAACATACACGCAACAGAAATAATTCCAATCCCTATCACTTTTGGGGGGCCTTGTGAAAAACTATTGTCACCCGGATTTGTCGGGTCATAAAATAGTTTCATTTTAGTTCCACTTTTTGGTTCGATACTAAATTCCTTCTTTTTTGTATCAGAAATTTCTACTTCATTCACGATATATGTATAATCAATCGTACAATCATATTTTGTTCCAGTCTTCTTACCCTTACTATCATATTGAACAAATGGTAAACATTTGACACTCTTTATGATAGCATCAGTTTGTTTAGTATATTTCTCCTTTCTTATCAAAACATACCCCCCAGAAGAACAACACGACAGTGCAACTATGATAGCAAATAGAAGTCTAACAAATGCAATCGATTGACCAATCTTATTACCAGTTCCAATAACAGACATCTATATTATATCTATGATTAAAAAAAAGGGCTACTAACCCTGATGAGTGGTCCATCACGTGTTTTCTTCATAAAAATCACTTCATCACAATCACCACCCTTCATAGCCAATTCAGGCTCTCCACAAACTGTTCCAGATTTCTTATGTCTATCACAAGCACCTTTCGTTCTGCCTGCGATATTCATATTTTGACTGTACCCGATGAATGTTTTATCGAGTTTACCACTCTCCTTATCCTTAGACTCAACTACAACTTTCCAACAATACCGACCAAAATCCCATTGCTTCGTGTTATCAACTGGGGGTGGTGGGGTATCTAGAGCGGATGATGCAAAACGACCCCTAAATCTCCGATTGAGAGATACGACGGGTGTAATCAATAAATTAGCAATAGTTGTCATTACTATTGATAAGAATTGTGTTTTTAAGTTATTTTTTATTACTTCTCTGCCTGAAAATACTCTTCTTCCATCCAGCTGCCTCGAGTTGTTCTTTTGATGTAGATTTAAGATCTTTTAATTTGAAAACACCCGTTGTAGATAACTCTTGCCATTCATGTAATGATATCGTTGAATTTTTCAACTCTTCTGGTGTTTTCTCACGTTGTTCTAAAATCCTGTCATCTAAGTTTTCATCTGCTGCTCTCATGAGGTAATATGCCATCGCAGTAATTTCCTTCTCGTTAAAGTGGTCATCAACACCGTCATCTAAATAACTTTTAGCGAAAGACTCTTTGATGAGAGTTCTCAACTCATCGAAATCTAAATCACCTCTACCATCATTGTCAGCGTCTTTGAAACTTTTGGTAGCAACACACGCTTGGGTAGCGTACCGCGCAGCTTCACGTTGGACATCAAACATCTCTAACATGGCACCCCTATATAACTCAGACTTTTCACCTAAACCAAATTTAGCAATGAAGCCAACGAGTGTAGTCGCAAGTCCTAATAGAACAATACCAGATGTAAATTGCATGAGAATGAAAAGGTAATCTATTTCCCCGACTAAACCAGTTTGTTGTATATCAAATAATATACCGTACCTGTAAAAATCGTAATACATACCATTTGGTTGTCCACTTGTCAAATTAATTGGATTATCTATGTCAAATGCTGCACCACCACCCTCTTGGCTATACAATATTTCGTCACCTTTAGAGAACCAACCGATTTTGGGGGATACTGTCACGACAGCGTACACATCTTCACCCCCCATATCTGTGTGTAATTTTCGGTCAAGGTGGAAGTTATGATACTTGACCCCTATATTTAGACGCAAACCACTTGTCCTCACATATGGATACTTTTCGATGTCTTCTCCGGCACCATTGAAACCTGTAATATCTAAACCATCTACATTCTGTTCATTGAATGGTTTATCGAGTTCAATCCCGGTAATATTTAACCACTCAGACACTTTCAGACGAATTGCGGAACCCCTTTCAAATGTATATATGTTTTCATCAAAACCCTCTCTCCTAATATACGTGAGTGGTTTTGCCCCAGATTGTATACGAGAATCGAAATAATGATTGAATGCGAAATAACTATCTTCTATACCAGGTGCTAAAAGGTTTGTAGATTTTGAATGTTCACATCGTCCCATGACCTCTGTCGCTTCTCCGAGACCATTTGAGTCTGAAATACATCCAGTGTTGGGTTTATTGTACCTTTGTTTTATTGTTTCAGATATGTGCGTCGTAAAAAACATTACATTACCTGAGGGCAGCTTTGAGATTAACTCAGCCCCTGTATAGAACGCACATAATGGTGCGCTATAGTACCAATCATCCGAGTATTTAAACTGGTAATTTGAGAGAGTATCACAGAAAGATGCACCACCCTGGTATATCGCAGCTTGGGTAGACGTATACTCGGTCGAGGCCAAACCCCAAGCACTCGCAACCCCTGTGGGAACTTCGGTGACGATGTACGTCTTTCCCGCAAATAATGAATAAATAACCCAAATCACAATACCAATACTGAAAAAAGAATGTAATGTAGCCAATCTCCAATCACGTATAACTACAGCCTTATTGGCGGTAAACGATAGATTGACGATGTTACTACGCATCCATTTCCATACTGGATTCATCTGAGCTGGGGTATAAGTCATACAATAAGATAGGTTATTTTTACAAAGTGGAAAACACATTGTAAAAGTAAAAAACTTTCCCAACCGGGTTCGAACCGATGACCTTGCGATTAACAGTCGCACGCTCTACCAACTGAGCTATGGGAAAAAAAGGGACATTTGTACTATCAATATACGGTACGCGTCTCCTCTCTACCTGAATCGAACAGGTGACAAATGGAACTACAGTCCATTGCTCTACCAACTGAGCTAAGAGAGGGAGAAGCTCCCACCAAGACTTGAACTTGGGGTGGTGGATTCAAAGTCCACAGTGTTATCCAACTACACCATAAGAGCTGGAGTGGCTCCTTCCTCCCCCACTATATCTATATTATGAGTCTTTCCTTTAACCCCGTTTATGAGCTTCATACTCACGAGAGAAACAGAGAACAAACCAGCACTCGTATTGGCAACAATCATAGGCACTACGTTGAAATATATTGAATACACCAACCCCAACGAACTTGCCAAAACATTGAGACCTAAGAATGTATAGTTGATCGCATCAGTATCTTTAGTTCTATACACGTGAACAATTTGGGGGACAAACATGACCGCGATGAGTATAGAACTCACCAGTCCGATGTTATCGATGATGGCATCCATTTACATAATAATATTTTCTAAGGTTTAAGTAGGTATGATAGCGTTCATCATTTTGATACTTTTGTGTATCTTCATCCTAGTAAAGATGGAACCAAGAAAGACTAAACGTAAATATGATTATAAATGTTTTTTACTTACGATAAAAAATCAACAAGAACGGTACGAGAGATTTGTCAAGAGTCACAAAGATGCTATTCCATTGGAAGTTATATATGGACCAGATACTCGTACCGTCAAAGTGGCTAGTGAATATGAAGATCGGGTAGATCCTGAGTATTTTGAAAAATCTGTAGAAATTCATTACAACCCTCTTGTAAAACGACCAGATATAACATATTTTAACTTGGGTGCGATCGGATGTTTCTTTGGGCACATGGACTTCTATCAGAGATGTTTTGACCAAGGTCTCAAATATGCGGTTATTTTTGAAGACAATGTCATCATAAAGTCTGATGATGTATATGATAAGATCCAAAGTGTTATAGATGAAAAAGGGGATGACTTTGAGATGTGTTTTTTCCACTGCTTGTCAAGATTACCTAATAAAAAGGAAGGAACCCTCGAAAAGGTGGATTGGATTTCGAGCACTAAATGCTATCTCATCAATGTCGAAAACATGAAAGAGTACATGCGTCACTTCCTCCCAATGGATAATCATATCGATATGAAACATGAAGATCTAATCGCCCAAGGTGCGCGTATATACTACAAAGATCTACGTGAATACATCTTAATCGATAGAACCCATAAGAGCCTCATCGGTCACAGTGACCATGGAAACCGTAATTTCTTTTCGAGACAATTTCCTGACAAAACACCCCAAGAACTCAAGTGGGGGTATTAATGTACACAGGTCTTTCGGTCCTAATGATCGCCAAACCTGCGCGTAATATAAATCGTGCAAATCTCGAACTGACTACGACAACCGTATGGTCTATGTACTTTCTAGAACTGTATCTATGTTCATCTAACACACCTTTCATAGAAAGAATACGCCCCAATGAAATTTTTTTACATTCCGTAGCATCTAAAACAACTCGAACACGTCTATCTTGAGACCATATTCTTGTGAAGAATGAGTCTAAATCACTCGCAGATGTCGTGTCATCCAGCTTAATCACAACCTGGTGAGTCATATATCTTTTACAGTGAGGAAAATTCACTCTAAAAGATATTCCAAACGGGGCTCGAACCCGTGACCTTGGCGTTATAAGCACCACGCTCTAACCAACTGAGCTATAAGAACGGTGCGTTTGACTGTGTTACTAGCCAATTTGTATAACTGTGGAACTTCCCACATATGATGTAGGTATCTAATCTTTAAGTATTTAGGCAAACTTACGATTCTTGCTGGAAACTAATGAACCGAGGATTGACACAAGCTCACCAACGAGAATGCTTTGCTGAGACATCACGATCATCTTGGCCCGATCCGTTTTGGGACCAAAGTCACCGTAACCCACAGTACTCATTGTGGTGAACGCGAAATAATAAGGATCAATAGGACTCTCGAATCCAAACTCCTTAGGATCCATTCGGCTGTAGAGGAAACCATAGGCGAGAGTGATTGTTGCTAAAAATATAAAATTGTTCAGAGGTGAAAGACCCATTTGTAATATATTATACCGCAACAGAATTATCAAGACTCTTTCTCTTCATACTTGACAGCCATCTGGAGATGGGGTTAGATATGTCTATAGTCGAAGTCGTGTCACAATTAATTATACTGAGACCGTTACAGACATCTGGTTTATTATCTTTATCTGGAAATGCTTCATTGAACGCCTTAATAGAAATTGAAGGTATATCGGGAGCTTCATCTAAAAATCTATCATAGTCTGTACGACACTTCCTGACCAACTCTGTAATATCTACACGATGTGCAACATCTAGGGATAATTCCATATCTATATTTCGATAGTACTTTGAATATTGTTTGCACATAGCAGAATGCGCTACTTCTAAGTTTGCACTTTGACCAAATTTACTGATAGATGTGAGAATACCGCCGATCACATTTAGGAATGCGAAAAAATACATTACAACCATAATCCTTGTCTTTGTGTCAGAGTCTACATCGTCGTTTCCACTCGGATTAAGAACTGCGAAACCACCAACACCTGTGATACTCGCAATGACTATACTTGGGTAGGACAAGTAGTCATGTTCTTGTTTATAATAGAGTCGAGCGTGATTATGGAGCCATCGGTAACCAGCGGCTTTTTCAGCCCACCTGATGAGTAACTTCTCCTTCTTCTCACACCAAAAATGATCATGGGGCACATCCAATTCACCCATCGCATTTAAGAGTAACAGAGATAATTTTCAAGTTCCGGTTTCATCTCCGATACCCACCACTTTTTTTTCACTGCGTCCCATTTTGCACCCAATGATTTAACGCGATCTTTATCACTAAAGGGAACATTCAAATAAATACATTCTTTCACTGGTGTATTCATATATTTCTCAGCTTCTGGTCGAGTTTTGAAAGACTTGTAGACCGCACCCGGATACTCATCAATTTGTGTTTTAGCCTCACCCCATGTGATGTAAATACCGGGAATGTGTCCTCGAACGACACTGTAAAACTTTACAGCGGTTCCACCCGCAGCTTCATAGGCTAATGTGTCAACTTCTTCATTTTTAGGATCTCCGTTGTGCGCCTTTACCCACTTCCATTCTACAACTTTCAATTTATTACGCACTTCATCTATAGCAATCCACAGCTCTTTATTTTTTACAGGTGTACCTGTGGAAGTTATCCAGTCGTTCTTTTTCCAGTTTATAATCCATGCGCTAATACCATTCTTCACATATTGACTATCCGTGAATATACACACTTCTTGAATATCCCTCTTCAAACATTCCTCGAGAGCTTTGAGAATTGCAGTCATCTCCATTGCATTATTGGTGGTATCAGGCTGTTTACCAGATAGTTTAAAGTCATCACTAACAACACCCCATCCACCACGTCCAGGATTTCCGAGACAACTTCCATCAGTGTAAATTTCATACATGATTCTCTTACGAACTATTTTTCTAAGTCTATAATAAAATAAAGATGGCCCAAATGATGATACCCCTCGCTCTTTGTTGTTCGGTAGTTTGTTCGTCAAGTTTGGCGATGCAGTTTATGGGCGGTATGGGTGGTGGATTAGGGGGTTTGTTTGACACTTCTAAACTTACAGGTACAATGAAACGGGGTAGTGCTATGGATATGGAAGAAGGTATACTTTGTGATATGCTATGTGGTGATTGTACACAGTCACATTATGACAAGATGCATGCGGAAATGCCAGAAGAACCAAAACAGAATTGGAAAGCGATATGTGAAAATAATAAGTCTGAATTTGTTGGTAATAATCAACATTGGAGCAAGATGATTCATAAAGTTGGTAAAAATTGTTGTTGATAAACAGGTTTAGTTACCTGTGGGTTTATCCTTATATTCTGAAGCTTTCTTAGGTGTTTTACATATGACATCACCACAATGATCCCTATTCTGATAGACAGAATTTATGGATGTTGAAATTTCACTACAAGATTTTAGGGACCAGCGTCCTAACATAGGTTTATCCACTTTAACGAAAAGTTCGAATACTTTCTTAAACATTATCTATATTGGGAGGGATGTATTTAAGTGTGTTGTCAGGTTTGAAGAAGTCCTTAAATGGACACCCTTCACAGCGTCTGTGACGTACTGCACATGTGACTGCATCAGGTTTCTTGATACAAGGTTCTTTCACGGCTTTTTTCCGTTGTCGATAGGTTCGTCGTCGTCGAATGGCGTAAATAAGGATTGGGGTTTGACCTAGAGCTAACATATACAATACTAAGTGTTGTCGTTTTTAAATAGCATTAACAGTGCATTTTAAAAATGATTTTTTTGATTTAATTTACTAACATACCGAAACCAACAAATTAGTTGGAGAAGGCGAGGCCACCCATGCCAGATTGGATGCGGAGGACGTTGTAGTTAGTGGCGAACATGTGCATGGAAGTCGCGCCGTTGAGGGTGTTGGCAGTGACCGCAACCTGCGCGTTGTCGATGCGCGAGAAGTTGCAGGTACCAGTGGGCTGGTGCTCCTCGGGCTTGAGCGCGAAGGAGTACGAGTAGACACCGGCGTAGGGGGAGCCAGTGTGGTGGTTGAAGGCCTGCACCTGGTTGAAGTACTTGCCCTTCTGCTCCTTGAAACGGTCCTGGCCGTTGAGGATGAGCTTGAAGGTCGAGAGGGGACCGACGGCCTCCTCGGTGAACTCCGCGGAGGAACCGGCCTGGCCGACGTGAAGCATGGGAGCACCGTAGAGGGAGGTGGGCACGAGGCAGTTGGACTCGATGCCGGACACGTTGGACTCAAGGGTGATGTTGTTGGTGTCAGTGGTGAAGTTCCACAGGGACGAGGTCGCGGCGGTGTTGGAGAAGCACCACACCAATTCCTTGACGGGGTGGTTGTAGGACAAACGGACCTGCTTGGTGGAACCAGTGTCGACGGTGTCAGTACCAGTGTGCTGCACCTGCTCGATCAGGTATTCGTGACCCTTCTGGGCGAAGCGGCGACGCTCTTCGGTGTCCAGGTAGATGTAGTTGGCCCACACCTTGAACACGGAGCTGTTGCAGTAGGTGGAGAAGTCGGACGCAAGGTCGATGTCGATGCGCACTTCGTGGTACTGAAGGGCGATCAGGGGCAAGTACAAACCGGGGTTCCTGTTGAAGAAGAAGAAGAGGGGGAGGTAGACAGTCTTGCCGTTGATGGCAGTGGTCATCTTACCGTAAGTGGCCTTCTTGGACTCGTCCAAGTAAAGCTCGGAGTACAAACGCCACCACTTCTGGTAGTGCTTGTCGATGCGCTGACCACCGATGGAAAGCTCGACGTTGTTAACGGCACGCTCGGCGACCCAGCACGCCAGGGCGGAGGTGTCGACATCGGACTCGAGTTCGAGGTACATGTCACCGACAAGGTCACCGTTACGGGCGACAGTGACGGACACGCGACCGGAGTTGGCGGCAGTACCGTTGACGGTCTGCTCGATGTTCTCCATCGCGAAGTTAGTGTGGCGCTTGTATTTGGCCTGGAAGAAGGTAACTTCGGGGTTACCGGTAAGGTAGACGTCTTGAGCGCCGTAAGCGACGAGTTGCATGAGACCGCCAGCCATTTTGAGAGTTGTTGTACTATAAGCAGAGAAAATAATTCTGGTCAAACGCGCATATTTTGATTTGGATTTTTCTTGGTCTATTTCAAATGTCGAAACAGCCTGAAGAAATTCCCGAAGATGAAATTGAAGAATACACCGAGGGTGACACGACCGAGGGTGACACGACCGAGGATGAGGTCGAGGAAGGTGAGATTATCATGGAAGATGATGATCTCGAAGACTTTGATATCGAAGATGAGGGTGATGAGGGTTTGGATATTGTCGGGCTCATGACATCTCTGATGGCGACCCCGGACGGTGAGACTGTGTGTTCAGCATTAGTAACGATTGGCCAACAAATGCAAACCCAAAACAAAATACTTATAAAGATTTTGAGTGAGTTGAAATCTGCTTAGAGGAAAAAATTGTAATTAGTTAAATGGAAGGTACACACTTCATCGATAAGGAACCCAATAGGTTTGAAGCACTCGCCGAGTTGCAGAAGCAGCAAATCCAGTCGATGAATGGTGAACAGTTGATTGATACGATCACACAATTTGAGTTCCACTGGGATCTCAGGACGGAAGATTATAGAAATGCTCGCGAACTTGGATATCGCCAATTTATGCATCACTCTAACTGGGATGAGAACAACAACCCCAGGGCTGAAGGGATCGACATCTTAGCTATTAAGGGTCTTCGTGATAAGCAACGTCGTTTTCTCGTCGAACTCAAAAATAATGTATCAGAACTTAAAATTGAAAAAGAAATTTCGGATGAAGGCACAACCCCTATCACACGTATTAATAATGTATTGAAGCAATTGACTGATGGATACGATAACATCCGTAGACACTACATTTCATATGAACGTGTTGTGAACCCCACGGCTAAACCTGAGGCAAGTTCAAACTCCGACCCATCTACAATGGATGAAGATGCAATTGATGATTGCACACCCTATCAAAAGTGCCTATTGTACACCCTTGATGAACTTTACAAATGTGGATATCGTCGATACAAGGGACAGTGTTGTGAAGAAATCAAAACGTTCGATCGTCGTGGTACTCGTGCGTGGGTTCCCAGGTTTGACATCAAACAGTTCGTGTACACTATCGCACAGAAGGATGACAACTTCAATAACTGGAAGAACTTTACGAGTCGTGGCTCAGTGTTTCGTGAAGTGGTTGACAATATTTCGACTTGTATCGATCCACAATTTCCAGAGATCATAAAGAGGCGTCATGTATGGGCGTTTAAAAATGGAGTATTTGTCGGTAAAGAATGGTTACCCGATCGTGGAGTGTATGACTGTCGTTTCTACCCATACGAAAGTAAGGAGTTTGCTTGTCTAGACCCGACGATTGTCGCCTGTAAGTATTTCGATCAACAGTTTGATGACTTTTCTCATATTGAAAACTGGCAAGACATTCCCACCCCCTTTTTCGACTCTATCCTGAAGTATCAACAATTCGAACCAGAAGTGTGTCACTGGGCCTACGCGATGGGAGGCCGCCTCTGTTACGATGTCGGCGAGCTCGATAGCTGGCAGGTGATTCCATTCTTCAAAGGTATTGCTGGTTCAGGTAAGTCCACTCTCTTGACGAAGGTGTTTGAGAGGTTTTACGAAAAGGAAGATGTCGGAACTCTTGCGAACAATATTGAAAGAAAGTTTGGTCTTTCTGCGATCAAGGATTCCTTCATGTTCGTCGCCCCTGAGATTAAGGCTGACCTAGCACTCGAACAGGCGGAGTTCCAATCGATTGTATCAGGTGAAAGTGTTTCTGTTGCAGTGAAGAACAAGACTGCTGCTTCAATGGTGTGGACGGTTCCCGGTGTTCTTGCGGGTAATGAAATCCCGAACTGGAAAGATAACTCGGGTTCTGTACTACGTCGTATCCTCGCATGGAACTTTACGAAGCAAGTGCGTGAAGCAGACCCACATCTCGATAAGAAGCTTGAGACTGAACTTCCAATCATCCTTCTAAAATGTGTAAGAGGTTACCTAGATTACGCAAACAAGTACCGCAACAGAGACATCTGGAATGCCGTTCCACCGTATTTCAAGATCATCCAGAAGCAGGTGGCAATGGTTGCGAATACACTCCACAACTTCCTAGAGTCGACAAATATCAAGTATGGCAAGGACTGCTTTGTACCCCAGAAGATCTTCGTACAGATTTTCAATCAACATTGTCAAGCCAACAACCTTGGGAAGCAAAAGTTCAATCCCGATTTCTATGTGGGACCGTTCAGTTCAAGAGAACTCGAAGTTAGGAATGCTGAAGTAACATACAATGGAGATTATTACCCCAACCAACCTGTCATTTATGGTGTCGATGTAGTGATGGATAATGCCACCTTTTCAAAGGATTATTAAAAAAATCGTAACCAATAGTAATATGAGCCAGAGTGTCAAAGAATTTGTCAGGCAATCTGGCGTTCAGGTTCAGACACAAAACTCAAACTCCAACTCAAACGACGAGTTTGCGAGAGATCTCGAGCAAGACATGCTTCGTAGACAGCGAGAACGCGCTGCGGGATTTCGCTCACCCCCACGCCCGATGCGTCCAGTACCTCGCCAGGTTCAGGTTCCTCAACGTCTTCAGAGGGATCTGGTCAATGATCGATCGTATGCAGGCGCGTTTAAACAATTTGAAAACTCTAATAATAATTCTCCATTAGAAAATGAATTTGATGATGTAAAACTCTCTGCGAATGAGGAGAAAATGATCGATAATCTAGTGCAGGAATTTGATGTTCCACCACCTACAGCTCTTCAGTTTAGTAAGTTTAATCCAGGTATGTTCAACGCCACTGTTGATTCCGGATTTGGACAAAAGGCTACCGTCCTCGATCTTAAAAAAATACTGGTAAATAAGCCGCCACTACCAAAAACACCTATCGGGGAGGGTCTTTATGTAGAGACACACGAGATAAAAGGTATTTATGGCCAGTTTCAGACAGGTTTCTCTCATACTCGAAACGCTGGCCCTAAGGGTTCTCTTAACAAAAACTTCGCTAGTGTACAGTTCATGATCACACTTTCCAATGACACCGAAAGTAAGGGGGGTACTGTAAATATTTACCGAAATGGTAAGATTCGATTCTCTGGTGGATTTATAGGAACGAATATCGTGAATCAGCCCGAACTTCTTCGTCGTTTCATTGTTACTACTTATACCGAGCGTCAAGAGTTCTTATATAACCCCTTTACCTATAACAATTTGAGTGGGAAGTTTAGAATCAATGGTCTTTTTAATAGTTTACCTGTGATCGCGAGTCGGCAGAGAATGTACGGTATGACAACCATGTCGATCATTGAAGAACAGACACCCTTCCTTTATGTACCCATTGAAGGAGCGACTTTGATTTTTTCGAAAAGTGGTAACATTCAGATTGTAGGTGCGAAAACCCCTGCTAGTATGCTCAAAGGGTACGACACCGCGAAAGATTTAATTATAAAATTATATGAAGATGGTCAGGTTACTGTGACTGGGTTTTTTGATAAAGGTGTAAAAGTTGGTAGGTCGAAGTCGAAGCCAAAGAAGAATTCTGTTTCACCAAAGAGAAAATACATCAAAAGAAACTCTGATGAGAATCAACGCATGTCAAAAATTGAACTCGTAGCACTTGCTAGACGTAAGGGTGTTGTCAACTTTAGGGTAAAAAATATTAATGGTTCTAGGCTCGCAACCAAAGATGAGATTCGCAATAGAATCAAGAACCTTTCCAATAAAAAGAATGTGACTTTCAAAAATACTCAAAAGAATGAAAATGTCAGACTCAATGGTAATGGTAATGCATTCAGAGTTGGTCGCAAGATATGTACAGACATGAAAAAGGATGAACTTATTCGTATCGCTGGGATTCTTAAGATCAAACCTGGTGAGAAAGAAACTAAGAAGACCTTGTGTAAGAAAATTCAAGTTGTACGAAATGATCTAGCCAAACCTAAACCTAAACCCCCTCCACCCCCACCTAAACCTAGTAAAAGGCAAGTACAACGTACAGTTGCCAATGCGAAACTCAACGTGAAGAAGGGTGAAGTCATGAAAAAGAGGGGTCTCGACGAGAACTCTATCCGCAAGGATTTGAGGAAGCTCTATGGTGATAAGTGGATGAAACGGTACCAACCCAACCTCAACCAGGATGTGCGGAACATGAAGTCGGCTCTCAACGCCATCAATAAGGGTAACAAGGCTGGTGTTCCTTTCAAAAAGAATATTGACCAGGTCAAAAAGAACGTCGTCAGTAGATGGAAGATGGAACGGCGCCGAGAACTCGAGAGGAACTATCTAATGAACAAGGTAAATACCACTGGTATCGCACTCAATCTCAAGAATGACTACCGTCGCGCGGCTTCTAACTATATTATGAGTAAGAAGACGCCTCCCTCCAATAAGACAATGATGGAATATAGAAACTATTGGCTAAAGTTTAGAGCCAATGTTAATTCCAATAGGCGTTCTATTGGAATTAACAGGGTGGTCAAAGCCCGGGTTGAAAAGATGTAAGAGTGCGATGATAAACTTGAGGATAACAAGCTGATCATATCGGTATTTGAATTAAAATTCTCTTCATAGTCGTGAGTGATGTACCACATAATAGAGCGCATACCATGATGTATGATAAATCCCACCACATACGGCTAAAAGCAATTACTGGTAATATGGTAAGTAAATACACACCGTGACCCGATATTGGGGCAATAGATATAGGTCTTTCAGAATGAACTGCAATTGTACTTGCTATAACAAAAATAAAATCTGTTATATCAATTATTCTTAGTAAATTGAAGAGTTTAACAAAAGATATAACAAGAGCCAATCTAAAACCTATTTGTACATTATTATTATAATTTACTGCAACTACGTCAAAACTGACTCTTGTCAGAGTTTGGGGTTCTTCAGGTAGTTCGACTATCACCGGTGGAGGGATTTCTTGGTTGAAGGCTATAGCTACGGAGCCATCAGGTCCTTCAACTACCAGGTGTCTGCACCCCTCCATAGACTTAATACCTATACGACTTTATTGTTTAAGTTTCAAAAAAAATTAGCACTTGATTTTTGTGTTCACTTGTTTGTTTGGTTCAGCGATTTGTTTGAGATGAATCGTGTGATACGAGAAATTGTATTTGGGAAATGTTTCTTTTATTTTATTTGATAAGAGACTACCCTGAACTATGTAAGGCATACCTGTACACACTGATGTTCGCTCAATTCCGAGAAGACGATCCTCGAATTGAACAAACATCTTTAGCGCGTCACGCCCTAACCCATCCTTGTGCATCTGAAGATACACCGCCTTTGACGCACCATCGCTTACATAGAAGTTTTTGGAACCCTCAACTTCCTCAGACTTTGTACGCTTCTCGTACATCAACGCTAGGAGTATGATCGCAAGGATAATGTAGATCATTTATATTTACGGAGAAATTAGTTTACAGAGGTCATCAATCTTCTGAAGAATGTTTTGGAACTTGTAAATCGAATCAACATCTGAGGGCTTGACAATCTCCAACTCAATCTGATAACTCGCCTCCTCCTCAGAATCCATGTCAACATTGTCACCCGAAGAGATTGTCATGTCGATGCTCAGGTTCTTACGCACGAAGGAGTGACGAGTTTTGCTCCGCTTACGATCCATCTCATACTCCCCAGAGGTGGGGATCTCACGAGCGACACAAAAACGCACATCGAGGGGGTCCCTTTTGAAGTCTTCCTTGATCACACTGATTTTTTGGATCATGATCTGTTCACCAGACTCTTCGTCACAGGTTATACGAACATTGTTCGCATCGTTGTAGTATACATCAGCTGTCGTCATCTTCACACTTTCCCATCCATCATACTTCTTGAGACCCTGGAGCACTCGTTTCCAAGTATCTTTACCAACATTCGTATCAAAGAGGGATCCATTATGTTTCCCGAGACGTATTTCAACCTCGATATCACCTTGACCCTTATGGGCTTCGAAAATCGGGAGTACTCTTTCGGTGAGATTCATTTTTCTTAACTTTTTACAAATGCGTCTTTCTCTTAAGCCTTTTTTATACATAAAATTCAATGAAGGGTCTCGAAAATAGTGGAAATACCTGTTATTTCAACACGGCTCTTCAATGTCTATTGCATATCCCTGCTTTGACAAACTACTTCCTCAAGAATCCGTATACAGGTGATTGTATATTTACCCAAACGTATGGGACACTCGTGAAAACCTTTTGGACTAGGGGTCAGGATACTGTCGACATCAAAACACTTCTGTCAGAGTTTCGTAAGAAGTTTCCTCGTTTCGGATCGAATGAACAACATGATGTTCAAGAAGCTGTGTTGTGTATCATAGACATCCTCGAAACATCTCAACCCGAAATCAAACACTGGTTTTACGGGAAAAAGATTCAGGAAACAGTTTGGCCGGGTGGAAAATCATCAAACGAAGAGGACTTTAGCGTTCATTTGATAACATCTGAGGGAAAGGATATGAGTGAAATGCTCAAAAAAAGTACAAATTGGAATGTACTCGAAAACTTTGAAGATACAATGGGTAATGTGCACAATGTCGCGACAACTCGTATGCTCTTTTCAAAGTTGCCACAAGTTCTCATGGTTTCATTCGATCGCAAGAGTCATGTTCAAATCATCGAAAATATCATCATCGACAAGTATGAATATAATCTCATCGCGAGTGCTGTACATGTCGGTAATCAAAACGATGGTCACTATGTGGGGATGATAAAGCGTAGAAATAAATGGTTTTTAGCGGATGATGACAGTGTTCGAGAACACCCACTTCCTGACGAGGCTGGATATTATTTCATGGTCTACAATCTAAAAACTCTTTCATCTTAATATTCTCTTTGATGTTCACGATGGTTCGGTAAAATGTTCGGCGGTTATTGGGGTGTGTCTTATCCGTCCTCCTCTTTAGGGGTTTCCACCACATCGGCTCTTCCCAAGTTACATATTTACATTCAACTATGGCACCATCTTCGAACCATGGTTCATCTTCCATACGATTGTGAGGAATCTCACTCTCAAAATAAAACTTTCCCTTTTCCTGTACATACAGACGCCAAGTTGGTATACCAGGTTTAAACCCAGGTGTTTCTCTCGAAGGTTCTCTCTTCATGAGAAAGTCCACTGTATTCTTCTCCTGTGGCTTCCATTTGAACATCGTCTCATGTGTTCCAATACGTATCGGGTCATTGATAGGGGTGAACACAAGACCGTCAATCTTCTGATCAACTGTTGGGAGATACTTATCCATGAACGTCTCAAAATCTCTCATATGATGAAACGTCTTACATTTGAGACGATATTGATCGGATTTCATGTAGATCACAGACTTCATCAAACCCCTTGCGGCATCAAGGCGTTCTGTGAGATTCTTGTTCCATACAGATTGTCCCGCCACGAGGACAGCATCATAGACCATCAGTGTCCCTTCATAAAGTTCACCATCAAGGATCGTTCCATCGTATACATTCTTCTTCAAGTTGATAGAAACTTCAAACATATTAAAAGCCCGATTGACAAATAGACATTTTCGTTTTCCTTCATACGTGAGCGCAACCATCATGTGTCGTTCTCCATCTGTCTTTTCGCAGACTACATAATCACCCCCTTTGAGTATAGGGAAATGTCTATGTTCGATCGAGATTGGCTGTGGTCCAGGAAAGTAATCTTTACTTCCCCATCGAGCATGTATAAAGTCTATGACATATTTGTGAAGTGGGGTGGACATGTTTTATGTTCAACCTTAAACTTTAATTTACTTTGACACCTGCGGCGTTGAGAATATTACTCACACATTCATGTGTATATATCATTGTCAACTTAGCTGCCGTAAATGCATAAATTTTAACACCTTGTTGTAAAAGTTTATGAAACATATCTGGAGCGAGTTTCCAGTTTCCAGTTTTTTTATCCTTGATATTTTTCAAAACATTCTTTGTGTTCATCATCCACGCTTTTGCTGTTGTAGAATCAACTTTACGAATATCTTTAGAAACTGAATTACCTACAACAGTGTCAAAGTGAAGCCCCATCTGTCCAACTGGTTCAGTGGAATTTTCTCGAACCTTTTTTTTGAAAAGATCCCAATCAATACCATCCTTCACACCCGGGAACACGAGGCACCCTACACCGTCGTGTGGTTCAAAAAGTTGAATAATCGATTCGTCATCCATATGAATACCAAAATCTATGAAGACGATACGATCGTGAGATTTCATATAACTTTGAATTTTTTCAATCTTATCCAATGTGTCATCATTGACATACTCAATTTGATTGTCTATTTTTCTTTCGAGACATTTAACATTCAAACGTAAAACGGTATGAAGTGTTTTCACATGGCAAGATTTGGATCGAGTGACTATGATTGTCACAAGTTTCATAGCTCATTCTATACTCTAAACCTTAAGCCTGTCATTGAGACATCCAGAAAAGGGTAAATTTCCGACATGACCGAGTGTGGTATTCACATCCGCGTAAATTTTCCCATCGGCTTGCTGCCAACGACGACAAAACGCAAAATCTTCTGACAAGTATCGTCTATTCCCGGGATCGATCATACAATCGAAGCATGCATGATAATCGTCGAAGTCTCGGTTCTGGTGATCATTCTTACACCACAAGTCTGGAAACTTTTCCTGTATGGTTTTGAATACTGACCTCTTGATAACCATAAATCCCGTGGGTCCGTCGAGAATTTCGATGAATCCATTCTCAATAGGGCGGTTGGTTGCACCAAAGTTGATCACGAGACTTGAGGAAAGCATGGACATATCACGATCGTCACCCCTCTTTACAGCATTCGCAGCTTGATCCCACATGACAACCTTCTTTGGGTAACACGCGACGGAAACATCATGACCAGAATTAACGAGACGCACAACCGCTTCGGGGTTGAAATGAACATCTGCATCGATAAACATGAAGAATTCACAGTCAGTCTTTTGCATAAAACGTCCTACAGATACGTTACGAGCACGATGTACGAGAGATTCGTTTTCAGTGGTGTCTAGTAACAATTGAATACCTTCTTTTATTAAAAGTAATTGAAGTTTAATAATACTGGTCATATACTTCTCCAAGCATAATCCACCATAGCATGGTGTCGCGAGAAATAGTTTCCTCATATATTATTTTTCACACGTAGCCTCTAAGTGTTTTTTTATAATAACCTCAATCTTATTCAGTGTCGGAATGGACACTGAACATTTCTCACACATTTCATTTTTCGTCACCTTATCTCCTAGTATGATGTAAATAATCGCAGAAGCCACACTGTTTGGAGTCTTACTCATAAGATCTACACAGTCCTCTGTGGCATTACACATTTTGTTACATCCGAGGCGCTCTTCTCGTGTGACACTGAAAGAATTTAGAAGTCGTTGCATCACATCAAACGCTTTCGTCACATAGTTCTTTTTGGTCGCACCGAGAATATTGTCTTTGAATATTTGGGTTGTTCGACTTACATCTTTGGATTGAATACCAAACATATCCGCAATTTCTTTAGTTGTTCGAGGAATTTGGGCAAGACGACATGCGTAAAGTACACAATTCGCCTTGATACCTAGACGCACTGCACCACGGGTCAATTTTTCACCATTGAATTTTCTGTACATCATCTTTGCATCTTTGAGTACCGAATCTGGTAAAGTGTGACACGCTTCATCGATGTCTTTGTACGCATGGAAAAGAGATCGATCCTTATGATTCATAGACATATGAAAGTTAATCTTCGCCATCCTCTTGTTTTCATATGTAGATCCACGTTGCGTTGCTATGACAGTTCCTTTGCCCCAGTTCTGTGAAAAGAGTTCTGGGTTTGCATTTGGATTGCCACATCTCGACGGGTCATTCACTTTTCCGTCATCGGTCACACCACTGGTCCATTCTGCGGTATCATCCACAAAATAAGAATCAACGAGTCCACATTCTGAACATGTTGGTAATCCTTCTCGGGTGATAACTTTTACACCTGAGCATTTTTTACATAAATGAGTATTCATTGGCTTTTCATCGAGTTTTTTTGGTAATAGGGCGTCCAGTTCGGACCATATAGTTGCCAGCATTGTTTTTGAATGTAGCAACCTTTTTTAGAATTTCAAAAAACGCATCACTGACTTAGGCGTCTGACACGGGTTTCAATAAGATCGATAGTTTCCTTGAAACTCTTTCCACCAGAAGTGGTGGGTTCCCATTCATTCCATTCTTTATCAATTGCTTTATGACCAGGGGGTAACGTAATATCTTTACCTACGACTTCACTATCAGAGACGACAAAGCCTTCGAGGTCGGATTCGTCTTCAGCACCTTCATCATATAAGTCACTGTCACTGTCTTCAACATCGATTTCACTGTACATTGCAAATCTGTTCATACCAAGGGATTTCATCTCAAGATCGGAGAATGTTGTTCCACTTGGGTAGTGTTCCATCAAACTTTCATAAGGTGCGGGAGAAAGAGTCACGGGTTCCAGTTCGTATACACAAGCATTCTTATAAAAAAGTTCAGTGGGGTTGAGATATCTCAGGCCAAGAGTATTGCCAGTGTTCATACCAACAATCCCGTACATTTCGTCTTCGACACCATCTTCGTTTACTAATACTTTGACTATATCATTTTGATTTATTTCAGAGGGCACAATCATGCTTAGAGTTTTCAGCCAAAAAAATATAAGGGATAATATCACAGATGAAAGTTACTATTTATTCGAAGGAAGGATGTCAATATTGCGACCACGCGAAGACCCTGTGCGAATCAGAGGGTCTCGACCACGAAAAGGTAATGGTGGACAAAGATGAACTCATGAAAGTTTGCGGTCCGGGAGCGGCAACCTACCCTCAGATATCTATTGACGGACGTCACATCGGAGACTACTTTCAATTTCAAGAATATATCGAAGACGAATACGAACCAATTCTCGCCCCCACCCTAAACAGATTCACCGTCTTCCCCCTGAAGTATCCTGAGCTCTGGGAACTCTATAAGAAGGCTCAAATGTCCAATTGGACTGCTGAAGAGGTAGATATATCTAAGGATATGGACGACTGGAAAACACTCAACGATAATGAACAGAAGTTTATAAAGTATATCCTGGCGTTTTTTGCTGGGTCCGATGGAATCGTTTTTGAAAATATTAATAACAACTTTGCTGATGAGGTGCAAATATCTGAAGCTCGCTCATTCTATGCCTATCAATCTCACAATGAAATGGTTCACGGTGAGACCTACTCTAAACTTATCGATAAATATATCAAAGATCCTACTGAAAAGAAACAACTCTTTGAGGCTATTCAAACTGTACCCTGTATCGAAAGAAAGGCCAACTGGGCCCTGAAATGGTTCGATACCAAATCTAAGACTTTCGCTGAACGTCTCTTCGCTTTCGCTTGTGTAGAAGGCATCTTCTTTTCTGGAAGTTTTTGTGCCATTTACTGGCTAAAGAAAAGAGGACTCATGCCCGGTCTCTGTTTTAGTAATGAACTCATTTCACGGGATGAGGGGCTTCACCAAGAGTTTGCTGTCGAATTATTCAAACAACTCCGTAACAAACCGTCGACGGAGACACTTCATACAATCATCAAAGAGGCTGTCGAAATTGAGAAGAATTTCATTTTAGATGCACTTCCATGCAACCTGATTGGCATGAACTCCGATAAGATGTCAGAATATATCGAGTACGTTTCCGATCGTTTACTTAAACAGATTGGTCAACCCCCAATTTGGAACTCCAAGAATCCTTTCGACTTCATGGAAAACATTTCCCTAGATGGGAAGACAAACTTCTTTGAGAAGCGGGTGGGTGACTACGGAAAGATGGATGACACCTCAGATGAAATCGGTTTCGATGAAGAGTTTTAAACATTTTACATTCAATTTATCCAAATTGACTGTAAAATATATGAGTAGGTTATATTCTATTTAATTAAAGAGGACCCCATCCGATGACACGTCCATGGACCCTAGGGTACGACCACTGTTGGTCAGTTCGATTTGGGGTTCACCGAAATCGGGTTCAGGGTCGGGTGCATCAGCCATGCTAGGTGGGGCAGCCACAACAGTCTTGGTACCACATCCACACCCAGCCTTTTTCTTTTTACCACAACTTCCACTTTCCTTCTTGATGTTCATCATACCCCAAACAATGAGGATGAACACGAGGGTGTGTACGAGGAGACCACGGGTCGAGGGGCACCCAGTGGGGGTGGAGATCCAAGAACCCAAGATTCGCCTGACAATGCGAAAAGTCTCAGGGTTCGCAACGATGAAAAATGTGAGACCCGATATGATGGAAATGATTAACTTTTCTTGCTGCTTCTTGCCATTGCAGCCACAGCCACAGTCTTTAAATAGACCCATGATTACTTTTGATATATATCAACAAAAAAAATAACTTAAAGTCGAACCACCTAGTATATATATAACCAACCAACAATGTCTCTCTCTATTCAGCAATCCACCGAATTCTCTGCCTCCTCTGTGCAATTCTCGAAACTTCGCAAAAATAAAAATGGCGGTAAAGCCGTCTACCTTAACGCCGGCGACAACAAGAAACTCTACATTCAGTTTCCCTTCATGCGTTCTCCTTATGGTTTGAGTGCCTTCACCGATGAAGGTACTGGACGCACTTCTTACTCTCTCGATCTATCTTTCGATAGTGACAACGCTGAGGCTATGGAGGTTCACGACAAGCTCAAGGAACTTGACGATATCATTGTGAACACCGTTGCTGCCAACTCTAAGGAGTGGCTCGGTAAGGAGTTCAATGTAGCAGTCCTCAAGGAGGCGCTCTACAAGCCTATGATCCGCCCTGGTAAGGAGCAGTACCCCTCTACTATCAAGCTCAAGATCCTCACCAAGCCTGACGGTACCTTCGTCCCAGAGGCGTATTCTATGAATAAGCAGTCGATCTCACTCGACACCATTGAGAAGGGGCAGAAGTGTATGGCGATCGTTGACCTCAACCAGATTTGGTTCATCGACAACAAGTTCGGTGTGACAATCCGCCTCCAACAGGTTCTTCTTGAGCAGTCTGCTAAGCTTCCCTCCTTTGCTTTCCAGGGTCTCAATCTTCCCAATGAGGAAGTTGATGTCGAGGTCGAAGAGGAGGAGGAAGTTGACGAAGTTGATGACCAGTAAGTTCCCGATTCACAAGTCCTACAGATTTTGATTTATTTCCCCTATTCGTAAGTTGAAACAATCTTCTTACGAATATAATAATGAACGCCCAGGTGAAGAAATTGCTGAGGGGTAAGAAGGCCTGTGACCCAGCGTCCCACCTCTGGTTGAAAAAGAAAAATGGAACCATGACCAAGGGTGCTGTGAAGCTTGGTGAGGGTCAGTATGGTAAGGTGTATCGTGGATGTATTGACGATGGATGTGAAAAGTACATCGCTTACAAGGAAATCAGAACACCATCATTGACTGAAAAGACGAACAATCTGCCACTCGCGAAATTTAAAAGGGTACTCGACGAGATGAACCCAAAGATGGAATTTACCATCGCAAAAAAATTGGAAGGTTTTGGGGTTCCCAAGATGTACCTGTACAAAACCTGTGACAATAAGGACATTCTTTATACTGAATACGTGAAGGGTAAAGAGTTGAGGGAATGGATGGTGACGCAACCCACTCTACCCGCTATAAAATCCGTGATGGCTCAGGTACTCTACAATCTCTACCGTATCCAAAAGAAGTATCCAGGATTCCGTCATCATGATCTTCATGGTGGAAATATCCTCGTTCGACCAGTCCCTGTGAAGGATATGAAAATCATGGGGTCTACGATTTCGAATGCGGGTTTTGAAGCTGTCATAATTGATTTTGGATTTTCTGTATTCCCTCGGATTAATAATCCTCTCATCAATGCGAACAATTACAAGAACATTGGCATCTCGAGAAAGTCTGACAAACATTATGATTTACACTTCTTCCTGAATTCCATCCATAACATGGTTCTTCAACCACGGACGCGCACAGAGCGAGTGGTAAAGACATTTATCGAAAACCTTTTACCCCCAAATTATCTTGTGAGTAGATCGAATGTTGTCAAGAACATGAGATTGAGGGGTAACAAGACTGTAAATTTGAACTTCAAGGAGGTTCTGTCGAAACCCTTCTTTACGGGTGAGAAGACTATGGTTTACATTTCTATTTCTAAACCTAAACCTAAACCTGTCATTAAAATTCAGGCTCCTAAACCAAAAACACCAGTAAACAAAGAGGCTGCTAAAGCGAGGGCTGTTGCTATCCTAAAGATGGGCAAAGCGAAACCCAAGAAACGCCCTGGTATCGTTAGAGCACGACCTTGAAGACTCGCTTCGTACCCTCGTCAACTTGGGAGAGTACTCTAAACTTTGGAGTTTTCACGAGTTTATCACCATTCTTAGTGACGAATGATTTCATCCGTTCAACTTCACCACGAGGCATTTTCCTGGTGTACTTGAGCGTCACATTTTTGTTTCCAATAGTGAATATAGTTGAAGACATTTTAATATTTACCTATAATAAAATATGCAGCGCTCGACAATTGTAATTGGTATAGTAATTCTTCTCGTTGTGTTCTTAATCTACAGGAACAGAACCAAGGCCTCCGCGACTGGTAAAAAGTGGACCGTTTACGGTACTATGAGTTGTGGTTGGACACGGAAACAACTTGACTACATGGAAAAAAATGAAAAGCCTTACACATTTGTGGATTGTGAGAAAGATGGGTGTGACGGTATGAATGCTTTCCCACTCCTCAAGGATCCCAATGGTAAAACGATTGTTGGATACACTGAGATGTAAACATTTATTATTCAAGAGTTGATTGTATCAACTTATCAATAATGAAATTAGATGCCACGCACAATCTGGAGAGAGAGGGCGAGGACGAAAGCGTCCAACATAGTGTTGATGGGCTTGAGAACAGAGATGTGCTTCACGAGAGAACGGTTCCACACGACACGAAGAAGGAATGTGCTGATGAGAATGGTCAGCACGAACACGAGAAATTCCATGAGTGCGTCGGATCGAGTTTTGGCCTTGGTTACTTCTTGAATCATTTATTACAAGTGGATATTTTTTTCTGTATCAATAATAAATGAAGGTACTCCCTCTGAGTGGTTCTGAGAGTAAGTACACCAATCGGAGGTGGGGTTCCCAGAAAGGCATAGGAAATAACAACTGTTATGCCTATGCTGTTGGTGACTATGAAGCCTATAGGTGGCAAAAATCCATTCCTGGTGATCGGTCTGGACTATCGAATGGAAATCATTCATATACACACTGCACAAGTCTCCCAAAGCGTGTTGTTTCAGACAATCCCAAAATTGTCTACAAAGCAGGAGCTAATGAGAAATGTAAAAGGGGATACTACAAAGTTATGATGTTCGTCTCTCCTGGGCGTCCATCAAACTATATCCGTCAAGGAGATTTTCACTTCTACAAACAGCATGGGGTTGTTGAATACAAGATCAAACCTGGGGACACTGTGGCATCTGTAGTCAAATTTTTTAAAGTTCCAGAATCTAGGGTAAAGAGGGCTGGGCCGTTCAAGGTCGGTAAACGTATCATTTTCAAATCGAATGTATTCAGTCACAAGCGTGGGTGGGCGACTGGTCCACTTCTGACTGATGCAAGAGGTAAGGCTATTATGGATCCTCGAAAGGCTTCAAGGAACTATCCTGGATTGAATTATGAAACGTATTGCAGCTCATTCTGCGTCAAGAATCGAGGAATCAAAGTCGGTAAGACTCATCCCAAGGTCATCAAGAATACTGTCTAGATCTGGTTGATTTTCGACATCGAAGTTGATATCAAAGAGATCTAATACATCGAATATTGATTCTTCATTCAAGGACACAGAGTTCCCTGTCGCTGTGTAATTGTTTTGAATCGTGACGACAATTTTAAAGTGTGAAGCATCAAAAACTTTTCTACATGTGGGGCATGTATTCTTACCTTGTTTTTTCCATTTCTCTAGACAGTTGGAATGAAACACATGTCCACATCGAATCGGGGGATTTGTCCTCGTCGATTTGACTTCATTAAGACATATGGCACATGTTGACATTCTAGAGTATGGGGTTAAAGTTTTTTTCGTGATTTAGCTCAGTTAGTAAATATCGGGAATCTTGAGAAGAGGTTTGTCACAGTTGTTACAGTTCGCTTTACCCTGCTCCTCCTGTACCTTGGAGAGAATACCGGGACCCTGGCTCTGAAGTAATTTACGGTACGAGTAGTTGTCCTCGAATGTAATGTTGTTTTTCTTCATCACGTAGTTGTTAAAAAGTTGGGCAGAAGAGTTTATGGTGAAACACCTACCATCGGCCATACCAAGTCGTTGAGACATTTTGTTATTATTACATCAGAAATTAATTTGTCTATTGGTGATCGTCTGCATCCAAGATTGAAATCCTTTTGCTTTGAGTGTTTCAATCATTGGCTCACACTTGTATCCTAAAAATATGTCAAAGACATCAGTCTCCACAGTTCTCGACACTCTAATGTCAGGTCTCTCATTGATGTGCTGGTTGATGATGTTATATGCGAATGCAATTTCTTTGAGAGTCTCCGCCCCTGTTATGATAATCTTACCAGTGCTGAAGATACTACAAGTAATCTCCTTCATGTCTTGTGCAGGTTTGAACTTGATCTTGACGGCTGAGTATCTATCTGGCTCGAAGGATACTTTGAAGATATCATCGTACTGTTCAAACCAGTCAGCCACTTTCATGAGGTTGATGTTGTAGTTGAGACTGAAGTTGGAGTTGATCATCACTACACGGAAAGCATCGGTTGATATACCGATATCAATTTCCAAAAACATTTTGAAGATGTAGATGAGTTGTGTGATGATACGCTTACAGTCAAAAAGGTCACAACATCCTGCGACTTGGATACTTCCATTTGGAAACACTTTGACAGATTTGGTACTGTAACTGTCGTGATAGGTGAGTGTTACCTGATTATAAAATGTCGTAGGCTTCAACTTCCATTCAAATCCATCTGTTGTGGTTCCACTTCGTTTGAGACGATACGATCCAACACGTTCAAATGTCTCACGAAGCCTTTTAATATCAATAGTCTGTGCAAAACTTGAGACCATCGTAATTGTGGTAATCTTGACCCACGAAGGGCGGGTCTCGTCTGGTAAAGCTTTTCGCATATCATCCAGGGTGAGGAGATATGAAAAACTATTATTTGCAATAGTTGAATACATTTTTGGCCATACTATTCATATATGGTAGACACACTTAGGTGTTTAAAGAGATTACGAGAGCTTTATTTAGATGACTTCATTTCTAAAATCTGCCAGGGCTGTTCATGATGTTGAGTCTGACCTAGCTTACATCGAAATCTATTACGATAAGTACACGAGGACTAATGGCTATACGTCTTTCACGGACTATCTTAATGCAGAACCCCTAGGAGACTGGTTACAAATTCAAAGTGAGGGGAAGGACATTCAGTATGATAAGTTTCTAGACACGATGGTCAGTAAAACGATCGAAGTACAACAGAGACTCGCTGAACTCGCATTGGATACTGTCCTTATGACCGATATAGATGATCGCATATATATTCGCATCGCGCACGCCATTAAAATCCTTGATCCAACATTCCAACCACCCCGTGTAAATATGGAGAGTGCTTGGCAGATGGTGTTTATTAAAAAGTTTTGTAAAAAGACTTTACCTGAAGCCATTCAAATATGTATGAGTCAATCACGTCTCACACACTTCTTCAATATCTTGCGTATATTATCATTAAAGTAATGAAAAAGATGATAAAAAATAATCCAATGTAAGACATTCGTGACTTATTAGATATGCCAACCGTGAGACGTTTTTTATCTTTACAAGTAAAACCTGTATCGATGTTACGCATGGGGTGAATATTCTTCACGATCATACATGGTTCAGTCTCACTCTTACAGGCATTAGTCTCACAAAAAACACTCTTTTCTTGGTGATCTAAATCCGTGTGTGAAGTTACTTCCTGAAAACCACTAAAATCACCCGTCTGTCGAACGCCACCTGGAAGGGAAAAATCGTGTTGGACAAATGGATTGACATCATCGATGGCATACTCATCGCTGAGCATATATTCACTCATCGTTGTTACTACTAGTTCAGATTATATTTTTTGTCTCGCATCTTGTACCGATGTTCTTGCCACATCTTATCTAGATCCACGTTTAACATATGAGCTAGTTGAAAGAGGTAACTGAATACGTCCCCCATTTCCATCATGACGTCCGTACCCCTTTCCTTTTTCAAATTCATTTTTTTGAATGTCTTCTTGTACTGTCGAATAGCTGATGCCAATTCTCCAAACTCTTCTGTCAGGAGAAGCCATACTGTGTCTACAGCGGCCTTATCCCAACCCTTGGATTTACACACTTTCTCGGTCTCGTATTTATAGTAGTTCAAACTCATTACTTATATTACGATAGATTCCAATCTTTAATTGAATCCGATTTTATTATTGAAATCGATTTTTTTGCCGACGGTACTGGTGTTTATGGGTTGGTCTATAAGTGTACGAGTCGTATCAATGTCATTCGCATACGCAATATATTGGGACACACCCGTTTGGATTTGGGAGATTGAGGTATCGATAACTTTGATATTCATATATCTCACCTGTTCATTGATTTTAGTATAGTGGTCACCCGAATTATTAATGAAGACAACGCGCATGATGGCATAGATGTCATCTGGGTTTTGGTAGTCTATGGCGATACCACTTATGTTCTTAAAAGTCTGACGAACACCACGCTGAATAAGATTCTTATTGAAATCTGAAAAAAACAAAGTGTTCAGTGGAGTTTCACACTGCTGGAGAGAATCAAGGTGGAGGTTGTCACACATTTAATATATCCCCCGAAAAAAATTGTGTGTAAATAGTAAATGCTGAACATGGCTAACTTCAATGAGGCGTATGCCAACAAGCCAAACAATTTCGAGGAAATTCCATGCAAACCCCCAGCCTGCTTCGTGGGTTCCTACCCTCCGGTGGCTAAGGCTGGCGAGCAAGGTCCATTCTTCGTGAACACCTATCTTCTCCAACCTAACCGAAAGTTTGAGACTTTCGGAACTGTTCCTGTGAGGAGCAAGGATCTTGAGTGCAAGAAGTAAGTTAAAAATAAAACTGGAACCTTAGATATATGAAGGTCATTAAACGCTCAGGTCGTATTGAGGATATGAAATTTGACAATGTCACCAATAGGATCAAGAACTTAACGTATGGACTCTCTGAAAAATGTGATTCTACTAAGGTTGCGCAACAGGTTTTCTCTTCCCTGTATGACAATATTACCGCCCAGGAAATTGATACACTCTCTGCTGAGATTTGTATTGGTATGATCACCTCCGAGCCCGATTATGAAACGTTAGCGACCCGCATCGTAGCGAGTAACATTCATAAATTGTGTCCTAATAACTTCCATCTCGCCATGCGAAAGCTTCACAAGGCTGGTGTTGTCACCGATCAAGTTGTTGAAGTCGCCCAACAGGTGAAAACTGTCATCGATGTTGATAGAGACTTTGATTTTGGATACTTTGGTCTCAAGACACTCGAGAAAAGCTATCTCCAGAGAGTTGAAGGTAAACTCATCGAAACCCCGCAATACATGTTTATGCGTGTCGCAATCGGGATTCATGGTGATGACATAAATTCAGTCATCGAAACGTACGATATGATGTCGAGAGGCCTCTTCATTCACGCCACACCAACACTTTTCAATGCTGGTACACCCCGACCCCAGATGTCTTCCTGCTTTCTCATCGCCAATAAGGGTGATTCAATTGATGGCATCTACGGAAGTCTCACCGAATGTGCTCAAATTAGTAAATGGGCGGGTGGTATCGGTATGCATATTCACGATGTTCGAGCCAATAAGTCTCACATTCGGGGTACGAATGGTCAATCTGATGGAATTATTCCAATGCTTCGCGTCTTCAACGCAACTGCTCGTTACGTGAATCAAGCTGGTCGTCGTAAGGGTTCTATTGCTGTCTACATCGAACCATGGCATGCTGATATCATGGATTTCCTCGAACTTCGTCTCAATCAGGGGGATGAGGAAGCCAGGTGCCGTGATCTCTTTTCTGCACTCTGGATTCCTGACCTCTTCATGAAGCGGGTCGAAGCGGGTGGTAACTGGTCTCTCTTCTGCCCCGATACGGCGAAGGGTCTTTCGGATGTGTACGGTAAAGAGTTTGAAGAGCTCTACATGAAGTATGAGGAAGAAGGTCTCGCCCATTCAACTGTTCCTGCAGCTGAAGTATGGAAGGCGATTCTCAAGTCTCAAACTGAGACTGGTACTCCCTATATGCTTTACAAAGATGCCTGTAATGCCAAGAGTAACCAGAAGAATTTAGGGGTGATCAAGAGTTCCAACTTGTGTACCGAAATTATTGAGTATACAGACAAAGATGAAACATCTGTCTGCAACTTGGCTTCAATCGCTCTCCCCAAATATGTGAACAAAGAGACCAAGACATTCGATTATGATGCACTTCATAAAGCTACCAAGGTGGTCACGAAGAATCTCAACCGTGTCATTGATCGCAACTTCTACCCAGTCGAGACGGCGCGTCGTTCAAACATGAAGCATCGTCCTATTGGTCTCGGTGTTCAAGGACTCGCGGATGTGTTTATTCTTTGTGGACTCCCCTTCGATTGCGAAGAGTCACGTCTCATGAATGCGCATATTTTCGAGACTATGTATCACGCATCCCTCGAGGCGTCATCTGAACTAGCTGAGGTCCAGGGTTCTTATGAGAGTTTTGAGGGTTCTCCAGCATCCCAAGGTATTCTCCAGCCTGATATGTGGGAAGGTGATACGAAATTCAGTGGTCGCTATGACTGGGATGCGATGCGTGAGCGTGTGAAAACAAAGGGGATTCGCAACAGTCTTCTCATGGCTCCGATGCCTACTGCTTCTACGGCTCAAATATTGGGTAATAATGAGTGCTTTGAACCGTACACAACAAACATATATCTCAGACGCACTCTCGCAGGTGAATTCGTAGTAGTGAACAAACACCTCGTGGACGATCTGAAGAAAGCGGGTTTATGGTCAAAGGAAATGAAAGATCTCATGGTGAAGGCGGGTGGTTCCATCCAAAACATCGTTGACATTCCAGAGGACATCAAGATGTTGTACAAGACCGTCTGGGAAATCAGTCAGAAGTGTATTATTGATATGGCAGCAGATCGTGGTCGTTTTATCGACCAGTCTCAATCTATGAACCTCTTCATTGAGAGTCCCACAATGTCAAAGATGTCATCGATGCATATGTATGCCTGGAAATCGGGTCTCAAAACGGGGATGTATTATCTTCGATCCAAGGCGAAGGCTCGACCAATTCAATTTAGTTTAGAACCAGACTGTGTAGCTTGTTCGGCTTAAAGTTTAACAGGGATATATATTCAGAAGTTCATGGACAAAGCAATCGAAAATCTACAAATTAACCAATTCAACAATCGTAAAATTGTCATTTCAACAAAACAGGGTACACCATTACGTATTCAATTCCCTCGGATGTACATGCCCTTTGGGGTATCTGGCTTCACCCCCGAAGTTGGGCCTACCAAGTATAATATTGATTTCGCAATCAAGGGATACGATGAAGATGACAGTTATATGAAAAACTTTTATGACTCAATTCGAGAATTGGAGAATACGATTATCGATGCAGTCGTCAGTCAAAGTGAAACAATCTTTGGAAGTCAGATGACAAAAGAAAAACTCAAGCCAATGTTCAATTCAAATGTCAAAGAATCACCTGATCGCGAACCAAAGTTTCGTGTCAAGGTTGATACCGATATGGAGGATAATATTAAGGCAAATGTGTTTAACACAGATAAAAACCCAATGAAAGATGAAGTGACCAATGGTCTCTATGCAAGAAATTCGGGACATGCTATGGTGGAACTTAACAGTGTGTATTTCTTGAACAGAAAGTTCGGGTGTACTTGGAAGCTCAGTCAACTTATCGTCTATGAGCCACAGAATCTTAAGGGATTTCAATTTAAGATTTAGATTTATTAAAAAGTAAAATACTATAAATAGCTTGAGCCTCCTTAAGAAGTTTACCATCTACCCTGGTAAATTTCTTTGTGTCCATACCTATCTTAATCTTAGCCATTTTTACGGATTCTGACCAGTCTGCGAGAGTCATTCTTACTTATTATCCTTGATTATTTTTTTGTAGGTCTTGGTCTTCTTCGAGGGGACAAGGCAGAAAGTACCCTTCGCCTCAGACTTCTCCTTCGCGATGTCAATGAACGCCTGGAATTTGGGGTTAGTCTTCAGGGACTTCTTCGCCGCCTTACTCGCCGCCTTGGAAATAATACGACCCTCCTTCATAATGAGATCTTTCTTTGCGAGACCACCAGAGGTCTTGTCAGCAGTGCCATGGAAAACTTCAGCGCGGGAACCAATCATCTTTTATATTACGCTTTGAAAATTTTCTTGATGTCCAGAATAGAAATCTTAGCACTCGTCCTGTTCACTGGGATCTGCTTTTCAATTCTTTCATCGTTGAGGACTTTGGAGCACACGATCGATTTATGCCCCTGGAGCGCCATCATCTCTTCCTCAACACTCACAAAACGCGAACATTCCTTGTATACCAACTTCTTCACATAAACGGCTTGGGTTTGACCAGTTCGATGACTGCGTCCGACTGCTTGAAGCTCAGTCGCAGGATTCCAAGATGGTGCTGTGATATACACACGAGTCGCCTCTTGGAGGTTCAGACCTTGACCACCACTCTTAATCTGAATGATGAATACCGCACCTGGTGCAGCCTTTTTGAAACCCTCAATCTGTTTGACACGATCATCTTTAGGTACGGAACCATCGATTCGAAACACTGGTCGTTGGATATTCTTATGAATATGGTTCATCTCACCCCTGAACTGACAGAAAATGAGAGCTTTTTCGGAAGGGTGTCCTTCGATCATCTCAAAGAGGGTCTCCATCTTCTTCGAACGTCCCACCCACTGTTCTGCTTGTGTCTTACTTTGCTTCGCGACACCATCGAGATACATCTGTGGCCATATCATACACTGTCTCGCCCTCAAAAGACACTCTAAGATGACCATATTCTTCGCATTCATACTTTGAGCATGTCTGAAGGCATCACGAATAGTCTCCTGTGCCTCGAGAAATACAATCTCGTACAACTGCTTCTCATCTGGATACATTTCCAATTCCACATTCTCAAAGTGACATGGGGGCAGTCTCAAACGCTCATTAATTTTAGCGAGATCATCCTTTGTTCTTCTGAGAATGTAGATATCCTTAATCTTGTTGGTCATACCCTGGACAACAACTTTAGAGAGACCCAAGAAAGTTGAAAGAGATACAAAATCCTCCATAGAATTGAAGACAGGTGTGCCCGTCACGATCCATTTGATTTGGGTCTGTAAACGACACACACTTTTGAAAAGTTTAGATTTTTTGTTTCGAATCTCATGGGCTTCATCGAGAATGACTCGATCCCACTGAACCTTGTGGAGAGGTGTCTTTGTGTCAGGTCCACCACCTTTCACTGTCAGAAGTGTATAAGGGGTGATTGTCACATCGACGTCGTGATCAATCTTCCGTTCTGGGCCATCGAAGACACTGACCGTCAGATTTGGGGCGAAGCGATGAATCTCTTCAACCCATTGGGTGATAATAGATTTGGGTACGATGATGAGTGTGCGAGGCTTTGGGTTTCCAAGTATAGTGGAAACGAGCTGCACGGTCTTACCCAGACCCATTTCGTCACAGAGGAACCCACCTTTGGGTCCCGAAGTTTGATTTTCCATCGTCAGCATCCAAAGGACACCTTCACGTTGGTAGGGGGCGAAAAGACGACCGTTGAGATTGTCCTTTGCATGGTTATATTGTTCTTCAATAGTCATCGTAAGGATCTTCACCAGGAATGGGTTCAATCTGGCAGATGACTGGTTCGGGTTCCTTTTTCTTACGAGTCTTCTTCAACTTAGGTGGTGGAAGTTCATCAATATGCTCCCGAAAGTACAAAACCTTCTTCCAGAATTCATCCATCACAGGGAGGTTGGTTTTCCACCATTCACGGTCTCTTTTAATATTTACTACATCGAATTCTTCTGGGCGAGGCCAATTGGTCTCAGCTGGTTTATATTGAATAAAATCTGCTTCTTCTAAATCTAAAATCTCCATACACAACTGAAGCTGGGGCATATAGTGAATTGGGACCTCACCAGGTACAATTTGTCGCATCGGGGGGCATTTAATCTCTACCAATTTCCCACTTTCACTCACACCATCAGGACTTCCCCCGAGCCATGTATGTAAGGGGTGAGGGCACAATCCGAGTTCATGCACAATCTCCCCATGCCTCTCTTCATAGAGAATACGAGCCTCATCTTCATACTTCTCACCATGTCTCGTGGCTGCGTTCCCGGTAAACTTCTCACCAAGTCCACACTTCTTTAGGAGAAGTTCAGCTGGTGTTTCATATTTATTCACACCGATGGCTGTGGCGGCATCTGATGCGGTGAGCATATTACCACGGAGAGCCAACCATTCTTCAGACTTCTGTGCTGCGTATTCCCTCTCAAGCAACGCTTTGACATTGGGATGCATCTTATATTAACTAAAGTTGTAAGTTTTAAGCTCTTCTGCAACGCTAAAATATGTTTGTGCTGCATTTTGTTCAGCCTGTTTCTTACTCTTAGCAACACCCCTAGCAACAAAACCATCATTGATATGGATATCAATGTAGAATAGTCCCTCGTAATGCGCGGCGACGCGATATTCAGGGAGTGGCCAATTTTGAACCTGACAGTGACGCATCAGATGATCTTTGAAGTTATCATCCACCATGATAGAATTCATATCAACAAATTTAGGGTCTTGAAAAATTCTGAGTACGAATTCCTTAGCATGGAGAAGTCCGATATCCATGTAAATGGCACCAATTAGGGCTTCAAAGACATCCTCTAAAATCTTGGGATTATTGTTCCAGTTGTTGCGCATCCCTTTTTCATCCATGACGACGAGTTCATTTAGATTGAGTGCACTCGCAATCTTAGCGAGTGTCTCACCACGGACGAGCTTTGTACGAGCTTTCGTTAGGAACCCCTCTTGTCGACTTTCATACCGATCAAATAAAAACTTAGTGATGACAAACCCGAGGACCGAGTCACCGATAAATTCTAGAGTTTCAAATGATTCTGTGAACTGTTCATACTCTTTGAGAGCAGATTTATGAGTAAATGCCTTTTGGTACAAATCAAGGTTTTTGATCTTTGTACCAACAAGTTCTTCGGCTCTTTCTTTACTAAGGAAAGTAACCATAGTTGTTATGTAGTTCAGGTTTTATTTTTTTAAGCCTCCTTCTTGATGTAATGAGGAGAGAGGTACTTCTGGAGGTTAAGGTAAGTAACCACAACGTCGGCTGGAGGCGCGAGAAGGTCGCGGAGTGTGTCGTCGAGGATGATCTGACGGCCGTTGTCAGGGTGCTTGAGACCCTTCTCAGTGATGTACTTGTTAATGAACTTGGTCACTTCAGAGCGAGAAATGAGCTCACCTTCGGGAAGTTCAAGGAAAGCGCGCAACTTAGGCGTCACATCCTGCTTACGATTGAAGCCGTTGTTGGCAGCACGAGCCTTAGCCTTCTCACCATCTGGGTCTTCCTGGGTGTTCTTAACCTTGCGAACAAGCTTGGAAAGGTTCTTGATGTCGTTGCGGAGAGCGGTGATTTCGGTTTGGATGGTTTCGAGAGACATTATATCTTTCTTACCCGGGTAACCTTTAAGTCTATGTAAAGTAGGATAGCAAGTACCGTGAATATCGTGAGGATAAGCAATCCTACACGTTGTTTTGTCAAAATGGATTTTTTTTCGGGTCTATCGATGAATCGGAAAGGTTGTCTAGATCCATTTGTGGGACATCCACCTGCACAACAGTCTTCGGGACAGGGTAGCACATTTACCCCCTTCCTCACTCCACAGAATTGCTTAGTCTCACCCTTATAGGCATAGCACCTACATTCTTCGATGACATTGCAGACCATTTTATTATATCACAATATATTAATGGACGATCAAATTTATTCAAAACCCGTGATTGAAAAATTCATTCAAGAAAACTTATTTTTCAAAGATCCCAAGATGCAGAAATATTATGACAGAAATCTCCAGAGGGATCTTGGTAAGTTTCGATCGCGCGCCCAAAGTGCTCACAAAACTGAGAACTTTGACAAGATGATGTATGTCTTTGTGACCGATTCTATTCGTGACATCATCATAAACACTGTGGGTGAAATCAGTGAATATATGAAGTCTATGGGTGATGTGATCATCAGTGGTGGTGAAGCGTTCAATTTGTATACAGACTTCGATGATCGTATTATCACGAGTGATATAGATGCCAAGTTTGTTCCACGTCTGCCCGTAAACCCTGTATATTTTGGGAAACTTCAAGCAACCAAACTTATACTATGGAATAAGTTGGGGGAAATTGCACAACGCTTGAACATAAAAATCAAGAACCGAATTATGTCGATGAAAAAGAAGGATCCGAAACTATTCAAGTTCTTGGGAATCAGTTTCAAGAATTCTGGACCGTTTGTCACGAGACGGTATACACTCATCAAGAAGAAGAAGACTAGGAATGATAACAAACCTGGTAAGAGTGATGTTTTCATTGATGTCGAACTCTTTGCCCTCGACCTCAATATTCGTTTCTTCTCACCAGAAACTGGGCGTATTCAAGACTTTACCATGGGTGGTATTCTCGATATCCCATTCATGCGCCCAAAAGAGTTTGGATACGAAGTGGTCTTATCGAGACGGCGTGGTATCACCTATCGTAACCTGAACACTGGAAAACTCGTTACAGACAATCGAGTGTACATCGCGAGTAAAGAGTTTCTTATCGAAGACATCTATCTGATGCATAAACTGAAACTTAGACCTGAAAAAAAGGAAAAGGATCGTCAACGCCTCATCAAATTGGCGCGACTCTTCGATAAGCGTATCAAGTCCACGAATTCAATCGATGATGTGTTCAAGAGTGTTAGAGGAAAAATCGTCAAGCGAGCCCCAGTGGTGAAGAAAGATGCTAAAGTTCCTATGAACCGAGCAAAAAAGGTTGATCCCTATAAATACAACAAATTCACAACAAAACCGGTACAAGATAAACTCTCTAAACAACTCGTACACGGTCTCAAACCTGTCGTAAAGAATACGAAAATCAATGGGTACACCAAATCATCAGGAAACAAGCGTTTCAATCTTAACAATCTCAAATGGAAGAATGTGAAAAACAATTCATATGTGAAAAATGAGTACCCACTCAGAACGAATAAGGCTCTCACACTCCCCAAGAATCTGAACATCACTAAAACCCTATATGGGTATAAACCCAGGCGAAACCAATGGGTACCAAAAGAATTACTTAATAAAGCTGCAGCCATACCTTTTGTTGGTTTAAAGAAATGAAACCATCAGTATACATAAATGATCTACAACGCCCCCACTAAAGGTGAAGATGGTCTCTACTTTGTCAAGGTCCTCAATGATGATAAGCGTAAATCCCTGGTTCAACTCAATAAGGTGAAGATTACCGATGTGTCAGGGGAGATCATCATGCATCTCGGTTCAGATGCGAACATCGATAAGATTGATGGTGTCGACACTCAGAACCTCGAAGCTGCTCTCGAGAATTGTGAGTCTTGGTTTGGTAAGAAGGTTTCAGATGGTGTCATTAGGGGTGCCTACACCTCTACCATCAATGCCGGCTCGATGACCTGTGACCGCATCGAAGCGACCAAGGTGTTCAATACACAGCAGGAGGTCATCGATTTTGAGGCTGTCCAGCCCGAAAAGAATTGTGATGTCATTCTCGAATTTGCTGGAATCTGGTTCGCCAAGAAGGCTTTCGGTCCAACTTGGAATGTCGTCCAGGTGAAGGTCCATGATGATCCAATTGTCGACACTTATCCAGACGGTTATGCTTTTGTCGAGGATGAAGAATAAAAAAATTGTTATTATTATATAAAAGATGATGAAGGGTCGTAACCAGAACATTCTTATGTTGGTCGCCGTAGCTGCTCTTGTCTTCCTCCTTTTCACCATGAACTCCAAGTCCGCTTACTCTATCAGTGAGCGCGAGTACTCTGCCTTTGGTCCCGGTATCGCCGCTGGTCCCACTGCTGGTTCCCTGGATGCGCCAGCCGATACGGTGTGTGATGGTATGAAGCGTGGCACCGGCCTCGCCTCGTCTCTCCTCCCCCGTGAGGTTGCCTCCGAGGAAGACTTCGGTCAGTTTGCCCCAGACGACATCCTCAAGGGACAGAACTTCCTGGAACCTCGTGCCCAGGTTGGCTTCCCCGAGACTGTCGGTGGTGCACTCCGCAACGCTAACCAGCAGATCCGTAAGGATCCCCCCAACCCCAAAGAGCCTTTCGTGTGGAACAATTCCACCATCGTTCCCGATTCGATGCAGCGTGGTCTCTGCGCTTAAAGAATAAACGAATAGTATTATAAATGACTTCTGTTTCACCTGACCTCTCCGGGAGTGTATCTAAACTCGTAGAGCTCAGCAAACAATTAGCCGAGGCGAAATCCGATATTAAGGTCCTCAATCAAGAGGAGAAGCGCTTGAAGGAAAATGTAAAAAAACATATGATGGATCAGGGTATTGACACCATCAACCTCAGGAAGGGTAAAATTAGCATTCGTAAATCTGTCAGGAAGGCTGGTATGAGTAAGGATTCTATCAAGGAAGGTTTAATGACATTTTTTGGTGGAGACGAAACTAAGGTAGAAGGAGCCCTAAATGCAATTAAAGATGGACTTAAAACGAAAGAATCCACTTCACTGTCCCTAACTGGTATAAAGGATAAACCAGAAAAAGAAGTAAGTAACTAATGGTCTGGAGCCAATACGTATACGAAGCGAACACCGGATTTGATACCGGTGTGAGTGATGATGAAGAAATTGTTGATAACGTTCCTCTGAATATCGAAGACTGGGAAGTCGAATACTCAGAAGAGCTATGGCATATATGGAATACTATCAGAACACTGATGGATGACGCCCGCGTCGAACATATGGGAGAATTTTGCGATTTTGTGGAGTTTTGTTACAAAGAACACGATGATATGGATGTTCTAGATATCCACTCCGAAAATGAAGAACTCCTTTATTACATATGGAAAAGACTACGAATAATCATTATTGATAATGGTCTGCATGAAGAAATGATGCGCGGTGCTACTTTCAACCATTTTGTCGACTTTTCTAAAAAATATATGTGCCTATATTAAATGCTCCCCGATATCACTTCCCAGAAAGTCGCTATCCCCGCCGCCCTTTTTTTGGCGCTCAGCCCAGGTGTTCTTCTGACCACCAATGGGTCAAAGGTAACTTTTATGAACCGCAAAACAAACCAGTCGGCGATCTTCTTCCACGCCCTCGTGTTTTTCCTCGTGTACAGCCTCATCGCCAAGGCTATGGGTCTCGTGCTCACCAGAACCGACCTTGTCGTAACCACCGTGCTCTTCCTCGCGTTGAGCCCTGGTCTTCTCCTCACTCTCCCCCCAGGTTCGGGTGGTGTGATGCGATCAGGTCAGACCAGTCTCGAAGCGTCTCTGACACACGCGATTGTATTCGCCGTGGTTTTCGCGCTTTTGCGTCGTCAATTTCCTCAATTCTATTAAGTAGGAAGATGAAATACCTCGTGCTAGGGCCAGCGTCTATGGGTATATATTCCATGATAGGTACCCTAAAAGCTCGAGAGTCTGAACTTGTCGATGTGAAAGAAATTTCAGGGTCTTCCGCTGGTTCGATTTTAGCACTATTCTTAGGAGTTGGAATGTCTATTGATGAAATTTTCGAAACTTCATTGAATTTGAATGTCCCCAATTTTGTTAAGATACGCATAGGGTCCTTTTTTAACAAATTTGGTTTTGTTGACATGGCACCTATCCGTAAAAAATTTGTGGAGATATGTGGATGTGACCCAACATTCAAAGAGATTGAAATGAAGATTTATATTTCAGCATTTTGTATGAATACAGCCGAAACCGTTTATTTTTCTAAAGATACACACCCAGATATGAAGGTGATAGACGCTGTGTGTATGAGTATGGCAGTGCCTTTCATATTTGCTTGTGGCAAGTATAACGGTGAAACCTATGTAGATGGGGGTATGAAAGAGGAGTACCCATTAACACCATTCTTCGATAAAAAACCACACGAAGTCACGTGTATTAAAATTAAGATGAATCGAATGTACCAAGATGACATTGAAACCCCAAAACAATTTGTCGAAACCCTTGTGCGTTCAGCACTTTCTAATCGGGTGACTTATGATACACCAATAGAAATACTCGAAATCAATGTAGAAGACACGGATGTCTTTGATTTCAACATGAGTTATGAAGAAAAAATTCAGTTATTTAACAGAGGATTTACTTTGACACCGTAATATCGGCACATTTAATTAAGGCTGACCCATCCCCTTAAATTTGGGACATCAAATTATTATAATTTTTTGTTAGTTTAATATATATGACTGACGCGTGCGACCCCAACGCGGATCTAGATACTCTCAGGAAACTCATAAGAATGAATACCGGGAAATCCATTAAACTAACAAAAGAAGAAATATGTGAAGTCTATGAAAATATTCAGGGAGGCAAACTACCTTTACCCCCTCTCATCATGAACTCGACTAAAACATATTTGGTCGATAAAAAGTCACCGTTGACATCCAAAGACTATGAATTATTTTTTAGCTCCACAGTCAGACGCAAAGACCTTGTACGCTTTGCGAGAAAAGTTGGTCTTAAGAAGATTGAAAATCTTAAAAAATGCGATCTACAGCATGCCATCGGTCAGCGTCTCCGTGGTATGAATGTTCACGAACCTGTAAAGTTTTCTCGGAAGAGAATTCTTACCAAAAAGGGTGTTACACCCAAGAACAATGTAGGATTATTGAATAACATAGGTCCCATGAACGAACCAAAAGGGTTGAACAACGGGGGCGTCAATAACGAACCAAACAGGTTGAACAATGGGGGTTTCAAGAACGAACCAAACAGGTTGAACAACGGGGGCGTCAATAACGAACCAAACAGGTTGAACAATGGGGGTTTCAA
>Ga0307488_10000096_pt1 | contig 62975 bp, 63 predicted proteins | sample SB02metaG_FD_202248 | JGI IMG/M metagenome (GOLD analysis project Ga0307488, IMG submission 202248) | Sea-ice brine microbial communities from Beaufort Sea near Barrow, Alaska, United States - SB 0.2 | ecosystem: Environmental > Aquatic > Marine > Coastal | place: USA: Alaska | collected...
AAAAGAAAAAATAGATTTAATATACTTAGATGAATTTCAAGTAACCAATATAGTTGATGCTATGATTTTAGGTAAATTGTTTAAATCTATTTTTAATAAAAATATAAAAATTTTAATTTCATCTAATATTAAAATTAAAGATTTATATAAAGATGGCTTACAACGAGAACAATTCTTACCTTTTATTGACATTATCAATAAATTTTGTACTGAACATGAATTAGTAATTGATCAAGACTATCGAAAATCTGTCACTTCAAAGCTTGAACGTTTTTTTTATCCTGCAAATGAACAAACCTCCTTTCAAATAAATCAGATTTATAGACAGCTATCGAAAGGTAAAAGTGATAATCCTATTACATTGAATATAAAAGGTAGAACATTTACAATTAATTCTTTCTTTGAGGGTGTAGCTAGATTTAATTTTATTGAGTTATGTTGCGTTAACCTTGGAGCTGAAGATTACATAAACATTGCAGAGAGATGCAACATTATAACCATAGATGACGTTCCTAACTTTAATGATGATAATGTAGACCAGCAACACAGATTTATTGTTCTAATTGACGTTCTTTATGAAAAAAAAATACCAGTAATAGTAAGTGCCAACTTTAACCTTAAAAATTTTACATCCTCGAGAAGACTAGCGGATCCATATAAACGGACTATGAGCAGATTATTTGAGCTGACGTCCTCAAAATTTAGCAATACTTAAAATTTTACTGTTGAGACACTCAAACCACATGTAGTTAATGATAATTTAAAAAATCTATATATTGTACTTCTGCTTCTAATTACTTGAACCATTATTTTAATTTATCTATGCTTAAGTATATTTTGATCGATCAAAATAAATTATTAATAAAAAAAAGGATATCTAAATATGCTTAAAACTTTTAAAAATTTGATTTTAATTGGTTTTGCATCATTACTTCTTATTGCTTGTCAGCAACAAGGTGGTGGAGCTGGATCAAAAAAATCTAAAACTTTAGAAAATACAAAAAAAGCTGGATTTGTAAAATGTGGAGTTTCGCAAGGCCTTCCAGGTTTCTCAAATGCTGATACTGCTGGAAATTGGTCTGGTATAGATGTAGATGTATGTAGAGCTGTTGCTGCCGCTGTATTAGGCGATGCAGATAAAGTTAAATATACTCCATTAAGTGCGAAAGAAAGATTTACTGCACTAATCGCAGGTGAAATCGACATTCTTTCAAGAAACACTACTTGGACACTATCAAGAGATGCTGACATTGGTTTAACTTTTGTTGGTGTTAACTTTTATGATGGTCAAGGTTTCATGGTAAGAAAAAATTCTGGTATTAATTCGGTTGCTGATTTTAAAAGCGGTATTTCTGCATGTACAAACACAGGAACTACTACTGAATTAAATATGAGAGATTTTTTTAATTCTAAAAACATAAGTTATGAACCAATCGCCTTTGAAAAAGCCGATGAAGTTGTTGCTGCTTATGATGCTGGAAGATGTGATACTTATACTACTGATAAATCTGGTTTAGCTGCTCAAAGAACAAAAATGACTGCACCTGATGATCATAAAGTATTGCCTGAAACAATTTCTAAAGAGCCACTTGGACCAGTTGTACGTCAAGGTGATGCTGTTTGGGAAGATATTGTTAGATGGTCTTTAAACGTTATGATCGAAGCTGAAGAATATGGTGTTAACTCATCAAATGCTTCAAGCCTAAAAGATTCAGAAAACCCACAAATCAAGAGATTAGTTGGTTCTGAAGGTGAATTAGGATCTGCTTTCGGTTTAGATAACGATTGGAGTTTAAGAATTATCGAGCAAGTTGGTAACTATGGTGAAATCTATGAAAAACACATAGCTAGCACTGGAATTATGCCTGACAGAGGTCCAAATGAACTTTGGACTAAGGGTGGCATACTTTACGTAGCACCAGCTAGATAATTATTATCAATAATTTAAAATTAAAAGGGCTAGATTTTTCTAGCCCTTTTTTTTATGATCGTTCAAAATGAATAAAATTAAAAAAAAATTAACTACAACTAATAAAATATAGTGAATCTCAAAGTTTTTTCCTTAGATTTTAAAAATAAGAGAAGACTAATACCACAAGTTCTAACCTTGTTGTCTATTGTCCTAACAATAAGTTATTTTGCTTTCAATGCCCAAGTCAACATGGACAACAGGGGTATTGCTTTTGGATTTGGTTTTCTTTCTCAAGAGGCATCGTTTGATATAGGATTTTCATTAATTGATTACGACGGATCTAATTCATACGCTAGAGCTTTTTTAGTAGGCTTATTAAATACACTTTTAGTTTCAATTATAGGTATTCTTCTTGCTACTTTAATAGGTGTAACTGTTGGTATCGGGAGACTTTCCTCTAATTATTTAGTAGCAAAATCTTCAGAAGTTTACGTAGAAGTCTTTAGAAACATACCTTTGTTATTACAATTATTTTTTTGGTATTTTGCTGCTTTAAGAGCTTTGCCTCTTCCTGAAGAAGCTATAAATTTTAACGACATTTCATATTTAACGGTTAAAGGCTGGTATGTGCCTAAGTTTATATGGACTAATTTCTCCATATTTCTCTATTCAATAATCGCAGCAATTATTGGTATCTTTTTTGTTTCTAAACATGCAAAGAAGCAAAGAGATGAGTTTGGCAAACATATTCCAACATTTTATATTGGTGTGGTCTTTCTGTTCTCAATTCCTGCTTTAAGTTTTTTAATTGGGGGTGTTGATCTTAATTTTGAAATTCCTGTTTTAGAACAAATGTCTACTACAATTTTTAACTTTCGCGGAGGTGTTAGTATAATACCAGAACTAATGTCCCTTGCGATGGCTCTTTCTATGTATACAGCTACATTCATAGCAGAAAATGTTCGAGCTGGTATTTTAGGAATTGGCAAGGGTCAAAAAGAAGCTGCCGCCTCTATTGGTTTAAACAAAACACAAATTTTAAAGCTAGTTGTTTTACCTCAAGCTTTGAGAATAATTATACCCCCAACAACAAATCAATATTTAAATTTAACTAAGAATTCTTCTCTAGCAGCTGCAATAGCATATCCAGATATTGTACTTGTATTTGCTGGAACTGCATTAATGCAGACAGGTAGAGCAATTGAAATTGTAAGCATTACAATGGGCACATATCTCTTAATTAGTCTTTCCATCTCTTCATTTATGAACTGGTACAACAAAAGCGTAGCTATTAAAGAAAAATAAAAATGAATTTAATTAAATTAAAACCAAAAAAAGAAAACCTTCAAACTTTTTTAGCACTAGGCATTAGTTTGTTATGTTTTAGTTTTCTCGATATTTTTAGTAACACTTTTTTAAACTTTAATATTACCGGATATTTTCCTAATTTGATTAGCTACCTTAGCCCATTAATATTTGGAACATTAGGTCTATATTTTATAAGAATTGAATATAGTGGTAACAAAACACTAGATTCAATCAACAAGAACTTAAACTCTAGTAATTTTAATGCAATATTGTCTCTTATTGTAGTTTTTATTTTAATAAAATATGTACCAACTTTATTAAATTGGACTTTTTTTGATGCAAATTTTTTAGGCAACACAAAAGAAGATTGCACCGGTGGCGGAGCTTGCTGGGTATTTGTCAAGGTTTGGTTTAATAGGTTTATGTATGGCATGTATCCAGATGCTGAGCAATGGCGAATTAATACATCTTTTTTAGTTTTATTGGTTTCCATTTTTTCAATTTTTATACTTCCGCAAAAATTTAAAAAATATATAATTTTATTCTTACTTTTTATTTTTCCTATAATAGCTTTAAATCTTATTTCAGGAGGTATATTTGGCTTAAAATGGATTGAGACTGGAGCTTGGGGTGGCTTATCTTTAACATTTATAGTGTCTGCTTTTGCTTTAATTTTTTGTTTTCCCATAGGAGTTTTTCTAGCATTAGGAAGAAGATCTGATTTACCTGCAATAAAATATTCATCTATTGGATTTATAGAATTGTGGAGAGGTGTTCCTTTGATAACTGTGTTATTTATGTCTGCAGTTATGTTTCCAATGTTTTTACCAGATGGAACTTATATGGATAAATTAATGAGAGTTATTATTGCCATAACATTGTTTGAAGCAGCTTACATGGCTGAAGTAGTTAGAGGAGGCCTCCAAGCATTGCCAAGAGGACAATATGATGCCGCAAAATCACTAGGTATGGGTTACTGGAGAATGCATTTTTTAATTATTATGCCGCAAGCACTAAAACTTGTAATACCTGGTATTGCGAATACTTTTTTAGCCCTAGTTAAAGACACACCATTAATTTTTGTTGTAGGGTTGCTTGAATTAGCAGGTATGATAGGTTTAGCAAAAACAAATCCAAAATGGCTAGGCATGGCCGCTGAAGGTTATGTCTTTGCAGCATTTGTTTTTTGGGTTATCTGTTTTGCAATGAGTAGATATAGTCAAAATTTAGAAAAAAAACTAAGTACGGAGAGATAAAGTGTCAAATATAATTGAATTAAAAAATGTAAATAAGTGGTTTGATAAATTTCAAGTTTTGAAAGAGATTAATCTTGAGGTTAAACCTAAAGAAAAAATAGTAGTATGTGGACCTTCTGGTTCAGGTAAATCTACTTTAATTAGGTGCATCAATAGACTTGAAGAACATCAAGAAGGTTTAATTGTAGTTGATGGTAAAGAAATTTCAGAAAACACAAAAAATATTGAAAATATTAGAGCAGAAGTAGGAATGGTTTTTCAACAGTTTAACCTATTTCCACATTTATCAATACTAGACAATTGTTCATTAGCACTTATTTGGGTGAAAAAACTACCTAAGAAACAAGCTGAAGAATTAGCTATGGAAAATTTAAAAAGAGTACAAATTGAAGATCAAGCATCAAAATTTCCAGGCCAGTTATCAGGAGGGCAACAACAAAGAGCTGCGATAGCGAGAGCTTTATGTATGGAGCCAAAAATAATGTTGTTTGACGAGCCTACATCAGCATTAGACCCTGAAATGATTAAGGAAGTTTTAGATGTTATGGTTGACCTTGCAAAAGCTGGCATGACAATGATAGTTGTAACACACGAGATGGGTTTTGCTAAAGAAGTTGCTGATAATATGATTTTTATGGATGAAGGGCGTATCGTAGAAAAAGCTAAAACTAAAGATTTTTTTGAAAATCCTAAATCAGAAAGAACCAAACTTTTCTTAAGTCAGATACTATAACCAACTAGGTACTGGTAAATTCTTACTTCTTAAAAATTCTTTATTATAAATTTTACTAGCGTAGCGTTTTCCAGGGTCACAAAGTATTGTAACAATGTTGTGTCCAGGACCTAATTGTTTAGCAAGTTTAATCGCTCCAGCTATATTAATACCAGATGACCCACCTAAAGAAAGATTTTGATCTTCTTTTAATTTAAATATTATATTTAAAGCTTCCTCATCTGTAATTTGAAAAGCATCATCAATTATAGCTTTTTCAAAATTCTTTGTAATTCTAGCCGTTCCTATTCCTTCTGTAATTGAGCTTCCAGAGTTTTCTAACTTATTAAATTTTATATGAGAATATAAGGAGGAACCCATAGGATCAGCTATAGCTATTTTAATATTTTTATTTCTTTCCTTTAAACCAATTGATACTCCCGCTATTGTACCACCAGTTCCTGCCGCACAGACAAAGCCATGAATTTGACCTGCTGTTTGATTCCATATTTCTTTAGCGGTAGTATTGATATGAGATTCTGTATTTATAGTATTATCAAATTGATTAGCCCACAAAACACCATTTTTATTTAATCCTATTAATCCTTCTGCAATCTTTTTAGATTGTTTTATGTAATTATTTGGATTTGTATAAGGTACAGCGTCAACCTCAATAAGCTCAGCTCCTAGACCCTTAAGTACTTGTTTTTTTTCACTAGATTGTGTTTTTGGAATAACAATTTTTAAACTTAAATCATATGCTTTTGCAACTATAGCTAGTCCTATACCTGTATTCCCAGCAGTTCCCTCTACAACAATTCCACCTTTTTGAATTTTTTTATTTTTTATTGCATCCTCAATAATAAACAGTGCAGCTCGATCTTTAATAGATTCTCCTGGATTAAAGTATTCAGCTTTACCGTAAATATTACAACCAGTTAATTCTGACGCTTGTTTTATTCTAACTAATGGTGTATTTCCAATTTGTTTTAAAATGTTGGCGTTGTCCATATTCTTAAATATATGAAAAAAATTATACTTTCAATTATATTATTTTTTACCTTTTTTACACAGAGTTTTTCTCATGTAGATCACTATCAAAATTTAAATTCATTAGAATATGAGCTGTTTAGGAATAATAAATTTATAGGATATCATAATTATAAATTTGAAGAAAATAATGAAGATTTAAAGGTCGAAAGCATTATTAAGTTTAAAATTAGAAAATTAGGAGTAGATTTATATAATTATTACGCTGTAAGTGAGGAAAAATATTCTAATAATCAGTTAATTGAATTCTCTTCAAAAACAAATCAAAATAAAAAAGAAAAATGGGTGAATATCAATTTAGATACATCAAATAATAATTTAAAAATTGAGAGTTATAAAAAAAAGTTTACCGCACCTGCTGAATATCCAGTTGGAACTTGGTGGAATCATGAAATTGTACAAGCTAAAGCACAAATTAGCGCTATTTCTGGAAGAATTATTGAACAAAAGGTTACTTTTTTAGGAAAAGAAGAACTAAATTTATATGGAAAAACCTTTAATGCTTTACGTTTTAATTTTGCCTCGAGTGACAATAGTTTACCCGACAATAAAAAATTAAATACTGATGTTTGGTATGACGAAGTAACCAAAATTTGGCTGAAAGCAGCTTTTAATAAAACAGGTTATTGGGAATATAGATTAAAAGTATATAATTAGTTTTTTTCGTAAACTAAAAAAAAAAGTCTTTGTCAATGCTTATATAGCTTTTTTTTTAAGTTTTTTTGCCCCTTTTTGTTTCATTTTTTTTTCTTTATTTGTTGCAAAAGTTTTAATTTTACTATTTAATTTTATTTTTTAGAAACACATATAAGTTTTTTTTTGGAATAATAATTAAAAGGAAATTAATGGAAGATAATTTTAACAATCATTTAGGAAAAAAACTTAGAATGAGAAGACTGTCTCTAGGTTTAACACAAACAAAAGTCGCCGAAGCTATCAACGTTACATTTCAACAAATACAAAAATATGAAAAAGGTACTAACGGTGTAAGCTCTGCTCGTTTAATGCAAATTTCACAATTTTTAAAAGTTCCAATTACTTATTTTTACGAAGAGTATAAAGATTATAAAGCATTTAGTGCAGACAACGAAGAGTCAGTAGAACTAAATTATTCATTTTTGATAAAAACTTTTATTTCTCTATCAAAAACTGAAAAAGATAAAATACTACAGGTCTTAAAAAATACAGAAAGTTTAGATAGCACTGGTTAGTTGGCTCCTCGGGCAGGACTCGAACCTGCGACCAATTGATTAACAGTCAACTGCTCTACCAACTGAGCTACCGAGGAATAAAAAGCAACATACTTTTTTTAAAAAAATAAAACAACTAATTTTTTGGAGGCCACGCCCAGAATCGAACTGGGATACAAGGATTTGCAATCCTCTGCGTAACCATTCCGCCACGTGGCCAATTTGTCTGCGATGTTCAAGAAGCACATACTCACTGGACTTTATACCATCAGACATTATTTAATCAATGATGAGTATGCTAAAAAAAACTAGTGTTGGTGTCCCAGGCGTGTCCCACGAGATTGCTCTTGATGATAAATTTTAAGTTTATTTTTCTTCAGTATTAGATAAATCAACACCAGTATCAGGATCTAGCTCAATTCCTAATGGTGTAATAGTTGTTGGTAACGGAGTAAAAGTAGACTCAGGATTGTTTTCAATTTTTCTCTGACTTAGCCTATAGAAACCAAATATTATTATTATAAAAAAGAAAATCAAAAGGTGAATAAAAAAACCATTAGGTCCTAAAAAATGCATCAACGTAGAACACATTATAGGACCAGCCATCGCACCAAGCCCAAATATAATATTTAGTCCACCACCTGCTGCAACAAACTTTTCTTTTGGAATATAGTCATTAACAAGTGCAAGATTAAGAGAAAACAAAGGAAGAGCCACGCCTGCAAGTAAAATTACAAATACAAAAAGTTTTGTTTTGTCCATAATAGTTGAAAAGTAATTAAAGCTTACAGTTGACGCAGTGAATAGATTTGGCAAAGAATTTCCAATACCTGAAACAAAAATTGCAGAGAGAGAAAAGATAATAGCAGCTAAAGAAGATCCTATTATAATTTTTCTTCTATCATATTTATCCGAAAGAGATCCTATGGGCCACTGAAAAAGAGCTCCAGCTAGCATTACAGCAACTAGCAATAAAGAGGTTTCAAAAATAGTTAATTTCATCGTAATTGCATAAACAGACAAAAGACTAAATATTGGAGCAAAAATAAAACCTGTACAAATCATAGAAATACTTCCAAAAGGCGAAATTTTAAAAAGTTCTTTAATTTTTATAGAGCTAGTTTTTTTAAATTTTGGAGGTTTACGTTTTGTAAGTAGTATAGGAATTAATGCAATTGAAAATAATAAAGAAATCAAAATAAAAGGTTCGTAGTGCTTAGGATTGCTGACGTTTAACAAAAAATTCCCTAAAGCCATACCCACATAAGTAATCAACATATAAAGTGATAAAACTTTTCCACGAGTTTTGTTATTAGCTCTATCGTTTAGCCAGCTTTCAACAATAATGAATATGCCAATCATACTGAATCCAGTTAAAAATCTTGCTAAGATCCAAACGTAAGGATCCACGAAAACAATATGTATTAAAGAGCTGAGTGAGGCCATAGAAGCAAAAGCAGCAAAAACTCTTATATGACCAACTTTAGTCACAAGTTTTGGAACAATAGTTGCTCCAATAAAGAATCCAACAAAATAACCAGACATCATTGTGCCTGTAACAATAAAGTTAAAATTTTCAATTACTGATCGGATACCCAAAAGATTACCCTGAAATCCATGAGATATAACAATAATTCCAAATCCAGTAAAAAGTGCCCAAGAATTTATTATAATTTTACCCACTTCATAGCCATTATGCTTTCTATATATAAATGCAACTTTTTAATTTTCGTTGCCCATAATTGTTTGATAAAAGAGGAATCTATGATTTTAACAAGTATACTCATTTGATACAAAATCTTTAATAAAAGTAGCTTAATATTTATATGGAATTTACAAAATATAATCACGCAATTCAGGAAAAAAAAATATACGATTTTTGGGAAAAAAATAGTTTATTTAAACCAAGTTCAAAAAAATTAAAAAAAACTTTTTCAATTGTTATTCCGCCACCAAATATTACTGGTAAATTACATATGGGACACGCTCTTAATAATAGTTTGCAAGATGTTTTAATAAGATATTACCGTATGAATGGATACGAAACTTTGTGGCAGCCAGGTACAGATCACGCTGGAATAGCAACTCAAGCAATCGTTGAAAAAAAACTAGCTCAAGATAATATTAACAAAAATGATATTGGTAGAGAAAAGTTTATCGAAAAAGTTTGGGAATGGAAAGCCGAGTCGGGAGGTCTAATTCTTGAACAGCTTAAAAAGCTTGGTTGTTCGTGTGATTGGTCTCGATCTAGATTTACAATGGACGAAGAGATGTCCAAAGCTGTAACGAAAGTTTTTGTTGAACTCTATAACAAGAAATTAATATACAAAGACAAGAAGTTAGTTAACTGGGATACTAAACTACAAACTGCTATTTCTGACTTGGAAGTTGTACAGAATGAAGTTCAGTCTCAGCTTTATTATATTAACTATCCTATAGCAGACTCAAAAGAGCATATTACGATTGCAACAACAAGACCAGAAACTATGATGGGTGATACAGCTATCGCTGTTAACCCTAAAGATAAAAGGTTTAAAAATTTTGTTGGAAGGTTTGCAATAATTCCAGTTGTTAATAGAAAGATTAAAATTATTGAAGACCATTACGCTGACCCAGAACAGGGTACAGGTGCTGTGAAAATTACACCTGCACATGATTTCAATGATTATGATGTTGGAAAAAGAAATAAATTAGAAATTATTAATATTCTACAAAAGGGTGGAAAAATTAATGAGAATGGAATTAAATCATATATCGGTCTTGATAGGTTTGAAGCTAGAAAAAAAATTATTAGCGAACTTAAAGATTTAGGTAAATTAGATAAAGTTGAAAATATTAAAAACAAGATACCTTATGGAGATAGATCTAACACTATCATTGAGCCTTTTCTTACAGAACAATGGTTTGTAGATGCAAAGAAACTATCTAAGAAACCAATTGAAATAGTTAAAACAAAAAAAACAGTTTTCTTTCCAGAAAATTGGACTAAAACTTTTAATCAATGGATGTCTAATATTGAACCATGGTGTATTTCAAGGCAAATTTGGTGGGGGCATAGAATTCCTGTTTGGTATGCGCATGACGGAAAGATATTTGCAGCTGAAAATGAACAGGAAGCAAACAAATTAGCAAAAAAACATTATAAGAAAAAAACCTATAAGCTCATACAAGAGACAGATGTTCTTGACACTTGGTTTTCTTCAGCTCTATGGCCTTTTGCTACTCTTGGATGGCCAAAAAAAACAAATGTATTAAAAAGATTTTATCCCACTTCCGTTCTTGTTACTGGTTTTGATATAATATTCTTTTGGGTTGCAAGAATGTTAATGATGGGAAATCATTTTTTAAATCACACTCCTTTTAAACAAGTTTATGTGCACGCTCTTGTTAGAGATGAAAAAGGACAAAAAATGTCAAAATCTAAAGGAAATGTTATTGATCCATTAGATTTAATAAATGAATATGGAGCTGACCCCTTAAGATTTACCTTGATCTCAATGGCGTCTCCTGGACGTGACGTAAAATTATCTAAAGATCGAGTTATAGGTTATAGAAATTTTATCACAAAAATGTGGAATGTAAAAAATTTCTTAGAACTTAATAATTGTAAACATAATAAAAAAACTAATTTTGAAAAAATAAAACTCCCTATTAATCAATGGATTTATTCAGAATTTTGTAAAACTAATGAACTGATAAATAAACACATAAAAGACTTTAGGTTTGATGAGGCTAGCAGGGTTCTTTATAATTTCGTTTGGCACTCATACTGTGATTGGTACTTAGAATTTTTGAAACCTATATTTAATTCTAAAAATAAAAATTCTGTTCTTGAAGCTAAACAATTTTCTTCTTATATGCTTTTAAATATACTTAAACTTTTACATCCATTTATTCCTTTTTTTACAGAGCATGTTTGGCAAGTAAATAATTATTATAAAGGAGAAAATTCTAATCTAATTAATTCAGATTGGCCTGTTTCTAAAAAAATAATTTCATACAAAAAAAACTCTGAAGAAATAGACTGTATTATAGATGTAATAAGCGCAATAAGATCAACAAAAGTCCAACTTAATGTGCCACCTAAAGAATACTGTGACATTGTTTATTTCAAGGAAAGTTTAAAAATTAAAAAATTTATTAATAATAATATAGAAATTATAAAACATGTTGGTAGAGTTAATAATATTAATTTTAAATCAGATAATAATGAATCGATTATTCAAATTATCGTATTAAAAGAAAAAATAGGTCTTAAATTTCAAACAAATATAGATTTAAAGGCACAGAAAGACAAATTGTCCAATAAACTAAAAAATCTGGAAAAAAAAATTATTAGTTTAAATCAAAAACTCGATAATAAAAATTATGTTAATAAAGCTCCAAAAAATATCGTTGCTAATGATAAAATTTTATTCAAAGATTTAAAGATTGAACAAACTAAATTAAAAAGTATTGTATCAAGTATTAATTAAATGACTAAATTTGATAAAAAAAAATTACCTAGTAGACATACAACTCTAGGTCCTAATAGAGCACCTCATAGATCGTTTTATTACGCGATGAAATTGACACAAGAAGATGTTGCAAAACCATTTGTTGGAGTTGTGTCAACATGGAATGAAGCGGCCCCATGTAATACAGCTCTTATGAGACAAGCACAGTCTGTTAAAAAAGGTGTTATTGAAGCCGATGGAACACCAAGAGAATTTTGTACTATCACAGTGACTGATGGTATTGCTATGGGACATGAAGGCATGAAGTCATCATTGATTTCAAGAGAGGTTATTGCAGACTCTACAGAATTAACAGTTAGGGGACATTCATATGATGCTTTAGTAGGCGTTGCCGGATGTGATAAATCTTTACCTGGCTTAATGATGGCTATGTGTAGATTGAATGTACCAAGTGTATTTATTTATGGCGGTTCAATTCTCCCTGGTAGATATAAAGGTAAGGATGTCACTGTAGTAGATGTTTTTGAAGCTGTCGGTCAACATTCTGCTGGAAAAATTTCTGAGAAAGAGCTTACAGATCTAGAATTAGTTGCATGTCCAAGTGCCGGAGCATGTGGGGGTCAATTTACAGCAAATACAATGGCATGTGTTTCTGAGGCAATAGGCCTCGCATTGCCTTACTCTTCTGGTACACCAGCACCATATTTGGAAAGAGATAAATATTCTTATTTAAGTGGCAAAGCTGTAATGAATTTATTACAAAAAAAAATTAGACCTAGAGATATTGTTACGCTTAAATCTCTTGAAAATGCCGCAGTAATTGTAGCAGCTACTGGAGGATCTACAAACGCTGCACTTCACCTTCCAGCAATTGCTAGTGAATGTGGTATTAAATTTGACCTTATGGATGTTGCTAAAATTTTTAAAAAAACCCCATATCTAGCCGACTTAAAACCTGGTGGAAAATATGTAGCCAAAGATATGTTTGAAGCAGGTGGGGTACCAATAATTTTAAAAACTTTATACGAAGGTGGTTTTATTCATGGAAACTGTATGACCGTTACTGGAAAAACCATGAAAGAGAATCTTAAGACAGTTAAATTTAACGATAATCAAAAAGTTATTAGAAGATACAACAATCCTCTTTCTCCTGATGGTGGTGTCGTTGGATTAAAAGGTAATTTAGCTCCGGAAGGCGCGATAGTTAAAGTTGCAGGATTAAAAAATTTAAAATTTACAGGTAAAGCAAGATGTTTTGATACAGAAGAAAAAGCTTTTGATGCTGTTCAGAAAAAAAAATATAAAGATGGTGACGTAATAGTAATACGTTATGAAGGACCTAAAGGAGGCCCCGGTATGAGAGAGATGCTCTCAACCACTGCCGCTATATACGGCCAAGGTAAAGGAGAAACAGTTGCACTAATTACAGACGGCAGATTTTCAGGAGCGACAAGAGGTTTCTGCATTGGACACGTTGGACCAGAAGCTTTCGTTGGAGGGCCAATTGCTTTACTTAAAAATGGAGACATAATAGATATAGACGCAAACAAAGGAAGTATCAACGTAAGGCTGACGAGCAAAGAATTAAGATTAAGAAAGAAAAAATGGAAACCAAAAAAAATCAACTTTGGTAGCGGTACACTTTGGAAATACGCTCAAACAGTAGGCCCAACATTTAAAGGTGCAACAACGCATCCTGGTGGTACCAAAGAAATTAAGTGCTACGCAGACATCTAAATGAAAGTAAAGCCAGTCATATTATGTGGTGGAGCAGGCACTAGACTCTTCCCAGACTTCAAAGACAGTCCATCAAAACAATTTATAGATTTTGGAGGTTGGACATTGTTTGGCAATACCTTAGATAGAATAAAAAGTTCCATTTTTGATAGTCCGATTATTAGTACAAACAAAGCTTATGAAAAATTAGTTCTCACAATATTAAAAAGAAAAAAGATAAAAAAATTTAAAATACTTCTGGAACCGTATAAAAAAAATACAGCTCCAGCTATGATTTGTTCAACACTAATCAGTGATATTAAAACTAATCAACCAGTTCTGTTTTTACCTTCTGATCATTATCTTCCACAAAAAGAGAAATTTAACAAAATTTTGCAATTAAACTTGCCAAATCTTAGTAACGATAATATTTTTATATTTAGCATTAAACCAAAAAATCCTAGTTCAGAATACGGCTATGTATTAAGCAAAAAAATCAATAATAAAATTAATAAAGTTACAGAATTTATTGAAAAGCCAAATGAAAATAGGGCTAAGCAAGTTATTGGAAAAAAAGGTTTTTGGAACTCAGGAATTGTTTTAGCGAGAAAAGATTCTATTATAAACAATACAAAAAAAATTCAAAAAAAATTATTTAGACTTTGCCTCAATTCAACTGTGAGAAGTACATTCAAAAAAAATACAATTAATTTAAATAAAAAAAATTTTAATCAAATAAAATCAATATCTTTTGACTACGCAATTTTAGAAAAAGCTAATGAAATTAATTCAATTCATTTAAACTTAACCTGGTCTGATCTCGGTAGTTGGAAGGAAATATTTCAACTTATAAAAAGCAAAACGAAAGAAGCTTATATAAAGAAAAACACATTCTATCGACCTTGGGGAAATTATAAAAATTTTTTTAAAGGCAAAAACTTTTTATTGAAAGAATTAACAATAAACAAGAAGTCTTCTATTAGTCTCCAAAAACATCACCACAGGTCAGAACACTGGACCATAATTAAAGGTAAGCCAAAAATAACACTTGATAAAAAAGTTTTTTTTAAAAAAATTAATGAAAAAATTTTTATACCAAAAGGATCTGTCCATAGGATAGAAAATATTTATGATGAACCAATTAAAATTATTGAGGCTCAATTAGGCTCTACGTTAAAAGAAACAGATATTGTTAGATATAAAGATATATACGGCCGTGTTAAATAATTTCTAATTCTATAGGTGTATGATCTGAAGGTTTAGTTTTTCCTCTAGGTTTTGAATTTATATTTATTGATTTTACATATTCTAACAAATTGTCTGTAACTAAAAAGTGATCAATTCTCATCCCATAGTTTTTTGGCCAAGATCCAGCCATATAATCCCAGAATGTATATTCCTGTTTATTTTTTTTTAATAGTCTAAAAATATCTTTGAATCCATAGTTAACCAATTCTCTAAAATATTTTCTAATTTCAATTTTGTACAATGCGTCATCTGAAAATTTAATATGATCGTATACATCAATCTCCTCAGGTATAATATTAAAGTCACCAGAAATTATTATATTTTTCTCTACAGACAAAGTTTTTTTGACTGATTTTAAAAATTTATCTAACCATTTTTTTTTATACACATATTTTTCTGTATTTATTGGATTACCATTTGGAACGTAAATATTTATAAGTTTTATTTTTTTTTTATCTAATTTAATATCACCACATATTATTCGTGATTGTTTTAAATCATCTTTAATAAAATCTATGTTTACATTGTCTATTTTTATTTTTGATATAAACGCAACTCCATTGTAACTTTTTTGTCCAAATACATAGGATTCATACCCTAGTTTTTTAAATTCATCCGATGGAAAATTTGTATTTTCTGTTTTTATCTCTTGAAGAAAAAGTATTTCAGGTTTTTCTAAACGAATATAGTCTACGATATTTATTATTCTGGCTCTTACAGAGTTAACGTTCCATGAAGCAATCTTCATCTATATAGAAAATGACAAACCACATCCGCATGATGATGTAGCTTTTGGGTTTTCAATTGTAAAAGAATTGCCAATCATTTCTTTTTTGTAGTCAACAACTGATCCATTAATAATTTCTAATGAGCTTTTATCTATAATTGTTTTATTAAAAACAATGTCGTTAGTTTCAATTTTATCATCAAAAGAAAAATTATATTTAAATCCAGAACACCCACCACCTTGAACTGAAATTCTAAAATAAGTACTTTTATCTTGTTCAGATATTATTTTTGTTATTTGTTTATTAGCTTCTTCAGTAAACTGAATTTTATTAGTCATATTTAGTAAATAATGTATTATACAATTTTACCAATTCTTATGCAAAAAAAATTAATTCAACAATACTCAAAATTAGCAACTCCAATTAAATCAAGAGGAAGGATATATTTCGAGCATTTAAGCAGACTCCGTAGCCCTTACCAAAGAGATAGAGATAGAGTAATTCATTCAACTGCTTTTAGGAGACTTAAACATAAAACACAGGTTTTTGTTAACACTACTGGGGATCATTTTAGAACAAGAATAACACACTCTTTGGAAGTTGCACAAATAGCACGTACTCTCGCTAAACATTTTAATTTAAACGAAGATTTGTGTGAAACACTTAGTCTTTCTCATGACTTAGGCCACACACCATTTGGCCATGCTGGAGAAAATGTACTAAACGAATGCATGGAAACATATGGTGGTTTTGATCACAATATTCAAACTCTCAGAATAGTTACTATTCTTGAAAATAAATATTATAACTTTAAAGGATTAAATTTATCACTTGAGACTATTGATGGGCTAGTGAAACACAATGGTCCAATTAAAGACTCAAAAAGTATGGATAAAATATTAGGAAAAAATTTCTTCAAAAATAAAATCAATTATAAATCAAACGCTTCACTTGAAGCTCAATTAGCTTCAATTTCTGATGATATCGCTTATAACAGTCATGATCTTGAGGATGGGTTAAGAGCAAATTTATTCACTATAGAAGACTTAAAAAATATTCCAATTTTATCAAAAATAATTAATAAGCATAAAAAATTTATTAGAAAAAAAGGTACAGAATTAGTGATAAGGCAAATTATTAGAGATATAATTAATGAAATGGTTAATGATATTATTACAAATACCAAAAAAAAAATTAAAGAAGAAAGAATTATATCCATCAAAGACATTTATAGTAACAACAATTTAATTATTACTTTTTCTAAAGAAATGCATTTATTCGATTTATCAATTAAATCTTTTTTAAAAGAAAGAATGTACTTTAGTAATAACGTACTAAAAAAAACAAATATGGGAAAAAAAATAATTAAATTTTTATTTTTTAAAATTAGAAAGAGACCCTCAAAATTTATAAAAAAATCTATTTATCAAAAAAATAATTTTGAAAGAACTATTAGTGATTTTATAGCAGGCATGACAGATAGATATGCAATAAATTTATATAACTCCCTAAAATGAATATTTTTGAACATTACTTAAAAGAAATAAAAAATTTAATAACTAAAAATTATAAACTTTTAAATATTGAATCAAATATTAGTATTGACGGAATGATTATTGAAATTCCACCTCTAGAATTTAATTTTGATCTTTCAACTAATGTTGCTTTAGTTTTAGCAAAAAAAACAAAACAATCTCCTATAAAATTGGCACAATCTATAAAAAAAATAGTACAAGAAAAATTAAAAGATTTTTCTACTATTGAGATCGCAGGTCCAGGCTTTATAAATTTTAGATTCTCGCATAAAACTTATCAAAAATTAATACTTAATATTTTAAAATCAAGTAATAAATATGGATCAAATAATAAAAAAGAAAGTTATAATATTGAGTTTGTTTCCGCTAATCCTACTGGTCCTATGCACGTGGGACACTCAAGAGGTGCAATATTTGGTGATGTTCTTGCTAATCTTTTAATTTTTAACGGAAATACTGTTGTTAAAGAATATTATATTAATGATTACGGCAATCAAATAATAAATTTTACAGAGTCTGTTTTTTATAGATTAAGAGAAATAAAATTTAATGAAAAATTTATTAATAAAAAAAATTTGTATCCCGGTGACTATGTAATCGATATAGCAAAAAAAATTTTATTAGAATTTCCAGAAATTGATTTAAGTGATTTTAATAAAAATTTTGTTTCGTTAAAAAAGAAAGCTCTCATACACTCAATGGATCTTATAAAAAATGATCTTAAATCTCTAGGTATTACGCATGATAATTTTGTATCTGAAACAAATCTTGTTGAACAAAATTTAGTTGAAAAATCTATTCAATATTTGAAAGATAAAAACTTTGCTGAAGAAGGATATTTGAACCCACCTAAAGGTGAAGAAAATAAAGATTGGAAAAAAACTAAAAGATTAATTTTCAAGTCAACGTTATTTGGTGATGACTCAGACAGAGCTTTACAAAAAAATGATGGTTCATGGACTTATTTTGCTAATGATATTGCTTACCACTCAGACAAAACGTCTAGAAAGTATGATTATTTAATTAATGTTCTTGGAGCTGACCACACTGGTTACATCAAGCGAATTACAGCAGCTACAAAAGCTTTATCAGACAACAAGACTATCTTAGTATGTAAAGTCTGCCAGCTTGTAAAACTTTTTAAAAACGGTTTGCCTTTTAAAATGTCCAAACGTTCTGGAGACTTTATATCTGTACGAGAGCTTTTGAATGAAGTTGATAAAGATTCTATCAGATTCATGATGTTAAATAGAAGTAATGATGTAGAGCTAGATTTTGACTTTGACAAGGTGTTAGAAAAAACAAGAGAAAATCCAATTTTTTATGTTCAGTATTGTTACGCGAGAATTTCTTCTTTGTTCAGAACTCTTAGAATTAGTCCTAATAATACTTTTGACATAGATGAAAAAAATTTTGAACTCAATACGCATGAATTAAATTTATTCAGAAAGATTCTAGATTGGCCAAAAGTCATTGAAACAGCTTCAAAAAAACATGAACCACATCGTATACCATTTTATTTGTATGAACTTGCAACTTTATTTCATTCATACTGGAGTAAAGGCAATGAAGATCCTAAATATAAGTTCCTTGAAAACGAAAAAATTAAAAATAAAAATACTTTGCTGATTATTAAATTAATTTCTTTAACAATTGAAAATGGAATGAAAATTTTAGGAGTCAATCTGCCGACTAAAATGTAATGATTAAGAATTTTTTATCAGTACTAATTTTTTTATTTATTTTTTTATTTATTTTTTTTATTGTTTCAACTTATACTTCTGACGTACATAAAAAAAAAATTAATTTAAATAGAAAAAATATTTATTCAAAAGTTGAAGATAATTTATTAAGTTTACCTTTATTGAAGAATGATACAAAGAATGTAATCGAATTTAACTCTGGATATGAAAATAACAACAATAAAGTAAAGAGAAATTTTTGGAATTTATTTAAAAAAGATGATTAGAAAAGCCGCTATTATTAGTATTTCAGGTTTAACTTTGACTAAAAAAGAGTCAATTATTATTATGAAAGAAAAACCATGGGGCGTTATTCTTTTTAAAAGAAATATTATATCTGAGTATCAACTAATAGATTTAGTAAAAAGTATTAGAAAGTTAATAAAGGATAAAAATTATCCAATTTTAATTGATGAGGAGGGAGGTAAAGTTTCAAGACTTTCTAACTTTTTAGATAACTCTCTTTATGATCAAAAATATTTTGGCAATATTTATAAACTTGACAAGTATATAGGATCAACCCTTTACAAATTATATCTTTCTTCATTAATGAAAGTATTAAAAAAAGTAGGCATTAATATAAATACATCTCCGGTTTTAGATCTATTAAAAAGAAAAAAACACCAAGTGATCGGTAACAGGAGTTATTCCGCTAACCCTATTATAGTTAATGAATTAGGAAAATTATGTGTAAGATTGTACCACGAATACAAGATAGCAACTGTTATAAAACATATACCAGGACATGGAGGTGCTAATGCAGACAGTCACTTTAAACTTCCAAAAGTTCACGACAGTTTTAAATCGCTAAAAAAAAATGATTTTAAATGTTTTAAGAATAATTCTAGCTTTTTTGCAATGACAGCTCATATTTTGTATACTAAATTAGATAAGAAAAATAACTCTACTCATTCAAACACAATCATAAAGAAAATAATTAGAAATCAAATCGGCTTCAAAGGAATTTTAATTTCAGATGATATTTCAATGAAAGCTCTTAAGTACGATATAGTTCAAAATGCACATTTAGCATTAAACGCAGGGTGCAATTTAGTTTTATACTGCGCTGGGAAAACCCAAGAAGTGAAAAAACTATTAAACAAAACCCCATATATTGATAAATTTACAATAAAAAAAACATCAGAATTTTATAAATTTTTAAGTTAAAATTAATACATGGAATCAAATTTAAATAATTCTATATCAATTGAAATACCTAATTATTCTGGACCTCTAAACACATTGTTAGATTTAGCCAAGAATCAAAAAGTTGATTTAACCAAAATATCGATTACCAAGCTAGCGGATCAATTTTTAGAATATATTAAAGATTCTATTGATTTAGATCTAGAGCTTGCAGCTGAGTACTTACTTATGGCTACATGGCTTGCATACTTAAAATCTAAACTACTACTTCCAGAAGACGAAGAAGGTGATTTTAAAGCTCTTGAAGTTGCTGAGAAACTTAAACTACAATTAAAAAAATTAGAATTAATTAGATTATTATCAGATCAATTAATTAAAAAAGATAGGATTGGTTTAAACATTTTTTATAGAGGTATGAAAGGTGGAATTAAATCAATCAATACCCCAGTATATAAAGTTAATTTATACGAGCTGTTAAAAACATATGCCACTATTAAAATGCAAAAAGCTTTTCAAACAATCAACATACCTAAATTGCCTGTTTTCACTACAGAGCAAGGAATTAAGCATATAAAAAATAACTTTAATAATATTAGTGATTGGAAAGATATTGAACATTTAATACCTAAAGATTTCACTTTTAATAAAAAATTGAAAAAAAGTGGTTTAACTGGTATTTTTGCAGCAAGCCTAGAACTTACAAAGCAAGGTGTTACAAGCATAATGCAAAAAAAACTTTTTGAGAAAATACTTATTAAAAAAATTATTTAAATGAAGACTAAAATTAAAAAAACAAATAATGTTATAAAGTTTCCTAAAAATTTAAATAAATTAGAAAGACAAGTTGAAGCAATTCTTTTTGCCGCTGATGAACCCTTAGATATTGAAACTATTGAAAAAAGAGTACAGAGTACAAATAATATAAAAAAAATTTTAATAAGTTTACAATCTGATTATTCCTTAAGAGGTATAAATTTAGTTAATATAAAAGACAAGTGGTCATTCAGAACCTCTAAAGATTTGATCAATTTAATGTCTCTTCAAAAATCTACTGAAAAAAAATTATCTAAAGCTACACTAGAGACTCTAGCAATTATTGTTTACCATCAACCTGTTACGAGATCAGAAATTGAAGAAATTCGTGGTGTTGCATTTGGCACTAATACTATTGAGATTTTATTAGAACTTGATTGGGTTAGGCCAGCAGGTAGAAAAGATGTTGTTGGTAAACCAATTTTATATGCAACTACAGACAATTTTTTAAACCATTTTAACATTAATCGACTTACTGATTTACCTACTATAGACGAACTTAGCTCTGCAGGTCTTATTGATACATCTACAATTGAGGCTTCAATATTCGGTACTGGTAAATTTTATAAAGAACAATCACAAAATAAAAAAGAAGATATTTACTCGAATATAGAAAAAGCAATAGATGAAACACCTAATAAGGATTAATTTAATAGATTTATTTTTCATCAATTTATGTATATAATATTCATATGTTTCCTGGATTTTGGCAAATAGCAATTGTAGTAGTTTTAGTGGTCCTATTGTTTGGCCGAGGCAAGATATCATCCTTAATGGGTGATGTTGCTAAAGGTATAAAAAGTTTTAAAAAAGGTCTGTCTGATGAAACACCTAGTGACAACATAGATAAAGCAGACGATCACGAAAATCATAACAAAGATTAATTTAAATGCCACAAATTGGATGGTTAGAACTATTAATTATAGTGGTTATAGCTATTTTAGTAATTGGACCGAAAGATTTTCCAGTTGTTCTAAGAAAACTAGGTACGTGGACTAGTACAATCAAAAAATATTTTTCTGACGTTCAATCAAACATAAATGAAATTACAAATCTTGATGAAACTGTAGATAAAAATTTAACCGAAAAAAATAAAAAGAGCAACAATGAAAAAAAACAATAACACTGGCAGTTTTGTAGGACATCTATCGGAACTAAGATCTAGATTAGTTAGATCTTTTATTTTTTTGATTCTGCTGTTTGTTATAAGTTATATTTTTTCAACTGAAATCTACAGTTTTTTAGTTCAACCGTATACAGATGCAGTATTAGATAAAAATTTAGATAGAAGATTAATTTTTACAGCTTTACATGAAGCTTTCGTAACTTATTTAAAAGTTGCATTTTTTGCTGCTTTTTTTATTACTAGTCCTTTTTTTCTTATCCAGTTATGGAAATTTGTTGCACCTGGTTTATACAAAAATGAAAAACAAGCATTGCTGCCTTATCTTATAGCTACACCTATTCTTTTTATTTCAGGAGGATTTATAGTTTATTATTTAATAATGCCGTTAGCGATAAAGTTTTTTTTAGGTTTCGAAACAGTTGCTGAGCCTGGCGTTATAGCTATACAGCTAGAAGCAAAAGTGAATGAGTACTTATCACTAATAATGAGACTGATTTTTGCTTTTGGTGTCAGCTTTCAATTGCCAGTTATTTTAAGTCTCTTGGCAAGAGTAGGCATTATAGATTCAGAATATTTGCGTCATAGAAGGAAATATTTTGTAGTAATAATATTTGCAATGGCTGCAATTCTAACTCCTCCAGATCCTATTACTCAAATTGGTTTGGCGCTTCCTTTATTATTATTGTATGAATTATCTATATTAACTGTCAAATTTATAGAAAAGAAAAAAGATGCATAACATTAAAGATATTAGAAAAGATTTAGAATTTTTTAAAAAAAAAATTTCTGAAAGAAACAGCTCTATTAACTTTGATGATTTAATTCTTTATGACAAAAATAATAGAGAGTTAATTAAGCAAAAAGAAAAAAAAGAACAAGAAAAAAAATTATTATCCAAATCAAAAGATCCAACAAATTTTGATAAATCAAAAAATTTGTCTAAAGAAATTGATGAAATAGCAAAAACACAAATTCTTATGCAGAATAAAATTTTGACAATTCTCTCTAATATACCAAATATTGCATCCGATGATGTGCCTGTAGGCACCGATGAAAAATCGAATAAAATAATCAAGCAAATTGGGAAGATAAAAAAATTTAATTTTCCAATTAAATCACATGTAGAAATAGGAGAAAAAAATAAACAAATAGATTTTAAAACTTCCTCTAAACTATCAGGTTCTCGTTTTGTAATTTTAAGCTCACATTTTGCATTATTAGAAAGAGCTTTAATTAATTTTATGCTTGATGTGCATATTGATAAGTTTTCCTACAAGGAAATTTCTCCACCACTACTTGTCAATAAAAATGTTATGTTTGGGACTGGTCAATTACCAAAATTTGAAGATGATCAATTTGAAATTAAGTTATCCAAAGAAGAAGACAGAAAATTTCTTATTCCGACAGCAGAAGTTGCGCTTACTAACTTGGTTCGAGATTCTGTTTTAGAATTAAAAAATTTGCCATTAAGATATGTTGCTTCAACTCCATGTTTTAGAAAAGAAGCAGGAAGCTATGGTAAAGATACAAAAGGAATGATGAGACAACATCAGTTTTATAAAGTAGAATTAGTTAGCATAGTTGAACCAGTGAATTCTCTATCAGAATTAGAAAGAATGCTTAATTGTGCAGAAGAAATTTTGAAACTCTTAGAAATTCCGTATCAAGTTACTCTTTTAAGCACAGGAGATATGGGGTTTAGTGCTGAAAAAACATTTGATATAGAAGCTTGGATACCATCAGAAAACAAGTATAGAGAGATATCAAGCTGCTCTTCATGTGGAACTTTTCAAGCAAAACGAATGAATACGAAATATAAATCTCCTGATGGATCATTTTTTGTTTCTACCTTAAACGGTTCCGCACTAGCTGTAGGCAGACTCATGATATCTTTGATTGAAAATTTTCAAAATGAAGATGGATCTGTAGAGATACCGCCTGTATTGAGAAAATATATGAAGAATATTGAAAAAATATAAGATTAAAGAATTTTGTTCTTGTTAAAATAATCCATATATTATAATTAATGTTTTATTATGAATGGACAAGGAATAGCACAATTTATACCTTTAATATTAATCTTTGTAATTTTTTATTTTTTCTTAATAAGACCTCAGCAAAAAAGAGCAAAAGATCATTTAGCTATGGTTGCCGGTCTTAAACGCGGTGATGAAGTTATTACATCAGGTGGCATAATTGGAACCGTTGATAGAGTTATGGAAGACGATAGAATCGAAGTTGTTTTGTGTGATAATGTTAAAGTTCAAATCATCAAATCCACAATAACAAGCCTACTAAAAAAAACTGAAGTTAAATAATAATTTTTTTAGTGCTTAGTTTTACAAAAATTAAAGTTTTATCTATATACTTAATATTAATATTAACTATTTTTTTTGCATCATTAAATCTAAAAAATAATAATCTTGCTGATAAAAAAATTAACTTAGGTTTAGATCTTCAGGGCGGTTCATACATTTTACTAGAGATTGATACTAAACCATTAGTTAACCAAAAACTTCAAGCCAAAGTAATTTTAATAAAAAAGTTATTAAACAAAAATAAAATAGATTTTAAAGACTTCACGATATCATTAGATAAAATCAGCTTAACTGTAAAAAAAGAACAACAAGAGAAATTTAAGAATCTTTTGTTTAAGCAAAAAGAAAATACAGTTAATGATTTTATTTCAGAGTATAACAAGTTTGAACTAGATCTGGAATTTAATCAAAATAAAGCTCTTGTACAATTTTCTAAATTTGGGCTTGTAAGCTTAAATAACGCTGTCTTAAAACAATCTATAGAGATTATAAGAAGACGTATCGATGAAGTAGGTACAAAAGAACCAACCATTCTTCAAAGAGGAGACAAAAGAATCTTAGTTGAGCTTCCTGGAATAGATAACCCTGCCAGAGTCAAAGAACTACTTGGAAAGACTGCACAATTAACTTTTAGGCTCGTCTCAAAAGATGATGGCTTTGGTTCTGAAAAACTGATCTTATCTGAAAATAACGAAGAACTTACAGTAAGTAAACGTGTTGTTGTTAGTGGAGATAATTTAGTTGATGCTCAACCTCAATTTGACAACCAATCAAATCAGCCACTTGTACGTTTTTCACTGGACAGACAAGGGGCACAAAAATTTGGCAAAATTACCACAGAGAATGTTGGTCGTAGACTTGCAATAGTACTTGATAACTCTGTAATTAGTGCACCAAATATACGTGAACCTATTACAGCAGGCTCAGGAACTATTTCTGGTGGATTCTCATTTCAAGAGGCTACAGATCTCGCTTTATTACTCAGGTCAGGTGCGTTGCCAGCACCAATTAATATTGTTGAAGAAAGAACCGTTGGCCCAGATTTAGGTAAAGATTCAATAGATGCAGGTGTATTCTCTCTAATTGTTGGATTTGCATTGGTTATTATATTTATGTTTATTAAATATAGAATTTTTGGTCTAGTCTCTAATATTTCTCTTATTGCAAATTTATTTATGATGGTTGGAATCTTAACCATACTTGAAGCAACATTAACTTTACCCGGTATTGCTGGTATTATTTTAACAGTTGGTATGGCCGTTGATTCAAATGTTTTAATTTACGAAAGAATTAAAGAAGAATTGAAAACAGAAAAATCTATTATCCAAGCATTTGATACAGGTTATAACAAAGCTAAAATTACTGTTATTGATGCCAATGTCACAACATTAATAGCTGCGGTAATATTGTTTATTTTTGGATCAGGACCCGTAAAAGGTTTTGCAGTTACACTTGGGATAGGGATAACAACCACACTATTTTCAGCATACTTTATAGCCAGACACTTAACATCAGTAATTGTTTTAAATGATAAAAAAGGGAAATTCTTTAGATTATAATGAATAATAAAATAAATTTTTCTAAATTTTTTAAAGCTGCAAATATTTTTTCATTATTAGCGGTAATTATTAGTGTTTTGTTCTTATTTTTTAAAGGATTAAACTATGGCGTAGATTTTAAGGGTGGTACTTTATTAGAAATTAGAATTGAAAATAAAAATATTCAAATACAAGAGATTAGAAGTTCGTTAAATATTGCAGAACTTGGTGATGTAAACGTTAAAGAATTTGGAATAAAAGGAGATTTTTTAATTAAGTTTGAAAAGAATGCAAATGAAAATAAAAAATTTATAACTGATTTAAAAAATACTATTTCCAAAAAAATAAATTCAACTGTAAATTTTAGGAGGGTGGAAACAGTTGGCCCAAAAGTAAGCGGTGAACTCCTTGAACAAGGCGTTACAGCTATTGCTTTAGCTTTAAGCGCTATGTTATTTTACATATGGATAAGGTTTGAATGGCAGTTCAGTCTTGGTGCTATTGTTGCTCTCGTGCACGACGTAATAATTACACTAGGTATTTTTTCTATTTTATCTTTTGAGGTTAACCTTTCAATAGTCGCTGCTGTTTTGACTATAGTAGGATATTCAATGAATGATACCGTTGTAATATTTGATCGTATTAGAGAAAATTTATTAAAATATTCTAAAATTAAAACTAATGAAATTGCTGATATATCTGTAAATGAAACTTTATCTAGAACGGTAATTACGTCTTTAACAACGCTTTTAGCATTATTTTCAATATTTATTTTAGGTGGTGAAATCTTAAAAGGTTTTTCTTTTGCAATGATATTAGGGGTAATAATAGGAACTTATTCTTCAGTTTTTGTTGCAAGTCCTGTCCTTAACTATTTTAAAGTAACACAAAAAACTTTATTGAAAGACGAAGTTTTATAATTTTAGTAAAGATTTTGAGCAGCAACCATTGAAAGTAGCATTGGCAGAGACAACAAGGTATTAGTTCTTGAAAACAACATTGCAGTTCTCGCAGATGCAGCTTTTTCTTCAGGTTGACATTCAATCATTCCCAGGGCTTTTTTTTGATTAGGCCAAATAACAAACCAAACATTGTATGCCATTATTATTCCAAGCCACATACCAATACCAATTGCAGTACTTTTTCCATATCCGCTTCCAATACCGAGTGTCATTGCTTGATGAGCATATCCATTTAACCAAGCAAGAATTAAACCAGATAAAACAGTTATTGCCGCTGCCCATCTAAAATAAAATAAAACCGCTGGTGCTATTACTTTGCTAATAGCTGGTTTTTGTTCATCAGGAATTTTTGGCATATTTGGAATTTGAACAAAATTTAGATACCAAAGCAATCCTACCCACATTATTGCTACTATTACATGCGTGTAACGTGCTAACCAACTCCAAAAAATTCTATCGAAGGCAAATCCATCTCCTGAAAAGTGTAAACCAAGAAAAAGCAGTATAGTTAAAATTACTGATGCATGAACTGTTTTAGATAGAGATTGTAATAAATTTCCCATGATTCTTTTATAGCACATTTAAAAGAAACTATGCAGTTTTTTTCATTGTGTCTTTAAACAAAATATCCTTTAAAAATTGACCAGTGTAGCTACCTTTTACCTCTGAAACTTTTTCTGGCGTTCCTTCAGCAATTATTTCACCTCCTTCTACACCACCCTCAGGTCCCATATCAACAATCCAATCTGCAGTTTTAATCACATCTAAATTATGTTCAATTACTACAACCGTATTACCTGTATTTACAAAGGCTTGTAATATTTCTAAAAGTTTTTTTATATCATGAGCATGAAGACCAGTAGTGGGTTCGTCTAATATATATAAAGTTCTTCCTGTAGATCTTTTTGATAATTCTTTGGCTAATTTTATTCTTTGAGCTTCACCACCTGAAAGGGTTGTGGCCTGTTGACCAATTTTTATATAACCTAACCCTACGTGCTTTAAAGTTATCAGTTTAGATCTAATTGTTTGAATATTTTCAAAAAAATTACAACCTTCTTCAACCGTCATGTCCAAAACATCAGCAATATTTTTGTCTTTGAATCTAACTTCTAAAGTCTCTCTGTTGTATCTTGTTCCTTTGCAAGTATCACAAGGTATAAAAACATCTGGTAAAAAGTGCATTTCATAAGTAATCACTCCATCTCCCTCACAAGTTTCACATCTGCCACCTTTTACATTAAACGAAAATCTTCCTATTTTATAACCTCTAGCTTTAGCTTCTGGTAGAGATGCAAACCAATCTCGTATTGGTCCAAAAGCACCAGTATATGTTGCGGGATTAGATCTTGGTGTTCTTCCTATTGCAGATTGATCAATATCAATAATTTTATCTATTAGTTCTGTTCCTTTGTAATTTCTAAAAGCTTTAGGTGTTTTTTTGGCTTTAGTAGTGTTTAGAATTAAATTTAAAGCACTGAATAATGTATGAAGTACTAGCGTAGATTTCCCACTACCAGATACGCCAGTAACACATGTAAAAGCTCCTATTGGTATTTTTAGATCAACTTTTTTTAAATTATTGCCTGTGGCCCCAAGAATCTCTAAAAATCTACCATTTTTTGCCGTTCGTCTTTTTCTTGGTACAGCAATATATTTTTTACCAGATAAATAATTACCAGTTATGCTTTTTGCATTATTTACAATATCATCATAGCTTCCTTCTGCAACTATTTCACCACCATGTATGCCTGCTTCTGGACCTATATCTATAATATGATCTGCATTTTCCATTGTTTCAGTATCGTGTTCTACAACTATAACTGTGTTACCAAGATCTCTAAGTTTTTTTAACGCAGTTATTAATTTTTTATTATCTCTTTGGTGCAAACCAATAGAAGGTTCATCAAGAACATACAAAACACCAGTTAAACCTGAACCGATTTGTGAAGCCAAACGTATTCTTTGAGCTTCACCACCAGATAAAGTTCCTGACTCTCTCGATAAAGTTAAATAGTTAAGACCAACATTTAAAAGGAAATTAAGCCTTTCATTTATTTCTTTCAAAATATGTGTAGCTATCTTTTTATCTCTATCATTCAATACTGAATTTAAATTATCAAACCATTTTTTTGCATCATCAATAGATTTTTTTGTTACATCGCTAATATTCAATTCATTTATCTTTACGCAAAGAGACTCTTCTTTTAATCTTTGTCCTTTACATTTTTCGCAATTTGATTCACTTTGATATTGAGCAATCTCCTCTCTTTTCCATTCACTATCAGTTTCTAAATATCTTCTTTCAAGATTGTTTATTACTCCTTCAAAAGTTTTTTTAGTTGTATAAGATTGATAATTATCATCATAAGAAAATTTAATTTCCTCCTCGTCCGATCCATATAATATGACATCCTGTACTTTTTTTGATAGTTTTTTCCATGAATCAGCTAAAGAAAATTTATAATGTTTTGCAATAGATGAAAGAGTTTGCGGATAATATAATGAAGTTGATTTAGCCCAAGGTTCTATTGCCCCGTCTTGAAGACTTTTTCTTGTATCTGGCACAACTAAATTAGGATCAACATTTAAATTGTGACCAATTCCTTCGCATTCTTCGCATGCACCGTAAGGACTGTTAAATGAAAACAATCTTGGCTCTATCTCTTCTAGTGTAAAACCACTTTCAGGGCATGAAAATTTTGATGAAAAGGTAATTGATTCAACTTTTCTGAATTTTTTAGGCAATGTTTCATCTTCGTATTCGACTACTAAAAGGCCATTAGATATATTTAATGAGGTTTCTACGCTGTCTGCTAAACGATTCCCTATGCTCGAATTTATTACTATTCTGTCAATAACGATTGAAATATCATGTTTAATTTTCTTATTTAATTCTGGAAAATCATTAATTTCATAGTATCTTCCATCTACTTTAACTTTTTGAAATCCTCTTTTTTTATAATTTAATATCTCTTTTTTGTATTCTCCCTTTCTTCCCCTAACTATTGGCGCAAGTAAATAAATTGTATTACTTTTTGGCAAAGTTTTAATTTTATCAACCATTTCACTTACCGATTGAGAAACAATAGGTTTTCCAGTGAATGGAGAATAAGGAACTCCAACTCTAGCGTACAAGACTCTCATATAATCATAGATTTCAGTAACAGTTGCTACTGTTGATCTAGGATTTTTAGAAGTGTTTTTTTGTTCTATTGATATAGCGGGACTTAATCCTTCTATAAGATCAACTTTTGGTTTCTTCATCTTATCTAAAAATTGTCTTGCGTATGCAGACAAACTTTCTACATATCTCCTCTGTCCTTCTGCATATATAGTGTCAAAAGCTAGAGACGATTTTCCTGATCCAGAAAGACCTGTAATTACAACAAGCTTATCTTTTGGAACATCTACAGAAACATTTTTTAAATTGTGTTCTTTTGCACCTTTTATAATGATTTTTTTCAGCATTTTTTTAAACCTTATTAATAATCATCTTATAATTAAGTTGTTTATATGATATAAATTTAATTGTTATTAAATAGTAAATCACATATTAACAATTAAATTTATGGCCGGAAGTTTAAATAAAGTACTATTAATTGGAAGACTAGGCGCAGATCCTGAAATCAAACAAATGGTTAACGGTAAAAGTGTCGCAAGGCTTAGTGTGGCTACAAGTCAATCATGGAAAGATAAATCTACCGGAGAAAGAAAAGAAAAAACTGAATGGCATAGAGTAGTAATTTTTAATGAAGGTCTTGTTAATGTAGTACAACAATATTTAAAAAAAGGTGCCAATGTTTATTTAGAAGGTGCTTTAACGACAAGGAAATGGAAAGATGAATCTTCAGGTCAAGATAAATATTCAACTGAAATAGTTTTACAAGGTTATAACTCAAGTCTCACTATGTTAGATGGGAAAACTAAAGGTGAAAATTCAAATCTTGTCTCTGAAAATAAAAGCTCCTTACCTAATGAAGATAACCAAGCTGTAAATAACGACTTGGATGATGAAATTCCATTCTAGATTTCATGGAAAACATTAGTGTTGAAAAAAATAATTCTTTTAAACCTATTTTAGTCTCAGATGAGATGAGTTCGTCTTATCTCTCTTACGCTATGAGCGTAATTGTAAGCAGAGCTTTACCTGATGTACGTGACGGGCTTAAGCCTGTTCATAGAAGAATAATTTACGCAATGTACAAAGGTGGCTATGATTGGTCAAAACCTTTCAGAAAATCCGCAAGAATAGTCGGGGATGTAATAGGTAAATATCACCCACATGGTGACCAATCAGTTTACGATGCCCTTGTAAGACTAGTTCAAGATTTTTCTATGAGTTTGCCTTTAATTGAAGGGCAAGGAAATTTTGGGTCAATAGATGGAGACCCTCCTGCCGCGATGCGTTACACAGAGACAAAGCTGGGAAAAATTTCTCAATTTTTAACTGAGGATTTAGAAAAAGATACTGTAGCTTACAGAAATAACTACGATGAAACAGAAACAGAGCCTGTCGTTTTACCATCTCAGTACCCGAATCTTTTAGTGAATGGTGCCGGAGGTATTGCTGTTGGAATGGCAACAAGTATACCACCACACAACTTAGGTGAAGTCATAGATGCAACGAATGCATTCATAAGCAATAAAGATATTACTATAGCGCAACTCATGAAACATGTGCCTGGTCCAGATTTTCCAACTGGCGGTGTGATCATTGGAACTGATATTATCAAACAAGGCTATAACAAAGGTAGAGGATCATTTAAAATTAGAGGTGAGATAGAAGAGGAGGTTCTTAAAAATGATAAATCAATGTTAATTATTAAATCGATTCCATATCAAGTTAATAAATCTGTTTTAGTTGAAAGAATTGCTCAACTAGCTAGAGAAAAAAAAATCGAAGGCATTAGTGATATTAGAGATGAATCTAATAGAGAAGGAATCAGGGTTGTCATAGAACTAAGAAGAGGAGTTGAAGGAGAAACTATAAGAAGACAATTGTACAAGCTAACAAATATCGAAAGCTCTTTTGGTTTTAATACTCTAGCTATTGTAGACAACAAACCAAAAATTTTTAATTTAAAAGAATTTATTTCTGAGTTTGTTAAGTTCAGAGAAGAAACTTTAACTAAAAGAATTAAGTTTGACTTAAAAAAAGCCGAGGAGAGAGCACATATTTTAATAGGAATTGCGACGGCTGTGGAAAATATAGATGAAATTATTAAAATTATTAAAAGCTCTAAAGATACTGATACCGCTAAAAAAAATCTTTTATCTAAAAAATGGAAAATAAAAAAAAGTATAAAATTAATTGCTTTAATAGAAAAAAAGAAAATTATCTCTGGATATACCCTATCTGAGCAACAAGTTAGTGCGATTTTAGAACTGAGACTACAAAAATTAACAGCTTATGGAATTAGTGAAATTGAGTCTGAAATAAATAAACTGTCAGATTTAATTATAGGATATAATAAAATTTTAAACTCAAAAAAAGAGCTTTACAAAGTAATAAGTTCAGAACTTGCGGAAGTTAAAACAAGATTCGCCGTACCTAGAAGAACTAAAATAACAGATGCTGAATTAAATTATAGCATTGAAGAAACAATACAAAAAGAGTCGGTTGTTATTAACATTACTAATCAAGGATATATCAAGAGAAGTCCCTTAGAAAGTCTAAAAAAACAGAAAAGAGGAGGGGTTGGAAAAAGTAGTATTGTTACACGAGATGAAGATTTTGTGGTTCAAATATTCACAGCTAATACACATACCCCGGTTATTTTTTTTTCTTCTGAAGGCCTCGCATTTAAAATTAAAGCCTGGAAGATTCCTGAAGGAAGCGCAAGTTCTAAAGGTAAATCTCTATTTAACATTCTTCCTTTAAAAAATCATCAATCAATAAGTTCGATTATGCCGCTGCCAGAAGACGAAAGTTTATGGAAAAATTTATTAGTAGTTTTTGTTACTGCAAACGGAAATGTAAGAAAAAATAGCTTAGAAGATTTTTCTAATATTAACGCTAATGGAAAAATTGCAATGAAACTCGAAACAAATGATAAAATAGTTGGTGTTAAAATTTGCAGAGATGATCAAGATATAATGATGAGCACAAAAAAAGGTAAATGTATTCGATTTATGGCAAAGAAACTTCGATTGTTTAAAGGAAGGTCTTCAAAAGGAATTAGAGGAATACAACTCCCAGATAATGATAAAGTTATTTCTTTATCGGTATTAGATTCTCCTCAAATTAGCAGCAAAACTATTAAGAAAGATGAAAAAATTAAAAATGGTTTAAATAAATTTGTATTATCTATAACTGAAAATGGTTATGGTAAACGTACTTCTTTCTTAGAGTACCGTGTCACAAACAGAGGTGGTAAGGGCATTATAGGTATTATCAATTCTCCAAGAAACGGTAGTGTAGCAGCAACATTAGTTGTTGAAGAAAGTGATGAAATTATATTATCTACAGACAAAGGTAGTGTAATGAGATGTGCAGTGAGAGAAATAAGGGTTGCTGGAAGAAATACACAAGGTGTAACTATAAAAAAACTTGCAGGAACCGAAAAAGTTGTTTCTGCTATTAAAATTGAAGACAATATAGATTAAAAATGAAAACTGCAATATATCCTGGAACTTTTGACCCAATTACATTAGGTCACGCTGACGTTATACAAAAGTCTTTAAAAATTTGTGATAGATTGATAGTTGCAGCCACAAACACAAGAAATAAAAATTATTTCTTTCCAATTGAAGAAAGAATTCATATAATAAGAAAATCACTTTTTTCTGATTTAAAATTAAATAAAAAAAAAATTATAGTTGTTCCTTTTAATACGCTCACAATTAATATTTGCAAAAAATACGATGCATCTATTATAGTTCGTGGTTTGAGAGCGGTATCAGATTTTGAATATGAGTTCCAGCTAGCCGGTATGAACAAAAAATTAAACAAAAGTATTGAAACTATTTTTTTGATGTCAGATATAGAAAATCAAATTATTTCATCGAAATTTGTAAAAGAAATTGCAAAACTAAAGGGTAATATAGGTCAATTTGTAACAAAATCTGTTATTAAATCGTTGAAAGAAAAAATACAATGAAAAGAATATTACTTTCTGTATTAATTTTATTTTTAACTATTAATAACGTATATACAAAGGAGAAAAAAATGATTTTGAAATTAAAAGATGGTGATGTTGAAATAGAACTTTATCCTAAAATAGCACCAAATCACGTAAAAAGATTTGAAACTTTAGCTAATGAAGGAAAATATGATGGCGTTGTTTTTCATAGAGTCATAGATGGTTTTATGGCTCAAACAGGAGACGTAAAATATGGTAGTTCTAACTCACCAGAATATAATTTGGACTTAGCTGGAACGGGTGGATCTGACCTGCCAGATCTTAAAGCTGAATTTAGCGATGTAGCACACAACAGAGGAGTTTTGTCCATGGCTAGATCTACAGATCCTAATAGTGCTAATAGTCAATTTTTTATTGTTTTTCAATCTGCTCCTCATTTAGATAGAAGTTACAGTGCTTTTGGAAAAGTAATCAAAGGAATGGAACTAATTGATAAAATTAAAAAAGGGGATGGTGCAAGCGGTTCAGTCATCTCTCCAGATAAGATTATTTCATTAAGATCAAAAAAATAAATGAACGAGCCAGAGTTTTCATTTGAGTTAATAACTCAGGATGAAAAAGCAAGGGTAGGAAAAATTACTACACCTAGAGGCATAGTAGACACACCAGCCTTTATGCCTGTTGGAACTTTAGGTACCGTTAAAGGTTTATTTACAGAAGATCTTTTGTCTACAGGTTCACAAATTTTACTGGGAAATACTTATCATCTAATGATTAGGCCTGGTACAGATATACTCGACCTTTTCGGTGGCTTACATAATTTTATGAATTGGCAAAAACCAATATTGACAGATTCTGGTGGTTTTCAGATTATGTCATTAGCAAAATTAAATAAAATTGATATTAACATAGGAGCAGTTTTTTCTTCTCATCTTGATGGCAAAAAATTTGTACTAAGTCCGGAAAAAAGTATTCAGATACAAAAATCTATTAACTCAGATATACTTATGGTTCTTGACGAATGCCCTAAGCTGACAAACGAAAAAGATAAATTAATTAGTGCTATTGAAATATCCACTAATTGGGCCAAGCGTTGCAAAACTGAATTTGGAAATGATAAAAAAAAAGCTTTATTTGGAATTGTTCAAGGAGGTCTTGATAAAAATCTTAGATTAAATAGTTTAGAAAAACTCATATCTATTAATTTTGATGGTTATGCTATGGGCGGTTTAGCAGTAGGCGAGACACAAGAAGAAATGTTTAATATACTTAATAACACAGTAGGCTATATGCCTAAAAACAAACCTAGATACTTAATGGGTGTAGGGACGCCCTCAGATATTCTTGGAGCTGTTAAAAGTGGTATTGATATGTTTGATTGTGTTATGCCCACAAGATCAGGTAGGACCGGGTTAGCTTTTACTTGGGAAGGTAAAATTAATTTGCGAAATGCAAAATATCAATATGACAAAACTTCATTAGATATAAACACATCAATCAGAAGTTTAAATATGTATTCCAAAAGCTACCTAAATCATTTAATTAAAACAAATGAAATTTTAGCTTCTATGCTAATTTCTCTCCATAATATTAATTTTTACCAGCAATTTATGAAAGAAATTAGAAAAGAGATTAAAAAAGGAACATTTATTAATTTTTACAATAGATACGTTGATAAATTTAATTAGTTAAATTTTTGTTTGAATTCTTTGCATTTTAAATATAAAACAAATTTTTTAAGGGCCCTTAGCTCAGTTGGTAGAGCACCTCCCTTTTAAGGAGGGTGTCGATGGTTCGAGTCCATCAGGGCTCACCACTTTTAGATTTTCCTAATTGGAGGATACTTAATAATTACCTCCGTAATCCACTTATTTAAATTTATTATTCTATTTGCACTAGATGGGTGTGTGCTCATAAATTGAGGAGGCTCTTTACCTTTATTGCTCTCAGCCATTCTTTCCCAAAGTTTAACAGATTCTCTTATATCATATCCAGCTAATGAAGAAAAAATTAATCCTAAATAATCAGCTTCAGTTTCTTGTTTTCTTCCAAATGGATTAAAAATGCCAAGTTGAAAAATATCCATACCACTTGAACGACCAATAGTAGATCTTGTTCTGTTAATAGCTCCACCTAAAAAAATATCAGCTACTTGTGTCCCTAGGTTTACAGTCAGTGCTTGACTTGCTCTCTCTACGGAATGTTTAGCAACGGCATGAGCTATTTCATGACCCATTACAGCTGCAAGTGCATTCTCATTTTGAGTTACTTTTAATATACCTGTGTAAACGGCAATTTTTCCACCAGGCATACACCACGCATTTTTTACCTTATCGTTATCAACTAAAATATAATCCCACTGAAAATTACTGGTTGGGTCAACACCATTTTTATTCAAAAAAAAATTTGAGACAGCAAACTGGATTCTATTTCCAATATCTTTGATTGAATTTAATTGTTTGCCTGATGTAATTAGTTTATTTTTTGATTTAAAATTTTCATAAGCTTTTGAGGCGGAATTATTTATACTAGCTTCAGGATATATAGAAAGCTGTCTTCTTTTTGTAATTGGAACAGTAGAACATGATGGTAAAATTAAGCCACAACAGCCAAAGCCAAAAAGTCCGATAAATTTTCTTCTATTTATGTTATGAATCATATAATAATTATTTTATGATTTTAAATAATAAAATATTAATTGCAATTTTTATATTACTACTAGTATTTATTGTTTATTCAAGTTACCACTAATGGCTGATAAAATTAAAAAATCTATATTTATAAGATTACGTAACTACTTCATTACAGGTGCTATCGTACTTATTCCTATCGGTATTACCATTTATTTAACTTTGTTTATAATTAGAATTTCTTCTAATTTTTTACCAAAAAAAATAAATCCTAATAACTATCTGCCATTTGATATCCCTGGTATAGAAATTTTAATCACAATTATTCTGATAACTCTAATTGGTGGCTTATCATTATCTTTTTTAGGAAAAAAATTTTTAGAAATTTTTAACAATATTTTAAAAAAAATTCCAATTTTACGAACTATATATTCTGCTGTTGGACAATTAACTGAATCTTTTACTCAATCTAGTGATTCTAAAAAAGGTGTTGTTGTACTTGAGTATCCTAGGAAAGGAATTTGGGTAGTTGGTTTTTCTACAAAAGATAACAAAGGTGAGATTTCTAAAAAAACAAACGAAGATTTAATAAATGTTTTTGTGCCAACAACACCTAACCCTACAAGTGGTTTTTTGCTAATGGTTCCTAAAAAAGATTTAATTTATCTTGATATGTCTTTCGAAGAAGCCTCTAGGTTCATCGTATCAGCAGGCACATCTCAATAGTTTATCCTTAAGAAGATGTACCTTCTTTGTTTGTTAAGTCTACCTTGTCAAACAATTGAAGTAAAAAATTATACTTAGGGCTATTAAGTTCATTATCACTTAATTTTTTAATATTTTTTTCTGCCAATTTAAATAACTTTTCGTGATGCACAGGATCTGCGATTTTAAAAAGTTTTATCCCACTTTGCTTAAACCCAATAATGTCACCATAGCCCCTTAATTTCATATCTTCTTCAGCTATATGAAAACCATCATCTGAAGATTTTAAAATTTGTATTCGTTTCCTTGCATTTTGACTTAATTGGTTTTTAAACAATAGAATACAAGTGCCTTGTTTTTTTCCTCTTCCTATTCTACCTCTTAATTGATGTAACTGAGCTAAACCAAATTTATTTGCATTCTCAATAATTATTACAGTTGCATTTGGAAAATCTATACCAACTTCGATCACTGTGGTTGAAACTAGAATTGAAATTTTGTTATTTAAAAATTCCTTTAAAACTTTTTCTTTTTCAAATTGATCAAGCGAACCATGAATTATTCCAACTTTGTTATCAAATCTTTTACTCAGTAAATCAAATAATCTTGCCGTTGATGAAAAATCTAATTTATTAGAATCTTCAATGAGTGGACATACCCAAAAAATTTGTTCTTTATTTTCAATTTTTTTTTTAATAAATGGCCAAAGTTCATCAATTTTATTTTCAGGTTTACTCAAAGTTGTAATCTTTTTTCTATTAATTGGTTTTTCCATTAATCTAGATGTATCCATATCGCCGTAAATTGACATCATCATAGTTCTTGGAATAGGAGTTGCGGACATAAGTAGTACGTCACAATTAGAACCTCCTTTTTTAGCTAAATTAATTCTTTGTTGTACACCAAATTTGTGCTGTTCATCAATTATTACTAATCCTAATTTTTCAAAATTGATTGTAGTTTGAAACAAAGCATGAGTTCCAATAATAAATTTAATTTTATTATTTTTTAAGTCGTTTAAAATTTTTTTTCTTTCTTTTAAGTCAGTCTTCCCAGATAATAGTGCAATATTTATACCGATTTTTTTTTTTTCAATTAATTCTTTAAGTAATAAAAAATGTTGTTCTGCTAAAATAGCTGTAGGAGCCATTAACCCACATTGATAACCTGACTCAATTACATTAAACCCAGCCACTATAGCGACAATAGTTTTTCCAGAACCGACATCTCCCTGAAGTATTCTGAACATTCTTTGTGGAGACTGTAAATCTAAGTCTATTTCTTTTATCATTTCTTTTTGTCCATTGGTCAGATTATAAGGTAAAGAATTAATTAATTCTTTTGCATAGATACTTTTAAAGATTTTTTTATTTTTTTTAATTTTTTTAATCTTATTTCTGTTATTTGAATTAAATAAAAGGTTTGCAAATATTTCATCATAGGCAAGCCTCATTAAGTATTTAGAATTTAAATCTTTTTCAATGTTAGAATTATGTAGTTTTTGCATTGAATCTTTCCAATTTAAAAAATTCATCTCTTTTATAAAGTTTTGATCATGCCATTCATCTATGAAAGGAATTTCCATAAATACTTTTTCAATTATTTTTGAATAAACCTTCTCTGACAAACCTTCGGTTAGAGAATACTTAGGAATAATTTTTCTTATTAATTCTATACGTTCAATTTTTTCAACATAAGTTGGGTTAGAAATTTGATATTTGTTTCTAAAGAAATTTACTTTGCCACTTACTACGACCCATTCATTTAATGGTAAAATCTTTCTAATATATCCTTCACGGCTATTAAAAAAAATGAGGTCAATTTTTCCAAATTCATCTTGGCAAAAAACTCTACTTGGTAAATTTCTAATTCTTGGAAAATTATATTTAATAATTTTAATTTTTATAGTAAAGATTTTTCCAATTTCTAGTTTATTTAACGTGGCTGTTTCAGACCTATCTGTAAAAGAATAAGGCAGATTCCAGAGCAAGTCGTTCACTTTTTCAATTTTTTTCTTTTTTAAATATGTAGAGATTTTTTTACCAACACCTACTATTGTAGACACATCTTTGAATAAGAATTCTTTTTTATTAATTATGTGCATTTCTTAATGTATAATAAATTCTTTTATGAATGAATTAGAATCATTAAAAAAAAAAATTAAATATCGATCCTCTTATAGAGGGACGAAAGAAATGGATTTATTATTAGGTTCATTTGCATCAAAACTTGTGGATAGTTTTTCTCAGGAAGAACTTATAAAATTAGATGATTTTATGAATTGTAGTGATGAAGATATCAATAATTTTTATTTGAATAGAACGCCAATTCGGTCATTTGAAGATAAGAAAATACTAGACTTATTTCTTAAGCATAAAATTTAATTATGGCGGAGAGGGTCGGATTCGAACCCACGAACGAGTTGCCCCGTTGCTGGTTTTCAAGACCAGTGCTTTCAACCGCTCAGCCACCTCTCCTTAAAAGTAATTAGCAATTTAATACTATCAATAGTGGTAAATAACAATATGATTTCTTATTCAATCTAGTCTTGTGTTTTTTTTTATGTTAATCAAAAAAATGCTTAAAAACTTAATAAGTATTTATATCTTGCTAGTATTTTCATTTTTGCAAACAAGCACTTTTGCAAGTAACTCAGAATTTGGTACGTGGGTTAAAAATTTTAAAACCAGAGCTGTTAATTCTGGTGTTTCACAAAAAGTTGTAGATGAAGTAATGGCTGATGCGATATTTATACCAAAAATTATTGAGTACGATAGATATCAACCTGAGTTTTATGAAGATACGTATACATATATTAAAAAAAGAACAAATAAAAAAAAAGTTAAAAAGGGAATAGATTTATATAAAAAAGAAAAATTAACTATAGATAAAGTTGAGAAAGAATTTTTAATCGAAAAAGAATTGTTGTTAGCTCTCATGGGTATCGAAACTAACTTCGGTAACTATTTAGGTAAAATGGACATTGTTTCTTCACTAGCCACTTTAAGTTTTGATAAAAGAAGAAGTGAATTTTTTTCAAAAGAATTAATAATTTTATTAAAACTAGTAGATCAGAAGATTATAGATAAAAAAATATTATTTGGGTCATGGGCAGGTGCTTTTGGAAACTTTCAGTTTATGCCGAGAACAATCCAAGACTATGCAATTGACTATAATAAAAATACCACAATAGAATTAAAAAAAACCGAAGACTCTTTTGCTTCTGCAGCAAACTATCTCAATAAAATGGGATGGAAAAAAAATATTCCATGTTTTACAAAAATTAATTTAAACAAAGATATACCAAACAAATATCTCAATGCATCTGCTAGAAATATAAAAAATAAAAAGAAAGTTAAATATTTTAAAAAATACATTAAAAATTATAACAATCTTAAAATTGATGAAAATTTAGAGGCTGCCATTATAACGCCGGATAGAGATATAATTCCTGGTGCAAGCACTTTTACACCTGCCTATCTAGTATATAGTAATTATGAAAAGATTTTAAACTGGAATCGATCCTTGAGATTTGCTCTTGCTGTCTGTACCTTAAAAAACAATTTTAAAAATGAAATATAAATTAATTATCTTCTTCTTCTTTATCATATCCTGTACCAACTATTCTTCTAATCATGAAAAAAAATCTGGATATTCTGGAAGTGGTTTTGCTTACATAGAAAAAAAAATCTCTTCTAATTTAGGAAACGATGAATTTTTTATTTCCCACAATAAATTAAGAGTAGGGAAAAAACTAAGAATTACAAATCCTGAAAATAATAAATCTTTAGAAATTATAATTAAAAAAAAAATTAAATATGATAATTTTTATAAAGTTTTAATTTCTAAAAGTATTGTAGAAAAGCTAGAACTCTCTATGGAATTTCCTTTTGTAGAAATAAATGAAATTAAATCTAATAAGTCTTTTGTTGCAAAAAAAGCAGTTACCCAAAATGAAGAAAAAAAAATTGCAAATAAAGCTCCAATAGATCAAATTAACATTAATAATATTTCACAAAAAAAAAAATTAAATAAAAAAAAAGCAAGAAACTATTCAATTTTAGTTGCTAATTTTTATAGCTTAGATTCTGCAGATTTTTTAAAAGAAAAAATTGCAACTTTTTTAAAAGATTCTAATTATAAATTAATATATATTAAAAAAAAAAATGAAAAAAATTTTGAGTTATTAATGGGCCCATATAATACTATTAATAAATTAAAAAATGATTATATTGTCCTTACTGATTCAAATTTTGAAGATTTAGATATTATAATTAATGACTGATTATTTTAAAATTTCTATAATTGTTTTTTTACTTTCAATTAACATTGTTAATGCTCAGCCTAATATTAAAGCACGAACTGCAATATTAATTGACTATCATACGGGTAAAGTTCTTTATGAGTTACAACCCGATCATAGCATTCATCCCGCATCTATGACAAAAATAATGACAACAATTGTAGTGTTTGATTTGTTGGAACAAAAAAGAATATCTTTAGATGATAAAGTTACAATATCTGAAAAAGCATGGAGGATGTCACAAGCAGGTTACTCATCTATGTTTATAATGGTTAACGATGAAATAACCATTGAAAATCTACTTAGAGGTATAATTGTTGCTTCAGGTAATGATGCTTGTGTTGCAATAGCAGAAGGAATTGCAGGTACAGAAGAAAATTTTGTTGCAATGATGAATGATAAAGCTCAAGAGATTGGAATGGATTCAACTAATTTTGCTAACACATCAGGTATTAACAATCCTGATAATTACTCAACAGTCAGAGATATAGCTTTGATGTCTAAATATTTAATAAAGAATTATCCCTATTATTACGAGTACTTTAAGGAAAAAGAATTCACATGGGAGCGAACAGGTGGTGATCCAATCACACAAGGAAATAGGAATACACTGTTATACAAAAATATAGGTGTAGATGGAATTAAAACAGGGCACTTAGCAGTAGAAGAATATTCACTAGCCAGCTCTATGATTAAAAATTCTCGAAGGCTTATTGCGGTTGGTAGCGGATTTAAAACAAACGCATTAAGAGCAAGCCAATCCAGAAAACTATTATCTTGGGGTATTTCTAATACTGAAACTTTTGAAATATCAAAAAAAAACGAAACAAATTTTGAAATTGACGCTTGGCTTAGCCAAAATAATACGATTAATGGTTACACAAAAGAAGACGTGTACGTTACTATAGAAAAAAAAGATCTTAGAAATTTTAATGCCTTTATAGAATATGCAGGACCGGTAAAGGCACCTGTTAAGAAAGATCAAGAGATTGCCTTTATTAAAGTTTATATTAAAGATGATTTATTAAAAAGCATCCCAATCTTCGCATCAGAAAAAACAAAAAAAATAAATTTTTTATTGAGTCTTCTCACTTCATTTAATTACATGATTTGGGGAGATGCATAAACAAAAGTTTTTTTTTATCGTCTTTGAGGGCATTGAGGGTACCGGGAAAAGTTATCAGATTAATAAGCTCCACAATAATTTAAAAAAAAATAAATTCGATGTAATTAAAACTAGAGAACCAGGTGGCTCTTCAACAGCCGAACAAATTAGAAAATTAATTTTTTCAAAAAAATCAAATAAATTTGACAAACTTACGGATTTTTATTTAATGAATGCTGCTAGAAATGAACATGTTAAAAACACTATATTACCAGCCAAAAAAAAAAACAAGATAGTAATCTCTGACCGTTTTACAGACTCAACCTATGCTTACCAGGTTATAGGCAAAAAAATTGACCAAAAAATTAATTCAATAAATCAGAGATATATTTTAAAAAGTTTTAAACCAAACTTAACTATAGTATTAAAAGCAGACTTTAACACTATTTATTTCAGAATAAAAAAGAGAAAAAATAATAATAAATTTGATAATTTAAAAGTTAATTTTTATAAAAAAGCACAAAATGCGTTTTTGTTATTAGCGAAAAAAAACAAGAATTATTTAGTTTTTGATTCTTCGAAGAATACTCCTGAATTAGAAAAAAAAATATTTAATATAGTTTTAAAAATATTAGATAACTACTAATGACTTCAATTTCTAAATTAAATCAACTGTACTCAACAAAATTAGTTGGACTAGATCATTATTTTAATGAAATTATTAATCTTTTTAAATCACAAAAATTACCTAACATATTATTACTTAATGGGAAAAAAGGTATTGGAAAATTTACTTTAATAATGCATTTCATTAATTATATTTTTTCAAAAAATGAAGTTGTCCCTTACAATTTAAAAAATAAAACTATTAATACTGAATCACTTTTCTATAACTCACTTTTAAACAACACCTTACAAGATGTTATTTTTATACACGCTGAAGAAAATAAAAATATAAAAATAGAAGATATAAGATCTTTAAAATCTACTATTAGCAACTCATCCTTATCTAATAATCCTAGATTTATTATCATTGATGAGGTTGAGTTTTTGAACACAAGTTCTGTAAATGCACTTTTAAAAACTCTCGAGGAACCTTCTGATAATAATTTTTTTATATTAATTAACAATCAACAGTCTGATCTTATAGAAACAATCTCATCGAGGTGTATAAAAAGCAATATTTATTTAAACCAAGAAAAAAAAAATGAAGTCATAAATTATCTTATAGAAGATAGAAACATTGATAATTTAATTGATTTAAATAATAATTTAAGTCCTGGACTTTTTCTTAAATTTAACGAAATATATTTAAAGCTTAAAATAACTAAAGATGATAATATACTTATAAAATTAAATGCTTTAATTACCGCTTATAAGAAAGAAAAGGTTAAAGATTTAATTAGTTTGTCTTATTTTTTGATTGATCATTATTTTTTTTATAAAATTATTAAAAACAAACATGAAACAGAATCTTTATTAAATACAAAATCTCATATAATTGAAATTATTCATAATTTTGTTACATTCAACTTAAACATAAATACTGTTCTTAACTCAATTAAAATTAAATTAAATAATGTCTAAAAAGAATTTTTATATAACAACACCAATTTACTATCCTTCTGGTAACCCCCACATGGGTCATGCCTACTCGAGTATCGTAGCTGATGTCTTTGCTAGATTTAAAAGACTAGAAGGTAAAAATGTATATTTTTTAACTGGCACAGATGAACATGGTTTAAAAATTCAACGTGAGGCAGAAAAAAACAATAAAGATGTTAGAATTTTCTGTAATGAAGTTTCAAGTAAGTTCAAAAAACTTTCCAAAACTTTAAATCTTTCAATTGATGATTTTATAAGAACAACTGAAGACAGGCACCACCGTTCTGTTCAAGCGATCTGGAATAAATTATTGGAGTCTGGAGATATTTATCTATCTAAATATGCTGGTTGGTACTCAGTTTCTGATGAAGCTTACTACACAGAAGAAGAAATTATAATTGAAAATGGAAAGAAAATATCTAAATCTTCAGGATCAGCCGTAGATTGGTTTGAAGAAGAATCATATTTCTTCAGATTATCAGCATGGCAAAAAAAACTTTTAGAACATTATGAAAAAAATCCAACGTTTGTTTCACCTAAGTCTAGAAATAATGAAATAGTACAATTTGTTAAAAGTGGGTTAAATGATTTATCAGTGAGCAGAACTTCATTTAAGTGGGGGATACCAGTTCCAAATAATGATAAACATATCATTTATGTTTGGCTGGATGCGCTTACTAATTATATTAGCGCATTAAATTTTCCTAATATTGAAGATAGTCTATATAAAGATTTTTGGCCCGCAGACATTCATGTAATAGGTAAAGATATTTTAAGATTCCATGCTGTTTATTGGCCAGCTTTTCTAATGGCAGCTAAATTACCACTTCCCTTAAAAGTTTTTGGACACGGATGGATTCTTTCAGACGAAAAAAAAATGTCTAAATCATTAGGTAATATCTTAGATCCACTTGATATTATTAATAAGTATGGAATAGATCAATTACGTTATTATTTAATTAAAGAAGTTTCATTAGGAAATGATGGAAATATTTCAATGGAAAATCTTAAAAACTGTATTAATAATGATCTTGCAAATAACTTTGGAAATTTATGTCAAAGAGTTTTTAGTTTCATTGAAAAAAATTGTGATAGCAAACTTCCAAAACCAAAAGCTTTACAAGAAGTTGATAATAATCTCTTAAACAATTTGATTAACAAGGTTCCAAAACTGATTACCTACATTAATGATCAAGATTTAAACAATTATATAAAAACAGTTGTAGATTTTTCTTTTAATGCCAATAAGTATTTTAATGATTTGCAGCCATGGGCTTTTAAAAAGACAAATATTGAAAGAATGAATACAATTCTTTATACCGTAGTTTCTCAAATAAAAAATATTAGTATTTTATTAAACCCAATTATACCAATAAGTAGCGATAAAATTTTAGATATTATGAATATTAAAAAAAATCAAAGAGTTATAGCGGCAATAAATAATAGTGATATTTTTGATCATGATTTAGAGTTTAAAAAAACATCAATTCTTTTTAAAAAAATAGAAGATGATAATTGATTCTCACTGCCATCTAGAATGCGAGCCAATGGCTTCTAATCTAAAAGAGGTTATTGACCGTGCAATAAAAAATAATATTAAGTATTTACTTAGTATATCAACTACAGATGAAAGTTTTGATAAAATCCTTAAGATTGTAAAAAATCATAAAAATATATATGGAACTTACGGTATACATCCACATGAAACTAAAAATTATAACTCACTTTCCTCGGAACAGATTATTAAAAAGACAAAGTCTAATAAAAAGATTATTGGCATAGGCGAGTCAGGACTTGATTTTTATTACAAACATTCTGATCCGAAAGTTCAAAAAAAAATATTTATAGAACATATAAAAGCAGCTCAATCATTAAACTTTCCCTTAATTGTTCACACACGAGACGCTGAAAATGAGACTTATGATATTCTAAAATCAGAAATGCAAAACAATGATACAAAAATTTTAATTCATTGTTTTACTGGCTCAAAATCTTTTGCTCATAAACTAATTGATTTAGGCTGTTATATTTCTGCTAGTGGCGTAGTTACTTTCAAGAAATCAAAAGACCTAGCTGATACATTTCTTTCTTTGCCAAATGACAGAATATTAGTCGAAACAGATTCACCTTATCTATCTCCAGAACCATTACGTGGGAAAACAAATGAACCTTCACACATTATTCATACTGTTAATTTTTTAGCAAATTTAAAAGGAATTGAACCATCTCTTTTTGCAAAGAAAACCTCATCAAATTTTTTTAACCTATTTGGCCAACTAAATTGAAAAATAAGTTTACTATTTTAGGATGTGGTAGCTCACTAGGTTCACCCTGGATAACTAATTATTGGGGTAATTGTAATAAAAAAAATAAAAAAAATTTAAGAACCAGATGTTGTGCGCATTTTCAATATAAGAATATATCTACATTGATTGATACATCCCCTGATCTAAAAGCACAATTTATACGTAACAACATTACAAATGTAGATTCTGTAATATATACACATGAACATGCTGACCAAACATCCGGTATATTCGAACTAAGACCTTTTTTTTGGCAAAACAAAAAAAAAATTAATATTTATGGAAGCAAAAAAACAATTAAAGAGTTAAAAAATAAATATGATTTTTGCTTTAAGCCGAAGCACGGATATATGCCTATAGCTAAGGAGCATATTATAAAAAATAATTTTTTAATTAAAAAAGGTAAAAATATAATAAAAATTAATTCATTTGAGGTACAACATGGTTTAATCAAAGCTACAGCTTATGTATTTAATAAAATTGCTTACCTAAGTGACTGCAGTCATATTCCCAACAAATCTAAAGTTTTTTTATATAATTTAAATTATTTAATAATTGACTGTTTACGAATAAAGTTTCATCCTGGACACTTTAATTTAGATAAAGCATTGACAATATCAAAGGAATTAAATCCAAAAAAAACAATTCTTACAAATTTACATGTAGATTTTGATTATGAAAAACTTAAAAAAAAATTACCTTCAAATATTGTTCCTGCATTTGATGGTATGAGTTTTAATTTTTAAGCTCTTTTTCTATATAAGAAATAAATTTTTTAGATGATGGCTTTGTTATAGATGAAAATGTGTTAACCACTTTTCCGTTTCGTCCAATGACAATTTTATGAAAATTCCATTTAGGAATAGCACCCGAACCATAATTTTTTTTTGCCCATAAAAAAAATGGGTGCGCGTTTGTACCAACAACACTTAGTTTTTCTGTGATTAGAAAATTAATACCAAAAGTAGTTTCACAAAATTTTTTGATTTCTTTGTTAGAACCTGGTTCTTGTCGAAAGTTATTAGAAGGTACACCTATAATTATAAGACCTTTATCTTTATATTCGTTCCATAATGTCTGTAAACCCTCATATTGATTAGTAAACCCACATCTACTCGCAACATTTACTATCAAAATAACTTTATCTTCATAGTCAGCTAAGTTAATTGAGTTGCCCTCAACACCTTTAAAAGAAAATTCATTAGCAAGTTGATCGTATTGAGCGTTACCTTTTGAAAAAAAACTAAACATAATTATAAATAAAGATATTATTCTTATCATATAGTATTATTAACAACTTTTAATAAAGCATTAAATGGTAAAAGAATACAACTAAATCTTTGCTTATATTTTTGTTGAAATAATTTTCTGAATGATTTGTATTTTTTCTTAAGAACAATTTTTTTGTTTTTATGAGACATATTAATTTCATTTACATCATGGCGCAAACGTTCAATATTTGACTTCTTTATTATTTTTGAAAGCAGGCTAGCAGAAGCTTGGCAGAATATACACGATTCTGTATCGTAAGACATTTTTTCAATTTTATTATCAAATATTTCAATTCCTACGGTAATTATATCACCACAAGTTTTATTTTTTGAAGTTGCTGTAAAAATTAAATTTTCTTTAATTCCACAATTACTCGTATCTGACGCGATTTTAATTATCTCAGGTGTAATCATTTTTTAGTAGAAAACATTAATAAAAAATATCCCATTAAAGTTGACAGAAGAGAGCCACTTAATACTCCAATTTTTACTCCATCTAAATACATTGGGGAGTTAGCAAACGCTAGATTTCCAACGAATAGGCTCATTGTAAAACCTATACCAGTCAAAACAGATACCGCATATAAAGCCATCCAATTTGAGTTATTTGGTTTTTGTGCAAGATTTAATTTTACCGATATATACGCAAACAAAAAAACTCCTATTTGTTTCCCAAAGAACAGGCCACATAAGATTCCAAGTGGCACTGGATTAAGTAGTGAGTTCAGGCTAATACCATTCAATGACACACCTGCATTTGCAAATGCAAAGAGGGGCATTATACCAAAAGCCACATATGGCGTTATAAAATGCTCTAATTTTAATAATAATGATTTATTTTTATCTTTTTTGTCATGTGGAATAAGTAGTGCCAGTAGTACTCCAGCAATAGTAGCATGAATTCCTGACTGATGAGTAAACTCCCATAATAAAATTCCTACAAGTAGGTACGGTAAAAAAACACGAACATTAAATTTATTTAATGCTACAAGTATTAATACCGCCGCTAGCATTAATAATAAATAATAAACCTCAATATTTCCAGAATAGAAAAAGGCTATAATAACTATTGCACCTAAATCATCAATAATAGCTAGAGCTGTTAAGAATATTTTCAATGATATGGGAACTCTTTTTCCCAATAAAGATAAAACTCCTAACGAAAATGCAATATCTGTAGCAGATGGAATGGCCCACCCACCCAGTGTTTCTGGTGAGCTCAAATTAATCACTATATAAATCGCTGCAGGTACTACCATTCCACCAACAGCTCCAATTATAGGTAATAGAGCTTGTTTAGGATTTGACAATTCTCCCTGAACTATTTCTCTTTTAATTTCTAAAGATACTAGGAAAAAAAACACTGTCATTAAGACATCATTAATCCAATGTATAACACTGAGTTTTAGAGAGAAAACACCTATTCCTAAACTTATATATTTTTGTAAAGTATTAAAATAAATAGCTTCAAAATTACTATTACTTATTATCAAAGCAATGATAGCCGCAAACAATAGAAGTAAACCTGATGCGGACTCTAATTTAAAAAATTCTTTAAATGGTTTTGTAAGAACGGTTATCATCTGTTAATTAATGTCACCTATATATATTCCTAGCGATAAAGCTGTTACTACTAATGCATCACTTCTTTCTACATTCTTATATGTAGAAATAGCATCATCTATTGGTACGTCAACAACCTTTCTGTCTTTCCAAGCAACCATTCTATCAAATTTATTTTGTTGTAAAAGATCTACAGCGTAAACTCCAAAAGCACTAGCTAAAATTCTGTCATTATGTGTTGGTGGAGCACCTCTTTGAACATGACCTAAGGCAGTAACTCTACATTCTACATCTGTTTTAGACATAATTTCATTTGCAATATAATCTCCAATACCACCTAAACGTTTCTGCCCATCTTTATACTCATGAATTACTCTTTGACCGTTTTCTTTTTTGACAGCTTCAGCAACTACAATTAACGAATGTTTTAATTTTATTTTTTTCATTTCGTTTAATTTATTAATAATTCCTTTAAATGAATATTTTATTTCAGGTAGTAAAATTATATCTGCTCCACCAGCTATACCTGAACTTAAAGCAATATGGCCCGCATCTCTTCCCATAACCTCAAGAATCATTGAACGACTATGACTTACAGCAGTTGAGTGCAAATTATCTAATGCTTGAGTAGCTACATTGACGGCTGTATCAAAACCAATTGAACTATCTGTAGCTCCAACATCATTATCAATAGTCTTTGGTATTGCAACAATATTCAAATTCCCTTTTTTTGCTAATTTCTGTAAGATTTGCATACTCCCGTCGCCACCAATAATAATTAGACCATCTAATTTGAGCTGACGATATCCGTTTATTATCATTTGGGTTTGATCTATAGATTTTCCGTTCTGATCCATAGAATTGATTGGACTTCCTTTATTAGTAGTACCAAGAAAAGTGCCTCCTTGTTTTAATAAATAACCGGAGAAAGTTTCTCTTGTTAGCTCTACATAGTCAAGTGGACGTTCTAGAAATCCTGTTGTGCCATTTTTTATTCCAAATACAGTCATATCATATTTATTTTTTGCCCTAAAAAAGATAGATCTAATTGCAGCATTAAGTCCGCCACAATCACCGCCACTTGTAAGTATTCCAATTTTTTTCATATAAAGGTTTTTTTTGATATGTTTAGCTTATATTATAACAATGTTTCAATTGCCAAAAAGTCTTATTTAACTTATATAATCAACCAATCGGGGCGTAGCGCAGCCTGGTAGCGCATCTGGTTTGGGACCAGAGGGTCGCAGGTTCAAATCCTGCCGCCCCGACCAATTATGAAAAAAAAAGCAAAAATTTATATACCTGTAAAATCTGCTATGCAGTCGGGTAGGGGCAAACAAAAAACATGGATATTGGAATTTGAAACAAAAGATCCACATGTTAATACTTTAATGGGGTGGGAGTCCTCAAGCGACACTTTAAAAGAAATTAAATTAAAATTTAATTCAAAAGATAAAGCAATTGATTATGCCACAGCTAACGATATTGATTTTTCTGTTATTGAACCAAAGCAAAAAACTTTTGTTATAAAATCATACGAAGATAATTTTACCAAAAACTAATTATGTGGCGAAGTTTTTTTACTGATAAAAAATGGTTACTCTGGTCATGGGGTGGTGCTTTGTTTATTATTTTGTCTTTATTTTCACAAACCTGGATCGACGTAATGATTAACCAATGGTACAAAGGTTTTTATGATCTTTTACAGGATGCCCCTAAAAGAGAAATTTCTGAATTTTATGATGGAATAAAAACTTTTTTTAAATTAGCTCTTCCTTATGTAATTATCTACACAATAACAAATTATTTTACTCGTCTATGGGCATTTAGATGGAGAGAAGCCATGACGTATTCATACATGCCATACTGGAAAGCTGCTGACGCTAAAGTAGAAGGAGCTTCACAACGTATACAAGAAGATTCTATGAATTTTGCAAAAATTGTTGAGAGTTTAGGCCTTCAAATCGTTAGAGCTTTAATGTTATTAATTGCTTTTATTCCAATACTTTGGGGGCTTTCAGAAAATGTCATAATACCCTTTTTTAAGGATATATCAGGATCCTTAGTTGTCGTTTCACTAACAGCTAGTTTAGGTGGTCTTATTATTAGCTGGATTGTTGGAATTAAACTTCCTGGTTTAGAATACAACAATCAAAAAGTTGAAGCCGCATTTAGAAAAGAACTTGTTTATGCGGAAGATGATAGAATTAATTACGCTGGCCCTGGAACAATTTTACAATTATTCACTGGTATTAAATTTAATTACCATAGATTATTTTTACATTATGGTTACTTTGATCTTTGGATAATAATGTACAATCAATCAATGGTTATGGTTCCTTATCTGCTTATGGGACCCGGATTATTTACAGGTGCTATGACATTGGGTGTTTTGGTTCAAACCTCTAGTGCATTTAGAGAAGTTCAGTCAAGTTTCTCTCTATTTTTGCAAAATTGGACAAGAATCACTGAATTAAGGTCAATTTATATGCGTTTATCAGAGTTTGAAGCCGCAATAGGGTTTAACAAAAGAAAAAAAATTAAAACTAAAAAAGCTTAAACATGGATATATATCTTAAGCTGATAGATGTAATTGTACCTGTCTTTGCTCTAGTTGGAATAGGTTTTTATTTAGGACGAAAAAATCCTAACTATAGTACTGAATTTATTACTAGCTTTGCCGCCAAATTTGGATCACCTGGTATTGCTTTTTACGCAATAACTTCAACAGGAATTAGTTTTAAACTTTTTATTAATTACTTCTTTTACACACTTCTAGCTGTAATAGGATTCGCAATAATTGGATTAATTGTCCTTTTAATTCAAAAAAAGGACTACATAAGAGAACTTCCACCTTTAATTTTGCCTAATTGTGGAAATATGGGTTTACCTATTTGTCTTTTTGCATACGGCAAATTAGGTTTAGGTGTTGCTTCTGCAATATCAGCTGTTGTAATAATATCTCATTTTACATTAGGAGTATTTTTAGCAAGCAAAAAAATAAGCTTTAAAGTCTTTTTAGAAAGTGTTCCTGTTTATGCTGTTTTAATAGCTGTAGGTTTTTTATATTTTAATGTACAGCCACCTAAGTTTATTGAGAATACTGCCTTTTTGCTTGCTTATTCAACAATAGCATTAATATTAATGTCACTTGGCATTGCTCTTACAAAGCTTAAAGTTTTCTCTCTTAAAAATGCAATAATTTCTTCTTTTGCTAGATTAATATTAGGTCCTCTAGTTGGTTTGTTTTTAATTTATTTCTTTGAATTAAAAGGTGTGCCAGCAGGAGTTTTATTTATTCAATGTTCTATGCCAAGTGCAATACTTACTTATTTAGTTGGTTCAATGTATTCATCTAAAAAAATTGTTAATAGCATTGCGGGTACTATTGTGGTATCAACTGTTGGTTCTTTTTTAACTATACCAATCATAGTATTTATAGCTTTAAAGTATTTCTTTTAAACAACTTTTTCGTTCCATATATAATGTACAAAATAATAAAATCTAAAATTAGTAATCAAGGTCTTGTAGCTACAAAATATATTAAAAAAAATATTATGATTATGGAATATAAGGGTAGGCTAATTTCCAAGAAAGAGACAGAAACCAATGAAAAATTTGATAACGATAAACATATTTACTTATTTAATATTAATAAGAAATATGATCTTGATGGAGATTACAAACACAACACAGCAAGATTAATTAATCATTCTTGCCATCCCAATTGTGAGGTCACAGGGAAGGGTACGAAACTTTGGATAAGTTCTATAAAAGATATTAAAAAAGGAGAAGAACTTTGCTATGATTACGGATTTGGTTTTGATGAAAATTATAAAGATTTCCCTTGCAAGTGTCATTCTTCAAATTGTTGTGGTTATATAGTAAGGGAGGGATCTAGATGGAGGATTAACAGGAACAAGCCTTGGCTCAAAAGATCTCGTAACTCAAAAAAAATTAAATAAACTTATAAGACAGTAGTACTTACTTATATATTAATTTTTTACATTAATTAAACGTGTTAAGCTATTGTTTTTATTACATTTTTTAATATTAAATAACTTTAATTAAATGCTTAAAAATTAGTTTTATCTGCCAGTTTTCTAATAAATTAACGATTAAAATTCGAAAAATAAGCACAAATGATAAAAAGGCCGTCTTTATTAACTTTTAGAAGGCTTTATAACCTTTGATAGACGAAGATTTTAGACAAGCTAGAATTGTTATCTAGTGTAGATTCTAGAGGTATGTAATATATGAATATGCCATTTAAAAGGCCTTAGAGGGGTTATTTTTTTTGATACCATCAAATACAGTGCAACTATGCGGTGAGTAAAGAGAAATCGTAAATGTAGTGGTGTATATAAGCCAAAATGCCCGTCAAATAACAATTCTAGAGCGTTATACCCTCTCTTTTTAGCATTAATTTCTTAGCTTTGGTTCCTCCTTTACCTGAGTAACCTCCGAGAGATCCATCCGATCTAATCACTCTATGGCACGGAATTCTTGGTGCATAAGGGTTTTTGCCTATAGCGTTGGCCACAGCACGAACTGCAAGGGGTTTTCCTATCCCTTTAGCCACCTGAGAGTATGTTTTAACGCTTCCACGGGGTATTTTCTTCAAATATGTCCAAACTTTTAGCTGAAATTTGGTTCCTCTCATTGGCTCCATCCATAGCCTTTTTTTGAAGCATATTTATCCCAAAAATGCATTCCAGCAAACAGTAAAATGTACATAAATAGTGAAACACCTAGATTTTCAGTTAAAATTAAACATCCTGTATTCAATAGAACATAAAGAATAAAATTTAAATATACTGAACTGTATGTAGCTTGCTTAAAATCAAATTCATTAGCGAAAAAAAAACAAAAAAAAAAACTTAGAAAAGGTATTAGAATTATTAGGTAAAAAAGAACTTTGCCAACGTCAGACATTACTAATTTTAAGCTACTTGACATCTTAATTCATCTAATATATTACTTCCGATAATTAATGGTTATCGGAATAAAAGATGAATGAAGTACTAACTGACATTAAAAAGCTAGAATTAGAAACACTAAAGAATCTAAAGAATTCTAAGTCAGTTAACACTTTAAGAGCTTATGAGTCAGATTATAAAGACTTTACTTTATTTTGTACAAAAAATAATTTTAGTTCAATCCCAACAGAACCTAAAATATTATCTCTTTATTTAACTCACCTTTCAAAAACATCAAAATTCAGCACTTTAAAAAGAAGGATAGCGTCTATTAGTGTGGTTCATCAACTCAAAGGATATTACTTAGACACGAAACATCCTGTTATTAGGGAAAATTTGCTAGGTATTAAAAGAATAATAGGAAGTAATCAAAAAGCAAAAAAACCTATATTAATCAATGATTTACGGAAAATTGTTGATGTAATAACTAATTTAAAAATAAAAGAGATTAAAAAAACAAGAGATAAAGCATTAATTTTAATAGGCTTTGCAGGCGGGTTTAGGAGGTCAGAGCTTGTAGCAATAGAAAATGAAGATATTGAGTTTGTAAGAGAGGGAGTAAAAATTTTTGTAAAAAGATCCAAAACTGATCAATCTGGGGAAGGTATGATCAAAGCCATACCCTCTTTTGATAACGCATTTTACTGCCCTGTCCTTCACTTACAGGACTGGATAGCTAAAGGAAAAACCAAAAAAGGTAAAATTTTTTCAATCTCAGATAAAAGTGTAGCTTTGATAATTAAAAGATATGCTAACTTAGCAGGTCTTGATGGTAATAAATATTCTGGGCATAGTTTAAGATCAGGATTTGCTACTTCTACAGCAGAATCTGGGGCTGAGGAAAGAAACATAATGGCTATGACTGGCCACAAAACAACTCAAATGGTAAGAAGGTACATTCATGAAGCTAACTTATTCAAAAATAACGCATTAAATAAAATTAAGATTTAAATGAACAATATAACAATTGTAATTATAGCTCATAAGAGTTCTAAAACTGTGCTAGATTTTATAAAAAAAATTCCAAAAAATTATAAAATTATAATAGTTGATAACTCAAATGACGATGCTTTAAATAAAAAAATAAAAAAATTTAAAAATATTAAATTAAAATACATGAAAAATGAAGGTTATGGTGCAGGTATAAATTACGCAAGAAAGTATGTTAAAACTAAATATCTATTTGTTTTCAGTCCAGATGTTTTAGGCGTAAATAAAACTTTCCTAGAGGAATTTGAAAAAGCTATAAAAAATAAAATAAAATTTGGTGTACTTGGACCAAGATTTCTTAATGTATCTCAAAAAAGTCATAGACAATCAAACATAAAAGATCCAATCGGGGAAATTAATGCAATAAGCGGGTCTGCAATGCTAATAAACACAAAAGCATTTGATGATATCAGAGGCTTTGATGAAAAAATATTTTTATTTTTTGAAGAAAATGACTTTTGTGGAAGATTATATAAAAAAAAATATAAGATTTTTCAAATTAATAAAGCAAAAGCTACAAACCCTAAAGGCGTTAAAAAAGGTGTAGTTCAAATTAAAGATAAAAATGTCGAAAAGTTACAAAATTTTTACGGTTGGCATTTTATGTGGTCAAAATATTATGTTTATAAAAAAAATAATAACAATCTAATAGCTATAATAACATTTACACCAATTCTTATCAGATTAATTTTGAGAACATTTATTAGCTATCTATTTTCATCAAACAAACAAAAATACAATATGAGACTGCAAGGACTGGTCACTTCAATGATCGGGATACGATCGTATAAAAGAATTATTTTATAAATTTTTTTAGTTTCAAAAATTGTTTAAATTTTTTAATCATAAAATTTATTTCAATTAATTTTAAACCATGATGACAACCTATTAACATGCCATTTGTCATTATAAAATTGGAATTTATTTCAGAATTTTTTACTTTTTTATAAACTTGATTTTTCATTATTGGCTGTCTTAAAATATTACCAGTAAAGATTGTACGTGTTTGAATGCCATTTTTTTCGAGAAATATTTGAAGATCTTTTCTCTTAAGTCTAACATTTTTCTTTAATATTACAGGATATGCTAACCAAGCTGTTTTTAAATTTCTATCTTGTTCTGGTAGATCAAAAATATGTGGATATTGTTTAAAAAATTGTTTCAAAATAGAAAAATTTTTTTCACGAGAGTTAATATTTTTTTTTAATTTTTTTAGTTGTACGAGTGCAAAAGCTGCAGATATTTCAGAGGGTAAAAAATTATATCCAAGATCAGAAAAAATATATTTTCCATCATAAGATACACCGTCGACTTTAACGTTAAATCTTTCCTTAATACCCTCAGATTCATTGAAAATAGCTGAAGACCTACCCCAACCTCTTAATAATTTTGCTCTATCGTAAGTCTTTTTATCGTTAAAACACACAATACCTCCAGAACCAGCTCCCGTTATTATGTGAGATGCATACATACTATTTGTAACTACATCTGAATATTTTCCAAAACTTTTTCCTTTATAGGTGTACCCAATAGTATCTGCTGAATCTTCTATAATTTTTAAATTATATTTTTTAGCGATTTTATAGATAGACGGCCAATAAGGAACATTTCCTAACAAATTTGGTATCATAATGGCGACAGTTTTCCTGTTAATAGCAGATTTTATTTGTGAAATATTCGATAAGAAAGATTTTTTTTCTACATCTATAAAATGAGGGATAAATCCTAGCTGAATTATTGGTGCAACTGTTGTTGAAAAAGTGAGAGTAGGTGTAATAATCTCAGAACCTTTTTTAAAATTAAAAGATGATAGAGCGAGAAGATTTGCAGACGAGCCAGAATTAACCATTAACCCAAATTTTTTTCCAAAAAGAGTAGAAATTTTTTTTTCTAACTCTTTTACAGAAGGACCATCTATTAATGTAAGTGATTTATCTTTTAAAACATTTGTAGCTGCTCTAATTTCTCGGCTGTCATAAACAGCTTTACCATAATAGACTCTCATTTTTTTATCCTACAATTTTATAATAAATATATTGAAACTTACAGCGCAATAAAGAAAAATAATATATCATATTTTTTTTAGGGTCAACTAATTCCCCAACATATTTTTCGTTTGTTCTTAAATAAAACTTTTTAAAAAATTTTATAGTTATCCCCCACTTTAAAAGAAAAATTTTTGCACCATTGTTCCAGGATTTTTTTCTTAAAGATATTGATGAAAAGTGGTAAACACGACAATTACCCAATCCTTTAAAAAGTCTTACACCAAGCCTCCACAATTTCATGTTAAAATCAGGATCAGAGCCTAACCCTGGGCTAAATTCTACACTGAAACCGCCGACTTTATTCCATGTTGTTAATGGTATTAAAGATGGCTGCCAATGAGTACCTTGAAAATTATTAAATTTAATACTAGGTAGTTCATTTAATAACTTTTCTTCATTAAAATCTTTATAAGTTTTTCCACAATCTAAATGAATATAAGATTCAAAAGGCTGAACCATTGTTCCAGATAAAAAAAAGTCTTTAGCGTCCTGTTGTTCATTTATTTCTTGATAAAAAATTTCATCCCAATTAGGGCAAAAATACATATCGTCATGACCTAGGATGATATATTTTTTGGTTGCTTTTTTTACCGCTTCATTAAAAGCAACACACACCCCTGCATTAGTTTTACTGTAAGAAAATTTTAAACTGGTATCTTCTTTAATATAATCAATTGTTCCATCAATACCTTCATTAACATGTATAATTATTTCGTGATTAAATTTTGAATTCTTTCTTAAACTTTTAATACAAAGCTTTAAATAATTTATATTATTATAAGTAGGTATAATAACGGAAAACATTATTTTATTTTCGTTTCCCAATAAAATTTTTTTTTTTTATCACCAAAAGTTTTTTTAATTATAAAATCAGCTATTATTGTAGAATTAAAATATTTGAAATATTTTTTGTATCCATTTTTTGCCACTTTTTTTCGAAGCTTATCGTTTTGATTAAATTTATTAATTTTTTTTGATAAATCAGTTACATTCTTATATGTGATTATTTCATTACTGTTAAAAAAATGATTAAATTTAGTTTTTGCGTCAATAAAAACTAACAATCCGTTACCAATTAATTGTGCAAATCTATCGCTACTATAATATTTAGAAGGTTTACCTTGGCTTAAATTTAACCCAATCTTAGAGTTAGACAATGCATTTATAAAATTGTCTGCCCATATAGGTTGGTGATTTTTCATTCCGTATAAATCAAACCTTATATTAGGTATTAATTGCTGTAGTTTAACTATAAAATTTTCTCTTTCATCAAATTTACCTTTTTTTAAAACTCCTCTATGCACACCATGACTCATGGCAAAAAAAACATCATTGTTTAGATTGTTTTTTTCAAAATTTTTTAAAGTTTCAAAAGATTCATCCACAGGGTTGGGCATATAATGAATGGGTATTTTTTTTGAAAGATTTAAAGTTTGTGGATCTGTAGTGCAAAAATTTGAGTCCATTAGACTCATTTTGTCTTTAAACCTTACTAAGTTTTTAGTCCAGTCTGTATCCATTCTATCAAGAAACCATTGGCAAATTTTAATATCCGGGTAGTTTTTTTTAATAAATCTTAATGTTTGATATTCTATCAAATCTGCATGACCAAGCACAATTAGATCAGGCAAATAGTTACTTATTACTTCAACTAATTTATTATTTAATTTTTTTGAACCACTTATATCTCTCAAACTTTTGTTGTAATGAACAATGTCTCTATCGCTAAATTCTAAAACACTATGTTTAAGTCTTATAAATCCATTATTAATTCTTTTACCTGTATTGTAAAAAAGCCTTCCGTTATGTCTTTCATTAAAATTTGTTACATGCAAAATTTTTAGTTTTTTCTTTATGTCTGCATTTAAATTTTTTATTAGTTTGTCTCTGTAAATGTCAATTAAATTTGACGAATATTTGCTAGTTAAAATAAAATTCTTTAATGATAATTTTTGAAGATTCACTCTGTTTTTTTTATTTATAATGAGTTTTTCTATTGCTAAAAATACATTGCCCTTACTTAATTTATCTATAATTACTCCGTTTGTGATCGTTTCTGGAAGTCCACCCCTATTTGTTATTATTACTGCACAACCACAACTAGATGACTCTAAACTAGTTCTTCCAAAAGGCTCTTCCCATCTCGAGCATACAACTGAAATACTAGTTGTTTTAAATATATTAAGCACAGTTGTATGATGTTGAAAACCTAAAATTTGTAAATTTTTATGTTTAAAATTGTGTTTTTCTCTTTCTTCATCACCAATTACTACGGCTTTCCAGTCTTTATATTTGTTTAGTATGTTTATTATGGCAGAACCAAATACGTCATACCCTTTAGCTCTATTCAACTTTCCTACAAATGTAATTATTTTCTTTTTTTTTTTTAAATTTATTTTTTGTTTGTGAGTGCTTTGCTGGACTACTGTTAATTTTACTGATTTTTTATAAATATTATTCAACCCTGTTAAAAATCTTTTTTTAGACCATTCACTGTTAAAAATAATTTTAGAACATGTATCTATTAAGAAAAGTCTTTCATTTTCATTTTTAGATCCATTCATACTTAAAGGATCATTATGAAAATACAGAACTTTTTTAACATTAGATGGCAGAAGCTGTATGTATAAAGGCCTGTTGTGGACTTCAATTATATCTGAAGGAGATTTTTTTTCTAGTTCAGTAAATTTCTTTATATAATTACTGGTTTGGCTTCCGAGGCCAAGTATTTTTTTTGGTATTTCAATGTTGATATATCTAATATTATAAGTTTTTTTAAAATCTGTACTTCCATAAACAGTTATATAATTTTTATATTTACTTAACTTTATTACAGAATTTAAAAATATCGAGACGGCTCCAGGGTATGACGGTGAGAAATTTTCTTTATAAGGTAATAATATTGATATTTTCATAAAAAATTACTTTTAATTTCATTTCTTAATATTCTATTTTTCTTTATATAATATTCTCTTGAAATTGCTTTATTTTTTGAAGAAAATTTTTCCTTATAAATAAGCTTCCATTGACGTCCTCTAGTAAATTTAGCTCCTTTTCCTTTATTATGTAAACTGATTCTATTTTTTAAATCTATTGTATAACCAACATATGTTACGGGGTTTTTTTCAATAGATTTGAGCATATAGACGTAATAGCTCATTAAATAATTTAATTAGTAGCCTTTAACAGTATCTTTTTTGTGATCTTTTCTAATTGTGCTTAAAGCTTCTTTTGCTGCTGCAACCATAAATCTTTGATCGGTTCCTATTGTAACAAGTTGAAATCCTTTTTTTATCATTTTATGAGCATATTCAGGTTGGGCATTTTGTATTCCAGCTATAACTTTATTTTTTTTAGCATGTTCTAGAATTTTCATTATAACATCATAAACTGGATCACCTTCTGGTTTATCAAAACTTGGCTTCTCACCAACTGCTAAACTTAAATCTGCAGGACCTATATAAATTCCATCTAATCCAGGAGTTTGCATAATTTCATCAAGATTATCTAACGACTCCTTAGTCTCAATCATTGCAAATTTTAATATTTCACTGTTTGCTTCATCTGCATAGTCAGGTCCTCCATAAACTAAGCCTCTAATAGGACCATAACTTCTGTAACCTTTTGGCGGGTACATACAAGCTTGGACAAAATTTTCAGCTTCTTTCCTGTTACTTACCATAGGACAAATAATTCCATATGCACCTGCGTCTAAGATCTTCATTATTTGACCAGGCTCATTCCAGTTAACTCTTGCCATCGGAACAACGTTAGTCGTTGAAATAGCTTGGAGCATAGAAATGGCATGTGAATAATCAATTACTCCATGCTGCATATCTAGAGTAAGTGAGTCCCAATTTTGATTTGCCATTAATTCTGCAGTAAAAGAGTTTGGTATTTGCAACCATCCATTGATAGCTGAACCGCCTTGTTTAAATATTTCTTTTAGTTTATTTTTTCTCACGGTTAATAATTTATGCCAAAGTGAGTGTATTTTACGTTTAGATAGTCTTTAATAGCCATAGACCCACCTTCTCTACCATAACCAGTTTGTTTAATTCCACCAAATGGAACTTCGGCAAAAGCAACAGCAGGTGTATTAACTGCGCATGTACCTGTTTCCATTCTCTCGGAAACTCTATGAGCCCTTTCTAGAGAATTTGTATAAACATAGCTTGCTAATCCTAGATCATTATCATTCGCTCTTTTTACAACTTCTTCTGTGTCTTTAAAAGTTAAAATTGGAACTAGTGGACCAAATGGTTCTTGTGACATTATTGTAAAGTCATCTTTTACGTCATCGAAAATTGTTGGTTCATAGAAATAGCCTTTGTTAAACCCTGCTGGTCTTCTCCCACCACACAAAACTTTAGCACCCTCTTTCTTAGTTGTTTCAACTAAGGCCTCAATTTCTTGTAATCTTTTTTCAGTAGTCAAAGGACCTAAAATTGTATCTTTATCAATCCCGTTTCCAATTTTAAGTTTAGATGCTTTAGCAACAAGCATTGAAGCAAATTCATCTTTTTTTGATTCATGTATATAAAATCTATTTGGAGATATGCAGACTTGTCCATTATTTCTAAATTTTGCAGTAATAGCCATATCTGTAACTTTGTTAATATCGACATCGTCAAAAACTATAAACGGTGAATGACCACTAAGCTCCATTGTTACTCTTTGAACTTTATCTGCAGCTTGTTTTAAAATTAATTTACCCACACGTGTAGATCCTGTAATTGATATTTTTTTAATAATATCTGATGAAATTAATTGTGATGAAATACCTGCAGGGTCACCAGATAACAAATTTACTACTCCTGGAGGAACTCCCGCATCATTAATAATGTTCATTAATTCCATTACACTTCCTGGTGTGATTACATCTGGTTTACAAATTACAGAACATCCTGCACCTAAAGCAGTTGAAATTTTTCTTGACGCTAAAACTATTGGAAAGTTCCAAGGTATTAATGCTGCTACAACACCAACTGGTTCATATTTAACGTACATTCTTGTATTTTCCATTCTACTTTCAACAATCTGTCCATAAATTCTTTTAGTTTCCTCTGAATTCCATTCAAATATATCTGCTGCACCACCAACTTCTCCAGCTGCCTCTGCCAGTGGTTTACCTACTTCTAAAGTTAACCATTTAGCTAAAATGTTTGTACGTTCACGCATTAAATCTGCGATTTTTCTAATTATTTTAGCTCTTTCCCAAGGTGGAGTTTTTCTCCAAACCTCCAAACCTTTCTCAGCAGACTTTAGAGCTTTATTAACATCGTTTTCAGATGCCTTAGATGCTTTACCTAAAACTTCTTCTGTAGCAGGATTAACAACATCATAAGTTTCACCTTTTTCAGATTTTTGCCATTTACCATCTATGAATTGTCCAAATTTTTCGTACATAAATTATACTATTGATTAAATGAAATTAATTACTTAGTTTCCAACTTAAAGAAATTATGAAAACAATTCAACTAACTTGTGCTCACGCTATTGTTAAATATCTAATAGCTCAAAAAACACTTATTGATGGAAAAAAAGTACCTTTATTCCCTGGTGTATTTGGTATTTTTGGACACGGAAATGTAGCTTGTCTTGGACAAGCGCTACAAGAAAATCAAA
>Ga0307488_10000097_pt1 | contig 62392 bp, 59 predicted proteins | sample SB02metaG_FD_202248 | JGI IMG/M metagenome (GOLD analysis project Ga0307488, IMG submission 202248) | Sea-ice brine microbial communities from Beaufort Sea near Barrow, Alaska, United States - SB 0.2 | ecosystem: Environmental > Aquatic > Marine > Coastal | place: USA: Alaska | collected...
ATGACAAAGCAGGACATATCGACCAGCAGCAACAACCTATTCTGAAAAGGTTAGGTATATCAGACGAACAGTGGCTCACCCTGACCACTGAGTTTGAAAAACACTTTTGTTATGCCGCAGGGGCAGAACAATTGATGAATCAGTTTAAAGAGCACACAGGTCATCAACGTATTCGAGGCATAGGGAAGGCCAAAACCTTGTTACGCTGCGCTTAAACTGGTCTGCTCATTACCGATAAGGGACAATTGTGCCCGCAGCCCCAATAAATACCTGTCAAATAGCCAGAAACTGACTCTCTGCTTCATAGCCGACTTATTCCGATCCCATTTGCACTGTGAAAATCGATATTGAATATTTGGTTAGACTTAAGAAATTATTATGGGTGGCTTCGCAAAAACTCCGATAAGGGACAATTGTGCCCGTAGCCCCAATAAATACCTGTCAAATAGCCAGAAACTGACTCTCTGCTTCATAGCCGACTTATTCCGATCCCATTTGCACTGTGAAAATCGATATTGAATATTTGGTTAGACTTAAAAAATTATTATGGATTATGGGTGGCTTCGCAAAAACTCTAATGACTATATTGTCGGATCGCCGCTATTTAGGATACTGCCCGAAAACATCAATAAATGTTAAGACATACCGATTACTTGAACAACCGCTTTGCTTGTTCTGCCACAAATCGCGTTTGATTAATTTGTGATGATAAATACAACAGCACATCGGTTTAACTACTCAGAGTATTAAAATACAAATCTAACAATCCTTGGCTATCAACATCAATACACACTTGTTGTCTGGGCTTACCTTGCCAACCGTCCACTGGAAACGCTTTTTCTAAGGTTTTACATAAGGTCATGCCAATCGCAGGCCCTGCACATATCACTCTTATTGGTCCTTGCTGTATTTTGAATAACTCCGGGGCTAATACATATGCCACTGCTGATGAATCGTGAACATAAAACCCATCTAGGCCGACACTTTGTTTATGAAAATCACTATAAAAACGGCTTATTTGATAAATGAACTCACCATAAACGTCAGATTTTTCTTTTAGTTTTTGTATATAAGTATTGTTCATGATGCTTTGTTGGGTGACATCTAAACCTACTAGTGTGACTGGCCATTCTTGGGTAAACACTAAATCTGCTGCATGAGGGTCGCCAATGATATTGGCTTCGGCATAGGGGCTAACATTACCAGTGTGGCCGTTGTGACCAAATGCGCCGCCCATTACCACCACTTCTTTTACTAGGGCAACAATATCTGGTGCTTTTTGGATGGCTAAAGCTAAATTAGTTAAACGTCCTACTGCCACTAGTGTGATTTCGTTTGGGTACTTACGTACAGTTTCAATTATAAAATCGCAGGCTGTTCGTGGGTCGGCGGTAACTGATAAAGAGTCGGGTAACTCAATATCGCCTAGGCCATTTTGCCCATGCACAAAGGTTGTAGCATCGCCTGCAGGGATGATTAAGGGATCTTTAGCTCCTTTACACACAATGGCTGGTATAGAAAAACGCTGTTTTAAATAAAGTGCGTTGCGGGTTGCGTTTTCGATTGTAGCATTCCCAAACACTGTGGTAATACCTAAAAGATCTATCTTGCCACTGGCCTGAGCAAATAATATTGCCATAGCATCATCTATACCTGGGTCGGTATCAAAAATAACTTTCTTTTTCATGTCTTTATTACCTGAATGGAGTTCGCGCGTTTTTCTATAAGTAAACAAATCACTACTAATATCGCCACCAGCACAAAACCAATGACAGTCATTAACATAGCACTGCTGACGCCAAAGATTGACACGACTATGGCTGAAAGCGCCGGCGCTGCAGTACTGCCTATAGTTGCAGCACACAGTAAAAAGGTCACCAAGATTGGTGGCGCACTATGGATTTGTTGCGAGCCTACTGAGATAGCAAGTTTAAAGATGCAAGACGTCATAAAACCTAAAGCTAAGGTTATGCTCAAAAAAACTTCAGGATTTTGGGTGGTATACAACAAGGTGGACAATATAATGGCAATCAACAGTACAGTGAGCAGTAAGGGACGAGTAGGTACTTTTATTACCAGCAAAGTGACAGTGAGCAGACCAAAAATGGATGGGCCCCAATAGTTACCAACGGCACTGGCGGCTTGAGTTGCATCTAAACCTAGTACCTGTTGCAGGTAATTAGGTGCCCAGGTTAAAAATGTAGTTTGGGTAGTGAGATAACAACACAAAGCCAAGGCGATAATAAAAACACGTGGCGTCCAGATGTTAGTTGGTTTTGTGGTAGCAACCAGACCAGCCTCTACTACTTCACGATTTTCTGGAAAGGACAGTAAAAAACAGGCTACCAATATCAATATGGCTAAAACACCGACTGTCGCATAACTCACCATCCATAGTTGATTGGCAGCTAACAACATGATCGCCAGCGAAGGAAATACATACCCTCCTAGACTGAAGGAGCAATCGGTGGCCAAAAATGCCGAAGCGCGTTTTTGTTCATTATATAATTTTGAAATCAATACGGCACCACCGGCCAGTCCCACACCACAGCACAAGCCCAACATAAATAAATAAACCGACACCACCCACTGCAAGCGAATGTCTAAGCTGACGAGCAATATCAATAGCACTAAAAATGTCAGATAGTTACACTGCAAAATACGCTGAATGGGAAAGCGGCTATATACTAGCATTGCCACAAAAGTGCCTGCAAAAGTACCACCCGTTAATAAGGAAAACATTGATGCTGATGCTGTGATGCTTATTCCAAGATAATCACTCATAGGTGAGATCAGCACGCCAATCTGTGTCATGAGGCCTGCCATCACCATATAGGTCATAAATGCGAGCAGTGTTAATGCAACCTTATTCATGCTCATGTTACTTCCTAATGATATTATTGTTATGTTTAGGGCTGGTAGAGCGCATTTTTAACGCCACCAGTGCGGTTTAACCACTGCTGGCGTCGAACAAACAATGCTGGCGCTGCGTGATTAACATTGTCGATTAACTGTTGCATATCATGATTGAGTAAACGGCCGTTTTCTACTAATACTTTTCCAGCCACCATAGTCATATCGACATCTTGTCCTTGCACTGCATGCACTAAATTATGATGAATGTTCATCAGTGGCCCCTCGTCAATAAGAGGCGTCATACGCGGTGTATTAGTGCGGATCGTAATCATGTCGGCTGATTTACCTACCTCAATCGAACCCGTTACGTTGTCTAAGCCTAACGCTTTTGCACCACCTATTGTCGCCATACGGCATATTTCCCAAGCATCGAGGGCAGCAGCATCTAAGTTAGAAAATTTAGCGAGTAAAGACGATACCTTCATTTCTTCAAACATATCCAAGTTGTTATTCTCTTTTTCACCATCGGTACCTAAACCCACGGCGACGCCGGCTTTTAACATGGCAACGACAGGTGCGGCACCGGAAGCCAGTTTCATATTACTGATGGGATTATGCGCCACCCCAATGCTACGTTCAGCCATCAAGGCTATTTCACTCTCGTCAGCCCAAACACAGTGTGCTAGTAAGGTTTTTGGCGCATTAAGTAAACCAAATTTTTCTAGCGCCTGAATCGGTCTAATTTGATAACGCGCTAGTGTTTGCTCTACATCGAAGCGGCTTTCATTACTGTGAGTATGAAAGCCAACCTGGTAGTCACGACATAGATCGCCGATGCGGGTTAACGCTTTAGGCACCGCATAAAATAAGTGTTCAAGGCCGACCCATACCTGAATACGACCTTCTGCTTGTTGATGCCAGCTGTTAATCAGCGCTTCATTGCTGTCTAAGGTTTCAAAGTAATCGTGTTCAGGGTGTTCAGCTACGTAAGGCACCAAACAGGCTCTGATGCCTAGTTGTTTCGCTGCTTCGGCACTGCCTTGCATATAACGCCACATATCAACTATGCAGGTAGTACCGGATAACAAAGCCTCTGCATAACATAACCAAGACGACATACTGGCATCTTTTGGTGTTAATACTCGGTGCATAGGATCAATAAATTGCTGTAACCAATCCCACACAGGTAAGCCTTCAGCGGTACCGCGCAACATACCTGAGTGGCAGTGGGAATTGATTAATCCTGGCATTAAGATACGTTTATGCATGTTTTTTAGGGGCATGTTCGCATGTTGTGCTAACAGTTCACTGGCTTTACCTAGTTGCACTATCTTACCTTGGTCAACTAATACCGCACCGTCTTTAATGATAGTGTTATGACTGTCCATGGTAACGATATAATCTGCCTGGTATAGGGTCGAAGTCATGGTTATTTAACCTTTGTGTTGCTGATTAAAAAGTGCGTTGAGCAATATCGCTGTGCACACGCTCAAGATGATGCCACTGTCGGTAAATACATGACTCCATTGAGGTAAATATTGAAAATAGGCAGGAGCCACCATAGGGATCAAGCCGATACCAAGGCTTGCAGAGACTACTAACAAATTTGAGCGTGAGTCAGTAAAGTCTACCTGACTCAAAATGCGCACTCCCATTAAAGCCACAGTACCAAACATCACCATGGCTGCGGCGCCTAAAGCGTATTGAGGAATAGAAGCAATAATAAAAGCCATTTTGGGTATACAACCAAGCGCAATTAAAATAAATGCGCCGGCTGCGGTGACATAGCGGCTTTTTACGCCGCTAATAGTGACCAAACCTATATTTTGTGAAAATGAGGTATAGGGAAATGCATTGAAAAGACCGCCAATTAAAGTGCCTAGCCCATCGGAACGTAAGCCTCGTATTAGCTGTTGTTGGTCGACTTCTTTGTCGACTAGTTTACCTAAAGCCAGAAACATCCCAGTTGATTCGACCATAGTTACCAACATCACTAGGCTCATTGAACAAATCGCTAAAAAGTCAAAAGTGGGCATGCCCAGACTGAGAGGTTTGATGACTTGAAACCACGGCGCTTCACTTAGACCTTCCAGCGGTACGTCGCCTAATAACCAAGCTGCGACAAAACCGGCTAACATAGCAACTAATACCGATATATTACTCAAGAAGCCTTTAACGAAGCGATTGATTACTAAGATCAAGCTGAGCTGAAGTAGGCTAACAAGTAAATAGATGGGTTTACCAAAATCAGGATTAGGTGAGCCATCAAGCAAAGTTGGACTACCACCAGCCGACCATTCAATCGCCACTTTCATTAAACTGATACCAATTACTAGTAACACTGAACCTGTAACGACTGGTGGGAAAAATCGCATTAATCTGCCCATGAGTGGCGCAAACAGAATGCCCAATATGCCAGATACTATAATGGCACCATAGATCCCAGGTAATCCAAGTTCAGGGTCCATGCCGATGGCAATCATAGGTGCGATAGAGGTGAAGGTTACCCCCATCATTATGGGTAAACGAATACCAAAAAATCGATTACCAAAACATTGCACTAAGGTGGCCAAACCAGCGGCAAATAAATCGGCATTGATGATTAAAGACAAGGTTTCTTTAGGCAGTTGCAGAGCCGCGCCTAAGATTAAGGGCACGATTATGCAGGCCGAGTACATCACTAGTACATGTTGTAAACCAAGCAACACAGTAGGTGCTATTGGTAAACGTTGATCTACAGGGTGAATGCCGCTGCTTTTTGTCTCTGAAGGTGTGTCAGTAAGAGGCATAACTTTTCACTTAACAAGCAAGGCAATAAGACTAATTTACTCTGCTGGCTTTAATGTGCAAAATGGGAACTATTAAAATTTTTAATAGAACTTAGCCATTTATGCGTTTATCCCTAGAACAATTAACTGCTTTTTGTGCCGTGGCGAGTGAGAAGTCATTTTCAGCTGCAGCCCGTAAGTTGGGTAAGTCACAATCTGCATTGAGTATTGCAGTGGCAAATTTGGAGATTGATTTTGGGGTGAGCTTGTTTGATCGTAGCGGGCGTTATCCAATTTTAACTGCGCATGGGCAGTCTTTACTTAGGGATGCAGAAGCTATATTACATCAGTGTTCGTCGATGGAGAATCGTGCCAACAGTTTGGCTGCAGAGCTAGAAAGCCAAGTGACTATTGCCATTGACGAAACTATTCCTTTTCAAATATTGAATCATAACCTTGCTGGCTTCGCGGAATATTTTCCTCCTGTGGATTTAAATATATTACACCCGTCTTCTCAGTATATTCAGCAGTTGATCGAACAAGGCGACGCATCTTTAGGGATAATGTGTGCAGGTGCCCACTATCCCAAAAACATACATTTTAAAAGGCTTGGTAATATAGCATTCGCCAATGTAGTGCACCGAGACCATCCTTTAGCCAATTTACCTCAAGTTAATTTCGAGCAGTTAAATCAGCATAGACAGCTCGTTTATTTGCCCTTACTGGATAAATTGCCCACTAGTGAATACCTGAGCGGCACCAACCAATGGCGAATGGCCAGTTATCTGACATTGATGAACACCCTGTGTGCAGGAATGGGATGGGCTACCGTACCAAAGCAATTGGTTTTAGACTTGCAGTTGCAAGAGCAGTTATGCGAATTACAATTAACTTCATATCCTCATACTGAATGGGAGGTGGGTGTGGATCTGATTTGGTCTTCCAGCGAGCGATTGGGTAAGGCAGGAAGCTGGCTTAGAGATGCTTTTGGTTTGACACTGATTTAAGAGTATTTTGAGAAATGCCGTTTACTCAATCAATATTACTCCTTTAAAGACTGATTGACATGTATGCATCAAAATTTGATAACACTAAGATTTATATCTGTTGCAAACGTTGTGCTATTTCAGGTGCAATAAGGTTAATTACCTCTACTTTTAAAGCTTCACTGAGCTCTGAATGGCGTAATTGGCCATCATCATCTGCTTCAATTAAGGCATTTTCTTTTAACGCTTGAATAAATGTAGACAGTACCTTTTTATCAAAAAACTCTGGTGAATTGATGCCATGCAGTGCGGCTAATCTCTCGGCAAATTGTGCACTTTTCTTTTCCAATACAGAGCGACTCACTCGTTCTTGCTTCGACAATAACGTTAACACTACCGCATAGCGATGTAAGGTTTCTTGAATGCTACGGTTAAGCAACCATGTTGAATAGAACTCTTGACTATCGGCTGCGGGTGTCTGAATTTCGGATTCATTCGTCTCAATCAAACCCATTGCTAGCATCTTGGTTAGAAGTGATTCAGTATAAGATTTTGCTTGTTCTGTACTCATATACATAAACAACTCACGTTTAAGTAGAGGGTAGAGTTTAGCTACCAACAGCAATATTTGTTGCTTGGATACGCTTTTATTGGCAAACACTATGGCTGCAATTAGGCCGGGTAAGGCAAATAAGTGCAGTATATTGTTGCGGTAATAGGTTAGCGCTACAGCATTTTGGCTTTTTAGTGAAATTATTTTGCCAAAACTATCTTCGGATACGCTAAATTTATTCAGCTTGAGGGTGTTTTCTAATAATTTTTTACCCGTTATTTTCGGCAGGGTGGCAAGTTCACTGTAAGGCGCATCACGCAACAATTCTAAAAAGTGGTCAATGCCTTGTTCTAATTCAGACTCTGCCATAGCGTGATTTTTAGCCGATAACAAACAGATGGCACAAATTGACATACCACTAACGGCTGCCGTTTGGTTTATTCTGCCCATCACATCTGTAGCAAGTTCATTTACTACTGGAGTAAGCCATTTGGGTTTCTTGTCGGCATTTTTTTCTTGATCCTCTCTCCAATTAGGCACCTGTAGATCAAGGTAGTTAGTTAAATTTATGGGTTCTCCAAAATTCAGAAAACCGTAACCGTAATTTTTGAGTTTTTTAATGGCTGAAAATATTTGAAAGAATGATTCTTTTTTCTTGCCTGTGCCGTTTAATTCTTTGAGGTAACTGGACACTTCCATCACATGTTCATACCCAATATAAACGGGTACTATACTCACCGGGCGATTAACACCTTTGATTAGCGCCTGTAAAGTCATCGCTAACATACCGGTTTTAGGCGGTAATAAACGTCCGGTTCTGCTGCGACCACCCTCAGGGAAATACTTTACTGAATAACCTTTATTAAACAGCAATTCTAGATATTCACGAAAAACTGCTGTGTACAGTTTATTGCCAGCAAAGCTACGACGTAGATAAAAGGCGCCCGCTTTTCGTAGTATTCCGCCAACAGGACGAAAATTAAGATTAATACCAGCGGCTATATGTGGGGTCACTAATCCTTCATGGTAAATAACATAGGTGAGCAATAAGTAATCCATATGGCTACGGTGACAAGGTACATAGATAATTTCGTGGCCATTTTGTGCCAAAGCTCTTACTTTATCGGCATGACGAACTTCAATGCCGTTATAAATTTTATTCCAAATTTTAGTCAAAATTTTCTCGACCAACCTGATCATGCCTGGTCGGTAATCGGCAGCAATTTCATTTACGTATTTTTTTGCTTGTTGTTTGGCTTGTTGATGACTTAATTTTTTGCTGCGGGCTTCTTCAACAATAGCTTTACGTACCGATTTTGCACCTAGTACACTATTATATAATTGATGACGCTCAAGGATGTTGGGACCTGTTAATGTTTGATGGCGGCGATAAAAATGTGTACCCGCAACGCGGATAAGTTTGTGGGCGATTTCTTCATCACTGCCTTTTAATTCAAGCATTTTCCTTGAAGATACAGCTTTGCTGTAACAGACAAGGTTGTCTCTGCCTAAAAACAACACAATAAAAAATTTACGCAACCAGCTAGGAGAAACTTGGTTGGCGATGACGTCTGACCAACCTGAGGTGTTTTTATCTGGTGCTCTACCCCAAAGTATAGAAATGGGTACTATCTGAATATCTAGGTCTGGATTTTCTCTGTGCAGACTAAATAGTTTGGCCGCATCTTCTTGAATCGAAGTTGCTTTTGTTTTGCGGTTTAACACTGATTTTGGTTTCTGTAAAAACAAGCACGAAGAATGGTGTTGATTGCCGATAGTCAAATTTAGTGTGGGTTTAGGTAAGCCTAATGCCACCGCAGACATCTTTAGTACTATTTGATCTGTGACAGAGCGGGTGCGAAGCAAATAAACAATAGGGCGTGTTTTATCTATACCCAATTCAACCTCAAGATCGCTTGGAGTGCTGTTCACTTTTACTAACCATTTTACCGGTACCGTTACTATTGCTAACAGCAATTTATGCAGCCACAACATACTTTTCGCTCGCAGATATTAAAACTGGCGCAGGATACCACAGACATTCCTAGCAGTTTCACTTTGATAATGGGTGATTATAGTTTGTTTGAAGTTTTATTTTAAACATATCACAGCAAGGATAAAACAAATTTGAGATTTAATTATAACTGTATATACTCACATGAACTGTATAGAAAAACAGGCTGTTTATGCGTCCACTAACTGCACGACAAGAAGAAGTACTTCAACTAATTAAAAATACAATGTTGAATACAGGTATGCCGCCTACTCGCGCTGAAATTGCTCGGGAATTAGGTTTTAAATCTGCTAATGCAGCCGAAGAACATTTAAAAGCGCTAGCGCGTAAAGGTGTAATAGAAATTTTACCTGGAACGTCGCGTGGTATTAAGTTGAATACACCACTTGAAGACCAGTTCGAAGAGTTAGGTTTGCCTTTGATTGGCCGGGTTGCTGCGGGTGAACCTATTTTGGCTCAAGAGCATATTGAGGGGCATTATCGAGTGGATCCTAGTTTATTTAAACCCAGTGCTGATTTTTTGCTCCGAGTGAACGGTATGAGTATGAAAGATATCGGTATCTTGGACGGCGATTTATTAGCAGTACATCGCACTACTGATGTACACAATGGGCAAGTAGTGGTCGCTAGAGTCGATGACGACGTTACCGTAAAGCGACTCGAGAAAAAAGGCAGGCAGGTTTTGCTACATGCTGAAAACGAAGCGTTTTCTCCAATTAAGGTTGATTTGGCGACTCAGCTATTTAATATTGAAGGCATTGCAGTAGGGGTTATTCGTAACGCCGACTGGATGTGATTTTTACGAAGCGCATTATTCTCGATAATGCGCTTTTTCATATTTATCTGTTTTTTCCTCTTAGAAGCCCTTTTCCCTCTTTATTTGCGTTTATTAACAACTTTGTGTTTATTAACAAATTTGTGTTTAAAAAATAATCAGTTGGTTGTAAGTTAAAAAAAAAACTAGACTAGACGCTATTAAATGAGCGACCCTTATCATCCCAGCAGAAAAAAATAACAATAAATTAACTAAATATCAACTAAGATAGCAGTTGTTTCTATTCTGATGTTTATGTTTCAGTGAAAAATAAAAAGTACGTTTGACGTACATGAGGTGCTATGTGAAGAGAATTTTTTTCAGGACTGGAACTATGCTATCTGCATTGATGACAGCGCCGGTATTTGCTGAATCGAAAGATCAAATTGAGCAATACCAGCTAAACATGACTAAGGGTGCCACAGACATCAGTGCGGGTGTGTACGACATGCATATGTTGATGTTTGTTATCTGTGTTTTGATAGGCGCAGGTGTTTTTATCGCTATGTTTATCTCAATGTATTTCCATAGGAAATCTCGGGGTGCTAAGCCTGCTAATTTCCATGAGAATGTAAAAGTTGAAATAGCTTGGACTGTTATTCCTTTTGTTATTCTGATTTTTATGGCTGTTCCTGCTATGAACCTCCTCATTGATATGGAGGATGCCAGTGAGCCTGATGTGTCCATTTTAGTGACTGGTTCCCAGTGGAAGTGGCATTATAAGTATATGGATAATGACGTTGAATACTTTTCAAAACTAGCTACTCAGGCTGATCAAATTTCTGGCAAGCTTCCTAAAGGTAAGAATTATTTACTTGAAGTTGATCGCCCTCTTGTTATTCCTACTGGCCAAAAAGTCCGCTTTCTTATCACTTCAGACGATGTTATCCATTCTTGGTGGGTGCCAGATTTTGGGTTCAAGCAAGATGCTAATCCCGGCTTTATCAATGATGCTTGGACGAAGGTCAATGATCCTGGCGTGTATCGTGGTCAATGTGCCGAACTTTGCGGTAAAGACCATGGTTTCATGCCCATTGTAGTGATTGCTAAAGAGCCTGCTGAATATGCTGAGTGGATTTCAGAACAAGAAGCAGTTCAGCAACAAGCTAAAGCAGAAGAACAACGACTGTTAGCCATGAATATGACAATGGAAGAAGCTATGGATCAAGGCGAAAATGTCTACAACGCCAACTGTGCTGCTTGTCATATGCCAAATGGCGAAGGTTTGCCAGGTGTTTTCCCCGCATTAAAAGGCAGTCAAATCGCTGTTGCAGATCAGCCTAAACACATCGATATATTGATAAATGGTGTCACAGGAAGTGCTATGCAATCTTATGCGAAACAATTAACTATGTCTGAAATTGCTGCTGTTGTAACTTACGAGCGTAATGCCTGGGGTAACGATACTGGTGACTTGGTTCAAGCCAAAGACATCAATTCAGCAATGAACGGACAATAGGAGAAGGTGACCATGACAACAACAACTGATGACACTCAGCATGACTCTCATGCAGATGATCACCATGAACATCATATTCCATACGGTATAAAACGTTGGTTATATACCACCAACCATAAAGATATCGGTACTCTATATTTGTGGTTTGCTTTCATCATGTTTTTAACTGGTGGCGCGATGGCTATGGTAATACGAGCTGAATTATTTCAACCCGGATTACAAATAGTAGAGCCTCACTTTTTTAATCAAATGACCACAGTGCACGGTCTTATCATGGTATTTGGTGCGGTTATGCCTGCCTTTACGGGTCTAGCTAATTGGTTAATACCTATGATGATAGGCGCACCAGATATGGCTCTGCCTAGAATGAATAACTGGAGCTTTTGGATACTACCTTTTGCTTTTTTAATTCTTTTATCTTCTTTATTCCTAGAAGGTGGCGGTCCTGCTTTTGGTTGGACCTTCTACGCACCTCTGTCAACGACTTACAGTGCCGACAGTACGGCATTGTTTGTGTTTGCTGTGCACATCATGGGTGCTTCATCCATTATGGGGGCAATTAACGTCATAGTGACTATTTTCAATATGCGCGCCCCGGGTATGACTTGGATGAAGATGCCTTTGTTTGTATGGACATGGCTAATTACTGCGTTCTTGTTGATTGCTGTTATGCCTGTACTGGCTGGTGCGGTAACGATGGTGTTAACCGACAAATTCTTCGGTACCAGTTTCTTTGATGCCGCTGGTGGTGGTGATCCTGTTATGTTCCAGCATATCTTTTGGTTCTTCGGGCACCCCGAGGTGTACATTATGATATTGCCTGCATTTGGTATCATTTCACAAATTATACCTACTTTCGCTCGCAAGCCGTTATTTGGATATGCCTCTATGGTTTACGCCACGGCTTCTATCGCATTGTTGTCATTTATTGTATGGGCACACCATATGTTCACGACAGGAATGCCGGTGGCAGCGGAGCTGTTTTTCATGTTTGCTACCATGCTGATATCGGTGCCTACAGGGGTGAAAGTCTTTAACTGGGTGGCAACTATGTGGCGCGGTTCGATGACTTTTGAAGTGCCTATGTTGTTTGCAATTGCCTTTATAGTGTTATTCACCATAGGTGGATTGTCAGGCTTAATGTTGGCAATAGTCCCAGTGGATTTCCAATATCATGATACTTACTTTGTTGTTGCACATTTCCATTATGTGTTGGTAACTGGTGCTATATTCTCAATTATGGCTGCGGTGTATTACTGGCTACCTAAGTGGACCGGTAAAATGTTCCATATTGGTCTAGCGAAATGGCATTTCTGGTGTTCATTGGTATCGGTTAACGTGTTGTTTTTCCCTATGCACTTTGTAGGTTTAGCGGGTATGCCACGTCGTATTCCAGACTATGCGTTACAGTTCGCAGATTTTAATAAGTGGATCAGTATTGGTGGTTTTGCCTTTGGTTTATCGCAGCTAATTTTCTTAGTCTTGTTGGTTAAGGCTTGTAAGAAGCAAGGCGACCCAGTATCTGCCCAAGTGTGGGAAGGAGCTGAAGGTTTAGAGTGGGAAATCCCATCTCCAGCACCTTATCACACCTTTGAAACTCCGCCGGTTGTGAAATAACTTAACTTAAAGTAACTGGGAATCGATATTTATGAGCGCTAATCCAAATCAAGCAAAAAACAATAAATTGGTGCTGAAGCTGGCTGCCATTGTGATTGGTATGTTTGGTTTTGGTTTTGCGCTGGTGCCTCTTTACGACGTACTTTGTGATGCATTGGGTATCAATGGCAAACCATCAGATACAGCGGCCGCATACGTGGCAGTTGAAATTGATGAGAGTCGGTTGATCACAGTGGACTTTATTACACGTACAAATACCGGTATGCCATGGGAATTTAGGTCTGAAACCAAGCAGGTTAAAGTACACCCAGGGCAACTTAATCAAGTCAATTTCTATGTGAAAAACCCTGCCAAGACTGCAATTGTGGGTCAAGCTGTGCCATCGATATCTCCTGGCCCGGCGGCGTTGTATATGAATAAAACTGAATGTTTTTGTTTTGAACAGCAAACATTACAAGCAGGGGAGGAACTGTTGATGCCGATGCAATTTTATGTCGATCCTCAACTCCCTGAAGATATTACTTATTTTACTTTGCAATATACTCTTTATAACGTCACTGCTAATGTCATTGCTTCGGCTGATGTTGTGGCAATGAATTAGGGTAAAGGAGAACACAATGTCAGAAAAAGAATACGAAAAGTACTATGTTCCCGCAGAAAGCCCATGGCCGTTTATGGGGGCTGTTGCGTTATTTTTGATGGCTGTTGGGGCTGGCAATTTTGTGATTGAAAGCACACGTGGCGAAGAAGGCTATGGTGCTTACGTTTTAGGCGCAGGTTTTCTAGTTTTAATAGTGATGTTATTTGGTTGGTTTAGAAATCAAATACATGAATCAATGAGTGGATTGTATAGTGCTCAGTTAGGACGCTCATATCGTCAAGGTATGGCGTGGTTTATTTTTTCTGAAGTGATGTTCTTCGGGGCTTTTTTTGGCGCTTTGTTTTATGCCAGATTTATATCAGTGCCTTGGTTAGGCGGAGCTTCAAATAACGATATGACTGGTGAAGTGTTATGGCCTGCGTTTGAAGCCATATGGCCTTTAGTAACAACGCCTGGTGGTCTTACGACAGAAGCAATGCCTTGGACTGGTCTACCTTTGATTAATACTTTTATATTGCTTACTTCATCGGTCACTTGTCACTTTGCTCACGTTGCACTGGAACAAAATAACCGTGGAAAACTTAAGCTTATGCTCGGATTGACCGTGCTGCTTGGTGCCATCTTTATGGTAATGCAGGTTGAAGAATATATTCACGCCTACACAGAAATGAATTTGACTTTACAGTCTGGTATTTACGGAAACACTTTCTTCCTATTGACAGGATTCCATGGATTTCACGTGACGCTAGGTGCAATCATTCTGTTTATTATGTTACTAAGAATTATGAAGGGGCATTTTACGCCCGATAATCACTTTGCTTTTATGGCAGCTAGCTGGTATTGGCACTTTGTTGATGTAGTTTGGGTAATACTCTTTGCGGTAGTGTATATCTTTTAGCAAAGCTATTATTAGGGTAAAGAGCCGCGGCATTGCAGTGGCTCTTTACATTGGTTAGTGCGGTGTTGGATTTGGAGTGATGAGTCCAGTTGCTACAGCGAGCAGTATAAGGCCAACAATAATGGCTGATGTTAAAACTCTTCTTCCAATAAATTTACTCATTGGGGGACTATCTGGGTCGTCTTTAAGCATAATCATCATGGCTTTAAATAAATTGAACACCATAAACAATAATAACCCGCCAACAAGTATTTTAATTAACATCTATTTACTCCTAAAGATTTTTTGAGCTGTTATGTGGAATTTTATATCACGTTTACCCTTTATTGCTACCTTAGTAACTTTTGTGTGTGTTGTCATTATGTTTGCTTTGGGTAATTGGCAATTACAAAGGGCTGAACAAAAAACGCAGCGCTTATTAGCTGTTGAGATGGCTGCCAAAACGGCTCAAGTTGATTTACAACAAGTTTTGCGCAGCAATATAAATGACATGTTGGATATGCCGGTTAATTTTGAAGGTGCAGCAGATGCAACACGTTATTTTTTATTGGATAATAAAATCCATAACGGGCGAGTGGGATACCAAGTATTGACGCCGATGCAAACATCTTCAGGCACTGTTATTGTAAATTTTGGTTGGGTCGCCGCCACCAATAGTAGAAATATTTTGCCCAGTATTAAGATTGATGCAGAAAAATCACGTTATGCTGGAGTGATATCCTTGCCACTAAATAACGCCATGATAAAGGAAACAGCTGTGGTTGATGGTGATTGGCCAAAAGTTTTGCAGCAGACAGATCTCAAGGTTATTCAACAACACTATAACCAAGATGTATTACCTTTTGTGGTGTTATTAAATGCTCAGGAAACCTCATCTTTTATTAGAGACTGGCAACCTGTGGTGATGGCCCCAGAAAAACACCTTGCCTATGCCGCACAATGGTTTTTATTGGCATTTGCTGCATTAGTAATATTTGTTATTGCTCAAAGAAATAAGTTAAAAAGGAACGAAAAGTGAGTACCACTAAAAAAAATAAATTAATGATGTTGCTTCTAGCTTCGGTTTTTATATTGCCTGTATTACTGGCTAAACTTGCCTTAGATAATGGTTGGTTTAATCAAGCCGCGACGAATAAGGGAGAGCTGCTTTCCCCGATCGTCGATATGAGTGAACTGCGAACCTCTGACCAAGATCCTAAGTGGAAGTTACTCTATGTTTTGCCTGAAGTGTGTTCGGTTGAATGTGAAAACGCGTTATATAGCATTGCTCAAGTTCGCAGTGCGTTAGGTAAGGAAAGTGATCGTGCTGAAGTCGTGGTTATTGCCCATGAAAAAAGTAATATCGCACAACTTGCATTGCTCAAAGAAAAACAAAACATTCGTTTGTTAAATGCAAACTTAAAAAGTCTGCAACAAATGTTTAAAGATGAGAGTACAGATGCTATTTTTATCGTCGATACTCTGGATAACATAATTTTACGTTATCCATTACAACTCGATAAGAAACAGGCTGTACTGCATAGTCGTGATATTTTGTCAGATATGCGCAAGGTACTTAAACTGTCGCGTATCGGCTAGAGGATACTTAAATGATGAAGAAGTTGGTGTTGCTAAGCATTCTATTAGCTATGGTAGTAATAGTACTTGGTGCATACGCACGCCTGACTGATGCCGGATTAGGTTGCCCTGATTGGCCAGGTTGCTATGGTCATCTGAGTTTTTCTAAAACCACTGAAAATATAGAGATCGCGCAGCAAGCTTTTCCAGAGCGTCCATTTGAAGAGCACAAAGCTTGGAATGAGATGATCCACCGTTATTTCGCCAGTGCTTTAGGTTTTTTGATACTGGTGATATTTATAAATAGCCTATTTAGCAAAGCATATAACAAGCCAGTAAAACTGCCGCTGTTTCTGGTGTTTTTAGTCTGTTTTCAAGGTGCACTGGGCATGTGGACTGTGACCCTCAATTTGCTGCCTGCAGTCGTAATGGGGCATTTATTAGGTGGCTTCACTGTTTTATCGTGTCTGTTTTTGTTGTATTTAAGGTTGCTCAATTACCGTATTCCAGGTGGCGATGCCAGGATGCGTCAGTTTGGTAAATATTCAATTTTGGGCATCATTATTTTGACTGGACAAATTGCTTTAGGTGGTTGGACGTCGGCAAATTATGCAGCACTAGCTTGCACTGAGTTTCCCCTTTGTGAAGGTGCTTGGTATGAGCGTTTAGACTTTGCTGGGGCTTTCAGTATACCTGTGGCAGAAAATTACGAGTTTGGTACCCATGATTATGCTGAACGTATGACAATGCATATTGTGCACAGAATTGGCGCGTTAATTACATTTGTGTATTTATGTTGGTTTGGTATCAGATTGTATGCTGCAGCTCACTCGAGCCTAATTAAAAGGTTATCTGCGGTAATGGTCTTAGTTTTGGGCGCTCAAATTATGTTAGGCGTTAGCAATGTAGTGTACAGTTTACCCATTGCGGTTGCGGTGATGCATAACGCAGTAGCCGCGTGTTTAATGCTGGTGTTAGTCACCATTAGTTATACGCTATATCGAAAAATTTAGGAGAATAAGGTGAGTAAGGTAGTGGCCGTAAATCAACAAAACAATCAATTTAATTTATGGTCTGCTTGCCAAGATTATTATGAATTAACAAAACCAAAAGTGGTGTTGTTACTGTTGTTAACCGCATTGGTTGGGATGTGTTTGGCCAGTGATAGCTGGATCAGTTGGCAAATTCTGATTGCTGGTTTGACAGGTATTGGGTTTTTATCCTCTGCTGCAGCTGTTGTGAACCATGTCGTAGACAGAGAAATCGATGGAAAAATGGCGCGCACATTTAATCGTCCAGTCGTCAAAGGTAAAGTGACCCCGCAAAAAGCCTTGATTTTTGCCGCAGTATTAACGGTTGTTGGTTATGTGATACTTGAACTTTGGGTTAACCGTTTAACTGCCATATTAACGCTCGCAGGTTTATTGGGATATGCGGTGGTATACACCATGTATTTAAAACGAGCCACGCCACAAAATATTGTAATTGGTGGCTTAGCTGGTGCTATACCCCCGTTGCTCGGCTGGACAGCAGTAACAGGAGAAATTCACGCCCATGCATTGTTGTTGGTATTAATTGTGTTTATTTGGACACCACCACATTTTTGGGCGTTAGCGATTCATCGTGAAAAAGACTATGCTAAAGCACAGGTACCAATGCTGCCTGTGACCCATGGCATTGATTTTACTAAAACCTCTATTTTGTTGTATACGGTTTTGCTCTGCGTAGTGTGTTTGCTTCCTTATTTAGTGGGTATGTCTGGTCTTATCTACCTTATCGGCTCATCTTTGTTAAATGCAGGCTTTTTGTACTACGCATGGAAATTGAAATTTACAGCAACTGAACAAACAGCTATGAAAACTTTTAAATACTCCATTATTCATCTTATGGTGCTGTTTGTAGTGCTTCTAGTTGACCATTATGTGCGGTTTTAGGTATGAGCAGATTACAAGCAGGCCTGATTGCATTTGTTGCCTTAATTATAGGGGTATTTGCAGCAATTAACATTGCTCCTCCAAGCAACACCAGTAAAACACAACATGTAAGTACTTATCCCCAGGCTAGAGCACTGCCTGATTTTCAGTTAGTAGATCATAATAATCAAAGCTTCACACCAGAGAACTTGATAGGGCATTGGAGTCTCGTTTTTGTTGGTTATACATATTGCCCCGATATTTGCCCGACTACCTTGGCAGAGTTAAAAAGTATTTATCCAGAACTACAAAAAATACCCACGGATTTTCCAATTCAAGTGGTGCTCATGTCTGTTGATCCTAAGCGTGACACCCCTGAACGGTTAAACGAATATATTAACTTTTTCCACCCCGACTTTATTGCGGTCAGTGGAGAACATGTTCAATTATTTCCACTGGTCAGATCGATGGGCATGATGTATTCCATGTCTGAAAGCACCGATAACCCAAACTATTTGGTCGATCACAGTTCGTCCGTGGTGGTCGTGAATCCAAAAGCGCAAGTGGTAGGACGCTTTAAGCCAGATTTTGTGGTAGGCAAGTTGCCGATCAGTGAAGGACAAAAAATACTGGCCGATATGCCAGTAATTATTTCCCAATAAACTACTAAGCAATGAATTACAGAACGGCTATAAAGAATGATGCGAGTTTTTTGGCGCCATTAATTTTTAGTTCTGCACCTGTTGCATTAGCCGCTACTTTTGATATTAGCGACGATTTGTCGTCCTTAAATTTCCTACATTCAAATCTTTTAAACTGTGACGGTCAATTCGGTTATGGTAATCATTGGGTTGCAGAAATCGACAATCAAGTCGCCGGCTGTATAAGCACATGGCACAGTGATTTACCAGATTCCTTTCATCAAGCCACTTTTAACAACTTAACGAGTTTTTATGGCATTGCCCACACATTTTCTGTGTTGCAAGCTAGCCAAGCTTTGCAAGATTGTATTCCCAAACCTAAAAAACATGAATTATGTATTGGACATTTTGCTGTGCTTGTAAAGTATCAAGGGCAAGGCGTAGCAACTAATTTGTTAAAGTTTGCACAACAAAAAGCGTTAGTCTGTGGTAAATCTGCCCTATGCCTCGATGTTGAAAGTACCAATTTACAAGCAATAGATTTTTATCTAAGGCGAGGCTTTATTCAGGAAAGTGAATCAGGTCTTAGCCAAAGAATGCGAACCTTGGGTATTGGTTCGCACTTTCATCTTAGCAAAAAGTTAGTCTAGCCACTTCCCATCAGCTGTTGGCATAAAAAAGGGTTGTGAAAACCAATAGAACCTACCTTTTTCGCTAATACTGGGAGCTGTGCAATTCACTCTATGTCTTCCTGGCTTAGTGATGGGGGACATATACACGGAAACAGTATTTCCTTCTAGGGACTTGTTTAAAGCCTGACCATTTTGAAAGCAGTTAATTTGCTGTGGCCTTAAGTCTTCAGATTTAACATTAAATGAAAGGCCTTGATCGTAAGAAGGTAATTCGATTTTAGGATCGTTTGGATAAACGTTATCAACAGGCATCGCCAAGCTGTTTAATTTAACCATCAAGCTTTTAATATTACTGTATATCCCTGCAGACGGGTAACGTGGCAAGGCAGAAAAGTCGCTGTGAGAAGCAATGGCACCGCTATGTTGAGCAAAACTAATATAGCCCTTGGAGCTCAGTCGCGCTTTTAGTTTTGAATCAAACTCCCCATAAGGATAAGCAAAATATTTCAAGCTGTAACCTAGGTTTTGTTTGAGTATTGTTTCAGCGATCTCTATTTCTTGTAAATTACGTTGTAACCAGCTTTCTTCAGACTCATTGTTACTTCTTGTCAACATATGGGTATGTTGACTACCATGATTAGCAAAGCTCCCGCCTTCATTCGCCATTGTTTTAACTTGTTGCCAATCAAGTTGATAACTCACATTGCCAATCAGCGGCGGGTTAATAAAAATGGTGTAGGGAAATGAAAATTCTTTAAGAATAGGATGAGCATTTTCGTAAATATTTTCATAACCATCATCAAATGTAATTACCACTGCTTTGTCAGGCAAAGGTTTCTTGTTTTGCAGGGTTTCTATAACCTCTTTAAGCGGTAAGACCTGATGATGGTCGGCTAAATATTGCATGTGTTCACGAAAAGTCTCGGGTGAGACTGACGTCACCTTGGGACTACTATCACTGACGTGGTGATATAGCAGGATAACTGCATTGTCTTTTGCCCAAGTGTTTATGCTTATTAGTGCACATGTTATTATTAACGCTAAAATACCCAGTGTTTTTCTCATGCATCACCTTCATAAATGAACTATATGAATAATAACAATACTCTATCAAACTTCTTTCAGATTAGTCTGCACCAAAAAATTATTGTTATTGCGATACCTATGATCTTAAGCAATGTCACGACTCCCCTAATGGGGTTGGTTGACACAGCGGTGTTAGGTCATATGCAGGGTATGTATTTTCTTGCTGGCGCCTCAGTAGCCGCATTGATCATTACTCAATTGTATTGGTTATGTGGCTTCCTAAGGATGACCAGTACAGGCCTTAGTGCGCAGGCAAAAGGGAGTAATGATAATAACCAGCTTAATCAAAGCTTGTTTCAGGGCATATTGATTGGCTTTTTGTTAGGTTGCCTTTTGTTATTAATGCAAAATGGTATATTGGCCTTGGGCTTATACTTTGCCGATGCTACGCCCGTTATTGAAGGGGTCATAAAAGAGTATTTCTCTACGCGGATCTGGGGTGCGCCTGCTGCGATAGTTAATCTAGCCTTAGTGGGTTGGTTGATAGGCCAGCAAAAAGCCAAACAGGTATTGCTAATTCAGGTGTTCGCAAATTTATTAAATCTGTTACTTAATCTTTGGTTTGTATTTGGTTTAGGGCTGGAGGTGTTTGGAGTGGCGCTGGCCAGCGTCGTTGCTGAATATTCAATCTCAATCCTAAGTATGATTGTAGCGTTAAACATTATTGGTAAGCCAATAATACAAAAAAAATGGTTCTCAGGTGCCTACTTACGTTCACTATTATCCCTTAACGGCAACACGTTTTTTCGAAACCTTATATTACAAGGCTGCATAGCATTCCTTATTTTTAAAGGCGTAGGATTCGGGTCTACGTCAGCGGCAATCAACGCCATATTAATGCAGTTTTTCACCTTAATTGCCCTTGGGTTAGACGGTGTTGCTTATGCTGCAGAAGCATTAGTAGGTGAACAAAAAGGACAAAAGAGTGTAAATGGCATCATTCATGTCACTTTACACGGATTACTTTGGTCAACGTTTGTTGCTGTCATTTACTCATTGGTTTTTATTGTATGGGGAACTGATATTATTAGCTTAATAACAAACCAAGCGACTCTTCAATTAGAAATGAAAGACTACTTAATCTTTGTGTATTGTTTGCCCGTAATGGCCCACTGGTGTTTCTTTTTAGATGGTGTGTTTGTGGGGTTAACTCGCGCAAAAGCCATGCGAAATAGTATGCTGTTGTGTGGATTAGCTGTTTATTTTCCGGTTATTTGGATACTGACGGATTATGCAAACCAAGGTTTATGGATCGCGATGTTACTTTTTTTACTGTCGCGCGGAATAAGCTTGGGAGGTTACTTTATTTATCTTTGTCGAACTGGGAGGGTGGCGGTTTAAAACTTGCGGTCATACGATGTGCTAGGATGCCAAGGTAGCCTCTAAAAGAATATAAGCTACCTACTGCCAATAAGACGAGCCCAGGAATTTGGATGATAGGCGCAAATTTTGCGCCTATCAAAACAGCCATTGCACCAAAGCAAAATATACCTAGACCACGTTTGAAGAAAGCCCAGCTTTTGCTTGGGTCATTAGCTAAACGTTGTAACCAGTTAATGATTCCATCCTCACTGAACTTGTATTGTGTGGTTAGTCTAGTAGTAAGAGTGCTCGCCTGCTTCATGTTCAGTGGCGTCTTTAACTCCTAATAATTCACCAGGAAATTGTTCAAGCATTTGCTTTTCGACGCCTTCTTTCAAGGTGAGATCCACTTGTGAACAACCGTTACAACCGCCACCGAATCGTAATACCGCTTCTTTTTCTTTTGTGATTTCAACTAATGTCACGTTACCACCGTGGCTAGCAAGTTGCGGATTGATTTCTGCTTCAATCATGTAACTCACTCGTTCAGATAAAGGTGCGTCACTATCTACCTTGCGTGCTTTAGCGTTCGGGGCTTTAAGTGTAAGTTGTGATCCCATTTGGTCGGTCACAAAATCAATTTCGGCTTCTTCAAGGAAAGGCACGCTTTCTAAATCAACGACTGCATCAAAACCATTAAATTCTAGCACAGTGTCTGATTTCTCTATCGCGTCTGGTGGACAATAAGATACGCCACATTCTGCACCGGGTGTGCCGGGGCTGACCACAAACACTCTGATATTGGTATCAGGTTCTTGGCTTGCCAGCAGCTTACAGAAATGTGCTTGCGCTGTTTCTGAAATGTTAATCATGGGCTATCTTCCTCTTAAGAGTGTCTATTTATATAATAACAAAATTACTTGACTAAAACACTCAAGTAATCGTTTTTCCTTATGTTAATTTCTACTAAAACGTGCGACTATTTTTGAAAATATTGATAGTTTGGACTGTTTTTATGTATTTGGTGTTTAGAATTTTTGTTTTTTGTTTTTTGTTTATCAGTGCACAAGCTAATGCTGTAGCCGATGTTGCTTATTTACCAGCAGGTACTCAATATAAGCCTAGTATTACTACTCCTACTCAAGCGTTAGGGGCCTCAGTAGGAGAATGGCACGCACGTCATGATCAAATAGCTAACTATATGCGAGTGTTGGCTTCACAGTCAGACCGCGTTAGCTTAGTCGAAACTGGGCGTACGCACGAAAACCGCCCTCTTTATTTATTAGCCTTTAGTTCTGCTGAAAATCAGCAGAATTTAGCCGCCATCCAAGCCAGACATATTAAAAATTTAGGACAATCTACTGATAAAAATGACCCATTAATTCTATGGATGGGTTACAGCGTGCATGGCGACGAACCTTCAGGTTCGAATGCTGCCCTGTTAATCGCTTATTATCTTGCTGCAGGTCAGAGTGAAATGATAGATCAGTTACTTAATGACAATATTGTTTTACTCGATCCAAGCGTCAACCCTGATGGTTTATCACGCTTTGCTCAGTGGGCCAATATGCACAAAGGTAAAAACCTAGTGGCTGATCCTAATCATCGAGAGCATCAGCAGGCTTGGCCTTCAGGACGAACTAACCATTATTGGTTTGACTTAAATCGCGATTGGTTGTTGTTGACCCATCCAGAGTCACGAGCCCGTATTCATCAATTCCATCAGTGGCGTCCTCACGTGTTAACTGATTTCCATGAAATGGACACTAATAGCACTTTCTTCTTCCAACCGGGTATTCCTTCTAGAAAAAACCCTTGGACACCGTTAAAAAATGTTGAGTTGACTGCTGCACTGGGAGATTTTCATGCTGCAGCATTAGATAAAACAAAACAGCTTTATTTCACTCAAGAAAGTTTTGACGATTTTTATTATGGCAAAGGTTCAACTTATCCGGATGCTCACGGAAGTATCGGTATATTGTTTGAGCAAGCTAGCAGCCGAGGGCATCTACAAGATTCCGTGCATGGTAGGTTGAAGTTTTCCGATACGATTCAAAATCAAGTGACAACTTCGCTATCTACTTTTGCTGGCGCATTAGCCAATAAACAAGCGATTCTTGATTATCAAATAGATTTTGCAGAGCAAACCAAAGGTTTAGTGAAAGACGATGATTTAGCGGGTTATATCTTGAATGAAAAGTTTGACCAAGCCCGTTTCTCAAAAATGCTGGAGATATTGTCAGCACATCAAATTCAATATTATCCTTTAAGTAAGGACGTAAAAACAGATGGACAAATATTCGATACAGTCAATAGTATGTTTGTACCACTCGACCAGCCTCAGTATCGACTCATAAAATCTCTTTTCTCAACCCGTAAATCTTTTGATGACAATACTTTTTATGATGTGTCGAATTGGAATTTACCACTCGCGTTTAATATCCAATATCAGGCAGTTGAGCGGCAACCCAAGCTTGATAAACAACCATTTAAAACCACCAAAACTGTTAATCCTGAATTATTGCCCGGTGCTTATGCCTATGCTTTTTCTTGGCAGAATTATCAAGCCCCTAAACTTTTACAGCGTTTATTAGCGAATAAAGTGAAAGTAAAACTTGCAGGTGAAGCTTTTTTTGCACAAACCGCACAAGGTGGTATGAGTTTTTCTGCTGGTGCAGTGATTGTGCCTATCGCCTTAGAACAACCTGATAATTTGTTAGACATCATCGGCTCACAAAATATGGGGCTAGATATTGCCATTCATTCAGTAACATCAGGGCTAACCCGTCAAGGTATTGATTTAGGTAGTCGTAAAATGCTCAACGTTACCCCGCCCAAAGTCTTGTTAGTAGGAGGGCATGGTACTTCCCAATATGAATTAGGTGAAGTCTGGCACTATTTAGATCAGCATGTTGATATGCCTGTTTCCATTACAGACTTAGAGCAACTGGGTAAATTTTCATTGGACAGTTACACCCATATGATATGGGTTGAAGGCACGTATAAAGATGTCGCTGACACAACGGTTAGTAAAATTGAAAGCTGGTTGAATAAAGGCGGCATACTCATCGGTCAAAAATCTGCGGCAAATTGGTTTTCTGAAAAAAAATGGCTTAAGGCTGGTTTTAAAACTAACAGTGAGATTAAGTTAGCGTTTGAAACAACAGGCATGACATACAAAGATCAGGAAGCACTTAAAGCCAAGCAAAGAATTGCTGGTGCTGTATTTGAGACGCAGTTGGACCTAAGCCATCCACTCGCCTTTGGTTATAATTCTACTACATTGCCCATGTTTAGAAACAGTGCATTGGTGATGCGCCAACCCGATAAACCGTTTGTTACCGTAGCGAGTTACACTAAAACGCCGCTTATGGCAGGGTATACTGCTGATGAGTTACAACAACTCATTGGCGGCAGCGCTGCCATTGTGTCCCACAATTTTGGCAAGGGTAAAGTGATTGGTTTTGCTACTAACGTCAACTTCAGAGGTGTTTGGTATGGCACTAGCCGCTTGATGAGCAATGCCATTTTTATGGCTGGTTTTATTAACGCACAAGGATAAGACAAAGTTAATGCGTAAGGGTGATGCAAATACTCCAGACATCAATTTTTAAACTAGGATGGTGCCTACATATGCTGCGATAAGCTGCGTTCATGGTACTTCCAGTTGTGATGACATCGTCGAATAAGGCAATGTGCTTATAGTTTTTTAGCCGCTGTGCAGCTGTTGGATCAATTGCAAAAGCGTTCCGTAAGTTTTTACGTCGTTGAGCGGCTGATAAGTCAGTTTGCGCTGGAGTAGATTTACATCTGCTGATGATCGAAGTGTCCATGTCTAGTTGACTTAAGCTGCAAATCTGCTTAGTCAACTCTATGCTTTGATTGAACTTTCTGAACAAATAGCGGTTTTTGTGTAACGGCATTGGAATAATCAGTTGCGGCAACACAGAGTAAGAGCTTAAGCAGTGCTTCACGAAAAGCGTTGCTAGAGCATGGGCATTTGGAACTTGCTTTGAAAATTTTAATCCCGTCAATAATTTCGACAATGGCCACTGATAATCTGCAAGAGCCAACACTTGTGGAAAATCTACGTTTACCAATCCTTTGTTTATTTTTGGCGATAACATCAAATTGTGATGGTATCGGTCAATATCAAAGAGTGTAAGATCATCAGTGCAGTACTGGCATATTGCGCTGTTACTGGTTTGTTTGCAGACTAAACAACTTTGACTTAGAGCGATTTGCATCTTGCTATCATCCCGGTACTTAATGAAAAATCAGTCTTTCGAGCTTAAGTGTAGAAGAAATGTCAATGAGATTAAACGTATCAACTGTGAGTTTTAGGAAGCAGCTTTTCTTTTACATGGTTGAGGAGAAGATAGTGGCGTTTAGCAACCTTTATTAAACATTTTTAAGAGTGAGTTTTGTATTACCACTATTGATATGACGGGTTACAGGCTAAATCATCAACAGTTGCCCCTTGCTTATAATTTGCATAACGCTTAATGAAAGCACTTATTTAAAGATCTAAATCACTTATATATCAAGCTAAAGCTTTAATAAAACATGAAAATGGTTAATAATTGAACACGAGAGGTCAAGTAGTAGAGGTAAGGTAGATGGACATTAATAACAATATAAATTCTGCCATTGTCAGTGGCACTATAGGCATTAAACGCGCATATGATGGCGTGTCACAAAATACATCGAATTTGGCCAACTTGTCAGCTTTTTCAGTGCCTTCGCGCGATCATCAAGAGTTTCTAGAAAACGCTACATTGAACCAGCTAAACGCAATCAAACAAGTTCTTCCGCAGGCTCCCGAAAGTATTACTTCAAATTTAGTTGGGCTGTCAATAAACCTGACTAACGCTCAAGCTTCTACCAAAGTAGTCGATACTGCTAATGATACTGTTGGTACTATATTGGATATTCTGGCCTAGCTTTAGGCGACAGATATTATGAATATTCTCCACCCCGTCCCCACTCCAACCTTATTTAACGTAGGCACCATTAACACTGAGGCGGTGCGCAGAGATAATACTCAGCGTGAGGCGGTGCCAGCGTTAGCGGCTAATGAAAAGTCAGCCGCTGAAACTGGTGTGGGCTCTGAAGCTGATAAGGTTAAAACGCCTGGGCAAGCACCACCGCCCCATACTTACGAAAAACCGGTTCCTCAATCGGGTCAGCAACTCAATACCCAAAATGATGTCGCTAAAGACAATGGCCAAGATGCCAGTGCCGGTAAAGAAAATGCCGAAGATAAACAACAACAACAAGCTGAACAACAACAACTGACAGCGTTGAAACAACGAGATGCTGAAGTAAGAGCTCATGAACAAGCTCATGCTTCTTTGGGCGGAAAATATGCAAGTCCACCTCAGTATGAATACGAAAGAGGTCCTGATGGTAGGCGTTATGCAATAGGGGGCGAGGTTTCAATTGATATATCTGAAGCCTCCACACCTGAGGAAACCATTCGCAAGGCGCAGCAGGTTAAAGCCGCGGCCTTAGCTCCTGCAGAGCCAAGTGCACAAGACTTAAGAGTTGCAACCGAAGCCACTCAAATAACGCTTGAGGCGCGCACAGAAATAGCCAGTGCAAAAGCCGAAGAAGCGAAACTGTCCTATAATCAAGCTATTCCGGATGCCCATAAAAACGAACAACAGCAGCATAATTCAATTATTGGAGAGCCTCCTTCACTTGATGATATTGTTGACGCCTTAGATGTGGGTATACCGACTCGTTCACTGGATATTAGTCAGTCAGAGGACGATGCGAAGGATGTGACTGAATTCGAATTTGATTCTGATGCTGCCAGTCAATTTATCGCAAATAGAGACCTAGAGATGACTCGTAGAGTGTCAGTGATTGAAAACTTTTATCAACAAGTGACTAATCCTCGTTCTGAAGGGATGCAGCAATCTGCTTAAGCTCTAGTGAAAATTGCGTTGTACCCAAACACTAACAAGCCCTCAAAAGAGGGCTTGTTAGTGTTTGGGTATTAGATGAGGTCGTTATTTTTTTGCTTTGGCAAAAGCATCAGCAAAAGCGTTACCCATCATTTGGTTCGACTGTTTAGGTTGAGTCTGCTGCTGATTAGTTTTAGCAGGTCGGGTATGGTTTTTTTTGTCTGGGTTGTGTTTTTGCCCTGATGGTTTTGCCGCTTGATTAGGCGTGTCGTCCATTCGCATAGTGAAGGACACACGTTTTCTATCAACATCTACTTCCATCACTTTTACTTTGACTATATCGCCTGTCTTTACAATATCCCTGGGGTCAGAAATAAACTTGTCGGTCATGGCGCTGATGTGTACCAGTCCATCCTGATGTACACCTACATCGATAAAAGCCCCAAAGTTTGCAACGTTGCTCACGACACCTTCTAAAATCATACCTACTTTTAAATCTTTCAAAGATTGCACATCATCTTTAAAGTTGGCTGTTTTAAATTCTGGGCGAGGATCGCGACCGGGTTTATCAAGCTCGCTAATAATGTCTGTCACTGTGGGTAAGCCAAACTGGTCAGTCACAAAGTCTTCAGGCTTAAGTTTTTTCAGTATTTCGGTATTACCGACTATGTCGTTCATCGCAATACAAGCATGTTCGACAATCGAGTTAACCACCGGATAGGCTTCGGGGTGCACCGCTGATGCATCTAGGGGATCATCTCCGCCCATGATTCTTAAAAAACCTGCTGCTTGCTCAAAGGCTTTTGGCCCTAGGCGTTCAACATCAAGCAAGGCCTTACGGCGCTTAAAGGCCCCATGCAGGTCACGAAAACTAACGATGTTATTCGCCAAAGTACGATTCAGACCTGATACATGACTCAGTAAAGCACCTGATGCTGTGTTGATATCCACGCCGACTGCATTCACACAGTCTTCAATCACTGTGCTCAGTGATTTACCTAAGTTGCTCTGGCTAACGTCGTGTTGGTATTGGCCTACGCCGATAGCTTTGGGTTCAATTTTGACTAATTCTGCCAGTGGATCTTGTAAACGCCTTGCGATAGATACTGCGCCACGTAATGAAACATCCATATCGGGCAGTTCATTTGAAGCAAGTTCTGAAGCAGAATAAACAGAGGCCCCCGCTTCACTGACAATAATTTTGGTCACTGATAATTCGGGATTGGCTTTGATCATTTCAGCTGTAAGTTTATCGGTTTCTCTTGAGCCCGTACCATTGCCAATACTGATAAGTTGTACCTTGTGTTGCTTACATAAAGTAGCAAGGGTGCGAAGCGATTTATCCCACTGATTCTGTGGCACATGAGGAAAAATAGTAGACGTAGCTAATACTTTCCCAGTTGAGTCTACAATCGCTATTTTGACACCAGTGCGAAGACCTGGATCTAAACCCATAGTGACTTTAGGGCCAGCCGGTGCCGCCATTAATAGATCATTTAGATTCTTGGCAAATACATTAATAGCATCTTGTTCGGCTTGCTCACGAACTGCACCAAATAATTCATTTTCCATATGTAACAGTGTTTTGACTCGCCATGTCCATTGCACCACTGTGGCTAACCAAGCGTCTGCTGGTCTGTTGGCAAATTTAATATTGAAGTGCTCAGCGATAATTTGTTCACAGTATGAGCTTTTATCTCCCTCATCCTTCTCTGGATCAGCATCTAGACTGACTTGCAAAAACTTTTCATTCCTGCCCCTAAACATTGCAAGCGACCGATGTGAAGGCACTTTTTTCAATAGTTCGGTATGTGAAAAATAATCTTTGTACTTACTGCCTTCGGATTCTTTACCGATAATGACTTGGCTTTTTATATGGGCATGTTTGTTTAAATGCTGACGTACCTTTTGCAACAATTTTGCATCTTCAGCAAATCGCTCCATTAAAATATATTTTGCGCCATCTAAAGCTGTTTTCGTATCGGGTATATCAGCATTTTCTGTTACGAATGCTTGAGCTTCAGACTCAGGAGTGAGCTGTGGGTTATGAAACAATGCATTGGCTAAAGGTTCAAGCCCTAACTCAATGGCAATTTGCCCTTTGGTGCGACGTTTCGGTTTGAACGGCAGGTATATATCTTCTAATTCAGTTTTGTTTTCTGCATCAAGCAAACTTGCCTTTAATTGAGGCGTCATTTTTTGTTGCTCTTCAATCGACTTGATAATGACTTTTCGTCGGTCTTCTAAATCACGCAAGTAAGTTAAGCGTTGTTCTAACTTTCTCAGGGCTATGTCGTCGAGACCATTAGTGGCTTCTTTTCGATAACGAGCAATAAAAGGTACGGTTGACCCTTCATCCAGCAATTTTACCGCAGCTTGAACCTGTTGCGCTTGAACTTGTAACTCATGCGCAATTTTTTCTACTATCATCATCGAAGACCCTGTTTGTCATTCATTTCAATCTAGGCACGTTATAGGGGTGCGAGAGATAAATTACCAGTGATAGATGAATAAAAATGGCAATATTTAGCGGATCATAAGTTTAATCCACAATTAAAATGGAAAAAGGCAGGAAAACCCAAGTTTTCCTGCCTGATCATTGATTTTCAGATAATCTACATCTGCTAATCTTCTAGAGACGCTTCCTCTAATTTTTTAGCCATATCGTCATTCATCATATCTATGTTGGTGGCAACTTCATCTGGAGCTTCGAAGTTTGCAACATGAAACATCGCATCACCTTCTTGTACCAAAGGAATATTCTGCTTGCCAATGATAATCCCGGCTTTAGGTGCTGATACAACTTCAATGAAGCTACCTGTTGGGCTGCATATCTGAGCTAAGGCATCGCCTTTTTCTACATGATCACCCAATTGTCTTTTATCCAATACCATACCGCTGGCTGTAGCTCGCACCCAAGCGCTATTGTTGGCAACAAATGGCAATGTTTTCTTCTTTTTACTGGTTCGGCGTCTGACCATACCCAGTTGTGACATAACATTGAAAATGCCCCTTAATCCAACCCGAATAGATACCTCATCGAATCGAAGTGCTTCTCCCGCTTCATAAAGAAGAATTTTAGTGCCATTTTCTGAGGCAGATTGTCGTAATGAACCGTCTCGCAAGTTTGAATTGAGTAACACCGGTACACCAAAAGCGTGAGCTAGGGATAAGGTTTCTTCATCCTTAAGATTCGCTCTTATTTGTGGCAAATTACCGCGATTAATAGCACCGGTGTGTAAGTCAATTCCGTATTCACATTTACTCGCTACTTCTGTTAAAAACAGATGGGCAAGTCGACCAGCCAGTGAGCCTTTTGCCGAGCCTGGGAAACATCTATTTAAGTCGCGTCTGTCTGGCATATACCGACTTTGATTGAGCATTCCGTAAACGTTAACTATCGGCACAGCAATGAGCGTGCCTCTTGATAGTTTAAGCGACTTTGAAATAAGCAAACGGCGGATAATTTCAATCCCATTTAACTCATCGCCATGAATTGCAGCGCTGACGAAAAGTGTCGGACCTGATTTTTTAGCGCGTATAACATCTACAGATACTGACATCTGAGAGTCTGTATATAACTTTGCCACAGGGAGTTCGAGTTGCACTCTTTCCCCTAAGCCAATTTCGTTCCCAGCAATAGAAAAAGTATCCGCCACAGACTTAGCCCTTCCCTTGGGTGCGATTTTTATGAGGCTTTGCATACTTTTCAATATGCTTGAAAATCAAAGTTGCGACGTCTTTTTTAGTCGCAGCTTCGATGCCTTCTAAGCCTGGAGATGAATTTACTTCCATCACAACTGGGCCACGTTCGGCACGGAGTAAATCAACACCACATACGTTTAATCCCATGATATTTGCCGCCGAAACCGCGGTTGCTCTTTCTTCTGGTGTAAGTTTTATCAAAACTGCCGAACCACCTCGGTGTAGGTTTGATCTAAATTCACCTTCAGCACCTTGACGTTTCATCGCTGCCACAACGCGGTCGCCTACAACAAAACAGCGGATATCCGCACCGCCAGCTTCTTTGATAAATTCTTGTATCAAGATATCAGCATTTAAACCCATAAATGCTTCAACAATTGCTTCCGCTGTTTTGGTTGTTTCAGCAAGTACCACACCTATGCCTTGAGTACCTTCAAGCAGTTTAATAACACAAGGTGCGCCACCAACGTTTTTAATCAAATCTTTAATGTTGTCAGGACGGTTAGCAAACCCTGTTCTTGGTAGGCCTATACCTTTTCTTGATAATAATTGCATGGAACGCAACTTATCTCTAGAACGGCTAATCGCAACTGATTCATTTACGCAAAAAGCTCCGGTCATTTCAAATTGACGAACCACAGCCGTACCATAAAATGAGATAGAGGCGCCAATACGCGGTATTATTGCATCATATTGTGGAAGCTCTGCGCCTTTGTAACGAACCACAGGCCTGTTACTCGTGATATCCATGTAACAGTGGAGAGTATCGATAATGTCAACTTCATGGCCAAGGGCTTCACCGGCTTCTTTCAAACGGCGAGTAGAATATAATTTTTTATTTCTGGATAAGATTGCTATTTTCATTTCGATTGCCTTATTTATAAATAACAGGGTCATAGACTAGCTTGTTAATTAATTAGTCACAAAATAATAGAAATATTTTAGCTAATATGGAACATAAAATGCTTATTATTTCTTAAAATTTAAATTTTACGTCATTGTGACTTTTAGATGTTTTTACTCGTCTTATGCAAGTTGTAGATCTGTTTTAAATGCATGAAAACAAAAACTGTATTCAAACAATTGTTGTTGAAAATGGTAGATATCTGTCAGAATTAGCTTCTAGTTTGAGTGAACGTTAAGACGTGATTATAGGTCCTAATTTTTCTGCAAACTAAAATATTGGATCTTCTAAACTTAACTTATGTGATACGCATCAGTTTTTGGAATTATGCACACCAGAGGAAAATTATTTGTCAAAGCGTTTCTTTTTTCGTGATCTGAAATCACCTGCACTCACGGCATTATTTTTTTCCTTAATTTGGCTGTTGTTAGTCGAATTTGATTATAAGTCATTTATCGTTGGCGCTTTCTTTATACTAATAGCGACGAGTATGAGGTTTTGGCTAAGCACGGTTAATGACAAAAAAATAGAAGTGAAAACCTCAATCCGATTATTGGCTCTGCCTAAATTTATGCTCTTTTTTGTGACCCAATCTATTGTTGGTGGTCTCGACACCGCTAAGCGAGCTTTTTCACCTTCATTAAATATCAAACCTGGTTTTATCAAATATCAAATGCGCTTTCTTACTATGGGGGTGAATAGTCATATTTTTACTAATTTAGTGAGTTTATTGCCAGGCTCACTTATTGTTATGCAGGAGCCTGATGGCATCATTGTTCATGTGTTATCGCTGCATGCTGCTCTTCATAGCGATTTAGCTAAATGCGAAAGTATCGTTGCAAACCTTTATGGAATAGACATTTGTGCTGTGAGGTCGTCATCTAAGGCAATGTCATGAGCATAATCTATGGTGTTTTTTCTATTATTCTGCTTATCTCACTGCTGGTTGGAGTAGTCAGGATTTTTTTAGGGCCTACTAAGGCAGATCGTATGTTAGCAGCACAGTTATTTGGTTCAGTTGGCGTTGCTATCTTATTGTTGCAGAGCGCCTTTACGCATAATTGGGTATTGATGGACGTTGCCTTGTTTCTATCGATTCTTGCATCGATAACGGTCATCGCATTCGTTAAGTTGGGTGAAGTTAAAACATGAATATTTGGGATGTGTTTACTGCTTTTTTTTGCTTGTTTGGCTCCTTCTTTTTTATAGCCGGCACCGTCGGTTTATTGCGCTTTCCTGATGTGTATTGTCGCCTTCACGCATTGACAAAGGCTGATAATTTGGGGTTGGGATTAATTGTGATTGGATTGTTACCGCAGACAACTGATATGTATCAAATGTTTAAATTGCTGTTTATTTGGTTGCTTGTGCTGTTTGCCAGTGCCACCAGTTGTCACCTTATTGCCCGCCATGAGTTTAGAAAACGTCCTGTTGAATATGAAGTGGAGCCCACTGATGTCGATTAATTTGTTATTTGATGGTTTGCTAGTGGTGCTTATTTTAGTGCTGGCATCAGGCGCATTATTTAGCACCAATATTTTTAACGGGATCGTGTTGTTTATTAGTTTGGGGCTAGCGGTCACCATTGCCTGGGTGCGTCTTAATGCAATTGACGTCGCTATTGCGGAAGTGACAATCGGTGCGGGGTTAACGGGAGCCTTATTACTAGGTGCTTGGAAGCGGCTTGAAATTAAAAAAAGTCTTCATAGCTCAATCAACAATAAAGAGACAAAAAATGATTGATGCACACGGTGCTGCAGTTCTTAAGAACAGCCATGTGTTGCTCATTGTCCTGACTATTTCTGTGATTGCAGTATATGTGATTTTCGCATTGCTACAAACGCCAGCGCCTCAAAATATTATGTATGATTTGGTGCAAGCAAACATTCAGCAAAGCGGTGTCACTAATCCTGTTACGGCCGTTTTACTTAATTTTCGAGCGTATGACACGTTTTTAGAATTTGCGGTGTTTTTCTGCGTTAGTATTGCAAGTCTTCCTTATCTAGACTCCAGCGTAAGTGATTCGTCACACTTAGAGGCTAAAGATGGTCCACTTTTCAACCTAGTGAAAGTGCTGGCTCCCCTCACCATTTTATTGGCAGGTTATACACTATGGGTTGGCTCATTTAAACCAGGAGGAGCTTTTCAGGCAGGAGCCATACTCGCAGGTTGTGGTCTATTGCTAACTCTATCAAATACCGGTGTCACTAAAATGAATGGGTTTTGGTGGCGGTCAATTTTTTCGACGAGCTTAATCTGTTTCATTTTGGTGATTGGCTTTTCTTATCTTCACACTCATACCTTTTTTATGTATCCCACTACACTCTCTGGAAGTCTTATTTTGTTTATTGAATTCGCAGCCACTTTCTCTGTGGCTGCCACACTTTACCTTTGTTACTTGTCAGTTAGAGGCAGAGTTGTCCAAGGTTCACATCGTGCAGGCTGAGTTATATAGCGTATGCGCCGTGATTTTATTTGCTTTAGGGCTGATTGCTTTTTTAGTGAGACCTGGCGTTTTCCATAAGATTTTAGCATTAAACGTCATGGGCATTGGTGTGTTTATGTTGTTATTGGCAACATCTGCATTCTATCCAAACGCCATTGATCCATTAACCCACGGTATGGTGTTAACCGGCATAGTTGTTGCGGTTGCGGGGAGCGCGTTGGCGCTTAATTTAGCCACACAAATAGATTTGCCATTACAATCAGATGAAATGACTCGCCATGATAAACCTGATTGATTTACCGATGGCAACTACCAGCCAGATTTTACCTCTGCATATTTTATTACCGCTATTATTAGCCATAATTTGTTTTCTGATAAAAAGTAGCAGTATTGCGAGGTGGCTCAGTATCGCGACAGCCGTTTTTCATCTTTTGTTTGCTGTGCTGTTGGTGTCTCTTGCTGTATCCCAAAATGGTGCCGTCATCAGCTATGCCATTGGTGGATGGGAAGCGCCATTAGGTATCTCCCTTACCTTAAATACCTTTTCTGCCATCATGCTTATTATGTCTGCGACCATTTCATTGGCGATTACTATCTATAGTGGACATTATTTTAAGGATGTCGAGCAAGCAAGGCGTTTTTGGCCGCTATGGTGGCTACTGAATACAGCCCTGTGCGGTATCTTTTTATCAGGCGATCTGTTTAATCTTTATGTGATGCTTGAGCTGATGGGATTATCAGGTGTTAGCCTTATTGCGATTAACAAGAGTCAATCAGCCATTAAAGCGGCATACCAATATTTGTTAGTGGGGTTATTTGGTTCACTGCTGTTTTTGTTTGGGGTGGCGCTGATTTACCGTGAGTACGGCGTGTTGGATTTGATAATGCTGGCGGCTACTGTGCAAGGTACCTTGTTGACCAAATGTGCCCTAGGATTTATGTCCCTAGGCTTGATATTAAAAACAGCACTCTATCCGCTACATTTTTGGTTACCTGACGCTCATGCTAGCGCACCTGCTCCAGTGAGTGCGGCTTTATCAGCGTTGGTACTAAAAGGCACATTTTATATCTTATTTATGCTTTGGTTTAGTGTACTCACACCCGCGACCACTTTTATAGGCGCCAGTATTATCGGAGCATTTGGCGGCTTAGCCATTTTATGGGGCTCGGTTAAGGCATTCACAACGGATAAGTTAAAACTACTTGTGGCCTATTCCACAGTGGCTCAAGTGGGGTATTTATTTATTTTATTTCCCTTAATGTACCAATATCCCACTAAGACATTAGGTGCTGCTGCTTATTTTATAGTGGCACATGCGTGTGCAAAAGCTGCGATGTTTATGGCAGTAGGCAATATTCAGAAAATTGCGGGGCATGACGAGATAAAACGTTTATCAGGTATTGCTTCACATATGCCGCTTAGTATTTTTATCTTTGGTATTGCCGGCATTAGTTTAATGGGGCTTCCTCCAACCGGTGGTTTTATCGCGAAATGGATTATGTTTGAAAGCGCATTAGAAAGTAAGCAGTGGTGGTGGATCATCTTCTTGGTTGTCGGAGGGTTGTTATCTGCAAGCTACCTATTTCGTGTTTTAAACTTGGCTTTTACCACCCCAACAATAGAACAAGAGGTGTATGTCTCATCTTCTGCAGAAGTCGGTCTGTTAAGTGCACTCGTGCTTGCTGTTATCACGATTGTTATAGGGCTAAACGCCATGTGGATCCTTGATATTATCGATATAGGACTCGCCACTGCGACTATAGGGACGGGCAAGTGAGCTGGTCTAGTATGTTGCCACTTTTCATTTTGGTTACCGCATTTGTAACGGGGATAGTGTTACTCGTCATTCCAGAAAATAAACAAAAGATTCGCACTACCATCAATTTAGTGAATGCCTTCTTAACTATTCTTATGATCGTCATTTTGATTATAGGCATTAACTCTGGGCAAGAATTTAGGTTGGTTTTTCCTTTACTACCCAATATCAACTTAGTGTTGCATGCCGATCCTCTGTCTTTGATGTTTGTTGGATTATCGGGCGTACTTTGGTTTGTGACTACCATTTACGCTATAGGTTATTTACGAAAAGCTAAACATCAAAGCCGTTTTTTTGGTTTCTTCAGCTTATGTGTATTTGCGACGCTGGGTATCGCAATGGCTGGGAACCTGATTACATTCCTCATTTTTTATGAGTTATTAACATTAGCGGCCTATCCATTAATTGTACACAAAGGTAACGAGGCATCACTGCGTGCTGGAAGAATTTATCTTCGATACACTATGATCGGCGGCGCAGTGCTGCTTGTTGGTGTGGTGTGGTTAAAGTCGCTGGCTGGGGCTCTTGATTTTTCAGCTGCTGGTGATTTGGCGAATATGACGCATCTGCCAACCACTGAACTGACTATTATCTTTGTGCTTCTTATCGTGGGGCTGGGTGTCAAAGCTGCTTTAGTACCTTTACATGGATGGCTACCCGAAGCCATGGCCGCTCCCGCTCCTGTGAGCTCATTACTTCACGCTGTCGCAGTGGTTAAAGCCGGTGCTTTTGGGATCATTAGGGTCATTTATGATGTATATGGATTTGAGTTCGCTGACTCTCTCGGCGTATTGTTTTACTTATCCATTGCTGCGTCCATCACCATTATTTATGCTTCTATAAGAGCGCTTTATCAGGACGACCTGAAAAAAAGGCTCGCCTATTCAACTGTTAGCCAGGTGTCGTACATTGCATTGGGTGCGTCAATTGGCGGACCATTGGCTGCTATTGCGGCTGTTACCCATCTTGTGCATCAAGGGATCATGAAGATCACTATGTTTTTCAGCGCAGGAAACTTCGCTGAAGAATTACATATTCACAAAGTATCTGAACTTGATGGTGTAGGAAGCAGAATGCCATTGACGATGACAGCGTTAACATTGGCTATCTTTGGGATGATTGGCATACCACCCATCGCAGGTTTTGTGACCAAGTGGTACTTAGGAAATGGCGCAATTTTACAAGGGCAATATTGGGTGCTGGTGGTGTTAGCGCTCAGTAGTTTACTGAATGCGATGTATCTTTTACCCATAATCTACAGAGGTTGGTTTAAGCCGTCTCAAGGTGAATGGCCTGCTAAATCCGAGTCGTCAAAGTTAGAGGTTTATTGGATGTTACTTATTCCACCTCTGATCACTGTTACATTATCTGTTCTGGCAGGACTGTTTGCCGCGAGTGAATTTAGTCCTTTAAAATGGGCCAAGGTCATTGCGAGTCAAGAATTTGTAAACGTACCTTCTCTTATTAATACTTATGTTGAATCATCATCCTTGGTGCCATGGCTTATTGTACTGACACCGATGTTGTTTGCCGGAGTATTATTTTTATCTAGGCATAAACGTGTTCTTATCGCCTGTGCCCCAATTTGCGCTTTACCGGCCATTTTTTTTGCATTTACAGGCATTGATTATGCCTCTTCTTCATCATTTTTGTTTTTCAGTAACGAATTATTACTCGATAAAACAACCCAGTTATTCTTAATGTTGGCCGGTGTTTTGTGGTTTTTAGCTACCCTATATGCTCAATTTTATATGGCTAAAGATCCTAAACAATCAATCTTTACGATCTTTATGTTATTGGCGATGTCCGGATGTTTTGGTTTGACACTGAGCCAAGACCCATACGGTTTTATTACTTTCTTTACCTTAATGAGCTTGTCTTCTTTTGTGCTGGTTATTCATCAACTGTCTGAAGAAGCTAGAGAGGCTTCTCGTAGCTATATTCGTTGGGTCATTATCGGTGAAGTGCTGCTATTTAGCGGATTCTGTTTATCCCAATGGTACGCAGGGTTTGCTCTTAACAGTCAGCTAGCGTGGATCACAAGTCTCATTGTGGTGCTTGGTTTTGGCTCTAAAGTCGGGTTATTCGGTATGCACTGGTGGTTACCCAAAGCACACCCCGTGGCGCCTGTTCCCGCAAGCGCAATATTGAGTGGCTTTATGGTAAAAGCGGGCGTCATTGGTTGGCTCCGATTTGTGCCACAAAGTGTTGAACCACTTGAGATAATCGGTTATTTGTTAGTAGGGTTGGGGGTCGCTGGTACATTTTTAGGCGCAACCAAAGGGATGTTTCAACACAACCCTAAAGTAGTGCTTGCGTACTCAACCGTCAGTCAAATGGGTATTTTGACTATGGCATTTGGCGCCACTTTTATATTAACAGACAATCGAGATGCTATTATTAGCGCTATGATTTTGTACTGCATTCATCACGGATTAGCTAAAAGCGCCTTATTTTTTAGTGTCGGTATAGCTCCATTGTTGGCACTAAAATCTCAGACACGATATTTTGCATATTTTGTGATAATAATGCCTGCATTGGCATTAGTTGGTATGCCATTCTTAAGTGGAGGTTACGCAAAACTGCTGTTGAAAGAGCAACTAATCGGAATGCCAATTCTACCCACATTAATTAGTATTAGTAGTCTTTTTACGGGGCTATTAATGTATCGATTTACTAACTTGATGTCTCGAGATGCAGGCCATCACTACGAGCCACAAAAGCATATTCCATTACTGCTAATTTGTTTGCTGACTGTTTTGCTAATGATCCTATGGCCTTTTATATCATTCGAAACCATCAGGCTGTCCATGGATAATATTTTAGCGGCTTGTTGGCCTGTGGTAGTCGCAATTTGTACCGGACTATTATTGACTAAATTCGTAGATAAATATGTAAATAAAGCCTCTAACGCGGATCTAAAAAGAACCACAAGTTTAAATATTATAGGAACGTATTTTTCATCACTAATAATGAGCGTTAGCAGAATAATGGCAACCGCAGCCCAGAGAAAACAATCCCTTGATACTAAATTTATCATATTAACTATCAATCGGATATCTACTAACAATTCTGTCCATTTGTCATTCGTGGTTTTAACGGTGCTCTTATTGGCCTTTGTAGCTTTGATAGTTGTTTGATGGCTATTCTAAATAGCTTAGATATTTTGCTCTGCTGTTGAATTAAAAAGCGTATGGAACCCTTGGGTAGTGGTGAATAAATGGTAGAAATTAAGCCATTAAATCGTTAGTCTCGATTCTAAAGGCTTAAATCCGTAATGCCGATACCATGGGAAGGTTGGGTTGCAATATATTTTCGATTTTGCTGCCCAAAATTGATTATGTTAATGCGCTAAAGTGGCTTCTCTTCATCTGTGACTTGTTTACTTTGGTTTATTCTTAACGCTAAGTACAAGTCAGAATGCACATAAATACCATCGCTACCTGATTTAATATCTGCTTTTTCGAACCACGCAAGTAGCTGTCGTTTTCTACCGGCAAGTTCAAGACGTACTCCGCGCTTTCTAAATATAGTATTCAAATCATCCAGCATTGCCATAACACTTAAGTCTAAATGCGTGAAACACGGAACTGCGTCGATAATGACGCATTGTATATCGTCTTTTTGTCTCGCATATTGTTCTAATAATCTTCGCTTAAAATAACTAGAATTAAAGTATGTTAACGGCGAATTAAAGCGATAAATGAAAATGCCGTTTACCGATTTTGCTTTATCACTGGTATCTAGACTTCTGACTACACCATTTATATCAACACCCAGTATATGGTCGGTTGGACGCATTACTGTGTGAATAAATTGGAACAAACCGAGTAGTACCGCAAGTGTAATACCTGGAATAACGCCAATAAACAATACTGCAAATAATGTGCTCAAGGTTAAGTAAAATGCTTGTCTGTCTTTCAGTCTTAATTTCCATACCGCTTTTAAATCTAAAAGGTGTATGGAAACAATTATTAACACTACACCCAATGCGGCACTGGGAATAAACTTAAGTGGCGCGGTTAAAAAAATGGCAATTATGGCAATGATAATAGCCGCTATAATAGAGACTAGCTGTGTTTTACCACCATTCGCATCGTTCACTGCCGTTCGGGAGTCTGCTCCACTCACCGCAAAGCCCTGTGATAAAGCAGATGCAAAATTTGCCATGCCCAAGGCCATAAATTCTTTATCTGCATCAATATCATAGCCATTCTTTGACGCAAAACTGCGGGCGGTAAGCATCATGCTCACAAAGCTCACGATCGCTAAGTTAAGCGCAGGCATTACAAGTTCGCGAATGATGCCCACATTAAAGTCAGGTGCTTGAAACAAGGGTAATCCACCATCGACAATTCCAATGGTTTTTATGTCGAGTTGTTCTAAGTTAAAAAGCCAAACTAGCGCCGCACCAAAAGCGATGGCTAACATAGATGCGGGCCAAGTGGGTTTAAGGCGTTTCACACCAAAATAAATACTTACGGTAAGCAAGGCCATCAATATGGTTGGAACATGGGCTTGTGACAGATATGTTGGGACGCCTCCTAAACGTTCGATCAAGTACTTTTCATCAAACGTAAAGCCAAGCACTTTAGAAAACTGACCTACAATAATAGTGATCGCGACGCCGTTTAATAGGCCCATTAGGATAGGTTTGGATAAAAAATCAGCCAGAACGCCCAGCTTAAATCGACTGGCAATGATGCACCAGAAACCGGTCATGGCCGTCATGGTTATGACTAACTGCCAATGCTTAATGCTATCACCTGTTGCTAAAGGTGTTACCACCGCAGCAATAACTGCGCAGGTTGCAGCATCGGGTCCCACAATCAACTGTTTAGAGGTACCAAATAAAGCGTATACCATCATTGGTAATATACAAGAGTACAGCCCTACAGCAGCATTAACACCAGTCAGTTGGGCATAAGCGATAGCCACAGGTAATGCGACTGCGGCGACTGATAATGCTGCTTTAGCATCATCCGCAAGCCATTTACGCTCATAATTAAACAATGTGCTCAAACCAGGCATGAAATCATACAAACGTGACAAAACAGCGGGTTCCTTGCTAAAAACATAGACTAGTGGTGGTAGGATTATTTCACATTAAAAAACAATTGATTTTATTTTCTAATTCATTTTAAGGGACATTATTTGTTTTGATAACGGTAGATGGCACTTTTGTTTTTTGACCTGCTTTCAACCCTGAGGCATTACCACCAGTGAGGGCTATTCTCATCGCCGTTTCAACATCAATATCCAAAGGGGAAATTTGGTCGCTATCTATGTATAGCGTATAGCCACCTATTTGATAACTTAATGGTATGTATACACCTATCTTTTTCTCATCTTTAAATAATTCTTTTGCACTTTCGTGACTCGTGACAAAGCCTATTAAATGGATACTCTCGGTTATCTTAACTGATACCACGCTTTGTGTTTTTTGCTGTTTACCTAAATTGATTAAATTAACGGCGTCTTGAATGGCTCCATATATTGTTTTGATAAGAGGAATTCGTTCAAATACTTTTCCGCTCCAACCTATGAAAAGTTCGACGATATAAACGTTAACTGCAATCCCAACTATCAGTAGTAGCACAAGACCAGCAAACAAGCCCATTCCAGGAAAATAAACAGAGGCAGGAATAAGCGGGGTTAATCCTGTTTCAATTGCTGTCACCAACCACACCAGAAAATAGAGTGTCAGTGATATTGGCAGCAGAGCAAGTAAGCCCTGAGCCATTAAAAGAGCAATTTTCTTCAACATTTATTCTCCTTTTTCGTGATCATCGTAAAGTGGATTAGTCTAACTTTGCGAGGCATGTTGCTCTTGTCCTATACCTTTTAATAAGCGACCGAGTATATCTGCCCCGGTAATAACGCGATGCGGTGAATCGGTCCACACCACTATCACATCGGTATGTAACACTTCGTCTGAGGTAGGCACTTCATCATGAACTGATTTCATTTTTTTTAATGCTTCTCCCAAAGTGCACTTCGGATCCCGAATGATAATAGGCCTATGGCAAAATAAGTAGGGATCTGTCACCTCATTTTCTAGGGTTGTTGAGCGCACAAACCCATCTGCATCCAGCATTAATAAGGGCTCATTTTCTTCGCTTTGAATCAATACCCATTTGTGGCCAGAGTGATTCACTGCTCGAATAAAATCTTTAAATTCTGAGGTGCCGTTGCTGGGTAATATTGGAAAATCTAATTTGCTCGGCATAGTAATAATACTATCAGGATCAAGTAGTTCTCCTTCCTCAAATACCGTGATGTTTTCTACCTGTAAAAAATTGAGGGCCCCTCGACCTTGAACATGCGCCATATCTGTATCGTCGGAATCGATATGTGCTTTGATAATCGCTGCCAGTTGTTTCTCTCTATAGTAGGTAATACCTTCTTTACCTAACCATCCATCCAAGATTAATGCGGTTAACTTGGCGACGGGAAATAGTAAAATTTGATATAACTTAATAACGGGTGTCAACTTTGCAGCAACCAGTAACGCGTTTCGAGAGAAATAAGCTTGTGGGAAAATTTCACCTAAAAATGTAATCGCGATAGTTGAAAACAAGAACGCAGAAAGACCCGTAAGCACTGAACCCGACAAAATCGTTAACAATACATTGATTGACACATTTCCCCACAGTACGGTTGAAAGCAAAAAATTAGAGTCTTCGCGCATCGACAGGATCACAATAGCATTTTTGTTATTTTGTTTTGCTTCTACCTCTAATTGCAATCGACTTAAGCTGAAAAATGCCAGATTTAACCCAGAAAAAATAGCCGATTGCGTAATACAAAACGCGATGCCTATCCAGGCTAAGATGTCATATGTCATGTGATTTTCTCTATCAATAATTAAAGTGAAATAGGGGCGTGATGTGAAGCATGTAAAGCAGTCACAATATAATAACCCACAATAGAAAATTAGACACAGGGTTAATGATAAAAGTCACATACAGGCGGGTATTCTGCGGTTAATTCCATTTATTTCAGGCTGTTTGTTTTAAATTGTTCAAAACGAATAGTTCAAAAATTGAAGCTTGATGTGACTAACTTTGACAAAAATACGTTTAAAATAATAGACCTAAAGTTAATCGTGCTGAAGGAAACTGAGAATGACCACTCAAACTGCTTTGTCTACAAGCTTCGAGCAATTAAATTCTTATTTGGTTTACATGTTCCGCAACTGATTAGTGCACTATTTCTTATTTTATGAGGGTGGTGATCTTGTTTTTATGGCAGCAGCAGCGACAACGTCTAGTTTAGGGCTAGACTTTTTCTCTTCATGGTTAAATGCATTGTTAGGTTATGTGCCACCGCTTTTAGCCAGCGTTGTTATTGTGATGGCTGGTTATCTCTTGGGCAATATTGTGGGGGGTGATGACCGAGAGTGCTGCCGAAGTTTCAGATCTTAGTCAATCTGTATCGTTAGGGAGCATCGCCAGACTTTCTATATTCGTTGTTGCCCTAGTCGTCGGTATCGAACAGCTTGGTATCAATATTCAATTCATTACCACGTTTATTATTGTGATAGTGGGAGTAAAAGGATCCTTGATTAACATCACATCAACCATGCTGCGATTGAAACTGATGAAGGGCGAGTGCTTATTCCCGCGCGCGTCTGTATGGCAAACAAAGAGGAAGTAGCGGTTATTGTCGAATGCACACTAGCTTCAACCACTACTTAATCAGTTATAGTGAGGTAAATTTAAATGGCAAATCATAGTTAAAACTGACTATCTATTTCTTTAGTGAAGAGCCCATTGCAGCTGCAGTATTGGGGGGTATTCGAAGGCTTAATATCTGAGGTAACCTCACTGGCGATTTTGTTACCTGTGGCGGCAGGCCATCAAGCAATGCAGACGCTCAGGCGTTGGCTGTTATTATGCGTGGCTTAACGCTGCGTGAGATAACTACTGCACAATGGCGCAGAGTATTAATGAAATAATGGTTACTGGGCTGCTCAATGGTTTGGCAACTGCCCTTACTTGTTCTGTAGCCTTGTATTTTTGGAGTCAATCCTTGGGGCTTGCTTACAGTGATTGCTTTAGTGATGGTATCATCTTTAATGATTGCAAGAAGTGCAGGAGCCGTAGTGCCTATTGCGCTAAAAAAATTTGGTATGGGCCCTGCCCAATCATCCTCATTCGTGTTGACTGATATTGCTGGTTTCATGTCGTTTTTGGGAATCGCTTTGCTGCTATCAGATATGCTGCCAAGAGGTTAAAATAGTAAGGTCTACCAAAGGTTTAACAAATATTTTTTATAGTATTTTACTGCTATAAAACGTTCATCCATTAGGAATTTATGCTCAAAGATATACTGATACATCCAGTTTTCATTTCTTTAATCGTTATCAGCCTCGCGTTTGGTTTAAAAGCGCTGGTAGACAAATTAGCCCGAGAGCGCGCCGAAAAAAAGCAGCTAGATATTAGAAATACGTCTCATAACATTAAGCATTTTATTAATTTCGTTATGATGTTGTTGCTATTATCTACATGGGCTGCTGAAATTCAGAATTTTGCATTATCGATTGCGGCTTTTGCTGTAGCCATTGTGATTGCTACAAGAGAGTTTATTCAATGTGTGATCGGTTTTTTCTATCTGGTCACAACAAGACCTTTTAAGATAGGTGATTGGATCCAAGTAGGTGATTATTTTGGCGAAGTGGCGGAAACTGACTGGATAAAAACGACATTGCATGAAATCGACATCAATACTTATCAGTTTTCAAGAAAAACAGTGTATATCCCCAACAACAAACTGATTACCAGCGCCATAAAAAACTTAAATTTCAGTAAGCGTTATGTCACCCATCATTTTATGATTGTGCGTAAAGAAAGTCTTAACCCTTATTCCATTTATGAAACATTATCCAATAAAGCCAAACATTATTGTGAAGATTTTATAGATGTTGCAGGTCGATATAATTCTGTTATTGAAAGAAAATTAGATGCCCAAGTATCTGGTCCAGAGCCTGAAATACATTTTGGTACCACAGAAATTGGAGAATTTAAGGCAAGTTTCACCCTGTTTTGTCCGATTGAAAAAGCCCTTGATATCGAACATAAATTGACAAAGGATTTTATGACGCTTTGGTATAAAGAACTGAGTAAGCAGAATACTAAGGCTTAATAGTCAAGAGTTATTTAAAAAGCGCACTGGATAAATAGACCTGTTCAGATCAACTATACATTGTTTCTTAAAACGGAGGCATTTTTCAGAAGGGGTAAACTGCCATTGCCTGGCTCCGGTGCGCAAAAACTTTCCTTATCAAAGCCTAATTTCATATATCACTATCTGTTAGACGGAATGAAATGCCAATTGGTCACAAGGTGATTTTTTAAATTAATATTCTTAAAATGTGACTTCTTTTCGTTTCGACTAGTCTATACCTGTGAACGTCATTAAAGCCTGCTAATACACGGGAAGGAAACATGAAAAAATCAATTGTCGCTATCACATTATTCTTAACACTCGCTTCTGGGTGTGAATCCAAACCTGGGGGCAGTGAAATTGACTAGACAAATTTTATTACTTAAGTGGGGTTAATAGCCAGTGATAAGCTAGGTTTTAAAGGCTTTGGCAAAGAAAAACCAGTAGCATCTAACGAGACACTTGAATGGCTTGCACAAGATAGACGCGCTGAAATGCTGATAGTAAATTAGTCAAACAATTAGAAAGGGCTAAGCACTGTGATTGGCCCATTTTACGTTTAGTTGGAGAGTCGCCATGAGCCCAGATGAAGAACAGTTAAAAAAGCTGTTGAACCAAAGTTCGCCTGTTACTGATGAAGATAAAGCATTACAACAGGTTCTCAGAAAATCTACAAATACAACAGCAATCAAAGATGTCGGCAGCCTTTTTGTTGGTTGGTTTTGGGTTTTATTGTTAGGTTTTGGTGCGTCTGCATATTCAGCAAAACGTCGCTTCGACTTGCGTCAAAAACAAAAACAAACAAAAAATGACAAGAATTGAAATTACACACCTTATTTAAAAATGGAGTACTGACATGAACATAGATATTTGGACCCAATCGTTTGGCAATGCTTTGACGCGCTTTTGGACAGAAATTGCGGGGTTTTTACCTAACTTGATTGCCACTATAATTTTCATTTTTATTGGTCTTTTGTTGTCTAAATTGGTGACAAAGTGGTTTGCAAAGGTCATTGAGAAAGTAGGCTTTAATACTCTTTGCGATATCCTGGGTATCGAGAGGGGGTTGAAAACGTTAGGGTTTAAATTAAGTCCGTCGTCGCTTGTAGGACGTATCCTTTATCTATTTTTTGTGTTGATTATTCTTGTTGCCGGTGCAGAAACGTTAGGGTTAGATAGGCTGTCCTCTCTGTTGGATGAATTTGTGTTGTATCTCCCTAAATTAGTAGGCGCAGTAGTGATTACGGTTATCGGTTTGTTTGTTGCTAAGGCCGCCAAAAAACAAGTAGAAGCGTCTTTTGAAAATCTGGGGGTTGAATTTGGTGACGCTGCAGCAAAAATGCTTCAGATGTTAGTGATATTCATCACCTTTTCGTTAGTTGTTGGCCAACTTCAATTAGAAACAGAACTGCTAAACACTATTTTTACTGTATTGATAGCGAGTATGGGGGTAGCTCTTGCGTTGGCGTTAGGTTTAGGAACCAAGACTATCGCAAATAGTATTGTTTCAGGTATATATGCAAGAGAACAATTGTTACCAGGAGATGAAGTTGAATTTGATGGTTTTACTGGAAACGTTATTCAGGTCAGCACCGTAAATACCATTATAGAGAATAAAGACGGACTACAGATGAGTATTCCCAATCAAGACCTACTGACTAAGACATATACCATAACCAAGTTGGCTGAACGCTGGGAAGAGTCTTAAAACAGTTAACCATGAAAACCAAAAGGCTAGGTGCCAGTAGAGTCTCAGAGAGGTTGTCGCAGCTAGATGACAATGAGATTCTAAGGATTGCTCGTATTCAGTTGCCCTATGTGACAACTGCATATGAAGTGATCTTTCATCGATATCACTCAAAATTAATACAAGTCTGTTTCAGATATCTTGGCTCGATTGAAGAAGCAGAAGAAACCGTGAACGACACAATGTTAAACGTGTTTAACAATATACATCGCTTTGAAGGACGCTCCAGTTTTAAAACATGGATATATCAGATTGCCCATAATCAATCATTGAACCGTCTCAGGAAAAAAAAGCTGACGCTTGTTGCGATGGATGAAGCTGATTTTATAGCGGAAGAACAAGTTGAATCTGTGTCATTTGAAGACAATGAAAAGATTGATCTTTGGTTAGCTAACCTGAGTGTGGAAGAGCGTTCAATTGTGGTGTTTAGGATCGTTAGTGGACTAAAATTTAATGAAATCTCAGAGATTGTAGATCAGAATTTGAGTACCGTGAAGATGCGATATAAACGTGCGCTGGAAAAAATACCAAATAATACTAAGAAGTAGTCTGTTAGATGGACACAATGTATCAGCATCCCTTATATTTAGTACCACGGTTTTCATTTCTCAAATTTTAATGAATATTTATCTGACGCGTTGTCTGTAAAAATTAAGGTAGATAAATCATGTATAAATTTAAAATATCCTTCAGATACACCGTTTTACTTTGCGTCAGTATATTTATTCTATCGACTATTTCCTTCTGCAGTTCAACAAAAGTGAAGCGACATGGATTGATTCGGAATACAAATGAGGACCGCTGAGAAAAATTGTGGTTATTGGTGTGCTCAAGAACTTGTCGAGCCATAGAGAGTTTGAAGAAAAAATCATTGAAAATTCTGGAGTTTAAGCAGTACCAAGTTTGAAGTTTTTGACTCCAGGCGTGAACTATGAACATAAAAACATGGAGAAAATGTTTACTGAAAAGGGCTTTGACGGCATTCTCATTGTTCGAACTAAATCGGTGAATAATATATCGACTTATGTTCCAGGGGGGAACTCTTTGGTAAGAAATGTTCATAGAATAAATTACCCTAGCTACCATAATTATTATTTTGTTACGTGGAAAAGTGTTAGTGAGCCAGCATATTTTAATGAGGCCTATGTGGCATCCTCAGAAAGCAGTCTTTTTCTGAATTCAAATAATAAAGTGATATGAACTATGGAAAAGAGGACCAAACAAAATCACAGGACCGAGGATGGTATCGCAGATCCTAAAGGCGAGTCTGCAAATATTGTGGGATTGATTTTCAGCAGCTTAAAATCGGAAAAACTGTTAATCCCGGCGGGAAAAATAATAAAAAGTAATTGATGCCTGAATTTACAAATTTATCAGTAATAGAAGTGTGAATGGTTATGCATCAAACTGATAGGCTAGCATTATGTTCGTCCATCAGCGTTAAGTCGCGCATAATTTCATTTAAAGACCGTTGATAGGATTTAAACCTGACTTATAAATAAGCTCTAATTAAGCGTTTTGGGAATGCTCTGAAGTAATTCCTCGTAGTGCGCATAATTTTTAGTCATATCCATTTTATTAAGAAATTCAGAGCAGGTTAAATACGCCAATAAATAACGAGCATCTTTAACCCACGGTGGTAAGTACTTCGCCGGTTGGCAGAGACCCATTTCTTCTAATTTGTATAAGACAGGTATGTCTTCAATATCCATTTTCCCGCAAAATAATAACTTCAGACAATCTGCCCTGCCGTTAGCCGCGATGGCTTTTAAAAAATTATGTACGCGGATAAATCCTTCTAAATAGACCCCATCTTTAGTAAAGGGTGCACCGCCGGTTAACACGCCACCTCGGAATACTCTTCGGGTATTTTCGTAAGCCTGTGATTCGTTGCCAATCCGCTCTAAAAAATAGTGATATACGTCTAAAAAATCGGCTCCTTCGATTGCCATTTGTATCGCTAGAATACGATCTGCAAGCCTACGAAGACGGTCTAAATCTATTGCGTTAGTAATGTACTCAGAGAATACGGCTAAGCCTTCTTGTGTCTTAGTGGTGCCAGGATGCCCAGCGGCTAATATTTTAAGATGCGGTTGATGCAAGCCATTAATAGATGTGGCAACATGAATATGTGCCTCATGACTGATAAGCTGCTGCGCATCAAGATCGGTAAAACACGCCGTTTTTCTGATCCTAATAAGCTTTGGGTTTGCTAATGCATTGGCAGAAAGCTCATCTACAATTTCGACTTGTGGGGCTTCGTCACCGAACATTTTCACAACTGCATCCTGCATTTGTTTAGCGATATCAGAGGCGAGGTAACACATTGGAGGTGGGGCGCCCAAGTCGTAGTTCGCGTAACTGCTAATTTGTTTGTCAAATGTATTGGCTAATTCCAGCGGTGTTGATTTACCATCACTAAAAGGGTTAGTTGGCTTACCATATAATTTTTCAGAGAACTCATAAAACTTATTAGTGCCCGCGGATGCCATCATTAAGGCTCCATATTCAAGCTTAATTGAAATACGTTGCAACCAGTTATCTATGTCCGTATTTCCAATCAGGGCTCTAGCTTCATTCACTAAGGTTAAGGTTTTACTCGGGTCAAATTGTGGATAGTTAACTTTAGGTAGTTCCCTACATTTATCTGCAAAAAATTGACGCTTAATATCCCTGTTCCATTCTAAGTGGGACAGTATTCGAATCGGCTGGCTGGCACTGTATAAGATTGAGCTGATCTTACAAAAACGTTCTTTCTCTAGTTCTTCTTTATTCATTAGATAATCAATTTCATCCTAATCTCAAGGCACCTGACAAGATAAAACTAATTTTTGAATCTTTCTAGGTGCGCTATCTACAAAGTAGCGTTTACTTAATCATTTGTGGCAAACTTGCAGAGCAATACAATCACTGTCTTTACCAATAATCATTGTGGGGTCAACACGGACGCCACTCCCCGCATAGTTACCTTGTGCGGTAAACGTACATACCTGAACATAAAGATTGTTAATGCAAGGTAATGGGAATAGTTGCTGGTAAATTTTATCTCTGTCGTCAAATTGCCCCGGCTTTTCAGCTAATGTTTTTTGATGTTGATCGATTAACTGAATATTGGCACCACATCTTCCTACTATGGGTTTAACAACGTACCCAGAATTAGCTAACTCAGTATTGATTTCAAAATCAGCGTTCAATAATAGTGGATGGTTAGGAAATAGAGAGCAGAGTATGGGTAGTATTGCCTTATTACTTGGAATAAGTGTCCAAATAGGCTCAAACACCATAATGTCATCGTTAAGCAGAACATCAGCCAATGAAGGAGGATGAGCAAGATAATCTGCTTGTTTTTGACTGCCTTCATTTAGACGAAGCTCATCCAATGCGGTTTCCCAAGCCCAGGTTTTCCAAACCCATTTAATAACGTTACCCTTACAGTCCTCGATTTCTGTACTGGAGTTCCAACGCAGAGAACTCAGCCCTTTAACTAACTCACACTTATATCCAGCTGCCTCTATTGCACTTTTCATGAAAAGTGCGTGATAGGTTTCTTCTGGATCATCATCTTGAAGCACATGAATAATTGAATTGATCTTACAACTCTTCCAAGCTTTCACTAGATGCTTAAAAAGCTCACCACCTGCGTCATACCCATCTTTTACATCAAAGTGTTTAAGCCATTTTCCTTGTACTTTACCCACCTCCATATAACAAGATGCAGAGTCGCAATTGTATTCGTATACCTTTAAGCCATTTTCAGACATAGCAAAGTCAAATCGACTGGTAATTAATTGATTTTTTCGATTCGCCCAAGAGGTTCTAATTTTTTTCAATATCTCATCTGGCAAGGCAAATTTAGTCAATAGCTCAGGGTGTTCGAGGGCATAATCAGTGGCATGCATAAACATTTGATGAAGCTCATCAGTCGCTGATTCTAATGCCTCTTTAGCGGCAGCAGAGAGCTGATAATATTTTAGTTCACTGGAAGCAGCACAGGACAACTTGTGTCCCTGCATCATGTCAACAAAGGCGTTTTCATCTTCATTGGCCAGATTAAGCCATGGTGTGTTTATCTTGCCATCATCTTTTGCTTCGCAAGGGATGATGTTAAACATCTCTTTATCGGGTTCGTCGAAACGCGAAGCGTGAGTGGGATCGTTGGTTTGTATTACCCAACCTAAAATAGTTGACTCAGCTGACGGACAATGTAACCAATAGTCGCCTGCAATGCCCACTTTTGCTTTGATTTCTCTAGAAAAATTTTGGCCATCTGGCCATTTTCCAAAGTCCTGATTTTGTTCTACTATTCTAATTTTGTCTTCAAAAACCTCAGTGATGATAGCCACATGCCCGGTTTCTACAAATTCCCCTCCCTCATCCCATATTAATAAACATCCAGGCTCTGGGTGACGCTGCGAACCATTACTGAAGGCATTCAGAGGTAACTCTTTATTGTTCACTAAATCTCGTACATATCGCAGTCTAAAAATTTCATAAGCCATAGCAACATCATTAAAAATGTAGCCTTTGTTGGTATATAACCAGCGCCGGGTAAACTCTACACATTGCCACTTGAAGCCCATATAAATGCCGTCTACGTAGCTTCTAAAGTGACTCCGACTAGGGTAGATAGAGTCATCTACAGTGTTATAGTCCGATGAATATGAAATAACTCCACCAGGGGCTACGCCCAGCTCTTCGCCAAAAGGAAGATCTCCGGTGATATGATGTTTAGCCATGTTTACTCCAAACCATTAGTAAAAGCTGAGTGCGGTATACCACTATTTTTTTCATCTCACGACTTCTCATTATTTTCTCTATCCATAATGATGGGGATAGGTTTTGTTGCTGTGCCAGAATACAAACTGATATGAGGAAAGGGAATCTCAATATCTTGTTGGTCAAACGTTTTCTTGATTTCTTGATACATAGTATTTTTTAAGGTTAAAAAATTTTCTCTTTTGACCCAAACTGAAAATTGAATATCAACGGAAGAAGCGCCAAATCCTAGTAAAATAAACACTGGAGCGGGTTCATCTAAACACAGCGTATTTTTCGCCGCTACGTTGTTAAGGATCTCCTTTACTCTTTCAATATCCTCTTTATAAGCAATACCAATTTTCAGATCAGCACGTCTTATAGGAAATTTGGTCAAAGTGGTGACTTGAGTTTTAATCATGGACTCGTTTGGAAGTCTTACAAAGAGATTGTCAAAGGTTCTGACTTTTACCGAGAGTAAGTCGATTGATAATACTTCACCAGTGGTGTCGCCAACTCTTATGATATCTCCTACAGAAAAAGGTCTTTCCATCATCAAAAATAAACCACTAATTAAGTTTGATGCTGACGTTTGTGATGCAAAACCAATCGCTACGCTGAAAATACCGGCAGCACCGAGTACCACACTTAAATCAAATCCAAGCTCTTTCATCACTGATATAGAGGTAAGCACTAAGATCCCATAAAACACCACTCTTTTAAGTAGTGTCATGCTATGGGGAGTTAAATTTGCAATCTTAAGACGGCCAATACCGTTTCTTGCGAAACGAGCCAAAAAATACCCAATAATAAGTATTAAGAAGCCTTTGCCAATGGCAAACACATGGAATTGTTCCATCAAGTTTAGCGTTGCACTGGTTTCTTCCATAGCAATTTTTCCTAAAGTAATTATGGCTTAAGCGACTAAGCTTTTAATTGACCGCATAAATGTATTTGCATCAGCGACCTCTCTTGCAGCTGATACTAATGTGAGATCTGTTTTAGCGCTTTCTTTTATTAAGTTCTTTATGTCAAAAGATGGGCGGTATCCATCTAGGTGATGAATCAAATTCACTTTGTCAGTCCAAAACTGATGTGTGGCATCAACATATAGGTTTAAAAATGGGGTCGGAAGGCTAATCCGTTCTATGGCCAATAATTCATCGTGTTCATTGGATATACTTATTGTAGTGATGGCCCTGTGTGAATGTATTGAGATGTTATCTAAAGTGACTTTTGCCTCGGTGTACTTTGAATAACATAGTTCACCGACCATAGTATTAGGTCCAAACCATGAATCAGAGGGCCGCCAAAATGGCAAGTCACTGATGGGTAAAGACCCTCCATGATCATAAAAAGCCAGCCATAACGGAGAGCTGACATACAGTTCTATTTGCTCGCCGGGCAGTATATTCAGAGTAGAATTAGGTCTTATGATAAATGAACGATTAGCCAATAGTGGTTTTACGGTCAGACACTTCTGAGTATTCTTAACTAAGTAGCGTTGCGGTAAATTGTTTATTGTAGAGTCCGTAGCAACTGCTTCCTCTAATACTAGCTCTTCAAAGCTCTCATCTTCGGTTTCTTCATTCCATACAAGCCACTCGGCACTTTTGCGTTGTACACAAATTCTGCGTTGACCAATACACCAAGTTTTAGCTTCATTTAACTCAAAACTAATCTCCCCCCACCAGTTTTCCATTCTCTTACTCTTTTTAGTTAGTTTTGTTTAACAACGTATCGGTATATTTTTATATCAGATTTACTCGCTATCAAGATAGTGAATATGCGTTATTATTTTGATTAACACTGAATTCACACTCATTAAAATTTAGGGTTAATCTAGTACTTTTAAAGGCGTAAATGTTCTTTAATATCTCGGTTCAAAAAAGCTATCTCGCGATTAATTGCGGGAAGCAACCTTGGGTCTTCCTTGTCAATATTATCTCTAAGAGTATGGGCTCTTATTAGCAGAGACTAGGTGAATGGCAAGTGTTCGATAGAGTCAGAATGCTTCCAGCAATGTTTGAATATTAGTGAGACTGGAGTTGGTGGTATAAAATTGATGATAACTGATAAGTAACCTAGCTATCTCCAAGTTGTCGAGCACTTCAAGTAGTGGATTACTCATCATCAATGTATCCATTGTTGGATTAACAAATGTCCCATATAATATTTTTTGTGCGATATCATTGTCAGCATTATCTAGCGTCACATAAGGTTTTCTCTAAGTAAGCATCTCACTCATGACATTCTATTCCAGCATGGATGATTCATTAAGTGAACAGTCTCATTATGTAATAAATGTGAATTATAAATTAAAGGTGTGGTGTGACATCATTATCGTTTTTAAATTATTGTTTATGGTAAACAATAATTTATGGGCGAAGAACACAAACATTTAAATTATTGCCTAAGCCGACACACCTTAATTGTAGATAGTTTTGTTGTGATTCACTTTTCCCACTTTTTTTTGTGACTATATAGACGATACATCAGTCTAAAAAGACACATTCAAGTGAATATTTAAAGCATTTCTTTCCAAACTCAGAAGCCGTTTCAGCTAGGGCCTTAGATTCTGCAAATAGTCTTATTTGGCAACTTTGATATTATCTGAATGTTTCGCTTCTTCTAAATTTAGTCATAGGATGAGAGTTAATGGATTAATATTTACTAATATTGGGCAAAGTAAAACTAAAAAGGTGTATAGGATGATTTGGGCTACTTTAGCAATTTTAGTTGGATTACCTGTTCTAATCTGGAGCGCTGAAAGGTTTATCCATGGTGCCTCTTTTACTGCTGGTTATTTTGGTATTTCACCACTGTTTATTGGCATGTTTATCATCGGCTTTGGCACATCTGCACCAGAAATTATCGTCTCTATTTTCGCTGCTATTCAAGGCAATGGAGGTCTTGCTTTAGGGAATGCGTTTGGTTCCAACATCACCAATATAACACTGGTACTGGGCACTACCGCTTTACTTAGCCCCATTATGGTGAAATCTGAAATTGTCAGAAAAGAATTACCTATTTTACTGGCCGTTACATTTTTTGCCATTTGGCAGTTATTGGATCTAGAGCTTTCAAGTGATGATGCGTTTTCATTACTTGGTATATTTGTATTATTTCTTTCTTGGAGCGTATGGCAGGCGCTTAAACAGCCAAAAGATCAGCTTGGCGAGGCGGTGACTAATGAACTTACAGAAAGTCAATTTCAGCTCAAACCGCATCTGATTTGGCTGGCCATAGGTTTGATTATGCTGATCGTCAGCTCCAGAGCATTGGTTTGGGGTGCGGTCGAAGTGGCTCAATATTTTAATGTCAGTGACGTGATTATCGGACTGACTATTGTGGGTATTGGAACGTCATTGCCTGAGCTTATTTCTTCCATTATCGCAGTCAGGAGAAACGAACATGAATTAGCGATAGGCAATGTTGTCGGCTCTAATCTTTTTAATACGCTCGCTGTTGTTGGAATTGCGGGGGTGATTGAACCCGTTCTGGTAGATGCTACCTTTTTGTACCGAGATGGCTTGTTAATGTTGGGCTTAACTGTCGCGTTATTAACCTTTTGCTTAGGAGTAAAAGGTCCAGGAAAAATCAACAGGTTCAAAGGTTTAGCATTGCTGTTGTGTTTTGTAGGCTATAACGCATATTTGGTGTCCACACAGTTTTAGCGTCCTTGCTAAATATATCTCTAGGTTATTTTACAAAGCCTTGATTAAGAACTGTGACTTCACGTTGAGGGAATGGAATAGATATATCATTGGCTTTAAGCGTTTCAAGGATAATGAGCAACAAATCTCCACCTACACGGTTTTTACCGTCGTCTATACCTTCAATCCAAAATTCAATAAACATGTTTACACCGTTATCGCCAAAACTATCAATTTCACAATCTGGACGCTCTTCGAATGGAACATCCATACCACTGATAACCTGAGGATGCTCAGCCACAGCCTCTTTAATAATTTCTACCATGGCACGTACATCAGTAGCATAAGCGACACTGAAATCAACTCTATAACGTTGTTTGGGATCTTTATGCGTCCAATTAATAAGTAACGAAGAAATAAAGTTTTCATTGGGAACTAAAATATCTTTACCGTCATAGGTTTCTAAAACTGCATGACGCATTTTAAATTCTCGGACAAAGCCTTTTTTCCCATCTTCCAGCTCAACAAAATCACCAATCGTCAGTGATTTATCCAACAAGATAATAATCCCTGAGATAAAGTTTGATGCGATTGACTGTAAACCTAACCCTAAGCCTACACCGACAGCCCCGCCAAATACGGCCAAAGCAGTGAGATTGACTCCCATTATGTTAAGCAACAATATAAAGACAATGCTGAACAGACCAACTTCAAATAACTTGGTAAATACTTCGCGAGTGCTTATATCAAGCTTGTGTTGGCTACGAATAATATCTTTACCCACATTGTTAGATGCACGTCCAAGCCAGAACAGCAGAGCTCCAAAAAACAATACTCGTGTAAGTCCATATAGAGTGACCTGAATATTGCCTACAGTTAGAGATATTTCTTCAAGCGCTTTAATAAAAACAGGCAGAACACCTAAAAGGTGCAATAAAAGAATCGGCAGTCCTATCCAACGAAACAATGTCGACATAAAAGTGCTGCTGACAAATTCTTTAATAATAGAGTAGAAAAACAATAATACGGCGATAGTGAGAGCTGCATTAATCAGCCACACCGGATACAAGGCGGACTCTCCTACTGAAAGTGAAATACGCAGTAATACTATAGCTACAAGGGGATAAACGATGCTACCGAGTCTATAAAGTATGTTACTAAGTGGGTGTTCGATAGATATTGGTTTTTTATTGGCAAGCAAACTTTTTTTAACTGTTTTGGCATATATCCAGTAAGCTACAAAATAACTAGCAATAATGATACCTGCTTGAATATAGGTCGCGGGCTCTCCTATCTGTGACTGAGCTAATAGCCACAGTTCTTGAAGTTTGTTAGCAAAAAATTCTATGTCCATCGTTCAATCCTGTTTTTTTCTATCTACCATTCTAACATGGTCCACATTAATACAGCTCTATCAGACTTTTCCGAATAGTGAATAAATGCATTATTCAAAATGCTACGGCAAAATAATGATGCTACAAAAATCAGAAACTTTTTACCTTTTCACCGAGTCTTTACTCATGTTACTTATCTAGCCATTGACGCGAGTATCTGATGGAGGTTATGTGCCATTGCTTGATACCGTTTGGCGTTTTTACAGTAACGATGTCACCCATCTCCTTCTTCAATAAAGCTCTAGCCATAGGTGAGTCGATGGAAATATACCCTATAGCATTACCGTAAATTTCTTCTGGGCCGACAATTCGAAACTTTTTTACTTCGCCCGCATCGTTTTCTATCTCGACCCAAGCACCAAAAAATACTCTACCCTCCTGTTCCTTTGAGTAATTGATGATTTTGAGCTCGGGTAGTAGCTTTCTAAGAAATCGAACACGCCTATCAATTTCTCTTAATTTCCTTTTATTATATTGATAATCTGCGTTTTCGCTCCTGTCTCCAAGGCTCGCAGCCCAAGTTACAATTTTGGTGATTTCTGGTCTTTGTATGAGCCATATTTCCTCATGTTCGTCATACAACTTCTTATAGCCTTCAGGTGTTATAAGTTTTGTTTTCAAGCCTGAACCTTTCTTAAAATATTAGGGGTAAATTGAAGATGTAACATTGTTTTAACCTGAATAACAAGTTTATCAATAGGCAAAACCGTTTACCTAATTTTAATTGAGCGATGCCTCACATATTCTGTTTTTATTCAATTGCATGACAAGCAAATTCAGCAGAGATTATTTTTTCGCAAAGGTACTGATTATAGAGGTGGTAGACGCTGACGTAAAAGTTGCCACATCAACTAGGAATAAAAACTATTTTCTTAGTGTAATTTACTACAAGAAATAATTGAAGTTAACCATGTGAAAATATACTTATCGACTATGCTTAGTATTAATCAAAGTGAGGTAGGGTTTTAGTCAATAACCACTACAAATTTTAATACGAGATACACTTTGAGGAACCTAGCGCAAAAAAGAGTTGCCCTTTTTTCGCTCTTTATATAGTCAACTTAGAGTAAGAGAGTAAGAGAGTAAGTCATAGTACCTTTAAACATGGCAACACTTGATTGGAGGTAAATATCGACATTAAAACATATAAAGTTGAAATATTATTTCGTCTAAATGACCATAAATCACCTGGTTAATCCGGGATAAATAGCCCTTTTTAAGGGTAATAAAGTGAGGGAATAAGGTTCAGCACGGATAATAGCTGATTATCAAAATGATAAAGCTAAGCCGAACACATTAATGTGTTCGGCTTTTTATTGGGTGTTAGTAAATAGAGTATTACCTATTTGATTAAAATCCGGGCCTTCTAGTTGCTGGTTTACCTGCATGGATGATTTCAAGTAATTCCACTTCAAATATTAAGGTTGAATGACTACTGATTTTACCAGTCGAACGGGCGCCATATGCTAACTCTGAAGGCACATAAAACTTGTATTTTGCCCCTTTATTCATTAATTGAACTCCCTCAGTCCAGCCTTTAATTACTCGATTTAGTGGAAAGCTTGCTGGTTTATTACGCGCATATGAAGAATCAAATTCAGTGCCGTTTATCAGTTTGCCAAGGTAGTTTACTTTTACTGTATCGGTAGCTTTAGGTTTACTTCCTTCACCGTTTTTTAGTACCTCGTACTGTAAACCAGATCTAGTGACAGTGATGCCAGCACGCTTAGCATTATTTTTTAAAAACTCTGCACCGACAGCTTTGTTTTCTTGGCCCATCTGAGCTTTTAGTTCGGCTTGTTTTTCTCGCACTAGAGTTTCAACGGTGCCAGTGATAGATTGAATTTCCTTTTTATTGAGTTGTGACTGGCCTTGTAAGGCTGCGATAAAACCTTTTACTAGCAAGCTTTGGTCGTATTCAACTCCCATTTTTTTTTGATTAGCTATTTTACTTTCTATAATGTGACCTACACTAGCGCCGATTGCATAAGATTGTTTTTGTTGTTGTGTACCAAGAACTAAGATTTCTACTTTCATAGGATCAACTGGCGGTGGATGACATGCACTTAAGGTTAAAACAGAGACAATAAAAATAGTGATTGAGGTATAGATTGATGTCTTTTTCATTATAATTCTCCAACTAGCAGTATGTGATTTGTAGGCAAACGCATATACTAAACGGCATATGACAAAAGAGAAACCCATTGAATAATCGTATTAAAGTCATCTATTTTGTAATAACACTGAGTACCTTAACCCTTATGGCCTGCAGTGATTCAAGTGATGTGCCGGTTAGTGCATTTCGCCACGCTGAGAGGGGATCTCATGCCTCCCACATTTCTGCAGACAATACGATTGCTGTCGTTTCTACTATTGACAATGGCATCACCGTGTGGAATTTGGCTACTAACAAGCAGCGATATGTGTGGCGACATCAAGATGATGGCAGCAATTCAGTGACCAATATTCATATTGCCTTTGATAATTCATATGTTGTGACTGCTGATAGAGAAGCATTTGCGTTATGGAATTTAGAACGTGGTGAGCCAGAAGGTTTTTGGCGAATTGACGAGGCAAGTATTCGAGATTTAGCCGTGTCAAATCAAGGCCGAGGTATTTTGGTCGGTCGCGGCAATGGTAAAGTGATGTTTTTTGAGCCCAAAACTGGAAGGCGATTAGAGTTTTTAGGGCACCAAGAAAAAATTAATAGTGTGGATATTTCACCTAATGGTTTTTATGCATTAACAGGTGGCAACGATTATTTAGCCTATCTGTGGGATACTCGCACTGGCCAAGTTATACATAAGTTTGAGCATCCTAGTAGAGTCACTAAAGTGTCATTAGATGATCAAGGACGTTACGCATTTACCGCTGACAGTAAACGTGATGCGCGAGTTTGGGACCTAGTTACAGGTAAAGAAGTCAGTAATTTACAATATTCAGCCAGACAGCGGATATTCACTACTTCTGTGTTTTCAGATGATGGTAAGTACCTACTAACAGGATCTCCATCAAGACGAATCAATCGTTGGGATGTAAAAACAGGAGCAGAGCTAAATGAATGGCGAGTTTCAGCGCGTGAAGGCAGTAAACCAGCTTCGGCAGTAGTGCATGATGTAGGTTTTATTGGTGATAGCGAAATTATTTCAGAAAGTAGCAATGGGTTACTAGAAAAGTGGAAGATAGAAAATTAATGAGCACAGTACAGACAGATATCGAACAATTACAAATGAAAATGTCTTTTCAAGAAGACACCATCGAAAGCCTTAACCAAGCCCTTATTTTACAGCAAAAACAAATGGACGACTTACAATTTCAACTTAAACAACTGGTATCAAAAATGAGTGCCATTGAGCCTAGCAATATGGCTTCAGAAACAGAGGAAATGCCGCCGCCACATTATTAATTTCAATTTGTGAGCTATAAAAATAGCAGTTGTTTTAATCATTAAACCAGCAAGCTTTGAATCACTGAATTCTTCAAATAAAATAGACTAAAATACTGCGTTTATTCGCAAGTCTTAGTCTAAATTTGTGAAGTGTTAAACCGTTAAGGGTCAAGAATAATTAGGACTCATTTTTTGGGATTTTTAAAATTATGGAGATGTTTTTGAACCGTGGCTACTGCTTAAAACGAAACAAGACTAAGAGTAAGCTGATGCAGAGCATATTAAGTCACTATAATTAAACTTACTCGAACAGTTTAGATGCCATGCACTACTACCAAAAAACTACTCTGGCTTAAACACCCCAATTACATTTCCACTCGAACGTGAGGCTTTGGCGACTTTTTTATCTGTTTGGGACTCTGAATAATGACACTTCACACACTCTAATTTTTCGACATTATTTTCGAAATACAGCATGATAGTATCCAGTGCGCGGCACTTGGGGCAGTTTGCTCCTGCGACAAATCGTTTTTTTATTTTATTAACCATGGTTTAAGAGATTTTTTTGGTTGATCATCTTGGTATGATACTCTCATTCAAATTTTAGTGTTATCTCGTATTAGTTTAAGTGTAACTAACAAATGACTAAACGGTTGAGATAGCTAAAAAGTTCACAACAGGTTTTCATGATCCAATTTTCAGATGTTTCGTTAATGCGTGGCAGTAAAGTTTTGCTGCGAGATGCCAATGCAGTTGTCTACCCCGGCCATAAAGCAGGCCTGATTGGTGCTAACGGGTGTGGAAAGTCCACCTTGTTTGCTTTAATAAAGGGTGAGTTACATACCGAGCAAGGGGATTTTAATATTCCTAAAAACTGGCAAATCGTCTCGGTCGCGCAAGAAACACCTGTGGTTGATCGTTCGGCTCTGGATTATGTGATTGACGGTGATAAACAATACAGAACACTACAAGCACAACTCGCCACAGCAGAAGAAGCGCACAACGGCGAACAAATTGCTCTTTTACATGGTTCGTTAGAACAAGTGGGAGCTTATGATATTGATGCCCGTGCCTCGACTATTTTAGCTGGCTTAGGTTTTGCTAATGATGTAATGAAAAACCCGGTTTCTGCCTTTTCTGGTGGTTGGCGAATGCGTCTCAACCTAGCCCAAGCTTTGCTTTGTCATTCAGATTTATTATTGTTAGATGAACCTACTAACCACCTCGATTTAGATGCCGTAATTTGGCTAGAAAAATGGCTGCAGCGTTACACGGGCACTTTGATGCTGATTTCTCACGATAAGTCTTTTTTGGACAGTACAGTGAATGAAATAATCAGTGTTGAGTCGCAGCAACTTGTTAGTTATACAGGTAATTACGATGCTTACGAAAAACAACGTGCCGAGCGTTTACGGCTACAAAGTTTGCAGTATTCAAAGCAACAAGATCAAATAGCGCACCTCGAATCTTTTATTAATCGATTTGGTGCGAAGGCAAGTAAAGCTAAACAAGCGCAAAGCCGTGTAAAACAATTGGCAAAAATGGAATCGTTGCTGCCGGTGATGGCCGCTTCCGAATTTAGCTTTAAATTTTTTACTCCGCCAAAGTTACCCAACCCTTTAATAAAGATGGAGCAAGTAAAAGTAGGTTATGGCGATACAATTATTCTAGAAAAGTTACATCTGAATCTAGTGCCGGGCAGCCGTATCGGCTTATTAGGTAAAAATGGCGCGGGTAAATCGACCTTAATTAAATTGTTAGCAGGTGAAATATCACCCATTGAAGGGCTATACGAAACATCAG